>JAAUYK010017670.1_pt1 | contig 11184 bp, 9 predicted proteins | sample 7278021 | NCBI WGS metagenome assembly JAAUYK01 (sample SAMN14350223, study PRJNA611818) | marine sediment metagenome | isolation source: surface marine sediment (1.8m) | place: French Polynesia: Moorea | collected 2018-08
GACGTGGACGGAAACGGCGCCATCGACCGGCTCGACGTCGATGCGATCTTCGCGGCTCGGCGCGCCCTCGCCGTCCTGGGCGATCCGCGCGACTTCACCGGCAATGGTCTCGTCACGGTGAACGACGCCCGGCACTGTGCGCTGCAGTGCGACCTGCCCGACTGCCAGGTGGTCGGCTGCGGGCTCCTCGGCATCGAGCCGCTCCTGGTGCTCCTGGCCTCCGGCAGGCTGCGACGCCGACTTCGGGGGCGTAGGCCCCGCCGCGCCAGCGTCCGCATCGCGCTCGGCGTGCTCCTCGCGGCCGCCATCCAGGCGCTGCCGGAGAGCGCCCCGGCCGTGCAGATCGCCATCGTCCCGCAGACGCTGGACGTGGTTCGGGGGAACCTTTTCGACGTGGAGGTCGTCGTCTCCGAGCTCGGAGACGAGGTGGTGAGCGCCTACGATCTGGACCTCAGCTACGACGCGTCGGTGCTGAGCGCCACGGCGGTGAGCTTCGGCTCCCTGCTCGACCCCGCGCTGGAGGATGCGAGTCTGCTGGCCGGCGTCGTGGACTTCGCCCAGACCTCGCTGGCGTCGGACGCCGACCTGCTCAGCGCCCAGCCCGACGCGTTCACGCTGGCCACGATCTCGTTCGAGGCCATTGCGGGCGGCGTTTCCGCGCTCGATCTCCCGCTCGACGAGATGAACGGCCTGGAAGGCCTCGACGCGCAGACACTCGATGCCACGGCGCTGGGCGCCGAGGTTCGGGTCGTGCCGGAGCCGCGATCGGCCTTCCTGGTGAGCGCGGGAACGCTGTTGCTGGGCTGGGCGCGTCGCGGCCGGACACGGCATCGGCCAGCGACCCCTTGATCCCTACGGCGGCTCGGGACGGGCGCGGGGCTCCGCGGCGCGCGCGTTGAGCTGCGTCCTCGCGCCCTGCTTCCGCGGCGGAGCAATCCCCCTCCGCGTCGTCTAGGCTCCTGGCTCGAGATCGGGTCGCGAGCCGGAATCCCGAGGGCGGGAGCGGCCCGTCCACGAGGAGATCCCGACGAGGCATGAGCGACTCGACGCTTCCCTTCCTGGATTCGATCCTTCATCCCTCCGATCTGTCCGAGGCCAGCGAGCGGGCCTTCGCTCATGCCCTCGCGATCGCGCTGGTTCGCCAGGCGCAGCTCTCGATCCTGCACGTGGGACCGGTCGAGAATAGCTGGGGCTCGATGCCGGCGGTCCGCGGGACCCTGGAGCGCTGGGGCCTGCTCGACCCCGACAGCCCCCGCTACGCGGTCTTCCAGAAGCTGGGCATCCGCGTGGACAAGCTGGCGGTGCGGAGTCGATCGCCGGTGGCGACGATCCTCGAGCAGCTGGAGGAGAGGCCCACCGACCTCATCGTGCTCGCCACGGAGGGGCGCGAGGGCATGCCGCGCTGGATCCGGGGCTCGGTGGCCGAGAGCGTCGCCCGGCGCTCCGAGACCGTCACCCTATTCGTGCCCTCGCAGGCCCGCGGCTTCGTGGCCGTGGAGGACGGCAGGCTGTCGCTTCGCCGCATCCTGATTCCCGTCGACCACGCGCCGGATCCGCGGGCGGCGATCACCTTCGCGACGCGCGCCGCCCACGCCTTCGGAGAATCCCCGGTCCTGGTCACGCTCCTCCACGTGGGGGAGAGCGAGCCGGTGCTCGATGCCCTCCCGGAGGATCCCGCGTGGCAGTGGAAGCGACTGCGTCGGGATGGGAGCCCGGTGGACGTGATCGCGGAGGAGTCGCGGCAGCAGGACCTGTTGGTGATGGTGACCGAGGGCCGCGACGGGGTGCTCGACGCGCTCCGCGGGACGACCACCGAGCAGGTGTTGCGGCGGGTGCAGTGTCCGGTCCTCGCCGTGCCCATGGCCTGGGTGGGACGCGTGACGCGGGGGGAGGATCGCTGAAGGCTCAACCCGCCCCGGGCTCCGGACGCGCGGGCCACAGGGCCTGCACCTTGCGCCACACGGAGTCGCCGAGCTCGATCCCGAACTCGGCCGCCAGGCGGTCTCGAGCCTGCTCCGGTGCGCCCGGGAGTGCGCCGCCCTGCTCGAGAAAGCCGATGGCGTCTTCGACGACCGCCCACTGATAGATGAGCCAGCGCGCGTCGGGGATCTCCGCCGCGCGGAAATCCGCCGGGGTCCGGGTGTGGAGCTTCTCGTGGAGCACGGCGACGCGTACCTCCGCGGCCCCTCGCTCGGCCAGGTGCGCGCGGGCGACGTCGAGCGAGTCGCCGCTGTCGTTCACGTCGTCCACCACCAGCACCCGAAGTCCGCTCACCTCGGCCCCCACCGACCGATGCAGCCGTGCGGTAGGCTCCCGGCGTGCTCCCGGGGCGTAGTGACGCACCCCGAGGCTCGTGAGCTCGCCGAGGCGCAGGAAGTCGCACACGAATCGCGCCGGGACGAAGCCCCCGCGCGCGACCGCGACCACCAGCTCGGGCTCGTATCCCGCGCATCGGACCCGCTCGGAGAGCTCGAACGAGAGCTCGTAGACCTCTTCGAGTGCGATCACCTGGCAGCGCCGCGCCGCTGACACGGCGACACCCTAGCATTCGACGTCGACCCGGATTCCAGACAGGGGGCCTCCGCGATCCCGGCTCTCCCGTGTCATCGCGAGCGCCTCCGGCTCCGCCTCGCGCACATTTCGCGGCTCGAACGAAGGGCGAAGGGAATGCCCCGCGGGTGCGCGCGAAGCCGTCGCGCCGCAGCCCCGCTTCCTTCGGGCGTCAGAATGCGCTTGCCCCTGGGCAATTCGTGCGGCGATCATGCGTGCGACGGCGTGACGTCGCGGCGTCGCACCCAACTCCAAGACCGCAACACCGCACCACCGCGCGACCGTGGAGTGAAGCATGAAGCCCGCCTTCCGAGCCATCCTGTTCATCGGCCTGATCGTCGCGATCTTCTCGGCCTGCGACGAGACGGGCGGAGGGGGAGGCGGCGGTGACGGGAGCGGGGGCAGTGGTGGGGGCGACGGCAGCTCGGGGAGCTCGGGCGGCGCCTTCGCGGGCACCTATTCCGGAGACATCGAACTCACTCCCGAGGTCGGCGGCGTGACGGGCATGTTCTCGGTCACGGTCGACGGCGCCGGCAACATGTCGGGCTCGGGTGGGAGGTCCGGGGCCGGCATGTTCACGATCGGGGGATCCATCGACGGGTCCAGCGACTTCGAAGCGACCACGTCGGCGGGTGACACATGGGATGGAAGCGTGAACTCGGCCGGCCAGTTTGCCGGCACCTGGGAGAGCCAGGATGGGATGGAGAGCGGGGTCCTCAACGGCAGCAAGGCTGGGGGCTTCACCGGCACCTATTCCGGGACGTACAGCGGAAGCGAGTCGGGAACCTTCACGCTCGACATCGACGTCAACGGCACCGTGTTCGGCGACAACGTGGGCGAGGCATTCGATCTCTTGAACGGCGGGCGCATCCCGTTCCCATTCCGCCTCACAGGGGGTGTCGACAGTGCTGGGAACGTGAGCATGGGGAGCAGGGGGCGACGCTCTGACGGCCTGATCGTGAGTGTCCTGGACGGCGCCCGCTGGACGGGAGTCGTGGAGAGCAATGGTCGCATCAGCGGAAGCTGGAGCGTCCCCGACGGCTGGCTGAACGCCGGCGCCTCGGGTACCTACGAGGGCATGCGTTAGCCGATCGCAGAGGGTTCGAGACGGGATCCGCTCGCGATCGGGCGTTCGGGAGTCCGAGCCAGGAGCGCGCCTCGCGATGCGTCGCCCGGGTCAGCGATCCATCGCGTCCGGCGGGGTCGAGGCGACGCGCGCGTCGCGCGAGTCCGAGATCCGGTAGCTGCCCACCGCCAGGGCACGTAGCTCCTCGTCGCCCGAGTAGACCTCTACGCGGTACTCACCGGGCTCCCAGCCGCGCGGCCTCTCGAGCCAGACGTAGCTGAACTCGTCTCCCGGCTTGACGAGGTAGCGGTCGAAGAGCAGCAGCTCCGGATCGCCCGAGTGGTACCAGTGGACGACGACGTGTCCGTACTCGTAGCGCTCGCTCGGAAACACCGCGTAGATCTTGCGGTCCTCCGGATCGAAGACGCCTCTGGGATCGACCGCGCCGTCGAGGGTGTTCGCAGAGGTCGCGAACCGGACGCCGCTCGTGCCGAACGGGGTGGGCAACGGGTCCGTGACCACGCCGCTCATGGCGATCTCGGTGAGGCGATGCGCGTAGCGCCGGAGATCCGAGACCTCGTCGAGATCCGTTCTCGTCAGGGCCGTGAAGCTCGTGATCGCCGAGATCAGCTCCCGATCGCTCATCTCGTCGATCACCAGCCGCGAGAGCTCCTCGGCTCCGTCTCCCAGGCGGAGCAGGTCCCCGATCGCCTCGCGGGCGACGGGCCGCCGCGCCTCGATCAGCGATGTGAGCGCGTCGGCGAGGATCTGTGCGCGCCATCGCGCCGCCCGCGAGCCGCCCTCCCGCGCCGCGGCGGTGCGCTCGTCCTCGGCGAGCAGGTGCTCGGCGTTCGGGTCCACCTCGGGCTGTGAGGCGGAGCTCCCGATCCAGATGCCGAGCGCCAGCCCGATCCCCAGACCGATTGCGAGGGCCGAAGACGTTCTGGCGAGCTCGCGCCGCATGGGCTTCCTGCCTCTCGAGGCTCCTGGGATGGAGCTGCCGGGCGAAGCGGGCGGGTTTCGCCACGCCGCTCTCGGCAGACTACCACGCCGCGTCGCGATCCGTCGCGACTCATCGGGGCGCATGGCCGCCCAGAAATGCCCCCATCGGCGCGCAGCTTGGATATAGACTCCTCTCCTCGCACCAGACGTGGAACGGCGACCGTTCGCCGACGCCGCGCTCCGACGCAGGAGGTTCCGGCAATGATCTCACGCAAGCGCATCTCGCTACTCGTGGCTGCGGCACTCGCCGCGCTGATCGGCACGGGAGGTCCCCACTCGTGCGTCAAGCCCTACGTCGCCACCGTACGTTGGACCTCCTACGGGATCCCACACGTCCGCGCGTACGACTGGGGCAGCCTGGGATACGGATACGGCTACGCGTTCGCGCGTGACAGTCTGTGCACGCTGGCTCAGGACGTGGTCGAGGCCAACGCGGAGCTCTCGCGCTACTTCGGCCCGGACGACGGCAACCTCCCGAGCGATCTCGTCTGGGCGCTCTTCAACTCCGAAGCCGCCGCGCAGAGCAGCTGGGACTCCCTCGACGAGGACAGCCAGGATCTGATTCGCGGCTACGCACGGGGCTACAGCCGCTACCTGGCGGACACCGGCGTCTCTGCGCTTCCCGAGCCGTGCCGCGATGCCGAGTGGGTGCGGGCCATCGACGAGATCGACATGATCAAGGTCCTGACGAAGCTCTGGCTGCGCGCGGGTGTCGCGAACTTCATCGATGCGATCGTCGCGGCCGGTCCGCCTCCCCCGCTCGCGGCCGCGGACTCAGCGAAGCCCGCGAAGGCAGTGGCGAGCCTCGCCGAGGCGAAGCGACTGCTCGCCCAGGCCGACCTCCCCGAGTGGGACGTCAACGTGATGGGGAGCAACGCGGTTGCGCTCGGCAGCGCGCTCACCAACGACGGCAGGGGCGCGCTGCTCGGCAACCCCCACTTCCCCTGGCTCGGGATCAACCGCTTCCACGCCGTACACCTCACGATTCCCGGGAAGTACGACGCCATGGGCTCGGCGATCTACGGGGCTCCGCTCGTCACCATCGGGTTCAACCGCCACGTGGCCTGGAGCCATACGGTCTCCACGGCGCGGCGCTTCGTCATCCGGGAGCTCACGCTCAGCGCGGGCGACACGACGTCCTACGTCTACGACGGCCAGGACGTGCCGATGACGACCGACACCGTGACGGTCCAGGTGCTGCAGCCCGACGACTCGCTCGCACCGGTGAGCCACACCTTCTACTCGAGCCAGTGGGGGCCCATGCTCATCATTCCCCCGCTCGCCTTCTGGACGGAGACGAATGCCTACACGCTCCACGACGTGAACGTGGGCAACGTGCGCGGCATCCCCCAGTACATGGGGATGGGCAGCGCGCGCAACCTGGACGAGTTCATCGACGCCGTCGAGACCTACGTCGGCCTCCCGTGGGTCAACACCATCGCGGCCAGCCGCCACGGCGAGGCCTACTACGCCGACATCTCGACGGTTCCCCATCTGACGGACGCCAAGCTCGCCGCCTGCGCGAACACCTTCGTGGCAGGGGCCCTGTCGTCCGCGCGTATCTACACCCTGGACGGCTCGATCCCGGCCTGCGACCTGGGCAACGACCTGGACGCGCCGCAGCCCGGCATCTTCGGCCCGGGGAACCTGCCCAGCATCCGGCGCGACGACTTCACCCAGAACTCGAACAGCAGCTACTGGCTCGCGAACCCCGCACAGAAGCTGGAGGGCTTCCCCCAGATCATCGGCACCGACGAGGGCGGCGAGCAGAACCTGCGCACCCGCCTGGGCCTCACCCAGATCGCGGACCGCATCGCCGGGACCGACGGCCTGCCGGGCTCCGGCTTCGACCGGCAGTGGCTGCAGGACGTGCTGTTCGCGAACCGCCACCACAGCGCCGAGCTCCTGCTCGGCGGGGTGGGCACGCTGTGCATGGATGAGGACAACGATGTGGACGTCGGCGGTGGCGAGATCGTCGACGTCTCCCAGGCCTGCGCGATCCTGGCAGCCTGGGACGCCACCAACGACGTGGACGACGTGGGACCGCACATCTGGCGGGAGTTCTGGAACCGCGTGCGGGACACGTCGAACCTGTGGGCCGTTCCCTTCGACGTGAACGACCCGGTCGGCACGCCGCGCGGCCTCAACGTCGACGATCCGGCGGTGCGGGCCCAGGCGATGCTCGACCTGGGGAGCGCCGTCAAGGCGCTCAACGACGCGAGCATCCCCCTGAACCGACCCTGGGGCGAGGTCCAGTTCGACACGCGGGAGGACGGGTCGATCATTCCCATCCACGGCGGCGACGGGGGCTCCGGCGTCTACAACGCGATCAGCTCGGGCAGCCTGGTGGACGGCGTGGGCTACACGCCGATCTTCGCAGGCACGAGCTACGTCCAGGCGGTCCGCTGGAAGCACGGATGGCCCGACGTGCGTGCTCTCGTCACCTACTCGCAGTCCACGGATCCCGACAGCCCCCACTTCTCGGACATGACCGAGCTGTTCTCGAACGAGGAGTGGGTCGACTTCCCGTACCGCCTCTGGGAAATCCTGTCGGATCCGGAGCTCGAGACGATCTACCTGAACGAGCCTCGCTAGCACCCGCGCTCGAGGATCCGGGACCGGGGCCCGGATCCCGGATCCTCGAGGGGCGGTCGAGGCCACGGACCGCAGCAGGCGCTGCTCGTGAGGAGCTGAAGCGGTGTTCCGACGGCAGCGGTTGGCTCTGGCGTTCTGCCTGCTGGCGGCCCCGGCCGGTGCCGAGCCCGACCCGCTGGCGGTCGTGGCGGAGCTGCCCTTCCTCGCGAGCGAGCAGGCGAACCGCGTCTACGTCGACCTGGCCAAGCCCGACAGCCACCGGCGTCTGCGCGTGCTGCTCGACACGGGGGCGGTGTTCAGCGTGTTCACGCCCCGGGCCGCCCGCGAGATCGGAGTGCGCCCGAAGCGGCTCAAGCCGGATCCCTATCGGCGCGCGACGTCCCTCGGCCGTGACCTCCAGTTCCTGATCGACACCTCGACGAGCGAGACCGCCTCGAAGACCGGCTGGGAGTACGGGCTGCTCGGCGGCAACTTCCTCGACGACTACGTCGTCGAGCTGGACTTCCCCGGCCGGCGGGTGCGGTTCCTCGATCCGCGCCGCTACGAGGTACCGAGGAGCAGCGAGGCGGCCGACGAGGCGGTGATCCCGCTCGAGATCGTGAGCAGCCGGCCGGGGCTCCGGGTGAAGGTGAACGGCAGGCCGATGACGCTGCTCCTCGACACCGGCGCGCCCCTGGGACTCATGCTCTCCGGGGAGCTGGCCGCGCGGGGCGGCGCGGTCTCGGCGCCGGTTCCGGACTTCCACATGGGCGGCGCGATGCTGGCCAAGGCCGAGACCGAGCTGGGCGAGGTCGCGACGCTCGAGATCGGCCCGTTCCGCTTCGAGCGGGTCCCGGCCGTGGTGGCGCCCCAGGGCTGGTTCAACATCGGCTTCCCCGGCGAATCGATGCTCGGCTACGACCTTCTCGCCCAGTTCCAGGTCCGGATCGACTACCGGCGCGGGCGCCTGTGGCTGCGCCGGGTGCCGGGCGTCCGCATGACCTTCCTGGGCGGCGACGTCGAGGTCTTCCGCGCGGGCGCCCTGCTGCACCCCCACGAGGCGGGCCCGCACGTCTCCCTGGTCCGACCCGACAGCCCGGCGTCGACGCTCGGGCTGGCGCCCGGCGACCGGATCGTGAGCCCCCGCGACGACGCGCAGATCCTCCAGGTGATCCGGACGGGCGGCGGCCTCGTGGTGGAGCGCAGCGTCGACGGCGAGACCCAGGCGCTGGTGCTGGCGCCGGAGCCGACGCCCGCGGAAGCGACGGCCGGCACGCCCTGAAACCCGCTGTGCGCGGTTCCAGGGTCCGGTTCCGAGACGGGGGGTCTGATCGGACTTCCCAAGGGTTTCGTTTCCAAATTTTCCTGTTGCAATAACAAACTGGATAGTGCGAAAATCAAACCGTGTCGCCGGCCCGCTACGAGCAGTTCTGCCCCCTGGCCCGGGCCGCCGAGATCCTCGGCGAGCGCTGGACGCTGCTGGTCGTCCGCGAGCTGTTCTGCGGCCCCCAGCGATTCACCGACCTGCGCCGGCGCCTGCCGGGGCTCTCCTCCAGTGTTCTCTCCGAGCGGCTCGCCCGGCTCGAGGAGCGCGGCCTGGTGGCGCGCCGCGACGCTCCGCCGCCCGCTCCGGCGGTGCTGTACGAGCTGACGCCTCTCGGGCAGACGCTGCGTCCCGTGGTGCTCGAGCTGGTCCGCTTCGGACTCCGCTTCCTCGGCTCGAAGCGGCCCGGCGACCACCTGGAGCCGAGCTGGCTGCGCGTGGGCCTCGAGGCAGTGGCGGCGCGCCGTCCCACGCCGCGTCGGGCGTTCACGATTCGCATGCGCGACGTCTCCGGAGATGTCGTGATCCACCTGTCCGGCGGCCCGCGCGGCGTCCGGGTGCGGGAGGGAGAGCACCCGGCCGACGTCACGCTGCGCCTCGACCCGGTCACCCTGTTCGGCGTCGTGGGCGGCGCCGTCGATCCCGCCGCCTCCGAGGCCATCGGGATCGAGGGCGATCCCGAGGCGCTGCGGGACCTGCCCGCGATGTTCGATCTCCCGCGCTTCGTAGCAGGCGATGCGGCGGACGCCGTCTCGCCCACCAAACCCCGTAGCTAGGAGCGTGACCCACGACACCGGGTCACGCTCCGTACCAAGCGCTCGCCGCGAAGCGGCGAGCGCGCAACCAGGAGGAATCCCATGCCGACGATCCATGGAGCGGGTCTCTCGCCCTTCGTGCGCAAGGTGCGCATCGCCCTCGTGGAGAAGGGCGTCGACTACCAGCTGAATCCGGTCATGCCGTTCGGCCAGTCCGACGAGTTCATGGCGATGAGCCCGCTCGGAAAGATCCCCGTCTATCAGGAAGGGGAGTTCGCCGTGCCCGACTCGTCGGTGATCCTCGCCTACCTGGAGCGCGCCCACCCGCATCCGGCCCTGTATCCGGAGGACCCCAAGGAGTACGCACGGGCGCTCTGGTTCGAGGAGTACGCCGACACGAAGCTGGTGGAGACGGTCGGGCCCGTCTTCTTCCAGCGCCTGGTGGGCCCCATGATGCTGAAGCAGGAGACCGACGAGGCGCTGGTGTCGAAGCACCTGAACGAGCTGGCCCCGCCGGTCTTCGACTACCTGGAGCGCGAGCTCGGCGACCGGGAGGTGCTGGTCGGAGCCAGCTTCTCCGTGGCCGACATCGCCACCTTCTCCCCCTTCGTGAACCTGGGCCATGCGGGCGAGTCGGTAGACGCCTCGCGCTGGCCGCGGCTCGCGGCCTACCTGGAGCGGATCGCCTCGCGTCCCAGCTGCAAGGCGCTGATCGAGGAGGAGAAGGCGGGCCTCCCGGGGTAAGCTACTTCCCCCGCAGCCGCGAAGGCGGGGGCGGAGGGGGGATCGATGAAGCGAGTCGTCGCCGCCGTGGCACTGGCCGTGGTCGGGCTGCTGGCCCTGGGCTCCGTGCTCGTCTACCAGGAGGTCTCGTCGCTCGAGGTGGTGCGGGTCACCGACGACGTGCACGCCATCATGGGGATGGGGAGCAACGTCGGCGTCCTGCGCACGGAGCGGGGCTCGCTTCTCGTCGACACCATGGCGTTCCGGCTCCAGGGGCGCGGGATCCGCGAGCGGGCCGAGAACCTCGCGGGTCCCGTGCTCGCCATCGTCAACACCCACTACCACGCAGACCACACCCACGGGAACCCGGCGTTTCCGGGCGGCACGCCGGTCTACGCCACGGAGCGCACGCTCGGCTATCTCCGGGCACTCGACGCCGACTACTGGAGCGGTGCGGCGGGCGGGACGCTGCCGAGCGAGCTCGTCGATCGCAGCCGCGAGTTCCGCGTCGGGGACAAGACGGTGCGGCTCCTGCATCCCGGGCGCGGGCACACGGACGGCGACCTGGTGGCGCTCTTCGTGGAGGACCGCGTGCTCCATACCGGTGATCTCTTCTTCAACGGCCGCTATCCCGGCATCGATCTCGAGGCCGGGGGCTCGGTGGTCGAGTGGGGGGACACCATCGACCGTCTCCTCGAGCTCGACTTCGAACACGTGATCCCCGGCCACGGCCCGGTCAGCGACGCCGACGGCATGCGCGCCTTCCAGCGCTTCATCCGGCAGCTCGCGGCGGTGGGAGCCGATGCGGCGCGGCGCGGCCTCACGCTCGAGGAGACGCTCGAGCAGGCGAGGCTCGACGCGGATGCGGGCTACGACGAGATCTCGATCCCCTTCGTGCTCCAGCTCGATCGGCGCTTCGTGATCCGCCGTGCCTGGGAGGAGGCGACCGGGCAGGTGACTCGGCAGAGGCTTCAGTAGCGCCGCGCGGCGCGGGAGGAAACGCAGTGGATCTCTTCTCCATCGAAGGCAAGGTGGCACTCGTCACGGGCGGCTCGCGGGGCATCGGGCTCATGATCGCGCGCGGCTACGTGGAGGCGGGGGCGCGCGTCTACATCTCGTCGCGCAAGGCCGAGGTGTGCGAGGAGGTGGCGGCCGAGCTCTCGAAGGTCGGCACCTGCACGGCGCTGCCC
>JAAUYK010047533.1_pt1 | contig 11178 bp, 18 predicted proteins | sample 7278021 | NCBI WGS metagenome assembly JAAUYK01 (sample SAMN14350223, study PRJNA611818) | marine sediment metagenome | isolation source: surface marine sediment (1.8m) | place: French Polynesia: Moorea | collected 2018-08
CTCGTTAGTGATTCCGTTCTCGATCGCATCATTCAGCCAGCCTCAAGTAACTACTCACGGTGCAGCAACCTCCGAGTAAATCTCAGCGGTCTGCAGCCTCGACTTCGAAAATCCCGTCGCGGCAGGAGAGCACCGCGTCCATTGGCGGCAGCGCGGCCGCCCTCGCCGCCGCCGTCGCCAAGACCTCCAGCTCAACTGTTGGCGCGGCGCCGGCGGCGGCGGCGGCAACGGCGATTCAGAGGCCCCTGTCGCCACCCTTTCCCGAGGTCATTGCAAGTGCGCAGTCTGCACGGCCTCCTCGGCATCAGCAGCAGCAGCAGTCCCGCGGCCGAGAGCGGGTTCCGTTGTCGGCTAAGGGCCGCGTGGCCAGCGACATGGCCATCGTAAAGTCGAGCCCGTCGTCAGCGCCGGGGACGGACCCGTCCGGTGTCGGCGCCGGCAAGGGCAACAGGTCCAACTCGCTTGTGTCGGGCTGCAGCGATATCGCATCTGCGGAAAAACGTGAGAAAGAGATAAATCCCTCTTTTTCTCCTGTCTCTCCTCTTCGCAACGGGATCGCACCTGCCGCGCGCGTGTTGAGGAGAAAGGCACATCCTAAGCTGGATCCAGCGGCTAGCTCTGCCCAGCGTGCATTTGCCTCCCATGGGAGCTATAAAACATTCCCGCGCTGGATACGTCTGACAACCAACCACTTGCCTTTTTTCCTCCTCTTCTTTTGTAGAATATGCTAATTTTTGTATAGCCCGAATATTGTGTGCTCAAGGAAATTCATGCACTCGCTATTCCAAGAACGCAATCTCCAGTCGCAGCCACTTAACTTTTTATGCACACGTGCATCATATCCGACCGACCGACCAACCGTTAGTTGCGCATTGCGCAGAACTGTCTACGTATCCTCTCCCCGTGTGACCACAAACCGTTCCCTCTCCTTTTCAGACGATCCGAGCAGCGAGTTCTCTACGAGCGGCAAGTCTGGCAGCCCCTCGCCGGCCGTCCTCCACCGCGACTTCAGGGAGAGCAGCGTCTGCTCGAGGAGCAGCGCCGACGCCGAGGACCCCGACGGAATGGCGAACGCCTTCGCAAGAGACGAGAGATACCCGAGTCCGTTCAATAAGCACGGCTCCATGTCCTCGCTTGGGGTAAGCGCGATCGATCGATCGATCGATAGATTGAGCTAACACAATGTACATGGGAAGGCGCTCAGCGATGTTTTCCACGCAGACTGCTGTGAACACTATTACATATAGTATGTATACTGTCCAAGGGGGGCAGAAACACCACTACTGAGCCACTCTCACTGACTATCTCTCCAAAGGGCAAAGGGATCATGGGAACTTAAGAAGCGCGCGTTTTTATGCGGCGACGACGGCCAACACTCAGTGGGGCTCGTGGAGTTGAAAATAAGACCTCCTTCCTTCCGTCCTTCTTTCCTTCCTTCCTTCCTTCGTCCGTCTCCCCTGGGAGAGGGAGGGATTCCCTGGGGAACGCGACCTCATACATTGCCAAGGCCATCTTCCTCCCTCCCTCCTACTTCTCCTCCCGTACTTGCTGAATTCACATCACTGATCAAGGAGCGCGAAAGAAGAAAGGGAAGAGGTTCTCGCGCGCGGGGAATGTACTACTAGTGTTCTCCCTCCGTATATAACATAGAATATAAGCGCACGGCGCATTTCTTTGTTCGGGTACTTCTGATGGGCCGCTTATACTAAAATAAGCCCCCATTTACTATGCACACTGTTACACTTACTTATGCTAATTCGCGCCTTCCATAAACAAGTTTCAATCGGCCTTCCTTTTCTCCCACAGTGTCCTTGAGACTACGGCGGCTTTCCCGGACCTATCGACCGGCCGACCGACCGTACGAATAGCTTACACGCAAATGCATGCATTCAAATGGTCTACGTAGACTATGGGCGGACAGCTATAGTAGACTGAAGTTTACCCACGAAGTAGCGAGCGCCCATATTCACAGCTGTCTTTATCTCTCTTCCCTTCCAGTCCCGCTCCGAGTCGATGGCGTCTGTCTGTTCTCAGGAGGGCGGCCGCTACGGCACCGTGGTCGTCCGAGGCGACGTCGAGCTCGGCATGCTCTACAGCTTCAACTCGGGCAGCCTGGAGATCGCGGTGAAGCAGTGCAGGGAACTCGCTCCAGTGGACACCAAGCGGAACAGATCTGACCCGTGAGCAAGCAATGTTGTACACATTGCTCGACCGACGAATTAATGTTTCCCTGTCTCTTTTCAGCTACGTCAAAGTTTACCTCCTTCCCGACAAGAGCAAGAGCGGGAAGAGAAAGACCAAAGTAAAGAAGCACACGCTTAACCCGGTGTTCGACGAAATTCTAAAGGTAGGAATTCCCTTTCTATGTAACGCAAGTGTTTCACCGAAGCCCTTCTGTCGTGGCCACTTTTCCTCGTCCGTCGCTGAAGCGAGCGCGTGCTCACCATTCGTGTTGCTTGAAAGCCACGATCTGAAAGTGGTCAGCTATGTGTAGAGCGGCGAACGAACTGAGGAAGGACGCGCCAAGCGTGACCGCGGACGTGCACAAGGGATTAGGCCCAGAGCGAGCGAGCGAGCGAGCGAGCGCCATCAGCTCGACTCGACAGCTGGAGGCAGAAACGATATTCGTCTACAGTGTGACACAACGGGGCTTTTGCGTCATGGTTAAATGCAGGTAGCATTGACGTGCCGCCTACGTGACTATACGTAGTACACAGTACGTACATAACAATGGTACAGTAGTATAGCGTAGAGCTACATCCATCCGTTCGAGAGTGCTTCCTCCCATGAGGAGCACCCTCCTCTATCCATCCATCTTCCGAGATTAAACATACTATACCTGCCTCCGTACATCATACGGACTGGCCGAGAGAAAAGCTAGTATTCCTAGACCTTCTTTCGTCCCGATTTCATATCCTGCCCGTATGACCGAATTCCTGATAATAATATATATACGCCGGCCGGAAACGCATGAAATATTTACGTAGTTCCTTCGCTTTTGCCTCTTACGACTTTGCCCTACAAAAATGCGCCTGGCTTTCAGCGAGCACGTGGAGGAAGCAAAAGTTCAAATGTCCATTGGAATATGACGTTCGCTGGTTGCCCCAAATGTAACCTTAACTGCCTTCTTTCAGTTCCAAATGCCTCTGTCTGAGGTGGAGCGTCGCACCCTGTGGCTCACCGTCTGGCACTCGGACATGTTCGGCCGAAACGACTTCCTGGGCGAGGTGATGCTGCCCATGCAGGGACAGATCTTTGACGACCCGGCGCCAAAATGGTACAGTCTTCAGGATAGGGTAAGTAAAGTCGAATTCGTTCGTTGGCGGCCCTGGTGCATACATGCACTCGTATACACGCGCTCGTTTTCAGACTGACGTCGGCGTCGACGAGTCGTCTTCCGCGTCGCACCACCCCACGCAGATGTCCCCGGCCGGCTCGACCGGCACTCTGACCCTGAGCAGCGGCGGCAGCTACCGCGGCGAAATCGTCGTCGCCCTCAAGTTCGTTCCTCCTCCGTCGGCCGGCAAGCACCGGAGCGGCAGCAACCCCGGCGGCGGCAGCAGCAGCAGCCGGCGGGCACGCGGAATGCTCATGGTGCTGATCAAAGAGGCCAAAAACTTGGTGCCGGCTGCTCGGGGCGCGGCCACGGCCGATCCCTTCTGCAAGTGGTGAGGAAGCAAGCCTATGAAATCCAATCCAATGTCCTGAAACACAGTTTACGTATTTTCCTTCTCCTCACTTAGCTACCTCCTTCCCGAGAAGTCCAAGTCCGGCAAGCAGAAGACGTCCGTGTGCCGCCGCACCCTGAATCCAAAGTGGGAGCACACGGTCACGTGGGAGGGCATCAGTCTGAACGAGCTGGCCGACAGGAGCCTCGAAGTCGCCGTCTGGGACCACGACAGACTGGGACACAACGAAATGCTCGGTGGCATCAGATTCAACCTCGGAAACGGTACGTAAATGAAAGCACGAGTAAGTGTGGACGACGACGACCTAACGCTTTTAACCCTTTTCAGGCAAGCACCAGGGTCGGCCCACATCGTGGATGGACGCGACCGGCAAGGAGGTGACGCTCTGGCAGCAGATGCTGGACCGGCCCAACTTCTGGGTCGAGGGTGCCGCGCACCTCAGGCCCGCAGACAGGCTCGCATCCACCTCGGTGGCGTCGCCTATATAATTCTGCCGGCCAGTCGAGCGGCCAAGGGAAAAGTCGATGGAAAGGGAAACCCCTCCCTCAGCTGTGTCTACGTACATACTACTACAAGAATTGCTATTTTTGACTCCAATATATCGTCTGGCCCATCCCGCAAGAGTTGAAGGTACTTGTCTTGTCCACTAGTCAGCCCCATCCAAACCCGCTGCTTATCCAAGGCTTATTGTCTCCCTCCTCAAACGAGTTGAAACGATCTATTGTCGAATCACACTTACTATAGTGAGCCAAGCCATATACCTTAGATAATGCTGAAGAAGAAAATAATGCATACACTCAGTCTACGTAGTTGTAGCATTAATAGTACCTACCATACTAAATGTTCACTACTGTTCGTACTAGAGCCAGTAACGATGACGAAGCTAATGCAGCAAGCAGTCTCAATTCTGACGAGATGAGATCGAAATAGAACCAGGACGTACATGGTGGAATATCACTTAACCCAGTAACAAAAAAAGCGCGCCCGCGGGGAAAGAGAGAAGAGAAAGAGTATTCTTTATACATATAGCAATTGCCACTACGTATACTCCCATGTTATTTCTGTGATGTGCCAACAGCTCGATCGATCGCATGCTTGGCTTCCTGCCCGCCCGCCCATCTCATCTCACCTACTACATACTATGTCGTCTTAAGAATACATTCCGCATTTCTTAACCAACCATTTAACTAGGTGTCACCTTATACACGTATGCGTAAGCATGCGTACTCCGTACTATGTTGTTGAACGAAGAAAAATATATGAGTTAGCGTCATACTCGCATCGCATGCCGTACATGCCTACCTAGTAGTGGATTTATTGACAGCCTGACACTCGCATCTACATACGGCTACAGCTCAGAATTGTCGCTTCTTATCACAGCATTCGATTCGATTCGGGATTGGGGGACGTGTTTGGAAGTACACTACTATAGTATAACCTAGTTAATTTAATTTACAGCCTTACGTACGCCATGCTATCTATAGTTAGTGTTCGGTGGCGTCCTCCATCTGTCTGAGAGCGAGAGCCCTTCCCAATCCGGGTCCTGAAAAAGAGAGACTTAAGTTAGAGTACTTCTGGGTGTTGAATGCCGCCTGCATGTGAACATACCGATATAGCTGAGGAGCACTGGCAAGAAGATGAGACCGTGGGCGGCGCCGATCAGCACGATGCCCAGGTACATGCGGAAGAAGAACACCTCGAAAATCTGCGACTCGGCGAAGGCCAGCACGACGATGCCGGCGAACTTTGTCAGCGTAATGCCGGAGAGGACCTACGAGGAAGGGCGTAATAACAAGATATTCGAATAGATCTCAACCTAGCTTCAATTTCTATGTATGTATACCGAAGTTCCCATTGTGACCAAGGTCTTCTGCACTCGCTCCTTCTTAGACTCTGCCACCGTCATGGTGTAGGCCTTAGTGATGTGCGAGCAGAACTCCACCGATATTCCGATCGTCACCACGAGGTTGATCAAACTGACGCCGTTCAGCTGGATGTCCCAGAGGTACATGAGACCGAGCATGTCGACGAGTACCATGGTGATCACCAGGGTCATGATCAGAGTGGAGGCCAGGTCGAGGCCGGTGAGCACCAGCATCACGACGAAGATCGCGGCCAGCGAGATGGCGAGCTGCACCAGCGTCTCCTCCCACATGGTCAGGTAGGACTCGTAGTAGACGTAGAAGACGGAGTAGGGGAACACCTCGACGCGCTTCGACGCATCCTCGATCCCCACGTTCAAGGTGACGTCGAGCTCGTCCGTCAGCTGCCTGGCCCACTTGAACGCGTTGGTGAACTGCGTCGAGGTGTGCACGATCGTGTGGAACGCCATGAAGTGGCTGCCGATCACCTCGTACTGAGGCAGCTCCCGCTCCTCCGTGATGTTCAGCTGCTTGAGGGCGAGCCCGTCCCTGTAGGCCCCCATTCCGGCCGAAGGGCACTTCTCGCCCGGCGCGTCGTCCTTAAACCACTGGATGTTCTCCTGGAAGGCCTGCTCAGTGATGTTGACGGTGTCTTGGGAGCCACTGCCTGTGCATGGATCGCAGGGCGACGGGATGTCCGGCATGATGTCGATGTCGGGAAGGTTGAGGCCCTCGTTGGACTGGCACACTTCGAGGGTCCTTCGGTTGTACCGGCAGCACGTACGGATCCAAACATTGTAGTCGTCCAGCCAGGAGTTGGCCGGCGTCGCCATGTACGTCGTCTCCGACTGGAGGCTCCACAGCTTCATCTTGCTCTGCAGCGAGTCGTCGTTGCAACCCGAGCCGCCGCAGACGCGGAACCTCAGGTCGTTGTCGGACAGGTCGTAGCCCTCCTTGCCGGTGTTCCGCAGCACCACATAGAAGGGGGAGCCGACACTTAGATAGAGCTGCATGTAGTCGAAGAATTTGATCAGGTAGGAGTCGTCCGGCACGGAGAGCTCCTGGTCGAGGCCGACCTCGAGCTGCGGCGCGACGGCCACGGAGAAGCAGAGCCAGCCGAAGAAAAGTACGATCACGGTCGGCCGGACCCAGTCGTTCATGATGGCTGGAGCGTAGAACTTCTCGGTGACCTTCATCAACAGGTTCATGGACTCGGCGGGCTCGGAGCTCTCGTTCCTCAGGCAGCAGACCAGGTCGTACCTGTTGTTCTCCATCCTGGCGATGTCGAGCGCCATGAGGCCGATGAAGGCGGTGATCTGCATGCCGAAGTTGATGAGGACGGCGAGGCCGGCGTTGAGGGCGAACGTGTTGACGGCGGGCACGGTGGCCATGAGGCCGATGAACAGGCAGGTGCATTGGGAGGCCGCGGAGAGCAGCATGGCGGGAGCGACCTCGCCAACAACGCGACCCACGTGCTCCTCAAGCGTCTCGCTCTTCTCACGCTTTGAACGCTAAAGATTAAAAGATTAATTCTGGTTAAAGCTACGTATATCAAAGATGCTTCCGTCTACATTTACTGACCTGGTAGGTCTGGACAAGGATGAACATGTTGTCGACGCCGATGGCGAGGACGAGGAAGGGCAGGATTTCGAAGATGATCACGGTCGACTCGATTCCAAAGATGCCAAAGATTCCGATCGAGGCGACGACGGAGAGGAGGACGATGAGGACACCGGCGATGCCGAGGCTCATCTTAGACTCGATCTAACATTTATCGTACATATTGAATATAGTATTGTATGTATTTATATTTCTTAAAAACCTACGAAGAATCTGGATGCGCTGGAGAGCCTACCCAGTGAGAGTGAGATATAGACGAACATGACGATATAAGAGATAAAGATGGTAAGGACGTCTCCTTCTCCTCCTCGAGCCACCTCGTCGGTGACGGAGCGCTCAGTGTAGAATGCAATGTCCATGTTCGCTGAGCGATTTTTATCCTACGAAAGAAATTAAACAACCGGATTAATAACGTTCTATTAATGGATTTCCTAGATGCATTACCGCTGAGAACTCCTTCAAGAAGTTTATGAGCGTCTCTTCCCACTCCATGGCCCTTTCGAGCCCCCTAACGTCGTCCGGATCATCGCTCAGGCTGTCGTAGTTGTCCAGGATAATCTGGATAATGATGGCTGTGGCCTTATTGTACTCCGGGTTCTCGGGAAATCCGACTTCCCCCTCGGGAATGAAGCCGCCCAGAATCCAATAGGGCTGCACGGGAATGCTGCCAAGGCTGAGGCAAGTCTTCTTAAATGGGCCGATACCTTTCACGTAAGCGGGATTTCTGGGGATAGTGGCAGAGAGGTTGATTGATATTACGTACGTACGTTTCTGTAAGCATAGTGCTTGTAGTCACCTCGAGCATGTAATGAAGAACTCCAAGTATTCTTCCTCGTCGCCCATGTTGGCGGGCTCGTCCTGCCAATAGGCCCATATGTTCTGGATGTTGCTTGCGTTGTTCCACGGCTGTAGCGGCTTGTTGCTCACGTCGGCCAGCGTCAGGTTGTTCTCCGGCGTCGTCAGTTTCTGGATCTCCTGCTGCAGCTCGAGCATCTTGATCAGGAAGTCGTAGTTGAAGACCGGCCCAAACTCGTACTCGATGCCGCTAAGGTTCCTCTTGAACCCCTCGAGGCCGGTGGCATGCACGATGACCTGGGCGGGCCGGTAGAAGGGGCGGAAGGTGGAGTCGAAGTATTCCTTCTCCTTCCTCGTCTGCGACGACGGCGAGTTCCACAGCTCGACGGCGTCGAACATCACCTGCAGCCAGCCGATCCCGACGGCGAGGCCGAGGGCGACGGCGGTGCTCAGTACGATCACGATGTAGGGGTGGCGGGCGCAAAAGGTGCCCCAGGCGGTGAACCAGCGGACCAGCGTCAGCTCCAGCTTCACGCCGCTCTTGGTGAGGCAGCTCTGAGAGGCCTTGCTCCGGGCGCGCTTCTCTCCCTTAGACTCGAGCTCGTCTGGCAGCGATAAAGGAAAAGATTATACATAATCATTCATAAAACTAATGCATACATTCCCCCGTGGTCTTCCTAATTTTGATGCACCCTCCGCGGAAGAAGCACGCGACGACGATTCCGGCGGCGGTGACGAGCAGGAACAAGAGGATCATGATAAAGGCCACGCCGTCGAGGGCACCGACTGTAAACGGGTCCGCAGGCGGCGGGAAGACCGGGACAGTGCACGACTCCAGACAGTCTGTGCAGGAGCAGGACTCCTACAAAGGCCATTTAGCATCATTTAGTTAGAGAACAGTATCGAACTAACTCACCTTTCCCTCAAATGCCTGGTGGCACAGGAGAGTCTCCGAGTTGAACACCTCGTACTCGTTGCCCTCGTCGTCAAACTCTGTGGTCTCGTTAGAGTAGAAGTAGAAGATGTTGAAGGGCGCGATCGGGTTCTCCGTGGCGTTTCCCTGGTAGTCGTACCACCTCTCCGGCGTGCACAGCTCCGCCCCCCACTTGCCGCACATGACGCCGATGGCGTCGTTGCCGGTCTGCGAGTGCACCACCTCATTGCAGGACTCGAACGTCTTGTACGTGTAGTTGTTGTTCACGTACATTGTCACGTCGCGGACGGCCATGATCGTATCGTCTGAAGAAATGGAATTCATTTAAGTATGGCCCATCGTGATTCTACATATACATATACACAGCGTACGTACTTTCCGCATCTTGTTTGAGTGTAGGCTTGAGGAACTTTGACTGCTGCGGGTGACAGGTGAGGTCGCAGATGCTGCGGCGGAAGTTCTCGAAGCAGGTTGGACAACGGCCGAGAAGGTTCTCCGCTGGCAAGAGCATCTTTGCCGCACTTTTCAGCTGTGCGCAAGAAAAGCATCACATAAGCAATCTGCCTGGAGAAATACGCAAGGGCATAGGTCCTACCATGTCACCGTTGCAGCACAGTTCAATCTTGCCGTCTGTCTCCAGCATGTCGTAGTACATGGGGCAGGTGCTGTTCAGAAACTCGTACTGGTCCTCCGGCAGCTCAATCGCGGGGCCGTCGTAGGCGCAGTACAGATCGGGTCGGCGGATGGGCAGGTCGGGGTTATAGCCGCACAAGCCGTACCAGATGCAGTGGCCTTCGTCGTCGCCCTGCGCCAGCACGACCGCGGGCAGCAGGAGTATCGTTGCAACGCCAAGAGCAGCGTAGAAAGCTACCCTTCCATTCATCCTGAAGGACTACTAGGCGTGTACGTACAGGAAGAATTGGGCTGTCCGGCCGCGATGGAGGCAGACGGCGAACTGGGATTGAGGGAGCGAGGCAGGGCTCGGGCTCGTTCACGATGCCAATTATTTTTTAATTGTCTGTCCTCCTATCTGTATCTGTCGAGATTCCTAATCGCCCGCCGAGCCGAGGAGCTGAGCGTGCACGTCGTGTCGGTCTCGATAGGCGAATGAACTAATCGCCACTGCAGATCCGCTTGTGCGTGGACACTTGATAAATATAGGCGTTGTACGTACTCGTACATGTACGTACATACGTCGTTCGTACTGTCGTCGTCATCTGCTAGAAAAGATAACTATTATCTTGACACCGGCCGACCGACCGACCGGTCGCCACCTGCTGCATGCATGCAGCGTGCTAATATGTCAGTGGACTAGGCCCGCTTCCGTAGCTAGAGTCTACCTCGATCTCCTTGCCGGCCGGCCGCGATCCCCATAAAACGTACTACGCGTATCTCGCCCATAGACAATAAATCGCCGGCCGAGCTAGAACTTCGTACTCTTCACCCTTTCTCCATGCTGCAATGACGCAATTACATAAGAGAGGCCGTTTTCAGATGCTGTTTATTAATTAGAGATGCTGAAGAGGACTTTTACATATGCAGTTTGAGATTACGTACGTTATAATGGTTTGTTTGCCATATTGCACGATGCTGTCACGTTTTTGGATCGACCAATGCCCCTTGCTGCCTTAAATTAATGCTTTTGAAAGTGAGTGCGGTCGGTAGGTCGGTCTCCAAGATCACGGATGGATGCCTGGTTGGTTTAATTCGTTCAAGGCCAAGCGTAATCTTGGAAAGCGACTTTCCGACGACTTGTCGGTTTCACACGATTAGCACGACACCAACTTGGAGCTGCGCGTTCCGCCGAGCAGGTAGGCCAGAGAGACGCCTCCCATCAGGATGTTCAGAAGCTGCTTCTCACTGGGAATGAGAGAGTCCGTCGTCTTGGGGGTCCAGCCCCAGAACCTATATATTAAGATATAGGACGCGTAGCTCAAGTGAAATTAACATTCCATGTAAAAATTTTCTTTACTCACAGTTTGCTGAAAGGTTGGATGGGCTGCTGAACTGTTCCTTCGCGGTTTGCGGTCTTTGACACTTCTCTCCTCAGGTCAGCACTCTTCTCTTCCCTCCTAAGATCAGCCCTCCTCTCTTCCCTCCTCGTGTCATCCCTACTTTCTTGCCTCCTAAGATCAGCCCTCCTCTCCTCCCTCCCCTCTTCCCTCCTCAGGTCAGTTCTCCTCTCTTCCCTCCTCAGGTCAGCACTCTTCTCTTCCCTCCTAAGATCAGCCCTCCTCTCTTCCCTCCTCGTGTCATCCCTACTTTCTTGCCTCCTAAG
>JAAUYK010106569.1_pt1 | contig 11178 bp, 11 predicted proteins | sample 7278021 | NCBI WGS metagenome assembly JAAUYK01 (sample SAMN14350223, study PRJNA611818) | marine sediment metagenome | isolation source: surface marine sediment (1.8m) | place: French Polynesia: Moorea | collected 2018-08
CGAGCTCTTCGAGAGCGGCGTGTTCGACCTGATCGTGGTCGACACACCTCCCGCGCAGCACGCCCTCGATTTCATGGAAGCCCCCCAGCGGCTGGTCCAGTTCCTCGACAGTCGCATCGTGCAGGTACTCATCCATCCCGCCATGGCCGCGGGCCGCTTCGGCTTCCGGATCTTCCAGCGCGGCACGCGACGCGTGCTCCACATCATCGAGCGGGTCTCGGGAATCGGATTCATCGAGGACATCTCCGAGTTCCTGCTGGCCTTCGAAGGCATGTCCGAGGGATTCCGGGAGCGCGCCGGCCGGGTGCGATCGACGCTGGAGGGCCCCGAGGCGTCCTTCGTCCTGATCGCCGGCCCCGAGGGAGAGTCCGTCCAGCAGGCGGTGCGCTTCGCGGACCGGATGCGGGAGTTCCGCGTGCACCTCTCCGGCGTGCTGGTGAACCGCGTCCGCAAGTGGCCGGGAGACGGCGCCCCCGACCTGGAAGAGGTCGCCGAGGCGGACGTGGCGGCGCTCTCCGAGGCCCTGGCCGCGAGCGAGGAGCCGGGCTTTCGGTCGGAGACGGCCGCCCGGGCGGCACTCGACGCCGCGAAGGGATACGCTGCGCTGGTGAAGCGGGATTCCCGCGCCCTGTCGGAGCTGCGCACGCGCATCCAGGGCACGGGCCAGTACTGGGCCGAGATCCCGGAGCTCGACGTCGACGTACACGATCTCGAGGGACTGCGGCGCATCGGTCGCCACGTCTTCGGGGAAGGCGGGCCAGGGAAACCAGCGGGAGAGCCGCTTGGAGCAGCGGAGAGCAGGACGACCGACCCGGCGCAGGGCTAGCGCCGAACCGCTGCGCCGGGAGCGCGACGCGCCGGCCTCCGGCGTGGGGGAAGCCCTGGCCCGGGCCGAGCGTCATGGCCGGGCGGCGATCGCGGAATCGCTCCGGACGATCGAGGCCCTGCTGGACGCGGCGGCGCTCGCCACGCGGGGCTCGCCGGCCGAGCTCGACCGATTCCTCGCCCCGGCCGTCGAGCTCCTCGAGAGCCTCGCGCTGGGCCTGGGTCCCGTCGACCCGCCGGACGGCGGACTGGCTGCGGCGATCGCAGAAGGGCTCGACGCCGAGATCGCGCGCTGGGAGGTCCGTGCGCGGGACGATTCCGAGGCGCGGGCGGTTCTGCGGGCCTTCCTGGGCGTGCGAGAGCTGCTGTGGGAGATCGGGATCCGCTCGACGGAGCGGCCCGTGCGTCGGCCCGGCAGCGTCCCCGGGCGGCCGCAGCCGGAGAAGGGTGCGGACGCAGACGCGTGCGTCGGGAGCCCGCGCGTGCAGCGCGTGCGCGTCCACGGCTGAGTCGGCGGGACGACTCGCCGCGCGCCCCGCCCCGTCTCCACTCGTGACGGGGCCCGGAATGCGAGCTAGGTTCCGCCGGCGTCCGCCACGGGACGGTGTGGGCACATGACGGTTCTCATCAAGCGCTACGCCAATCGGAAGCTCTACAACACCCAGACCAGCCGCTACATCACGCTGAAGGGGATCTCGGAGCTCGTCGAGGCGGACGAGGACGTCCGGGTCATCGACAACGAGACCGGGGAGGACATCACCTCGATCACGTTGTCCCAGATCCTCGTGGACAACGAGCGCGCGCAGCGCGCCATGCCGCGCACCGTGCTCTCCGACCTGATCCAGAAGGGGGGCGACGCGCTCTACGGCGCGCTCAAGCGCGGCGTGGGCGACGCCTCGGAGAGCATCGAGGAGATCCAGCGCAACGTCCGTCGGGTGATTCGCGCGCGCGAGGGCGAGTCGCTGCACTCGACCGAGCCCATGGACGAGCCGAGCCCCCACTGGGACGACCGGATCGAAGACGCCGTGGAGCGCGTGCTCAAGTCGCTCGACCTGCCGCGTCGCTCGGACATCGATGCGCTGAATCGAAATCTCCAGCGCGTGGCCGACGTTCTCCAGCAGCTCGAGTTGCGAGGGCCCTCGGGGCCCGAGCGCGACCCGCTGGACGAGGACCCCGACCTCGACGACATCCGCTGAGCAGCGGACGCCTTGGTTTTCCTGGACTGGGGGCGAGCCCGGGGTCTCATCTGGTCCGGGAGGTGCCGGTCGCGGCCGGGGCCCCGTAGCGCTCAGTCCGTCTCGGACTCCTCCCGCCCCAGGACCACCAGCCGGTTCGGCAGCTCGTTGCGCTCGTGGGTGGCGGGAACGAACTCGGCGAGCAGCGCGCCGCAGGCCTGCACGCACTCGAGGAAGCCGTCGAGGGTGCGCCCTTCGCGGACCCGCCCCGTGAAGGCGTCGACGATGGCCTGCCAGCGCTCGTCGGGCACGTGCCGGCTGATGCCGCGGTCGGCCAGGATCTCGACGTAGTGCTCGGCCTCCGAGACGAAGATCAGCACGCCGGTGTCGCCCTCGGTGTGATGGAGGCCCTGCTCCAGGAACTGGCGGCGCGCCAGGCTGGAGGCGCGCCACTCCCGCACGGCGCGGGGGACGAGCCGGATCAGAACCGGCGGCAGGCGCAGCAGGAGCGCCACGACCACGAAGGTCGCCACCTGCGCCAGCAGCAGCTCGCGAACTCCCAGCCAGAACGGAGTCAGCTGCAGGGCCCACGGCACGATCAGCGCCAGCAGCGCCGCCCACAGCAGCGGGATGTAGAGGTAGCCGTCCGCGCGGGGCGCCAGCACCGTGACGAGCTCGGCGTCGGTGCGGCGCTCGACCTCTTCGATCGCCTCGGCGACGCGGCGCTCCCCGTCGCGATCCAGCAGCGCCATCTACCAGCCCCCCGAGGCGCCGCCGCCTCCGAAGCTCCCGCCGCCTCCGCCGAAGCCCCCACCCCCGAAGCCACCCCGCCCGCCGAAGCCGCCGCCGCCGCCGTAGATGCCGTGGCCACGCGACCAGCGACGGCCCCCCACGGAGCTCTGGAGCAGGGACAGCACCCCGAACCCGCCCAGGAACACCAGGATCAGCAGCACCTCCGCTCCGCGCAGCTCGCGGTGGCGCGAGCGCGCCGGCTGCTTGCGCATCGCGTACTGCCCGCCGACGGCCTCGATCATGGCCGCGGCGCCCGCCTCGATCCCGCCCTCGAAGTCGCCGCGGCGGAAGCTCGGAAGGACGACCGCGTGGACGATGTTGGACGAGATGGCGTCGGTGAGCGTGCCCTCGAGCCCGTAGCCGACCTCGATCCGCACCTTGCGCTCCTGGGGCGCCACGAGGAGCAGCGCGCCGTTGTCCTTCCCCTTCTGCCCGATGCCCCAGTGCCGACCGAGCCGGTATCCGTACTCCTCGATCGGATGGCCCTCGAGCGAGGGCAGCGTGACCACCACCACCTGATTGGTGGTGGCGCGCTCGTGGGCCTCGAGGCGCTCGGCGATACGGCGCTCCGCGGTCGCGGACAGCAGCCCGGCCTCGTCCACCACCCGCCCGGTGAGCTTCGGGAAGGCGATCTCCGCGGCGAGGGCCGGCGGCGCGAGGAGCAGGGCGAGCCCGAGGAGCGCCGCGACCCCGGTCTCCCGGGGAAGAAGCATCAGAAGCTCACTCTCGGGGCGCTCTCCGCTTCCGGGGCCGTCGCCGCGTAGGTCTCGCGGATCGGCATGTCGCTGTACAGGAGCGAGTGCCAGATCCGACCGGGGAAGGTGCGGATCTCGGTGTTGTAGCGCTCCACGGCGGCGATGAAGTCGCGCCGCGCCACCGCGATGCGGTTCTCCGTGCCCTCGAGCTGCGACTGCAGCGACAGGAAGTTCTGGTTGCTCTTCAGATCGGGATAGCGCTCCACCACCACCATCAGCCGCTGCAGCGCGCTGCCGAGCTGCGCCTGTGCGGCCTCGAAGCGCTGGAGCGCAGCCGGGTCGTCGAACAGCTCCGGGCCGGCCTGCATCGCGCCCACCCGCGCCCGCGCCTCCGTCACCGCCGTGAGCGTCTCGCGCTCCTGCTTGGCGAAGCCCTTCACGGTCTCGACCAGGTTCGGCACCAGGTCGGCGCGCCGCTGGTACTGGTTCTCGACCTGCGCCCAGGTCGACTTCACCTGCTCGTCGAAGGTCGGGATGTCGTTGATCCCGCAGCCGGCCAGCACCGGCAGCAGAGCGGCCGCGCACAGCAGCGTGCGGGCCCGCGGGAGGACGGTCGGCATGGCGCCTCCTTGGCGGGGGGAGCGGCGGGGAGCCTACCACTTGCTCGACTCTCGGCGCGTGGCCAGCAGCGCGACGCCCGGGAGCAGCGGGCTTCCGGTCGCGCTCAGCCCCAGACCGAGGTGCGCTGGGCGAGGCCCTCTTCCACCAGGGACTGGATGTCCTCGCGCAGCTCCTCGGTGAGGCGGGAGAGCAGCAGCGCGTCGGCGGCGTCGTCGGGACCCAGGTGCTCGATCGGCGTGGGCTGACCGATGCGGATCACCCACTTGGTGGGCAGCGGCAGCGCACCGAAGGGACCCAGGAAGGGGAACGTGGGCGTCACCGGCAGGAAGGGATAGCCGAAGGCGCGGGCCGGCGTTCCCAGCTTGAACAGGATCGGGTGGGCCTCCTCGGCGCCCACGATGCCCACGGGTACCAGCGGAACCCCGTTCTCGAGAGCGACGCGAATCACGCCGCCGCGTCCGAAACGCTTCAAGCGGTAGCGCTCGCGAAACACCTTGGCGGCGCCCTTCACGCCCTCGGGAAAGGCGATCACCGAGCAGCCGTCCCGCAGCAGGCGCTCCGCGTTCTCGCGGCACGCGCGCACACCGCCGAGGCGCGCGAGGTAGGGCTGTACGAAGGGCAACGTGATCAGCCAGTCGGCCACCAGGAAGCGCGGCCTCTGGCCCGACGGGTGGAAGCGCTCGATCGCGTAGGCGAGCATCAGGCCGTCCCACGGCAGCAGGCCCGAGCGGTTCGCCACCATCAGGCACGGGCCCTCCTCGGGCAGATGCTCGATCCCGTGGAGCTCCACGCGGAAGTAGCGCTCGAAGAGCAGATCGAAGACCGGGCGGGCGCGCCGCAGCACCGCCTCGTCCATCCCGAACTCGTCCACGCTGCCGGAGCGCTCGCTCATGCCGAGCGTGCTGAGCCGGCGCGCCAGCCCCGTGACGAAGCGCTCCAGGTCGAAGGCCTCGTCCTCGTCCCCATCGGCAGACTGCGAGGGGTCGGAGCGCCCGACCGACCCGAAGCGCACCTGGATTTCGCGCCGCAGGTCCTCGAGGGCGTCGCGCAGCTCCTCGATGTCGTCACCGCCGAGCTCGGCGGGACCGCCTTCGGGCTCCTGCTCGCGCGGGTCGTCCGCTTCAGCCATGACTCACCGATAGCGCCGCATGCGTCGCGAAGCGACGAAGGAGATCCACGCCTCCTTGGTGGAGTAGACGGGCTCGCCGAACGCCTCCCAGCCCCGGCTTCCGTCGGCGACCCACAAGTAGCGGAGATAGTCGTAGAAGGCAGACGGCGGATCCCCCGTCTGCCCCTGGGAGGGGTAGTAGGCCATGCGGTACAGGACGGCTGCGGGCAGCGACAGGGAGCGCTTGCCGGCCAGACGCAGCAGGGTGGAGAGCGGCAGAACCCCGCGCCCGACCAGGTTGTAGATGCCGGGGTGGGGCTCCAGGACGGCCTTCTCGAAGGCGTCGACCACGTCCTCCTCGTGCACGAACTGCATCAGCGGGTCGTAGCCCATCGGCCTGGGAACGACCGGCAACGAGAAGAAGCGCACGACGTGGTCCGAGTAGCCGGGCCCCATGATCCAGCAGGGGCGCAGCACGCTGACCTCGGCCTCCGGGTGCCGCTCCCGCCACTCGGCCAGGAGAGTCTCCATCTCGACGCGGTCGGCCACGAGATGGGCGTCCGGGTGGCCGCGCAGCGGATGCGATTCCGTGAGGAAGTTGGGATTGTCGGGCCAGGGCCCGTAGAGCATCGTCGTCGACGCGACCACCAGTCTGCGCAGCTTCGCGGCGGCAGACGCGTTCATCAGGTGCAGGCTGCCGATGGTCTCGAGCTCGTGGTCCATCTCGAGGTCGGCCGTGGGCTCGGTGCGGAAGGCCGCGTGGACGAGCGCCTCGACGCGCTCCTCTCGGAGGATCTCCGCCACCTTCCCGTCGCAGGTGGGCTCGGTCAAGTCGATGCGATGGAAGTGCACGCGCTCGTCGAGCCGATAGGGACGCCGCTGATCGAGGCCGACCACGCGCACGGCAGGAGACCGCGCCAGCAGACGCTCCACGAGCCTGCGTCCGAGGAAGGTGGAGAGGCCGGTCAGGGCGACGACACCGGGGGCGCTCAAGGGAAGACTCCGGGGCTCGCGTTCGCTGGCGCGATGCCCCTCAGATACCATGCTGTGTCATGGATGCCAGCCGTCGCGTCGCTGTCGTGGAAGACCCCCGCTACCGGGAGCACCAGGGACCGCCCGGACACCCGGAACGCCCCGACCGGCTGACGGCGGTGGCCGAAGCGGTGGAAGCGCGCGCCGGGGAGATCGTGCGTCGGACGCCGCGGGCCGCGGAGCCGGAGGAGATCCTGCGCGTGCACGCCCGGGAGCACGTGACGCACGTCGCGGCTGCCGCCGGCCGGGGCCCCGCACGCCTCGACCCGGACACCTTCGTCTCGTCGCAGAGCTTCGAGGTCGCGCGCCTCGCCGCCGGCGCCACCATCGACCTGGCACGATCGATCGCGCGCGGAGAGCTGCACGCGGGACTGGCCGCGGTCAGGCCTCCCGGTCACCACGCCGAATCGGATCGCGCCATGGGCTTCTGCCTGTTCAACAACGTCGCGTTGGCCGCGCGCGCCGTACAGGCCGAGGAAGGCGTGGAGCGCGTGTTGATCTTCGACTGGGACGTCCACCACGGAAACGGCACGCAACACTTCTTCGAGGAGGACCCCAACGTCCTCTACGCGTCGACGCACCAGTATCCCTACTACCCCGGGACCGGCGCCGCGCGCGAAGCGGGCCGCGGCCCCGGCGCCGGCGCCACCGTGAACATCCCGCTTCCCGCCGGCTGCGGGGACGCCGAGTACATCGGCGCCGTGCAGCGTCTGCTCGCTCCCGTCGCCCACGGCTTCCGTCCCGAGATCATCCTCGTCTCGTGCGGCTTCGACCCGCATCGGGACGACCAGCTCGCCGGCATGCGGGTCAGCGGCGAGGGCTTTCGCGCCATGGCCGCGATCCTGCGCGCGCTGGCCGACGACCTGTGCGGAGGCCGCCTCGTGTGCGTGCTGGAGGGAGGCTACGCGCTCTCCGGGCTGCGGGAGGGCACGGCGGCGCTGCTGGACGTGCTGCTGGACCCGGTCCCGCCCCCGCTCCCGGAGCCCGCGAAGCTCCGGGACGCAGGGCCGCTGGGTGGGATCGTCGACCAGGTCTGCGCCGTTCACGCTGCGAATTTTTCGGGCCTCGGCGCCGCCTGAAGCGCCCTGCACTCGCCCCCCGAACCTCACGATCTTGTAGCTGAGGTCGGTCGATCCGCGAGATGTTGTGGCTTTGCGGAAGTCGCAGCTCCCCGTGGAGGTGCGCGAAAAACCTGTTGATTCTTTTTCGACAGGTGGTATAAAAGACCACGCAGGGGCCGCTGAGTGGTATCAAGTGGTACGAAGCCCCGGGAAGTCGAGCCGCAGCAGTTCCAGCGATGTTTCGAGGTCGCCACGTGGTCAAGATCGATGCCAAGAACCGGATGAGCCTCCCGGCGGAGTTCCGGGCCGAGCTGCAGCGTCGCAGCGAGGAGCCGCCGATCCTGACCAACGCGCACGAGAACCTCGAGCTGTATCCGTACGAGGACTGGTGTGAGTTCGAGGAGCGTATCGTAGGCGTGGCGGCGGTGGATCCGGAGGCCCAGGCCTACGCGCGCTTCATGATCTCCGGCGCCACGCCCTGCCCGATCGACAAGCAGGGCCGGATCCTGGTCCCGCCCTACCTGCGCGAGCACGCCGGGCTGGACCGGGAGGTGACGGTGGCCGGCCTCGGTCCCAAGATCGAGCTGTGGGACCGGGCGCGTTTCGATGCGAATTTGACCGTGACCCAGGACCGTCTCCCTGCCATGGCGCAGTCGGTGGCGGGCAAGCTGGGCGCGGGATGAGCTGATGGCGGGGGGGTTCGGAGGGGGGTGACTCCTCCGAACGAGAGGTTGGGGTGTCCCCGGAGCCACTCTCCAAGGACGACCAGGAAGTCAATGGGGGGGACGACCTGGTCGTCCGGAGCAGGGGCTCCGGGGCGCCCCAGCCACGCCACCGGCGCCGGGCCCTGACGGGGCCCATGTGGGAGGCGCCTCGCTCCGTTGGCCACTGCGTACCGTCACCAGCCGGTCCTCCTGGACCCCTGCCTCGAGCTGCTCGATCCGAGGCCCGGGGCGGTCGTTCTCGACGGGACGGTCGGGGGAGGGGGGCACACGGCGGCCGTCCTGGAACGCACGGCGCCCGACGGGCGCGTGGTGGCACTCGACGTCGATGACGAGGCGCTCGCGGCGGCTGCCCGCCGCCTCGAAGGCTTCGGTGAGCGCGCGGTGCTGGTGCGCGCGTCGTTCCGCCGGCTCGAGAGCGTCCTACGCGACCTCGGGATCCCGGCGCTGGACGGCGTGCTCTTCGACCTGGGCGTCTCCTCGCGTCAGCTCGATGCGCCCGAGCGCGGCTTTCGCTTCGGCGCGGACACCGCGGGCGAGACGCCCCTCGACATGCGCATGGATCGCGGGAGGACCCCCACCGCCGCAGAGCTGCTGAACGTCTCCAGCGTCGAGCAGCTCGAGGGCTGGATGCGCGAATACGGCGACCTGCCGGGCGCCCGCCGCCTCGCCCGCGCGATCGCCGAGCGCCGCGAACGCGCCCCGTTTCGAACCGTGCGGGACCTGCTGGAGGTGATCGAGGCGACCGGCGTCGGCCGCGGACGCCGCCACAACCCCGCCACCCTCGTCTTCCAGGCGCTTCGCATCGCGGTCAACGATGAGCTGGGAGCGCTCGAGGAGGGACTCGCGGCCGCCATCGCGGCGCTGCGGCCCGGGGGTCGACTGGTCGTGATCGCCTACCACTCCGCCGAGGACCGCATCGTCAAGAACCGGCTGCGAGACGCCGCCCGGGGATGCACCTGCCCGCCTGGACTGCCGGTGTGCCGGTGCGGCGGGATCGTGACGCTGCGGCTCCTGACCCGTCGCCCGGTGCGCCCGTCTGCCGAGGAGGTGCGCGACAATCCGCGCGCCCGCTCGGCGCGGCTGCGTGCCGCGGAGCGCGTGGCGGAGGCGGCGTGAGAGCGCCTGCCGAGCGAATGGGGTGCTGCAGCGACCTGATCGGTCGCGATCTGACGCGCGTGCGCCCTTCCGGGCGGGTCCTCTCGCCCCTCACCTGGGCGATGCTGGGGGGGCTTCTCGTCGCGGCGCTGGTCCTGGCGGCGCTGCGGATCGACCTCTTGCGGGTGCGCTACGGCCTCGCCCAGGCGGTGAAGCAGGAGAAGGTCCTGCTCGAGGAGCGACGTTCCCTGGAGGCGGAACGGGAGGCGCTGCGCGCGCCGGGCCGGCTCGCCGACATCGCGGGAGAGGCGGGCCTGACGCGGCCCCGCCAGATCCTGCGCCTCGAGCGCCTCGGAGCGACGCGACCGTGAGGTATCCGGACCTGCGCCGGAGCGCACGCCGCGTCGCCGTCGCCCGGGTCCTCCTGCTGCTGGGCTTCGCGGGACTCGCGCTGCGCGCAGCGCACCTGAGCGTGTTCGACCAGCGCGGAGCGGAGCGCGCCGACGACCAGGTGCACCGCACCCTCACGCTGCCCCCGCAACGCGGAACCGTCTTCGATCGCAACGGAGCCGCGCTGGCGCTCTCGCTGGACGCGCCTTCCGTCTACGTCGTGCCCTCCGCACTCGAGGACCCCGCCCTCGCCGCCCGAGAGCTGGCCGACGTGCTCGGTCTCGCGCGCGAGGGACTGACCCGGCGGCTCCGACGCCCGGGCGGCTTCCGCTTCGTAGCCCGCTGGGTCGACGCGGAGCGGGCAGAGCGGGTCCGTGCGCTGGGTCTGCACGGCGTCGGAATCGTCGACGAGCCGCGCCGCATCTACCCGCTGCGCGAGCTCGGCGCCCGGGTGATCGGCTTCGCGAACATCGATGGCGACGGCGTGCGGGGCATCGAGCAGCAGGAGGACGCCTGGCTCCGGGGCTCGAGCCGACGCCTTCCCGTGGAGCGCGACGGCAGCGGCCGCCTGCTGATGGTCGACGGCGGGAGCGCCTGGGGAACGGCGGGCGGGGACGTGGCGCTGACGATCGATGCGACGCTCCAGGCGGACGCCGAGCGGGCCCTCGACGCGGCGATCGAGGAGACGGGCGCTCGGGGCGGTCTCGTGCTGTCGATGGACGCCCGCAGCGGCGACGTCCTGGTGCTCGCCGAGGCGCCGTCCTTCGACCCGAATCGGTTTCGGGAGGTCGACTACGCCTCGACCCGCTCGGGCGCCTTCCTCGACGCGCTCGAGCCCGGCTCGGTCCTGAAGGCGTTCCTGGTCGCGGCCGCCCTCGAGCGAGACGCGCTCGACGAGGGCGAGCGCATCGACTGCGGCGACGGTACCCTGCGTGTGCCGGGCAAGACCATCCGCGATCGGCGGGCCCACGGCGAGCTCGACGCGGCAGGCATCCTCCGCGTCTCGAGCAACATCGGCGCCGTGAAGGTCGCGCAGGCACTGGGGCGCAGCGACCACTTCGAGATGCTGCGCCGCTTCGGCTTCGGCGAGTCCACCCACAGCCGCTTCCCGGACGAGTCGGCGGGAGTCCTGCGTCCCTGGAGGCGCTGGCAGCCGGTGGATCACGCCACGATCGCATTCGGACAGGGAGTGAGCGTGACACCGATCCAGCTCGCCGCGGCGACGGCGGTGCTGGCGAATGGAGGAGAGTGGGTGCGCCCGCGCCTCGTCGCCGGTCGGCGCGTCGCCGACGGTCCCTGGCAGCCGGCCCGCCGAGAGGTGGCGCGGCGGGTGTTGGGCCGTCGGACCGCCGAATCCGTCGTCGCCATGCTCGAGACCGTCGTGGGCCCGGACGGAACGGGACACCGGGCCGCGATTCCCGGGATCCGTGTGGCGGGGAAGACCGGAACGGCCCAGAAGTTCGATCCCGAGCTCGGGCGCTACGCCTCCGATCGGTTCCACGCCTGGTTCGTCGGGATCGCCCCCGCCGACGACCCGCGACTCGTAGCGGTGGTCCAGCTCGACGAGCCCCAGCGACCGCGCCACACCGGCGGCGGCGCGGCCGCGCCGCTGTTCGCGCGGGTCGCGCAGGCCCAGCTCGCCCACCTCGGCGTCTTCCC
>JAAUYK010010553.1_pt1 | contig 11169 bp, 9 predicted proteins | sample 7278021 | NCBI WGS metagenome assembly JAAUYK01 (sample SAMN14350223, study PRJNA611818) | marine sediment metagenome | isolation source: surface marine sediment (1.8m) | place: French Polynesia: Moorea | collected 2018-08
AGCACGGGGATCAGCCCGATGTCGTCCTCGATCGGCGAGCAGTTCTGGGCGCCGAAGAGGATGCCGGTGCGCCCGGCCTCGGCCGCCGCGCGGACGTCGGCCGCGGTGCGCACCGGCCGGATCAGCGCGCCGAAGGCCTCGAAGCGCCGGTTCCATTCGACGATCCGCTCGACCGTCTCGCGGAAGTCCTCCCAGTAGGCGATGGTGACGTGAACCGCTGAAACCCCGCCGTCCCGCATCTGGCGGAACACCTTTTCCGACCAGTTGCAGTACTGCAGGCCGTCGATGACGAGGGGAGGCGGTGAACTCATGGCTTCCGACCTTAGACGCGCCACCTTGTCCCGCCAAGAACATCACCTTGCGGGCATTGCCTCGACGGCTGGCCCAGGCAGAATGAACTGCCCAACAAGAGGTGATTTGCTCAGGCATGCCCGAAGACCCCGCCGCCGACCGCTTCACCCGCATTGCCCAGGAAGGACTCTGCATCGGCTGCGGCCTCTGCCAGAGCGTGGCCGGGCCGGAGCGGGTGCGGGTCGTGCGCACGACCGAAGGTCACCTGCGGCCGGTGGTCGGGGCGCCGCTCGACCGGGAGACCGTCGACCGCATCTACGAGACCTGCCCCGGCACCCGCATCGAGGGTCTGCCCGAGGCGCTTATCGACGGCGAGACGCAGCACGACAAGATTTGGGGACCCTATCGGTCCATGGTGCGAGCCTACGCCGCGGACCCGGCGGTGCGTCACCGCGGCTCGACCGGCGGCGTACTGACCGCGCTGGCGACCTATCTGGTCGAGAGCCGGATGGTCGACTTCGTGCTGCACGTCGCGGCCTCCAGAACCGATCCGACCTTCGGCGAGCGCCATGTCTCTTTCGACGCGGCGAGCGTGCTGGCGGGCGCGGGCTCGCGCTACGGGCCGACCGCGCCCCTCCTTGACTTCCGCGAGGTCTTGGACCGGGGCCGGGCCTTCGCCTTCGTCGGCAAGCCCTGCGACGTGGCGGCGGTGCGCAACCTGGCGCGGCTGGACCCGAGGGTGGAGCGGCTCTGCAGGGTGATGATGGTGCCGGTCTGCGGCGGCTTCATGGAGCCAGCGGGCATGGCCCGGTTCCTCGCGTCGCTCGGCCTCGAGGAGAAGGAGGTCGCCGCCTTCTCCTACCGCGGCAACGGCTGCCCCGGGCCGACCCGGATCGAGACCAGGGACGGGCGGGCGATCGAGAAGAGCTACCTAGACATGTGGGGCGAGGACGACAGCGCCTGGAGCCTGCCGTTCCGCTGCAAGGTCTGTCCCGACGGGATCGGCGAGGCGGCCGATATCGCCGCGGCCGACACCTGGCCCGGCGGCGCGCCCACGCCGGAAGACCTGGAGAGCGATCCGGGCACCAACGCGATCCTGGCCCGGACCGCCGTGGGCCAGGAGATCGTCGAGGCCGCCGTGCGCGACGGGGCGCTGACCGTCGAACGGGAGATCGGGCCGCGTGACCTCGATCTCTACCAGCCCCACCAGGTGGCCAAGAAATACGCCGTCTGGGCGCGCTTCGCCGGCCTCAAGGCGGCAGGCCAGCTCACGCCTGACATCCGCCGGCTCAGGATCGCGGAGCTCGCGCGAGAGAATGGCGTGGCCGAGAACCTGCGCCAGGCCCGCGGCACACGCCTGCGCGCCCGGCAGGGCCGCACCCGCGAGCCGCGGCCGAGGCCGGCCGCTAACCAGCGGCCCTAAGAAGGATCCGGGTCGGAGCGGGAGAGGTGACCAGGCGATATCGGGGATTGGAGGAGAATGAGCCTTTTCTCTGATGCGGAGCGCCTGCTCTCGAGAGCGGGAAGAGAAGATAAGGAGGCATCGCGCGGCAAGGAGAGCACGCCGGGTGCGGGCCAGACCATGAGCGAAGCCCGGAAGCTCCTCGCCGAACTCGGCTACGTGCATCGCGAGGAGTGCGGCGGCGCCATCCGCGAAGTGAGTTGCGATCAAGCAACAAGGGAGAACCGCCTTGCTCTCTTGGCCTTGGCCGGACGATTGGAGCGGGTCTTTTCCTTGCCTTCACCCAAGACACCTGGTGCCTATTTCCTTGGGGGTGAGATTGCGCCGAGCGCTTTCGGTCTCGCCTCCCCTGACGGTCCCCTGGTCGGACTCGCCGGCAGGGGAACGACGCTGCGTGAAGCCTTCGAAGGATGCATCGGCGAAGGGGCGGAGTATCTCTCTTTGCTGCCCTTTGGCGACGAGCCGCTCGTCCGGGCCGCGCCGGCGGACATGCTGTCCGGGATTGGCGGCATCGAGAACCCCGTTACCGAGGACGATCTGGCGTGGATGCAGGCGGCAATTGGCCTGGACCCGGTCCCCGCTGCGGGGCAGATGGACTGGTTGCCGGCGACGAGCCTCGATGGACGACGGCAGATCCATGTGCCGGCAGACCTCTGTCTCCGTCGGTGGGGGCACATGGAAGACCCGCCTCCTCGTCCTGCGGAGAGCAACGGCTGCGCGGCCGGCCCAACGTTGGAGGACGCTCAGTACCGGGCGCTCCTGGAATTGGTTGAGCGCGACGCCACGGCGCTCTGGTGGTATGGCGGCCGGGTGGTTGGCAGCTTTGACCTCGACGAGGCGCGACGCCAAGCGCTGAGCGCATTCATGGCGAAGTGCCGTTGCCGGGACTCGCGCGTCGATTGGTTTCTTGATCTGACCAATGATCTCGACATCCCCGTCGTCGCCGCCTTGTCATCCGAGCCGGACGGCAGCGGCGTGGTCTTCGGGTTCGCAGCGGACCTCGACCCCTTGGCCGCGGCCAAAAGCGCGGCGCTCGAGATGTGCCAGATGGAGATCGCCCAGGATCTCGTCCACCTCAAGCTGGAACAGCGCGGCGCGGCGGCGCTCAACGCGGCGGACTTACGTCACCTCGAGCGGGAGCGACGGTTGCACATCAATGCATTTCCTCAGCTGAAGCCCGCCGAGCCGCCTGCGTGCCCGGCGGCCGAGCGGCCCACCCTCGATGACGCGCCCTTGGGACGCTGTTACGAGGCCGTCCGCCGGGCCGGTTACGAAGCATACAGTCTCGATCTCACCCGCCCGGAAACAAGGATTCCCGCCGTCCGGGTGGTCGTTCCAGGCTTGCAGTCGGCGAAGGCGGACTGGATTACCGAGCGGCTCAAACGCACTGCCCGCCACCCTTTTTTTGACAGCAAGACGTGGCGCGGATTGCCACCCCTCGATTGATTTGGTTTCGCCAACGTGCAAAGCTTAAACGGCAAGTAGAGGCGAATTTCGCCGTTCAATCAGGCCGTTCGAGCCCGGAATCGGGAAGGGGTCTGGGATGGCAATCTTGGAAGGCAGGCAAGCTGCAGGCAATTTGTTGCACATGCGGGTGCTTGACGGGTTCGATCTCGCTTCTGCGAGCGGGAGACACATCCACGTCACGAGCAAAAAGGCCCGCGGTTTACTGGCTTACCTCGCGCTTAAGCCCAATGGTTGTGAGACAAGAGAACGCCTGGCAGGCTTGCTTTGGAGCGACAGAAGCGAGGAACATGCCAGGGGTTCTTTGCGCCAGTGCCTGAAGCAGGTTCGCCACACCTTCGCCGAAATTGGATTTACCGGGCTTCAATCCGAGCGGCAGGAGATCGTCCTCGCAATAGAAGATTTTCGGGTGGACTCTCAGGCGATTACAGAAAACCTTAAAAGCGGCCAAATCGATTTCGAGTTAGCCCAAGGACACGTACAACCGGACCGCATTCTCTACGGCTATGAGGCGCTCGACCAAGCCTTCGCAGCCTGGATCCACGTAATTCGCCAGCAATGGCGCATCAACCTGATCGACTTGCTTCAGAAAATTCTGCGCGACGGCAGCAAGCAAACCACGCTTCGCAAGTCTGCTGCGGAGGCGCTTGCCAGCATTGACCCCACTCACGAGGAGGCGCAGAGACACCTCATCGAATGCTACGCGTTGCAGGGGAACGTTGCTGCAGCAATCCGGCAGTACAACGAGCTTTGGGAGCTGTTGGGTGACGACTACGATATGGAGCCTGCAGACGAAACACAGTCCCTGATAGCTCAGGTCAAATCCGGCAAATTTGATTTCGGCGAAAGACCGGCCGTTGTTTCAGCGTCACCTGGTGTAACGGAGGCGCCGCCCTTGCTCCGTCTTCCGGTGATCGGGATCGAGGATTTCTTTCGCTCCGACTCACCCAAATCGCCGCACTACGTCGTGGACGGGTTCCGCCGAGAGCTCATTGCGTGTCTGGTCCGCTTCCGGGAGTGGATCATCGTCGAGGCCGGGGTAACGGCCGAGAACCCGATCGAAATGCAGAATGCGGCGACAGCTGAAGGAGCGGTCGACTACCTCTTGGAGGGTTCCTATTCCGCCGATCAGGAAACTGTGTGGCTCAGCATCACCTTGAAAGACGTCGCGAGCCGCCGCTTTATCTGGAGCGAGCGGTTCACGCTGACCCTGGATCGCTGGTTCGTAGCCCAGCAAACATTGGTGCGGCGTATTTCCGTGGCGCTCAATGTCTATCTTTCTGCCGAGCGCGTCGCCAGACAGGTCGCGGAACCAGATCTGCCGCTCGAAGTCTATGACGCGTGGCTGAAGGGACATGATCTGATCCAGCATTGGGATCCGATCACCGAGCAGAAATCCGAAAAGATCTTCCGGAGGATCATACGTCAAACGCCTGACTTTGCGCCCGCCTACAGCAGCCTCTCCTCAATCCTCAACTCGCGCCATGTCGTGTTTCCCGGCCTTTACCGTTCGCCGGCCTTGCAACAGGAGGCGCAAGGCTTCGCACAAAGGGCCGTTGAGATAGACCCCCTGGACACCCGCGGCCAACTTGCTTTGGCTTGGTCCTATGCCATGAGAGGTCGGTTCGACCAAGCGGAGCTGCACTACGGCTTTGCCCATGATCTGAATTCAAACAACCCAACGACACTCATCTCCTGCGCCCATGGCCTGGCCTTTTGCGGGGACTATGACAGGGCGCGGGAGCTTGCCGATCTCGCAGTGAAGATAAACCCTATGATGCCGGCATTTCACTGGGGTTACCTCGTCGGTGTGCTGTTCATCTGTAAGGATTACGAAGGAAGTGTTCGAGCATCTGAGCTCGCGGCCGACGTGATCTCGGTTCTGCCGGGCCTGAAGACGGCGGCGCTCGCCCATCTCGGGCGCCGGCGAGAGGCAGAAGCGGCCGGCACATACTTCTTGAAATTCATTCGAGAGAGGTGGAAGGGGAACTCGCCCTGTACCGACGAAGCAATCGTCGCCTGGCACCTGCACAGTTTTCCGACCAAGGATAGTGATGTCCAGGAACGGCTTCGGGAAGGCCTCCGCTTGTCAGGCCTTCCCGTGCCGCGTAGCAGCGTCAAACAGTAGGGTTTTTGGGCGTCACTTACACTTTCCAAGCGTGTAGTCGCCAATTCGGATCCTGAACATTTCTTCATTGCTCGGCCTGGGCGGCGGAGAGCCCAAATAGAAACTCTTGTAGTGCTCATGGGGGAATGTGTATTTGGCCTCTTGGCCTACTTCGGTTTCGCTCTTTGCAATGTCTTCCTTGCTCGGCACCACGAGATGTAACGTTTTTGAATCGTTGACGTGAAATACCACGTTCTCGTAATCCTCCACTTTGATACCGAAATCTGCTAGAAGGACAACGGCTTGTTTGGTTGTTTCGGGGAGTTTCCGTTCACCCTTCGCCAAGGCGATGAAGAGCCTTCCAGCATTCTCGTAACTATCGATGTGCATTTTACCGGCCATCTGGTTTCTCCTTTTTCATGTCTGATTAAAAGCCATTTTCCTTCTCGACATTAGGGCGTGCCGCCACTCCCGGATTTGACGAAGCGAATCAGCGAAGGCATGTCCTTTGGGACCCCTTGCCCCGCAAAAATGGCGGCGATCTCTTGATTGCTGATCCGGCTTCCAGGGCCGCTGTCGTTCCTCAGAATCCCGAAGATGACTTCGGCGATGATCCTGGAGCCTAGGGTGCCAAGCCGTTCGCCCCCGTGCTGCACCTCGGCCTCCCGTAAAATATAGTAGAGGAGCGGGGTATCCTTCGCGAGTTGGTCAACGTCACTCTCGCTGAGGGGCTGATCGTTGGGGCCGGAAGGTGAGGTTCTTTCCAGACCTTTCCTTATAACTTTCTGCGAAAGGCGAGAATTCTCCGCGACGTCAAAGACGCAGGCCATTTCCTGGCCGCTCGACAATCCCATGTCGTAGCCGCGCGCAAGATCGCGATAGAGAAGGCCGCCATGGGGCTCGCCAGGCGTGGGGGCGCGTCCCTTTCTGTGCGCCGGCATCGGATCAAAACGCTTGTGATAGAGATCTGCCGCGAAGGCTGGCCTTATCCGGCGGCTCGCGTTGAAGTCCTTCCCCTGTGGGACCCCCTTGTCGTTCAACACCGGAAAGAACTTCGACCAGTCGTCGATGACCCATTTGTTCGTGAGCGGTATGTCGTCGGAAGGCAAGGGGCCTCTGAAGGACATCAAGCGCCCGATCGATTGTCTCTTCTCGCCCTTGAAGGTCTCGTTCAGGGCGTATTTCTGCCGCACCATTGCATGTCCGAAGCGAAAGGCGGCGAGAGAGAACTCTATTGGAATGACCGCTTTTGCGTTCTTGTGCAAGAGCCCCTTGAACTGCGTGAAATCGCTGGGCGTGGTCTTTTCGTTTCTGTAGGTCTCGTAAACTTCTTCATCCAAGAGTCGCATGAGAAAATCTTCGACGATGATGGTTTGATAGCACTTGACCGTCACGGCGCGCGCCGTGTTGAAGATATCTCGGTCACTAAGCCCGCCACCCATAGTCTCGAGGCGGTCAACGATCTTGTTGTGGAGCTTGTGGAACAAGACGGTAAGCTGCGAGAGAATGAGGTTGTCCTCATTTCGGGAGTCTCCGATCAGTGCGTCATAGGGACACAACTTCTCGGACGGCCCATCGTATTTTCCTTTGTCGGTTACGGTGTTGTCTGGGCTGTCGATGCAGATTCTCGGGAGGTCGTCCGGCCTTGGTACATCGACCTCAGCATTCTTGCCTGCGGCGCTCGGGTCGAGGTCCGGGCGGGTCATTCCGACACGGAGCCGCTTGCGAAACACTTCTTCACCGTTCCGGAATTCGACCTGATACAGCGATGGCAGCTTCTCGGGCCGTCCGGCGTAGATGCAATCGAGGTCGAGGGCAGCCGAGGCTAGGCTCGGTGCAACGCCGGGCTTACCGGCACGCTGTGGTAGAGGTGAGGCATTGAAGGTCAGGTCGTGGGCAATCAGTTGACCGAGATAGGTATAGCCAGCCGGAATCGAGAAGTTGTCGTCCTTTTCGTTTATTCGTCGTCCGTCGATCCACATTTTTTGAGCAAGGCGCTCCAGCCTCGCCAGTTCGCGCTCACGTTCGGCCTCGTCCTTCGGCGTACGCTCTCGCAATCGGCATTTCCTCTGGTCTTCTTTCGACGCGGCTTCACGAAAGCCGCGCGAATGAACGAGCTTCTCCGCACGAGACGCTTCTTCAAAAAGTGTTTCCGGTAAGTCTCCGCCGTGTCGCATTGGTCCTACCCCTCACTTGCGGGTCGCGCGAACGCGCCCCCTAGTTACGATGACGATCGGAACAGTTTTCATGTGAATCGACCGTGAATTCTCGAACCGGCAGGATCACAGCCGCTCGATATCAATCTGTTGGAGCAGATCCACCGGGTTTGTCGGATCGCCTCTGGCGATACCGGATCTGCCTTCGGGTATGGCTATTGAAGAGGCTCGAGTGCCAGTCTCACCGTTTGCCCAGCCGGTTCCCTAGCTTCACGCTTTCCAACATTGACCTGAATGCCTAAGCACCTCAGGACGCCCTCCGTGACGTTCGAACTTCGAAGACGCTCTGGCTCCCGAAGTTTTTGGGCAGGGCGACGACTCCCAGGTATTTGAATCTCCAGCCCGAGTCGTCAGGCCACAAATCGAGCGTGCGTTCTGGAGCTTCGCGCTCGAGGCACTCCACGAACTCTCGGGTCGCATAGATGCGTCCTGGAGCGGTTACATTTTCCAGGCGCGCCGCGCGAGTGACGTTTCTGCCGTAGTAACCGGGCGACCCGGTCACCGGATCTCGCGCCAAGATAACCGGTCCGGCGTGCAACGCGATACGGACCTGCATCGCTACCTCTAGCCTCGAGACAGAGAGGTTTCCCTCCTCCACCGCTCGGTTCAGGGTCAAAGCAAGCTTGATGGCTTCATCGGCTCTTAACGTGACAGCAAAGATGCCGTCGCCCATCGACCTGATGTAGGACTCCGGTGTTCTAACGGCATTCAGGGAATCGCCCACGTTCGCCAGGAGCTCCAGAAATCCGCGGAGCTGGTGGTCGGTCAGCCTGCTGTAGTCGGCAAAATCTGCGAAGACCACGGAGCGAGGGACACGGCAAGGCACCGGGCTGACAACTCTTGAAGCGACGTGCTGAAGCTCCTGAATTGCCGTCCCGCTCCGAGAGCCAGCATGAAGCACCTTCGCGGTGCTTTTCGCCAAAGGATGGTTGTTCCCGGGTAGTCTGTCACGCGTCCGGCCCAGCATTGGTCCGTCCTTCCTCGACCGTTTGGGAGCACCTTGCGGCACAACCGCTATTGTCGGTGTGGAAATAGACTTAACCATGTGTCGGGAACCTACCGTGAAACTGCCGTTATTTTTTGGGCTGGTTCGCGTTGGTGTCATGTGCGCGCAGACTGTTCGGCGGAGCAGATCGCCCGCTGCAAGGTCTGCCCCGACGGTATCGGCGATGCGGCGGGCGGGTGCCGACCTGGCCTAAGGCGTGAATGCGCCCTGCTTCATGGGCTCAGAGCAGATCCGCACTGGGCGGTGAGTGGCGAGAGCCGCAACTCATTACGCCTTGTCCAGCGCCTCCAGGAACTTTTCCTTCTCGTTAGGCTTCATCGAGATGTTGGTCTCCGCGTAGGGAAAGTTCTTCGCCTTGACTTCGTCGTCGAAGGCTTTCAGTGCGGCGACTCGCTCTTCGTAGATCTGATCGTGCAGCCGGCGAAGGTTGCCGAAGGCATGGGCGTGTTTCGGCGGCTTGTCTTCCTCGCTCGCCTCACCGCAGATATCGGCCACGAAGGACATGATGACGTCGCCGGCCATCCCCGACCCCAGGGAAAAGGTGACGATCGAGGTCTTCTGGTTGACGGCTTCCAGGACCTCCTCGGCGATGCATTCGGCTTCGACCGCGAAGACGCCGACATCCTCCATCCGCTTCAGCGTGCGGTAGATTTCCATCGCCTCGTCGGCCGTCCGACCCCAGCCGCGCAGACCGCCGCAATAGTGACTGAAGGTCGGGATCAGGCCGACGTGGCTCTGCACCGGAACCCCTTCCTTGGCGAGCATCTCCATGACGTCATAGGAGCGGAGCGTGTAGTACATGTCGCCGCCCTTGCGCATCATGTCGAAGGCGTGGTCCATGATCTCTGCGGCGGTGCCGAACTGCGCCCAGGTGCTGCCGACCCCCGCGAAGTGATGGGGCGCGACCTGCCGAACCTCTTCGATCTGGCTCTCCCAGACGACCAGCAGATCGATGCCGGCCTCGACACAGGCCCGAACCTCGGTGACGTTCGCCGGGTTGGACATGCTGAGTTTCCGGCCCGAACCCTTCAGCGCCTGCAGATCCGCGATCGTGTAGTTCCGCTTCGCGGGTCTCCGGGCGAAATCGTAGATTCTTCTCATGACTGCTCCCCCCTGATCGCCATCTCACCGGACCGCGTCAAGGCTACCAACGCCGGGCTCTGCTTAGTAGGCGCCTTGTGAGTAGGTCAGCTCGTAGCTGTGGGAATAGACCTCGAAGATGAGGCCGAAGGGGTCTTCGACGTAGCACATCCGGAAGGGCTTCTCGCCGGGATAATACTCTCGGATCGGCATGCGCTGCCTGCCGCCGTGCGCCACGATCTTCTCTACCAGGCCTTCGATGTCGGGGTCCTGGACGCAGAAGTGGAACGTGCTGGTCTTCCAATACTCGAACTCGCCGGGAGGCTCGTTGTTCGGGAACTCGAACATCTCCACCCCGATCCGGTCGCCGGTCGACATGTGCGCGATCTTGAAGGAGCCCCAACCCGTGCCGAAGACATCGATGCACATCTGTCCGATGGCCGTCTCGGATTCCTCGGTGATCTCGGTCGGCTTCATGATCAGGTACCAGCCCATCACCTCGCCGTAGAACGCGACTGCCTTCTCCACGCTCGGTACCGAGATCCCGATGTGCGAAAAGGTTCTTGGATAGGTCGTCATGCCGTCTCCTCTTCCTCCCGTTGACAAGCTGAACATCTGGGGGCGCGCACAGGAAATCTAAACGGGGGCGCCGCGAAGCAGTGAGAGCACCGGAGATCCTAAGAAAGCGCGAAGTCCAGCGCGGCCTCGGCGTGGATGCGGGTGGTGTCGAAAGCCGGGATGTCGAAGTCTTCCGGGGAAATCAACAAACCGACCTCGGTGCAGCCGAAGATCACGCCGTCGGCGCCGGCGTTCCGCCCCTCGGCCACGATCTCCAGGTAGCGGGCCTTGGACTCGGGCCGGACGACGCCCCGGCAGAGCTCGTCGTAGATGATGTCGTGCACGGTCTTGCGGCCGGCGGCGTCGGGCACCAGGGCCTGGATGCCGTGGGCCTCTTTCAGGCGGCCTTTGTAGAAGTCCTGCTCCATGGTGTAGGCCGTGGCCAGCAGCAGGGGGCGCTCGGCCCGGCTCCGGCGGATCGCCCCCGCCGTGGCGTCGGCGATGTGGATCAGGGGGATCTCGACCGCCGCCTCCACCTCGGGCGCCATCTTGTGCATGGTGTTGGTGCAGATCAGGAGGCACTGGGCGCCGGCCTGCTCGACCCGCCGGGCCGCCTCGACCATGCGCCGGGTCGCCGCGGCCCAGTCGCCGGCCGCCTGCAGGGCCTCGATCTCGGCGAAATCGAACGACCAGAGGATCAGCTCGGCGGAATGCAGGCCGCCCAGGCGCTCCCGGGCCAGCTCGTTCAGCAGCCGGTAGTAGACGACGGTGCTCTCCCAGCTCATGCCGCCGATCAGGCCGATGGTCTTCATGCTCCCGCTCCTTTGGTCTGCTGTGGTGCCCCTTTTGCTCGTCGGCCCCGGCAAAGAACCAAAAAGGGTTCACCACAGAGACACAGAGAGCACAGAGAACCAACTAGAGAGTTGTTTGCGCGCAAAGCGCGCCGGAAGGGTGTTGGTTTTTCCTCTGTGTTCTCTGTGGTGAG
>JAAUYK010109460.1_pt1 | contig 11167 bp, 10 predicted proteins | sample 7278021 | NCBI WGS metagenome assembly JAAUYK01 (sample SAMN14350223, study PRJNA611818) | marine sediment metagenome | isolation source: surface marine sediment (1.8m) | place: French Polynesia: Moorea | collected 2018-08
ATGGCGTTGCGAATATTAGAATGCTTGAAAGTCGCAGACCGACCACTGCGGTTATTGTGGGAATTAAGCAAGAAAGTATGCATGACGGCGATGGAGAACCTCAAGATATTGAGGCCCAGATAGGGAAGTTCCTTAATTATAAGATCAATATGGTTCATACTTGCTGCGATACAGTATATGCGAAAATATACCGTATAGGTATACGTACGATGAGTCTAGAATTAGAACGCTCTCTAGTCTCGTCCATTGTACCGTATTTTCCAACTGCATGGCTGGCCGGCCGCTCGTTTCCATCATTACCGCTTGTGAAGCGTGGGCGTCGGCGGCAACTTTACATTCATCTCGGCGTCGGTCGCCGACGGCACCGCCCCCTCCGATATATTAGTCGTTACAAGAATAGCCACTTCCCTGCCGCACCGTCGCCCAAGGGAAACACGGGCGATCCAAATCCGGGCGCTACATCGACTCGAGATGCGGCGCGGCGTCGGCCGGTGGAAGATTTCAACGCCGCCGCGTTTGTCTTGCCGTCGCTCTCACCGGCGTTCAGATCGAGTTACTCTCGTGGGTGCGTGCGCGATTTGACATGAGTCACGCTGCAGCGCCGTTGTTCTCCTTCTGACCTCGCCCAGTCATAGTCGGCGCCGAAACCGATATGACCCCGCTCGCCGTCGCCGTCGCCGTCCCCGCCGGTCGTCCTCGACGTCGAAAGTGGCCTCTGCCAGGAGGACGGGCAGCGTTCGGAGTATAAAAGGCAGCCGGACGTGTGGACGGTACCCTCACAACGACATCAGTCGTTGCGGACAACACTTTGCTTCGAAGAGTTTGGTAAGTGCTCGTGCTAGCAACACATTTGCTTGTAAATCTTCCACACTATCGCATATAAGTCATGAGTGCATATTAAATCCCTGCAGGAAAACAACCCAACATGCCTGGCCATTTGGTTAAAGGCACCGGTCCCGACCCGTGTCCGGACCAGTGGCTGTACGTCGGTCCCGAGCTGAAGGCGAAGCTCAAGGCCAAGCCCTATGATGCAAAGAAGTCCTGCTGGGTCCCTGACAAGGCGACCCATGGATACTTTGAGGGTCTCATTGAATCCACTGAGGGAGATAAGGTCACCGTTATGATCCTGGAGACCAAGGAGGTAAGACACATGAATCACAAAGCTGGAACATTTTATCCTTGAAAGACTAGAATTGAGTCCTTTACTTCACTATTTTGTTATTTACTACAGTGCTTGGTAAATCTTAATTTAAAGCTAAGTTTCCAAGTTTAAGAGAGAAGTACACTTTTTTACGCTTTCAGAAAAAAGTCTACAAGAAGGACCAGGTTGGACAGGTCAACCCTCCCAAGTTTGACTGCTGCGATGACATGTCCGGCCTCACTTATCTCAATGATGCCTGTGTGCTGTGGAACTCCGTGGTCAGGTACAAGAACCAGCTTATCTACACCTACTCTGGTCTCTTCTGCATCGCCATCAACCCCTACATCCGCTTCCCCATCTACACCCAGAGGGCCATGGAGATCTACATTGGCAAGCGTAGGAATGAGTGCCCACCCCACATCTTCGGTGTGGCTGAGGGTTCCTACCAAGGTATGATGAATGTTGGCAAAAATCAGTCCATTCTCATCACTGGTGAGTCTGGAGCTGGCAAAACTGAGAACACCAAGAAGGTTATTGCCTACTTTGCTAGCATTGGTGCTTCTGGCAAAAAGAAGGAGGGCGAGCCTGGTCTTGAGGACAAAATTGTCCAGACCAATCCTGTTCTGGAGGCCTGGGGCAATGCTAAGACCGTGAGGAATGACAACTCCTCCAGGTTTGGTAAATTTATCCGTATCTGGTTCAACCAGGCTGGAAAGCTCTCTGGTGCTGACATGGTTGTCTACTTGCTGGAGAAGTCCAGGCTGACTTTCCAGGCTGAGCTGGAGCGGTGCTACCACGCCTTTTATAACATCATGTCTGACCAAGTTCCTGACATCAAGTCGAAGTGCTTGCTGTCTGATGACATTTATGACTACTGGTGGGTGTCTCAGGGCAAGGTCACTGTCGAGTCCATCGATGACAAAGAGGATATGCAGTTCGCTGATGAAGCCTATGACATTCTTGGCTTCTCTAATGAGGAGAAGTACAATGTGTACAAGCTGACTGCTGTTGTCATGCACATGGGTAACATGTGCAAGGACTTTGTCCCTGTGGGCAAGGAGGAGCAGGCTGAGATCAAGGATGATGCCAACTCCATCAAGATTGCTGAGCTTTGCGGTGTTGATGCTGAGTGGATGATCACCTACTTCTGCAAGCCCAAGCTCAAGGTTGGTACCGAGTGGGTGAGCAAGGGTCAGACTTGCTCTCAGGCAGCTAACTCTGTTGCTGGCATTGGCCGTAAGATCTATGAGCTGGTGTTCCGCTTCATTGTTGACAAGTGTAATACCACCCTTATCGACCCCACCATGAAGAAAGTCATGTACATCGGCTGCTTGGACATTGCTGGCTTTGAGATCTTTGACTACAATGGCTTTGAGCAGATTTGCATCAACTTCTGCAATGAGAAGCTCCAGCAGTTCTTCAACAACCACATGTTTGTCCTGGAGCAAGAGGAATATGTCCGTGAGGGCATTGAATGGGCCAATGTCGACTTTGGCATGGACTTGCAAAAGTGCATTACCATGTTTGAGAAGCCCATGGGTCTTCTGGCTATCCTCGAGGAGGAGTCTCTCTTCCCCAAAGCCACTGATCTCACTTTTGCCAACAAGCTCCATGAGAATCTGTTGGGCAAGTGTGAGAACTTCCAGAAGGCCAGTCCCAAGCCGGATCCTAATGCCCACTTTGCTGTCGTCCACTATGCCGCTACCGTATCCTACAATCTGACTGGCTGGCTTGAGAAGAACAAGGATCCCCTGAATGACACCGTTGTTGAGCTGTTCAAGAATGGCACCAATAACCTCCTCATTGAATGCTTCCTTGATCATCCTGGCCAGCCTACTGAGACCAAGAAGGATCAAGGTGGCAGGAAGAAGGGTGGTGGCAAGACTGTGTCTTCCTTCTACAAGACCCAGTTGGACGACCTCATGAAGACCTTGTATGCCACTGACCCATCCTTCATCCGTTGTGTTGTGCCAAACACTCACAAGAAGCCTGGCATGGTTGACTCTGGCCTTGTCATGCACCAGTATCAGTGCAATGGTGTGCTGGCTGGTATTGCTATCTGCAGGAAAGGATTCCCCAACAAGATGCCCTACCCTGAGTTCAAGGGTAGGTACAACATTCTGGCTGCTGCAGCAGTAGCTAAAGCCAAGAATGACAAGTCTGCAGCCAAGGCTGTCTTGGATGTTGTCAAGTTGGAGGCTGAGAAGTACCGCTTGGGCCACACCAAGGTGTTCTTCAGGGCTGGAATCCTGGGTTACATGGAGGAGGTTCGTGAGGACCGCATTGGCAATGTCCTCTCTTGGCTTCAGTCTAGCGCCAGAGGAAAGGCTTCAAGGCTCGTCTTCCAAAAGATGAAGGACCAGAAGCTTGCCCTCTACTGCGTTCAGAGGACTATCCGCAATTACTACATTGGCAAAACTTGGCTGTGGTGGCAGCTGTGGTTGGCTATCAAGCCCAACCTCAAGTGCACCAAGTTTGCTCAATACAAGGCTGAGTATGAGGAGAAGATTGCCATTGCTGAGAAGAACATTGACAAGGCTGTTGCTGAATGCAACAAGGTCACTGCTGAGCATGATCGCCTCATGAATGAGAAGAATGACCTTAGTCTGGCTCTCCAGAGTGGTGGATCAGCCGTTCAGGATATCATTGACAAGACCAACCGCATTGAGGGGATGAAGAATGATGTACAGAAGCAGCTTGATGACACCAACAAGCGCATCAAGGCTGAGGAGGATGCCATTTCCAGCATTGGTGGTCAGCAAGGTAAGGTTCGTCAGGATGCTGAGAGGCTCCGTGGTGAGATCAAGAACCTAGAAGCTCAAATGGAATCCTGTGAGGAGGACAAGAGCACCAAGGACTCCCAGATTCGCACCCTGAAGGAGGAGATCACTCATCAGGAAGAGCTGATTCAGAAGCTGCAGAAGGAAAAGAGGAGCGTTGGTGACTCCCGCCAAAAGACTGAGGAGGATGTCCAGACCATGGAGGACAGATGCAATCACCTTTCCAAGGTTAAGAGCAAGCTTGAACAATCTCTTGATGAATGCGAAGACTCTCTGGAGAGAGAGAAGAAGTCCAAGGCTGATGTTGAGAAGCTGAAGAGGAAGGTTGAAGGAGATCTGCGACTAACCCAGGAGGCTGTGTCTGATTTGGAGAGAGCCAAGAATGAATTGTCTCAAACAATCCAGAGGAAAGAGAAAGAGTATTCCTCTCTTCAGGCTAAGATTGATGATGAGCAAACTCTTTCTGGTAAGTACTCCAAGCAAATGAAGGAGCTCCAGGCTCGCCTTGAGGATCTTGATGAGGAACTTGCCATTGAAAGGCAGAACAGAGCCAAGGCTGAGAAGAGCAGGGGCATTCTTTCCAGGGATATTGAAGATCTGGGCTCCAAGCTTGAGGATGCTGGCAACAACACTGCCACTCAGATTGAGCTCAACAAGAAGAGGGAGGCAGAGCTCCTGAAGCTCAGGTCTGAGCTGGATGAGTCCAACATTGCTCATGAGGGAACTTTGGCTGCTCTAAGGCAGAAGCACAACAACACCATGTCTGAGCTTGGAGAACAAATAGACTCCATCAACAAGATGAAGGCCAAGGCTGAGAAGGACAAGGCAAACATGGAGAGGGATCTTCAGGACAACAGGTCTAGCCTTGATGAGGCTATGAGGGAGAGAGCCAACCACGAGAGGAATGGCAAGATGATTCATGGTCTGATTGTTGAAGCCAATCAGAAGCTTGATGAACTTGCCAGGGCCTTGAACGAGGCTGAGTCTTCCAAGAAGAAGCTCCAGGTTGAAAGCCAAGATCTCCAGCGCCAAATTGATGATACTGACTCCAGCATTGCTCAGCTTAGCAAGACCAAGTGCTCTCTGACTACTCAGCTTGAAGACACTAAGCGCTTGGCTGATGCTGAGGCCAGGGATAGGGCCTCCCTCCTCAACAAGTTCAAGAGCTTGACCACTGAGCTTGAGAGCATCCGTGACAAGATTGAACTGGAGTCTGAGTCCAAGTCTGATGGCTTGAAGGCTTTGTCTAAGGCCCAGGCAGAAATTCAACTTTGGAAGTCTAAGTACGAGACCGATGGTCTTGGCAGGATTGATGAACTGGAGGGTTCTAAGACCAAGATCAGTGCCAGGTTGACTGAAGCTGAAGAAACCATCCAGACCATGAACCAAAAGCTGGCCAGCACTGAGAAGACCAAGCACCGTCTTGAGACTGAGCTGGAAGACCTCCAGATGGAGTACGAGAGGGTCCATGCTGCTGCTGTCATCTCTGAGAAGAGGGGTCGCAACTTTGATAAGGTTAGATGATTTGTTAATTCTGCTAACCTTTCAAATATACACATATCTCCTTAAAAAACATATCTTCAGAGCATATGTACTTCGATTTTCAGGTTGTTGGCGAATGGAAGGCCAAGGTTGATGATCTCAATGCGGAGGTTGAAGCTAGCACCAAGGAGGCTAGGAGCTACAACAGCGAATGCTTCCGCTTGAAAGCTGCTTGGGATGAAGCTGTGGAGCAACTTGATGTTGTCAAGAGGGAGAACAAGAACTTGGCTGATGAAATCAGGGATCTCTTGGATCAGCTTGGTGATGGAGGTCGCTCTATCCACGAGCTTGACAAGCAGAGAAGGCGACTGGAGGTTGAGAAGGAAGAGCTTCAAGCTGCTCTGGAGGAGGCTGAGGCAGCCCTTGAGCAGGAAGAGAATAAGGTTCTGAGAGCCCAATTGGAACTTGGCCAAGTTCGCCAGGAAATTGATCGCAAGATCCAGGAGAAGGAAGAGGAGTTTGATAACACTAGGTGAGCAAATTTGATGAAAGGTATTTCTCCAATAATTGTAACATTTACATACAGTACAGTAGTTTTTGGATATCGACTTCACTTCTTACTGAACGTCTCTCAAGTGCCATCAAATTTATCTTACAGGAAGAACCACCAGAGGGCAATGGAATCAATGCAGGCTTCCCTTGAGGCTGAGTCTCGTGCCAAGGCTGAAGCTCTGAGGCTTAAGAAGAAGCTTGAGTCTGATATCAATGAGCTTGAGATTGCTCTTGACCATGCCAACAAGGCCAATGCTGAAGCTCACAAGGCAATCAAGCGCTACCAGGGTCAGCTCAGGGATGTTGAGGGTGCTTATGAGGAGGAGTCTAGGGCTCGCCAGGAGCTTTCTGAGAGGGCTGGCCTGGCTGATCGCAGGGCCAATGCCCTTCAAGGAGAGCTTGAGGAGGCTCGTGCCCTCTTGGATTCTGCTGAGAGAGGAAAGAGGCAGACTGAGGGAGAGCTTACTGAGGCTAGGGGAGCTGTCAATGAGATGACCACCATCAACTCTAAGGCATCTGCCAACAAGAGGCAAATTGAGTCCGCTATCCACACCATGCATGCTGATATTGATGATATGCTGCACCAGGCTAAGAACAGTGAGGAAAAGGCAAAGAAGGCCATGGTTGATGCTGCCAGGCTGGCAGATGAACTTAGGGCTGAACAGGAGCACACCAATTCTCAACAGAATGCCAAGAGGTGCCTGGAGGGCCAGGTCTCTGAGCTCGAGCAGCGCCTTGTGGATGCCAATGAGATGGCTGCCAGAGGTGGACGCAATGCCATGGCCAAGCTGGAGAGCCGCATCAGAGAGCTTGAGATTGAACTGGGCAACTGCCAGTCCAGGACCTCCGAGACACACAAGGGCTACCAAAAGTGTGAGAGGCGCATCAAGGAGCTCCAGTTCCAGCAGGATGAGGACCGCAAGAACCAGGACAGGATGTCTGAGCTGGCCCAGAAGTTGCAGCAGAAGATCAAGACCTACAAGAAGCAGATTGAGGAGGCTGAGGAGATTGCTGCTCTCAACCTGGCCAAGTTCAGGAAGTCCCAGCAGGAGCTGGAGGAGGCTGAAGAGCGCACCAAGATGGCTGAGGCAGGTCTGGCGGCGACCAGGGCCACGAGGGCAGGATCTTTCATGGCCTAAACATCGGGGGTCTCACAAAAGTAGTCAAGGTGGTAGTCTAAACCGGAACACTTCAATGGACGTCGTCAGAGGGCATTGATCGCCGGCACCACAAGTCGGCGCGACTTTACCACGGACGAAGTCATCATTGAAATCAGCAGCATAAAACGAGCACTTGAGGACTGCATTGGTTACGTATGTTCCTTGTGTAGTACTAGTGCTCGGCAAAAAAATCGTCAATAAAACTCTATCCATGGGCGCTGGACACCGACAGACACCTTGCCTACTCCATTTCTCGCATTTCTCTCGTGCGATATGCGGTACCGCAGATGCATGCGTGCACATGACTCATGCCTTGCTGCTATTTTACGTACACGTAGCATATCGTACGCACTGCCTACGCGCACGCAGATTTATTCATTCCGGGGTCTACGGATGGAATTTCCTCAGTACGAAACAATAAGCATGAACTCTACGGGACGTCTGTTTTTCTTTGGGCCCATTTTGAAGCCCTCAGCTGCGCCACCACCACTCGACGCGGAAGTGGCTTTTCCAGTCATCGCTTACTCGATCAAACTCTGAGAAATATCGAGCGTTTATCTTGAATCCTTATCGACTGCGAAAGATGCGTGGGCAGTCTGTGCAATTTTTTTACGTACTAATGCGAACTGAATGTTCTCCATGACTTATAGCCGCCTCCGACACCTAGGTGCTTTTATACCCGGCCGCGGTTGCAGCTTAGCATATTGTGTAGCACGTACTCCATACGTACACGTCCGCACATGAAGCCAGGCAGGCAAGCGAGAGGAGGCAAATATTGTGGCCGCAGGTTGATCTATCGGCCACGTCGTAACTCTGGGAGTCAGTCCACTTTTTTATCTTCTTGTCCATTCTCTAGGTGCAGACAAAACGCGCCCAAATATAATAATGTTATGCTTGCGCTGGAACTTCATAAAAATTGCGACGCTGTAACATTATAACGCTAGAAATTAAGCGAGGCAGGTGGGGAACAACACATATCCACCTACAATCAGGCTGAATCTCTCGGTATATAAAGATAAGATAAGGACGGAGGACTCCAATGCAGAGAGACAGTCAGTCAGTTCGTAGACTGTGCTCATTTGCAAAGCAGCCAAGATTGGCGTGCACACGGTATACTTAACTACCAGGTTAGCTCCGTCCATCATCGAGCTATTTTCGTCCGTTCAAAGGAGAAGGAAGGTGGTCAGACGACATCGCTGTCTGTCGCCAACCAACTGAAGTCAGCGAGCGAGCAGCGATGGAAGGCGGAGTAAAATCGGACGCGTCGGCGGAAGGAGTCGGCTTGTGTAAGTGTTGCTATGTTGAATCGAGAATCTCGCTTTTTGAGCCTGATGTTCGTACGTACTAAGTACACGAGCGAAGGTCTTTCTGAAGTGCAGTTGCCATTTTTCCTCGAAGTTGAATGGGACGGCCATCAGGCCGCTCATCTCATCTCGCCTGACATTGGCAATAGCTAGGATGACACTTGTTGCTGTCCAAGTGGCAGTCGCCGGGATCGAGCGAGCGCGTACTCCATGGGGTTTGTCGGCGTGGGCAACCCGTCGGTCGGTCGAAGCGGCCATTCCCCCTCTCAGTCCGGTTCGATCGTATGTCGCGCGCTCGCCCGCTCGTTCGCTCTCTTGTAGTATAGCGTAGGTTGCTTCTTTATTCGGCCGTGTATCACACACACACACGATTGATGCATTGTTCGCTTTGACGTCCGCACGTCCGCGTCCGTCCGACCGGGCGGCATGACCGGCCCTCAACTCTTGAGACAAAAGACCGTTCGAACCACGGGCGAGCGAGCGAACGCATAGATCGAGTGTCAGTCAAAATTTCACAATCATCCTCGAGGGAGCATTCGCAAAAGACTCCCCTTTTTTGCAAGCGCGCACGTCGTTGTACGTGCTTCGCAGGACAGTTCTTCGATGGACCCCACGCATTCGGCTCGAAGGGCGTGAGAACTGGCGAGATATTTTACCATAGTACGGGCTAGCTCCACGCAATAGTTGAAGAGGAAGACGACGGCCGGACAGTCCTAATCCAAGCTCGGCAGCTGGCTGGCTAACCTCTCTCGCTTCCTTCCTTCCCTCTTTCGATCTCGAATCCACGTGTGCTTTGCCTGCCAAGATATTATCCTCGCGAGGCACAAGTGTGCGTCGGGGCCGGTGAAGGAGAAGGAACGCATTTCGCGCCAGTAGGAAGAGAAGCGTAACACAGCTAGATGGGAGGTGAGAATTTGCTATACGCAATCGTCTAATCATGCAGTAATAAGGGCCCGCATATGGGCCATATTATGGGGGCTTAAGTGTGTAATATAGTTTCATACTTGAAGCGATTGAGGCGATCATCGGCATCTCCGTGGGCGCCGTCCTCGCCCTCGTCCTCATCGTCGGCCTGGTCGTCTACTGCTGCCGGCGGCGCCAGAACCGTGCAGCCGCGGCGGCCGCCGACGCAGCCGACCACCACGAGGCTGGACTCGGCTTCAAGATCCAGACGCTGGGTCGCCAGTACAAGCTCGCGTCCATTCCCAACGCGGAGTTCCGCGGCTCCATCTTCGGAAAGCGGTTCTCCTTCGAGGGGGAGATCGACGAGGAGACGGCGATCAAGTCGACAGCGGAGGCGAGCAGAAAGTTCTCTGCTTCGTCGTCGAAGGTAAGTCACGTCGATTTCCGACCATCGCGGACCGTCTAGTCATTTTTTCTTAGACCGGCTACAGTCGGCAGAACTCGATTGACGAGGTGGACGGCGGCCCCCCGGCGAAGCTGAACGGGCACGCGCTGGTGGCCTCCGCAGTGAGCACGTACCTCGACGAGGGGTCTAGCAGCGACGAGGACGGACACATGTCCCCCGCGGCGGCGGCATCCTGCAGCCGACGAAGCAGCCACACGTCGCAGCACCAGACGATGGAGCAGGTGGAGAGGGCCTCGAGGCTGTTGTTGAAAGACGCCAAAGTGAGCAGCGACTAAAAAAGACCCCGAGGCGAAGACGCACGTGATAACCCTATTGTCGATCCCGTCATTCAGAAGCAGAAGTCGGCCCCGCTGGCGGTCGCCGAGTCGATGGGATCAGCCATCGAGATCAACTCGGCGACAACGGCGTCCCGGCTGGTGGAAAGTCCGAGTCGCAACAAGTCGTCGAACCACGGAGGTCCGCCGCCGGAGAGACCCCAGAGCGACGCCCAGGTGCTCGACCGGGTGGGAAGCAACAAAGAGAAGAGGTCAACGGGTGCATTTATACCGAAACTGCCTCCAAAGAAAAAGGCACGATGAGAGAAAGACGCGTGGGAATTAGGCAGGTGCATCACCGAAGCATTTTAAAATTTCGTTTCAGCGTATCTTGACGCACAAGTCTGCGGTGAACATGACCGGCGACGACCGCCCCCTGCTGCCGGCGAAGCGCGCCTCGGCGGCGGCCTCATCGCGCTCCGAGAACTGCCTCCTGCTCAGCGTGGCCGAGGACCTCGACTACGACGACCTTCCGGCCGAGGAGCACGCGCCCGTGGTGCCTCCAAAGACCAAGCCGAAGCTGCCGCCGAAACAGAAGATCGACAAGAGCCAGGACGACCTGGCGCGCATCGAGTCGCAGTTCCAGTCGAGCGTGTCGGAGCTGCGGACGAGGATGCAGGACGAGGACTACGACGACCTGCCCGAGGTGGATCACAGGTCGGCGGTGGGCCGGACGCAGAGCGCGGGCGCCGCGGCCATGGCCTCGTCCGGCGTCGAACAGGGCGGCCGGGGGCACGAGTACGAAGACTACGACGATCCCATTAGTCATTCTTCCGCAGTCGGGAGGGAGTACGAGGATTACGACGAGCCGATCCAACATTCGAGAGCTTGATCGACGCCCTATTTACCTAACCCAATAATCCTTCGCTGTGAAATTTCGAACCGTCTGTCTGAGGAAGTTATGTGATATATCGGGAACTTAAAGACAATGAACAATTGCTAATGCAAAACTTGCTTTATTTTAATTGTACAAGTGTACGTCGCATTCAAATTCCGTCCGAACTCAATAATATTTTAACAGGCAAAAACTTTCACAAATGTACTAGATGAAGATGCGCAAGTAAG
>JAAUYK010008724.1_pt1 | contig 11166 bp, 9 predicted proteins | sample 7278021 | NCBI WGS metagenome assembly JAAUYK01 (sample SAMN14350223, study PRJNA611818) | marine sediment metagenome | isolation source: surface marine sediment (1.8m) | place: French Polynesia: Moorea | collected 2018-08
CTCCCGCCTTCAGCTGGATCATGGACTTTGGCTTCGAAGTCAACTACTTTCCCTCCCTCACGGCCGCCTGCAGGAACGGGACCGAGGAGATCTTCCACCTGTTGAAGTCGAAGCTGGGCAAGGATGTCGTGTCAATGTGTGTCCTGCCGATTGACGACGCGCCGAACAGCGCCCCACTCTTGCAGCTCTCGTCCGGATTCGGCCAGGAGGAGGAGAGGCTACAGATATTCTCCAGACTCCGAGAGGATCCCAAATCTTTCGGCGCTCTGAAGCCATTCTTCCCGGGAATGTTGCGCAACGCGTCGGGCGCTGGCCATTCCAGGTTTGTCTCCACACTGCTCACAGTGCTGCCCGAGAAAGACTGGCGTTTCAAGATCAACACCACCGATGGGAATGGACGGACTGCCCTTTGGCACGCCGCCAACGCCAACAGGGCCGTCATCGTTGGGACTCTGCTCAAACTTCGCAATGTTAAGGACATCAGAGACATGGACGGCCTGTCCGCTCTTGAGATCGCGGTACTCCAGGGTGCTGATGAGACGGTTGAGATATTTGCAAACCACAGCCAAAAGTTCTTTGACGAGCTGATCTGGGCCGCGGTTCTCTTCGACAAGCAGAAGATACTCCGCCAATGTTTTGAGCGACTAGCTTCGTCGGAGAGACTTTCTGTTTGGAAAGAGGTGCAGCCGAACATCCCCGCGGCCAGGAAGCAATCTGTTTGTGATGCTTTCGGCATGTCATTGGTCGGTGGTGGAATAGTGTCCATGCTGCAAAAAAGCAAACGGTATACACAGTCAACAACTGCATGTACGTACGTATCTCACATTGTAAAAGTCTTGTGTCTGTGCAGGAAGAGCATCTTGACCTGCCTGACAAAGAAGTATCCTCTGTTCAACGAGGTTCCAAGCAAGCTCCTGCTCCCTGGCTTCATTGACTCGGTACAGCAGAGACACGTGGACGAGATCCGCCGGCTCCGATTGCTGAACAGCTGCCTTCCCAAGGACCACCAGGGCCGGCACACGGGTGTAATATCGGACATGATCATTGGCGCTGGCTGCGATGACCACGGAAGGGACTCGAACTGCGCGCGACTCAGGGACCTCCTGACCCTCGCCCAGAGGCTGGAGGCGCGGTTGAAGGCAAGTGCCCCGCAACTGGGAATCTCCTTTAGGCTGATCGGATCCGTGGCGGAGCGGACGTGTTTGAGGAACGCCGACGAGTTGGACATCACAATGCACTTTGAGAGGACGGCTGAGTGTCCACTGAGAAAGGGACCCGGCATGAAAGTTCTTGTGGCCGACGATGAGCAGTCCGAAGTGGCCAGGTACTTGGCAATGTTTAGCACGGGCGACAGAAGGCTCTTCTCCTACCCGAAGTTCCTCAACGAGCTCTGCGACGTCGTGAGCAAGGCAGTGCGCAAGACTATCGCCTCGGACTCCCCGGTAGTGGAGAACTTGAGCGCGCCTATGTGGAATTCCGAATACAGACCGTGCGAGAAGTGCAGGGATGTTAGCGCACTGGAAAATGTGGAGTTCGTGCCCAACCGCCACTGCCTCGACTGCCGGCCAGCGGTGGCCATCACCAAGAAGGGCCTCTGCCTCAACCTGGACTGGAAGTCATCGAGCAAAGAGGGCGTTCTCACTCCTTGCTCCATCGACCTCATTCCCTTCTTCTACGTTTGGAGCGCCAAGAGGTACCGCCCGTTGCGCACCTTGCTTGAGCAGAAGCCGGCCGAGTGGCTGCCGGCGTTCACCAAGGCCGTCACAAGAGAGAGGTTCCTCCGCGAGGAGAAATTCAAGGCACGGCGGCAGACCAAGAAGATGGCGATGAAAATCGTCAACTTTGGAGACGAGGACAGCGTTATGCTCAGCCTGTCGGAGGAGATCGACATTGAGCAGCTGGAGGACGAGATGCTCAAGGACATCTACTGCATCCTCAAGTGGATGAAGAGTGAGGGCGTAAGCTCCTACACCATTAAGAGGGTCTTGTTGCAGCCCGAGTTCCTGCCAGTTGCGCTCAACAGCGTTGACCACTTCACCATGCTGGAAAAAGTGCTCAACCACACGGAAATCAGGAAGCTGTTCAGCTCTGTCGAGGATGTCAGGTGCAAGCCGAGGTACGGGCTCGACCTCGTATTCAAGAAATAGATATTGTGTTAATCTAGTTTGCGTTCTTCTACGTACGAGTACATCCGTCGCGTTCTTACGCAGCTAGCGCTGCAATCCTACGTAGCTAGAGGCTGATTTAGCCGATTACGCCGTGCTGCTAGCATGGTCCTCTTTAATTGGCCTTACAACATTCAAGAAATACGCAAAGTCTGATTTAAAAATATTGATACGGCGACGTAGGTTCGCGGCAGCCAGAGCCGTGCTAAATACGCCGAGGGTTCGTACGAGTACGTCATGCTGCCTGCCTGCCTGCCTGCCTGCCTCCCTTACAAACCGCGTCGCTAGCTAGCTGTCAGTCGTTCCGGGTTGCCAGAAGAGAGAAGACGAAGCTAGCTAGCTGTAGGATCCTTCTCCAGTCCTCCCGGGCCTAGCTCCGTCGATCGCTCCGTGAACAGGAAGGATGGAAGGTAGCGGTGTACGTGGAAGTGAAATCCTCCTCGACTTTCCTCGGCAATAATGCGCATGACAGACAGCTAGACGGCTGGCTGGCAGAAGCCGGCCGTGGCCGGTCCCCCATGCTACGTGAGACGAAAGAATCGTGACCTGGCTGTGATCACAATGCTCCGACGCGCCACGTTAATAATAATAAGCGGCGGCGGCGGCGATGAAGTGACACGGCCACAGTGAGTGGAGGAAGGAAGAGGAGGAGCTAGCTCAGTCAGGGGCCACCTAAGGTGACAGCCGTATGGGATCCGAGCACACAGGATGAGAGCGCGATTTCGAGTCTCGACCGCGTCGACGCCGACGGCGACACGGTTTCGCTAGACTGGGAATTGAACCGACCGGGCGCGTATTACTCCATCAATGGGTCCGACGAAGAGGTATTATATCGGCGCCTCGCTGTTGCAAAATGGAGCTGTAGTAGTACATAGTATATAGGCCGCTGAATTGCCAAATGTAGCGGTCGATCATGATTCGCATCCCATATTTTCCTCACGCGAAAGGAATAAATCATCCTAGCTGCCTTCGATCTGTCAGGCGGCGCTCACGATTGCTGGAGCGAATCTGTACTCGAAGGAATACTCGAGAGAGCGATAGATAGCGCGCGGGTGTGCATTGAGAAAGAAAGAGTTTCGTCAAATCTGCGTCGCCGATCGACTCGTCGCTAGTACCGGCAGTACGGGCAGCTAGCGAGACAAAAAAGGCGATTCATTTCGCCAATTATTAATTGTTCTTTTCTCTCTTCCTTCTCCTTCTCTTACAGGGATGACGTCCGCAGCAGCCTCGATCTGCTGGACAGCGTGATCGCCGACTTCGACGACGGCCTCACTTCGGGGGCCGAGTCAGAGAGCAACTTTAGGAACAACAACCTCCGGAATAGGCACCTCGTCAACGGTAACGGCCGGCAGCAGCCGCAGCAAGTAGTCAATGGGCGTCGTGCGCAGCAGCAGCAGCAGCAGCAGCGGGGCCCCTCGCCGCCGACGTCGAAGAGACGGGCGGCGGCGTCCAACCAGCAGATGCAGAACAGTCGCGCGTCGTCGTCGCCTCCTCCGCCCTCGCAGAATATTAATAAGCGATCGCAACAGGCCGGAGGCAAGGCGGGCGGCGGGAATAACAAGTTCAGCGCCAAGGTGGACAGTATCTTCAGCGAGGTTACCAGCTACGAGATGGGAAGCGGCAGCGGCAGCGGCGATAGCGGGAAGAGGCGGCCTCCGAACACGGCTAGTCCGCTCCGACGTAGTGTGGACGACCCCCTGCCCACTCCCCCGCCGCCGCCGCCGCCTCCCGCGCCCCCGCCGGCGACCAACGGCGAGGTCGTCGTGCCCACGTCGAAGAGCGTCAAGGACCAGGTGAGCAGCCTGGAGGCGCGCGGCAGGAAGGAGCAACTGTCGGAGGCGGAGAAGAAGCGGAGGCGGAGCAAGAGCGAGAACCCTCTGCAGAGGAAGCTCTCCGTCGCCCAGCACCTCTCCATGACGACGAAGCCGGTGGTGCGAAACAAGGAGAAATCTCCTCCGCCGCCGCCGATGCCGGAGAAGACCAAGATTCACCTGAAGGCGGCTGGCGCCGGAGGCCGCAGCGCGGGCAGCTCCTTCGAGAGAAATTCTACATCCCGGCAGCCGGCCATCAAGCCGGTGAGAGTGGACTCCCAGCGGCGAGGCGTCGGCTCCTTCGACCGCTACCCGCGCGCCTCGCCGTCGGCGCGCAACCCCAACGTGTCGTTGGCGCACCACAAGCAGCGCCAGATGCACAGCCCGTCGGGGAGCAACACGGGCAGCGGCAGCGGCGGCGCGAGGTCAGTGGCGAGCGGGGTCAGCAGCAACCCCTATGAGAGCGTCACCGGCGGAGGGGCGCCGCCTAGCGACTCGACGGCCCGGCCGAGTCGGGGACGCGGACAGCAGAGGGAGGAGGCCAAGAAAGTTTACTCCAGGTCCAAGTCTGTGGGGGCCATTGAGGCCGCCGAGTGGGAGATGCCGGTCCAGAGGGGAAGCGGCGGCGAGGGGAGGAGGAACGGGAACAGAAGGAGTCAGAACAGATCGCCGGACCGGCGAGGAGGTGCTGGAGGCCAGAGGCCGAATGTTGGCAGCGGCGGTGGCGGCCTCGGCAGCGGTGGCGGCAGGAGCAAGGGCCGCGGCCGTAGCTTCGACCGCGGCGCTGGCCCGTCGATCCTGCAGAGTCCGCCGTCGCCGAACCACATCAAGGAGATGAAGCAGCAACAGCAACGAGCACTGAGACTGGAGCAGCAAATGCAACAAAGCAGGTAATTTTTTGCACATACTACGCCTACGCGGATCGCAGTTTAGCTAATCACTCAACTATATCACTTCAGAATGCCCCCTTCGCGCCAGAAGAGCATGATCGACCTGCGCGAGCCCTACCTCGACCAACAGCACCGCCTGCTCTCGCCCCACCAGCAGTTCCACCAGCTGCACAGAGGAGGAGCACTAGGCCCGCGAGGTGGCGGGGGAGGTCCGGCCGGTCCCCTTATTCGCTCGCGGACCGAACACGACCTGAAGCGGAGCCGAAGCAGGGGGTCCGGATTGGACAGCATCCACTTGGAGCAGGAGCAGATGAGCACCCTGCTCAGAAGGCAAATGGTACGTCACACTCGCTGGCTGGCCAACTCCGATCATCGAGGCATGGCTGCCAAGATTTGTAAAAAAAGGGAGTGTGCTTGGGAATTCCCGCCGATTCTCTTCCTACCTTCTCCTTCCTTCCTTCCCGAGAATTCATGCAGCACACTCGCTATATAGCTCAGCTCGCTCCATGGTGGGACCATTTTCATCTCTCTCAAGTCGTCGTCGGCATTATTTTCTCCTCCTCCCTCGTTTGGCACTGAGCATGAGCAAGCAAGCGGATGCAGCCATGGGCCATCCATCAATATGTGCTTCTTGTTACCACCTAGCTAGCTGGCTGCCTGCCTGCCTGCCTGCATGGATGGCGGTCGACGCGGCTGGCCGCGCGGCCGGATGGCTTCGTAACTGTACTCGGCGAGCTGTCAGCGGCGATATTTTAAGCTACCAGCTAGGCAGCTCGACGAATGAAACCTACACTTCGATCCCATCTGTATAAAGTGATTCTCGACGATCGCTCTTATGTGACAATCCGTACAGGAATATGGACCGGGATAATTTTATTAGAAGTACATACTCCAAGAGTTGCCTCATTAATGCATGAACTGTCGTGCAGTCCGAAAAAGTGGGGAAACTCTAAAGAAAGCTTAGTGAAGGACTCCTCGTATTAGGATTTTCAGGCAATACGAGTCTGAAAAGTTGAGAGCGCGTATGCGTGCGAACATTGAAAAATGTACAGCAACCATAACAATCTCTCTTGCTCGATCTTCTTGCTCTCCCGCGTACGCTTCGTCTGCTGGGAAATTGTGGCAGAATGATGATGACGGCAGAGGGACGAGCGAGCGAGCGAGCGAGCGACGAAATCGGTAAAGGGAATGCGATTCGGATGGAAGGAGAGGGAGAAGAGACGGCAATTAAGCTCTGGGAAAAGTAGCAGCGGCGACGTTGCAAAGAAAGAAACGATGGAGAACGCAAGCAATAACAACCGAGATTGCAATGGAAATACCGATTATGCCGCCATAAATCGATGTCTCTTTTCAGCTTTTACAGCAGGCCGCCCAACGCCAGGCCGCCGCAATGCACCACCTCCAACAGCAGCAACAGCACCTACGTCAGCAGGAGCAGCACGGTCCGCCTCCGCCGCCACCTCAGGACCCCTTCCTCATGCGGCAACTGACCCTGGAGGCTCAGCGGGAGTTCATGATGCGGCGGGGCGGCTTCTCGCAGAACCACCCGTTCATATCGGGCGAGGTTCCCGTCCATCCTGAGCTGCAGGGCAGGCTCCCGTTCAACGTCTCGCCAGCAAGGTACGGATATTTCATATTTAGACACATTTTTTATGCAGTAACATCGTTTACAATTTCAGAACCATTCCCTTGCGTCCTGAAGATTATCGTCGCTTCCACCCTGAGCTCTGGGTGAGTCCGAACAGCGGGACTTCGTCGCCGCACTCGCAGCGCCACTCTGCGTCGCGGTCGCCGCCGCCGCCCGAACACCGCAGCCAGCCTCCACCTCCGGGTCACCGCTTTAACGGACACGGCCCGCAGATGCTCCAGCCGGTGGCCTTCAACGACCTGGCCGTGCTGCACAACGAGCTTGAGGTGAGGAGGCGGCGAGAGCTTATTCGGCAGGAGAGTCAGAGGACGGAGGCGACCGGCAGCAGCGGAGGAGACGTCGGCGGCCGAGGAGGTGCAGCCGGCGGCGCAGCGCAAAACTTCCAGAGTCTCCCCTGGGAGGAGATCATCCTTCCGGCGGCCTACGCCAGGGATCAGAAGCAGCACCAGCAGTCGACCGGTAGCCGGTGGCTGAGTCAGGCGAAGAACGTCTTCGGCGGGAGGGACGTCAGTGGGAAGAGGCAGCAGCAGGCAGACCTGAACGGTCACTGGTTCCTCAAAGAGAGGAGTCCGGAGCATCACCACCACCACAGTCCAATGCATTCGATGCCGCCTGTGTCGGGCAGCCTCAAAGACTCCGGAATCGGCGCCGACGACCACGTACTCCACTTGAGACATCAGCAGGAGGCAACCGTGAACAGGATGACGGGCGGCAGCAGGAGCAAGAGCATCTCTAATCTGAGCAGGACTGGCACAGGGAGGTCTTCATTCGGGATCATTCTGAAGGATAAGTTTCAGAAGAACCCGAACGTCTACTTTCCGAAGGGGGCCGCGGGTGCCGGTGCCACGGAGACATCCCGCGGTGGGAGCAGCAAGAGCGAAGACGAAATCGAGTGCGACATGGACCACCTGTCAGACTCCGATGTGGAGGAGGACGCCGAAGTCGTCGGACGCAATCGAGACGAGGCCGGCAGCAGTCTGTACGGCGGCGAGGAGGAGAAGGAGTGCAGCATGTCCAGCTCTAGCGGCAAGGGCTCCTCCATGTCCCCGCACAACAGCATGGAGGGCAGCCCCAGGATGATGTTTCACGGGGGAAGCGAGCCGGCTACGAACAACGCGTCTGAGGTGAGCATGGGCAAGAAGACCATTAGGAACTATATGCCCAAGGAGAGCGGAAACATGCTCAGGGAGCTGGAGAACCAGAGGAGAAATCGAAGGATGAAGGAGGAGGAAGATAACTTGAGGGGCAAAGGTGGCAAAGCAAAGTCGCAGCTTCGAAGCAAGGAGCCCGCCCGCTCGGGAAAGACGTCCGTGGAGAGAATGATTGAGGACTTCCACAAGAACCTCCCCGAGAGTAAGGAGGAGGACGAGATGACTGAGCTAACGGTGGGCGGTCGGTCTTCCACCGTGCCGAGCACGACGCACTCGAAGCGGAAGGAGCAGGTGGGCGGGAGCACGGCCAACGGCACCATGACTAGTCAGATCTCCAGCTGGTCTACGGCGGACGGAAGCTCAGTAGCGAGCTTTGACTACCTGCAGGGGCCCGTTGGGGGCAACGGCGGCGGCATCGGTGGGAGCGGCAGGTCTCGGAACAAGGCGGGCAAACTAGAGGCCTCCTTGCCGGTGGTCTCCGAGTCCGTGGACTATACGGCGCGCCTTTCGCCCGAAGGAGAGCGGGTCGGTCCCGAGGGCGCCTCCTCTGAGTCTCCGCTGCCGCAAAAGAACTTCGTGCAGCGAATCGAAGTCAAGGCCGAGTTGCACGGTGGGAGCGGCGGCAAGGAGAAGAAGGGCAAGAAGAAGATCATATCTCACGGGGAGGACGTGGGCGACCTCGTTCAGGGCGAGGGTGACGAAGACGACGACTTCTCCAACCTGAGGAAGCTCATCTCCGAAGGCAGGATTACCGGGCTGAACGAGAAGCCCCCCTCGTTTGTGCCCCCGACGCCGCCATCCACCACGAAGCCGGTTGGCGGCAGCAGCAGCGGCGGGTCCGGAGAGAATCGCGGCAGGCGTGCGAAGAACCCAGCGCCAAAACCGACGCGTTCTCAGTCTCAGCCGGGTATCAACAAGCAGCCGAGTCGGAAGACCAAGGAGGCTCCTAAGCCGCCCCAGAAGAAGCTCGCCGAGGAGAGCGAAGGCGAGGAGCAGGCTGACAGCGACGTCGAGGATGCCGAGAACGACGCCCCCGTGACGTCGAGACTGAGGGGCGTCGAGTCGGTGGAGGACCTGACCAAGATGGACGAGAGGAGGGGCAGGAATAGGGAAGGAGGAGGGGGATCCGCCGGGGTCAAAAGGTCGCCAAGCCACCACGAGACGAAAACCAGTACGTATTTTTGCAAATAATCTTACAAAAACACATTTAAATAACCGATTCTTTTTTTAGGATACGAAATCCGTCGCGAGGAGAGCCTCCAGATGGCGCAGTTGATCGCGGACTCGACGGAGCGCAAGTTCAACTTCAATCCCTTCAAGGGGATGAAGTGGAAGAAGAAGCACTACTCCTTCGACTTCAACTGATCGAGCGACGACGTGCCTTAAATTGAATCCTAACTAACCGTGGTTTGTTTCCTTCCTTCGTTCAGAGATCGGAAATAAAACATCATACATTCTTGCTTATGGCTTAAATCGACGGCGCTTCGCACTGCTCCGAACCCGCGCACGATTCCATAGTTTCTATACGTCTCCTCCAGTCCGCCTTCCTCTCGTCGTTGAGCAAGTTGGCCAGGTTGCGCAACTCGTAGGGGTCGCTGTTCAGATCGTAAGCCTCGGCGAAGGCCACATCATCCTGTAACACCTTTGTCTATGGGTCTGATATAAAATTTTGGGGTTTAATGTATCACCTTGAAGATACAGTAGATGTCGTTCTCCGGCACGGCCAACCCCTCATCTCCGGCCGGCACCATCCTCCTCAGACAGGAGTAAGTGTTGTTCTTGGCGTCCTGGCACTTGCAGGAGAACTTTCCGTACCAGCACTCGTCCATGTTGTCCATGTCGACGAGGGAGGCGCAGCGGGGGTCGTTGCCGCCGCGGTTGCCTTGGCCGTGGTACTCCACCAGGAACTCGTTGCGCCGAGACGTGATCTCATTCGACGGCTACAATGAAAAATATCATTCCATATTGAATTTACCATTTTAACCTTCTGTCTTACCCTAGTTATGAAAGGCAGTAGCGATTTCCCATCCATGTCCCTAGGCTTTGAAATCCCCGCCATGTCGAGTATGGTGGGCGCGACGTCGATCAGGAGCGCCATCTCGTCGGTGGTCGTTCCGGGCCTTATTCCTGGACCCCTGATCAGAAAAGGGATCCTTATGTCGGTCTCGTAGGGCAGCCGCTTGTCGATCGTCATGCCGAACTGCCCCATGTGGTAGCCGTGGTCAGACGTGAAGATCACGTACGTGTTGTTCAGATTAGGAATCTGATTGAGACAAGAGCTTGAAGGTGACTTAAATGTTTTTGACTACGTTTGCTCAAATCAAACGAATATGTACGTAGACCGTTAAGCACCCTCATGCCTCGGATTCTGTTCCTGACTCAGCACGGACTCGACAAGGTCATCCACTGAAAATGTGATGTTAGAGTTAAGTTAACAAAACCACATATACATACTATAACAGTACTTGGAATTAGTATTATAATATTATAAGCACCTGACAGTAATGTTCGGAGCCTGTCCCTGTAGACGCGGTCAATCTCCTCAGCGGCGGTGGCGTCGAACGGTCGCGGGCGCGTCCTGATGAACCAGTGCTTCTCGTGGCCGGGCGCGTCGACGTAGTTGTAAGCTACCTCGTATAACTCAAAGTTTGGAGATGCCTGAATATAGACTTTCTACCTGGCGTCCTCGGCGCCCTCTCTCCCTGAAACCTGCTCTTGTACTGCGGGGCCGGCGTGAACGGGGCGTGGGCCGATGGAGTGCTCAAAACCATGAAGAAAGGAGACGACGCTGTGGAAAACGCGGATGTGAAGAGAATCCGTTTAAGGTGTATTTATACGTACATTACATAACCTAATTATACTTACCATGTGTCGCTCTGTCGAGAAATGCTCGAGCCTTCCTCCCAATGACGTCGGTCAGGTAGTCGTTCTCGTAGTTGTCGCCGTGAACCTCTTTCTTGCCGTTAATGGAAAGAGTGTAGTTGTAATATCTGGAGTTGCCCACGAGACCGGCCCAGAGGTCCCATCCGGGGGGCACATGACGGACGCCACCCACGCTGTTGCCACCATACTGATTCAGATACTTTCCCGCGTAAAAAGTGACATAACCCTGCATACGGAAATCGATGTAGCGATGAAACTTCATTTCTTACGTAGAATATACCTGTTGCTTTAAGTAAGTGGCGAATGTGCTCCTCTCTTGGCCGGTCTGCCAAGACAGCGAGTTGCACTCGCCGGAGATGCTGTTGTTGAGGACGCCCGTGTTGTGCAGGTACTTGCCGGTGAGGATGCTCGCTCGGCTCGGACAGCAGATGGGCGTCGTGGCGAACGCGTTCGGGAAGGAGGCGCCGCCGTCGCCAAGGAGCGCGTGCGTCCGGTTCAGCGCCTGCGATTAATGATCGGGGAAATTAAGGGGAAACGACGACGCGACGGTTTCCATTAGCTCGGAAAATGAGTCCACGACGACCGCGGTTAGACGAGATAAAAAATGCATGCTCGTTC
>JAAUYK010094961.1_pt1 | contig 11166 bp, 17 predicted proteins | sample 7278021 | NCBI WGS metagenome assembly JAAUYK01 (sample SAMN14350223, study PRJNA611818) | marine sediment metagenome | isolation source: surface marine sediment (1.8m) | place: French Polynesia: Moorea | collected 2018-08
ACTGGTTCGACCAGATGAGCTATGGCAACTACAAGGCCCGGTGGCGTTACCTCACCCTCCAGCCGAGCACCATGAATGCCTACTCAAACATCTCGTACGGCGTGACCACACGGGAGGCACTGGACATCTGCAAGGAGCGCTACAAATACGATGTGGCTAAGCTCACCGTGCAGATCGTTGACCCGGAAGTGGTGCAGATCCGGAAGGACATTGCCATTTCCTTTGCCGACAAATTGGGCGTCGTTGGTAAGAATTCAACGAGCAGACTTTATCGTTTCCTTGACCTACTATATAAGTACTCGTAATTTACGTAGGAGGGACGTTGGGTCTGTTTGCCGGCGTCAGCCTCATTAGCATAATTGAGGCTGTATTCTGGATGTACAAGGTGACCTACGTATGCAATAGCTGGAAAAAATACATAAGTGCCCTAATTTCTCACAGGCCATTCTCCACGTCCTAAAAATGACGCTGGACTCGAGCAAGCCAAGCCTGCGCAAAAGCTTGATGAGTGGTGCCCCGGCTGCCACTTGAAGCTATTCATTCAAGTGCTTCATGAAGTGGCCATCAAGTGCATTTACGATGTAATAAAAGCGCAAATTTGTATCCGGGTTCCAACGTACGCGTACGTGCGACGCAGATTAAAACTTCCTCTTAATGACCTCGTTAACCTAAGTAGGATAAACGCTGCGCAGTAATGAGTTCATCAGCGCGGTGTGCATATGTCATTGTTTGCACGCCGTCATCGCGATGACCTCCGCTCCACTTACGCCGCTCGTAACGCTCGGCGAATGGTCTTCCCTCAGTGTATTCTGGGCCACCTTTTGTCTAAGGTCATGTCCAGCACGAAGCTTCCGGTCCCGACGTATCGGCCCCGCCGCCGTCGAAGCAGTAGAATGGAGGCGAATGAGCATCCAGAGAAGGAGGAAAAAGTTGGGCTCTTGAAGACGCTGCAGAGCACAGGGCAAGAGTATTGCCAGAGCACTTCCATACACGGATTCGCCTACTGGGATAAGTCAGGTTACATTGCGGATTCCTAAGTATTTAAAGGAAAGATGTATTCAAAGCTATTTATTCCGTAGACAACGTTGTCGAACGCGCTGTATGGATCGTCGTATCTGTTATCAGCTTCATCGGGGCCGGGTTCATTCTACGGGAGACCATCTCGGATTGGATCCACCACCCGACAGGTGACAATTAAAGGATTAAATGGCAAGTAACCCACCACTAGTACATATACCACGTACGTACTTTCAGAGATGGTAATCGACACCTTTGCCAAGCCGACGACCGACCTGGCCTTCCCCGCCCTAACGGTCTGCAGGAGGAGCAAGTTCGACGCCGGCGAGTACCTCAGGGCCGTCTTCGACAATTTCGAGTTCAGCTGCGACGCCTCGGTGGCCGGCGAGTGCGAGAGGACCGCCCTCATCCGGCGCCACTTTCCCATATTCTCGGAGTTCTGGCCAAGGAGCGCGGCCTCGGTTGTAGACTCGATTACGTTGCGCACCTTCGCATAATAGAACCTTCCGTTCGCCATTCAGGCGTTCATTCCCCGCAAGGACTCCTATATCGACTGGTTTATCGACGAATACCTCAATCTGTGGAGCAGCAACCCGACCGTCGGCCTAAGGGACGGCTACGTGCTCGACAGTGACGCTCCGTTCAACAAACGTATGACTCAAATATCGCGCATTCACATCTACGTATTTACCATCTTTATGTTAAACCTCAACAGAGTACCGCGATGTCCTCGTCCCCTTCTATTTTAGTCCAGGAATAGATTTAAGTTCCTCGGTTTATGTAAGGGAATGCCAATTGCATAGAACAAATATTGTTTCAAGCCATGGACCAACGACTTTCGAGGAACCAACTTAGAGCATAACGATATTCATGGTTCAGTCAACCCCGTTCAGCAGATGATCAAGAATCTGACCGGCGAGCTGCTTGCCGGGGTGAACAACGTGGAGAACTGGCAGCGCTACGCCGGCATCTACTACTCCAACACGAGGTCCAAGAGAAACCTGAAGCCCATCCTCTTTCGAGCGTGGTGCAAGAATCCGAAGGGTCACCGATACCACGAGCTCTGCCTCCACTTGGACAAAAACCTTATCTTCTGGCGAACTGTAGGGCGGTGCCACCACGAAAGAGCTAAGGCGAGGAATTGGCTGAGCTGACCCATATGTCCATGCATACGCATTTGAACACGAACTTGCCTAGCAGGCTGCTTCAGATCCAAAGATGCGCTTCACAAAGAAATACCCCGGCTACAACGAATCCTGTTGGGAGAAGGCCAATCCGGACGAGAAGGCGAATAAAGGTAGATATATTCGCCTACACGCATAAGTACTACGTATGACGTGCCCTTCATTTAGTTGTGCGACCCCTCTCCGACTTTGACATCTTCGCCCTGGGCGAGATCATGGAGGCCAACCGGAAGGTGGACCCGCACTTCTTTCGCACCGTCTACACCTTCGGGCTGACGGGGGCGTCGAGCTACAGCAAGTATGGCAACGTGCTTCAGAAGTACAGCAACCAGACGGGAGATCCCTACCACTACCAGATGGTATTGTCCGACCTCACCGCGGTCATGCTCATAATGAAGTTTTTCCAAAGGTCAAGCAAGAGTAATTAATTTCCTTTTTATGCTCGCTGCATTTTATAGATAAATGTTTTCCAGGCTGTGGCTGCCGGAGAAAGAGTTCGGGAAGCTTTTGGCCGGCATACCAACTGCCCACCAGGAACAGTGCCATCAATCGGCGAGTACATCGGAGAACTCGTAAATTGTCCGTTTAACCCAAATCCTTATTCAGATCAGTGTCTGCGACGTCTTCGGGACTCGTTACACGCAAGGTACGAGTATTCGCAAATGTCTGTTATGAGATATAATACACACTATGTATGCACATATCCAAACATTTTATAGCGACGACCAAAACCGGAATGGCAGTCATCTGGGAGGCTCTGTTCGATCAGGATAATGCGAAATGGGTACGTCTGGACATTCAATAAATGGTAGTACAGGTCATATGAAGTGCAAACCCGACTACTTTGTATAGATTAACGAAAGCTATCAGAATCCCTCGGCCAAGGCGCACCTCTCCTTTCTCGCGGAAAAGTTCAACCTAGAAGCATATGACGTTTCAAGCCTTGTCATAAACCAGGACAACACCGCTGGCATCGCCAAGCTGCTCATGTTCGGCCGGTACCTGAAGAACCAGGTTCGCTTCGGTCCTTTCAACAGCACTTCGGCTGCGGCTCTGTCCGAAGCCGACAAGTATCCCTACGCCAAGAAGGAGAAGCCTGTGGAGCCCTACTTCACACCTGTGGACCTGTCGGGCCAGCACAACGACCGCTTCCACGTGGGTCTGACAGACGAAGGCATCTGCGACGTGTACAACGGCAACAGCATGTCGGAGACGTACGCGAGCTCCACGAGGGTGAACGACCTGGTCGAGGTTCTGGACGGGCGGCGGGGGACTGTGACGCCGGCGAAGGTTGACGGCGTTGGGAAGATTGCGCAGAAGACCTTCTGGCTCAACATTGGAGACAAGTAGGCAATTATCTAGAAGATCTTTTGGTAGTTACGTATACGTACGTTTAATGCTTTACAGGTCATTGAGGAACAAGGTTCTCGCAATGCCGAAGAGAAAGGGATCGGCGGTTATCGCGGTCAACGATTGGACCAGCTACTACAACGTCCGCATGAACCACTTGAACATCGTCGCCGGCCGCGAGATCGTGGTCAAGGTGAAGCCATCGCCTCACATCTCGACGAAGAGATTCAAGAGTCTGGGAGTCGATAAGCGCGAATGTCTGCTGCCGCATGAAAGAAACGAGGCGAGTGACATTTTGCAATGAATTCGGTAATAAAACGATTCCCCCTCCAGGATGGAAGCATGTTCAAGGCGTACAACGTCAAGTCGTGCCAGTTCGAGTGTCGCCTGAAGCACGCCATCAGGAAGGCCAAGTGCATACCGTGGGACTACCCCAGGCCGATAGACAAGTACGAGGATTTTAGCCGGTACGAGATGTGCTTTGGCGGCGAGAATGAACAAGTGGGGGGCGCAAGCGGCCTCGACGAGTTCGACAAGGTGATGAACAGCAACGAGACCCTGAGCGAGTGCCACTGCATGCCCAACTGCGAGCAGGTCACCTTCGAAACACAGGTATACACCAAGAATCTAACCCGGTTGCTCAACTAAAAAGTTTTCATGTTAGTACGTCGTGTTTGACTTGGACGAGGACGAGCTCTGCAACGAGTACGGCAACTGGGCCACGGTGGACATGGTGATGCGGGACTGGGAGAGGACCGTCAGTCCGACCAGCTACTGGTTCGACGAGATGAGCGACAGCAACTACCGGGACAGATGGTTCAAGCTCCAACTCGACGACAGCACCGTCAACTCATACAGCAACCTGTCTTACGGCCTGCCCACCGGGGAGGCACTCAACCTCTGCAAGTGGATCTACCGCAACAGCATTGCAAAGCTCACCGTGCAGATCGCCGACCCCGAGGTGGTGCAGCTGAAGAAGGACATCAGGATCTCCTTTGCTGACCAACTAGGGGTCGTCGGTGAGAAAGACTGCTAATAAAGGAAGCCATATTCTTTATTTAAGCATACACATGTATACTGTGCTTTAGGTGGAGCTTTGGGACTTTTCGCCGGCGTCAGCTTGGTCAGCATGGTGGAGGCGCTCTTCTGGATTTACAAGGTAATATTAAGTGAAGATTTTTTTTCTTGCTTTAAAAATATTTAATTGTATTTGCTAGGCAATTGTAAGGACCGTCTTCAGGCCTAGCGGAAATAGCAACGGTAATCCGAAGGACCCAGACTTCTCGTAATATGAGCAGATTGTGGAAAGCTATCCGTTAAGGACGCGTTTTTAAGCATTTTCTTCAACATGTAACATGCATCTTTTGCATTCAGCACTAGAATGAAACTCGCGTGTGACACAGAATTCAATAAAATGCTCATCGAGTCTTGTTATACCGTCTCCTCTCGAAATAGACGGCCCGATATCGAAGATTGCTTTTGAGTGAATAGACCTTGTTAGCCATACTAAATGTGAGGCCTTTCCTCTCTGACCAAAATGAAGACCAGAAAGAGGAGCAGGCGGCCTTCGGTTGGCGTCCGTGACGTGCTCAGCAGGACCGGCGCCGACTACTGCGAGAACTCCACGGTTCACGGCTTCTCCTACTGGATAAAGTCGGCCCGGATCGACAACGCTCTGGACAGGGCGTTCTGGGTGCTGATATCGCTACTGAGCTTCTTTTCCGCCGGGATCATATTGCACACCACCATCACCGACTGGATCGAGAATCCCGCAGGTTGACGAGATGCAATGGACAATATCGCAAAAAATGTACATTTTTCTTTAGAGGTGTCCATTGCGACGTTCTCCTTCCCGGCTACCGAACTGCCGTTCCCGGCCATCACCATCTGCAAGGAGCACAAGTTCGACGTGGGCGAGTACGTGAGGGCCGTGTTCGACAACTTTCAATTCTCTTGCACGGATAACGCGACCTGCGCCGAGTCAAAGCTGCTCAGGGAACACTACAAAAAGTTTACGCGCTATTGGCCAGCAGAGGTGCGTAACAAACTAATGTGTGTAATTAAGTTCGCAAGCGCTTAATACATATTTTGCAGATGGGAGGTGGGAGAAAGGACTCATTTGCCGACTGGTTCGTGCACGGCTACCTCTCTGACTGGTCAGAGAACACCCGCTTGGAGACGTACACGATCGACGGCGGCAGTCTTTTTAATAGAGGTGTGGAGTCATATTCCAAGGAGATAAGTCTGCGTAACTAATCAGATATCTCAATTAGACTACAGAGACCTGCTGATTCCATTTTACTTCAGTAAAGGGAAGACTAATTCGATACGCCCAAAGGACGAACTTTTATATGGTTAAGTTTTCAGATCACCCTGTCGTTCCCATGATCAGCAATTTGGCCGCCGAACTCTTGACGGGAAGGTACGAGGAGGAGAAGTGGAAGCGATACACTGGACTTTACTTCACGGGCATGACGGGGCCCGGCTCTAAGATCGATTTAAAGTCGGTCACGTTTAAGCGAGGCTGCAAAAATCCCGCTGGCCATCGGTACCGCAATCTCTGCGTGGACTTGAGGCTGAACAGGCGAGGTTGGAAAAAGGTCGCGGTATGCTACAAGGCCAGAGCACAGGTACTTTAGACAAGAATTAGTGACTTTTGGGCCTTGAACTTAATTTTGCCCTTGACTTTTTAGGAGTCCACTAGTCTAGTGCCTTTTGACCAGAATAGTGCTGGATACAATACGTCTTGCGTGGAACTCGTTTTCGGCGCGAATGAAACCCGACAAACCAGTAGGGCGCGCTCGCATTCTTTCTTCCCTTTCACAATGTACTAAGCTTTGTTTCTGGCGCAGTGCTTTCCAGCCTCTCCAAATTCGATCGCTTCGTGCTCGGTGAGATCATGCTTGTGAAGGGCACCATCGACGCCGACTACTTTCGCACCGTCTTCTCCCTCGGGATCAGGGGCCGCCCCGGGTACGAGGAGTTTGGCGACCTGCTCGCAAAGTATTGCAACTCGACGGGCGACGAGTACTGCTACGTGATGGCGCTCACGGACCTGACATACGCCATGCTGAAGCTCAAGTTCTTCCAACAGTATGGGGTCTACATTATATTCACCATCGGTGCTAATTATTAATCCACTCAACTCAGAATGCGACTTCCTGAGCATGATTTCGGCAGATTGATTGCGGCCATGCCGTCGGCTCACCAGACACCCTGTGATACAGTGGTAATTTTTAATATCGCTCATTTCATTAACGAATCGCCTATAATAGGAAATTATTGCAGATCAGCGGGTGTGGGGCGTTTGAATCGCGGTTTACGCAGAGTAAATGACTGCGTTAAATTTTTGCGGGTCCATATACGAAGTACATTAACAAGGTCCTAATTTAATTGCAGTCTTAGGGATCGACGGCGTTGATGTCTACTGGAATGCTATATTTGGCCAAAACATCTCGTTAAGGGTGAAGAGTTACCCACATAGAGGGGAAAAATCTATACCTGACATTTACTCATCCTAAGATTCCCTCCTATTTCTTGTACGGAGTACCCCGATCCCACCCGTCTTTCCTGGCGGAAAGGTACGACAGCATACCGTTCACCTTGTCCATACTGCCCGTGGAGGGAACCACCTCCGTTGATGGCTTTGCGAAGCTCCTGATGTACAAGAACTTCGTGAGAAATAAGATGAGGTTCGGACATTTCAACGACACCAGAGCGGCCATTCAAGACGAGGTGAATCGGTACCCTTACACGAGAAAGTCCACTTTCAAAGTAAGTCTATAGTACGTACGTAGAGTTTTGAGTCTCGACATAGCAGTAAAACAACATCTGGGTTTCAGGAACCTTACTTTAGAACGATGGACATTTCCGGGCAATATGACGACCTGTTCTTCCCCGCACTTACTGACGACGGCGTGTGCGAGGTTTACAACGGCGACTCGATCAGGTCGACCTACGCTGGAGGTTTCAAGGCCGACCAGCTCGCCAACGTTCTGGACTCGCGGGCGAGCGTGCAGCCCTTCAAAATCGACGGCACGGGCAAGGTCTCTAGAAAGTCCTTCTGGCTTAATGTCGCGGACAGGTGAGAGTGCGAAGACGGACCTTGTCAGGTGCTACATATATATACGTACGGGCAATATGTCTATTGCGATAGATCTCTCAAGAATCAGGCGATAGCGATGCCCCAGACCAAAGGCCGGGCGGCCATTGCCATCAACGAGTACCTTAGCTATTACAACGTGCGCATGAACAGCCTCGACATAATCGCCGGCCAGGACGTCACCATCAAGATCAAGCCGGTGCACCACGTGGCGAGCGAGCGCTTCAAGAGCCTCGATGTGGAGAAGAGAAACTGCCTCTTCCACGACGAGGGCAACAGGAACAGCATGTTTAACAGCTACAACTTCAAGGCGTGCCAGTTCGAGTGCCGGTTGAGCTACGCCGTCGGGAAAGCCGGCTGCCTCCCATGGGACTACGTCCTGCCTAGCGGAATAGAGAGCGAGAACGTCACCATGTGCGTCTCCGAGTCCGTCAGTCCCGTGCCCGGCCAGATGAGGGAGAGCAACCTGGCCAGGTTCGAGCGCGCCATGAACAGCAACGAGTCTCTGGGCAACTGCAGCGCGTGCATGCCCAACTGCGAGGAGGTCACCTACGAGACGCAGCTGGTGATCTTCGACCTGGACGTGGAGGACCTCTGCAACGAGTACGGCAACTGGAACACCATCGACCTGGCGATGCGGGACTGGGAGAGGACCAGCAGCCCGACCACGCACTGGTTCAACGAGTTGAGCATCGGCAACTACAAGGGGCGCTACAAGACGTACAACCTCGACCACACGACGACAGTCATCACTTATACCAACATCTCGTTTGGTCTGCTCACCAAGGAGGCGCTGGCCATGTGCAAGCACAAGTACAAGTACGAGGTGGCTCGACTCTCCGTACAAATCCTGGAGCCTGAGGTGACGCAGATCAAGAAGGACGTGCGAATTTCCTTCTCAGACCAGCTCGGAGTAATAGGCGAGTAAACGAGACGAGTACCTCGTTTATCATCTTATCACATCCTTCTTTTCCCAGGCGGGTCATTGGGACTATTCTCCGGCTTCAGCTTCATCAGCTTAGTCGAAGTCATATACTGGCTTTTCAAGGTATATCATTGAAATAGGGTGACAAGTGGTGAACATATTAACTCTGCAGGCGATCACGCGGTCTTTGGCAACTTGAGCTCTCAGCAAAATGAAGCATACATGTATCGAAGAACATTAATAATAAGATCTTTATTCAACCATTCCATAAATAATTTGTGTGTGTCCCACGAGAGGGATTTTGATACAGTGTGATTGCCCTGTGCCGTTAGAAATATATAAGCAGGCAGATATGTCTTGTACAATAGCGGTAACTTGTGTGTATCGGTAACTGATCTTTAGACATTGATTCATTTAGTAGGTAGGTGTAGCTTCAGCCAATGAAATAGTGCACATCAGTCGAGTGTCTCGTGTGTAGTAGTGCATTGTCGTAGTTAGCATGTGGACGCAATTAATGCGTCATAGCCATATCAACTCACACGCTTTAAACCCTCCGATCACATCACTTCCACCACTCGAGGTGCGTAACCTGGAAGAGAAGAGAGAAACGGGTGCTGGTAAGAATAGAGATGAGGTCGGAGTATGGGTGCATGCGGATGAGCGAATGGTCACTTCTAACCAAGGAAAAGCAATCAAATAAGCGGTGGCATGCATACTTTAAGGAGCAAGCATTAGCTTCATTTGCCTGGTTAGTGTGTGTCCGTTCGCCGTGAAACAGAGGAAGGTGGATAGCAGGTTGGTGTTTTGTGTTGGCGGAGTGAGGAGCGCGTACGTGCTTGTGACTGCTTTGCTAAATCTCTAACATAGGTTAGTAGCTATATACTGTGGAAACATTTGCAATCAATTAATTGGCTTTGCTGCCGGCCCTCTCTCGCTTCGCCTTCGGAGCGACCTTTGCGAGAGGCGTGCCGGGCTCGCTACCGTCTACCTCGACCTCGAGTCCGGCCTTAACAATCACCTTGGTCCAGGCCTTCTCTCGCGACGACCTCCGCACCGCCTCGATCACCGCCTGCACGTACTGCGCGTCCTCCAACGAGGCAAAGTCCGACTCGGGAAGGCCCTGTTGCTGCTGCTGTTGGACTTCGCCGTTGCCGGCGCTACCCGAGGAGAATTGCTTCGCCAGGTGCGCAAACATATTGCCCAAGCCGTCGAGGTAGATCCCGGGAAGCAGGGGGTGGTCCGAATGGTCAGACCTGCTAATGAAAACACAATTTTACTACGAGAGCCAACTTAAAATACGTTTACGAACCCTTTAGAGTCCAGGTGCAAAACCGTTTCCTCTTTCTCCCCGTTTCTCCGCCCGAACAGATTGCCGTTTCTGGCCACGAGGTGTCCGTCGTCGCCGGAGACGAGGATCTCTTGGGAGAAGGCCGAGCGGTGCGAGTTGATGGCGACCGTGGCGAACCCGCCGCCGGACAGCTCCAGCTGGAAGTTGCAGACGTCGTCAGCGCTGATCTGCCTGATGCCATTGATCTTGTCCGTCTTGGGCCGGAACGTCCTGACAACCCCGTGAGCCCTCACCGCCCGCTGGCCGGTCAGCCAGGCGAGCAGGTCGATGGCGTGCGCGCCGAACAGGTTCAGGACCCCGCCGCCCATGGCGTCGTCGCACTGCCAGCCGTAGCGGTCGCCAACCAGGCTGTCGGAGTCGATCCGGACGTCGCAGTAGGTTATGGCGGGGCCTATTAGGGAAGCGGATGTGGCCACTTTGGCGCCTTTCCTCGCCTCACGGAGGGCCGCTCTCATCTTTACGAAGGCCGGGTGAAACCTGAGGCCGAGGTTGAGGGTGGAGATCAGCCGTGGGTAGTACTGGGCCGCCTGCACCATGCGCAGGCTTTCGTCTTGGCTGAGGCCGCCGGGGCACTGCACTGCCACATGTTTGCCGATACCTGAAGGCAAAAGAAAACTCTATTTAAACTGTTCACTACTCAATTAGACAGATTTTACCTAGTGCTTTGACGGCTATCTGAGAGTGATGCGCCGGAGGGCAGAGGACAAGGAGTAGGTCGACATCCTTCCTGAGGAGAACGTCATCGATCCGATTGGTTGCGTAGGGAATACCCAGCTCTTTGGCCGCAACTTCCGCTTCCTCACGTGTCAGGCCCCAAAGCGCTTCGACACGAAAACCCTTTTCAATGGAAAAACAGATTACTTTCCGCCCTGCTATTTCGTCCAAACATTACATACCTCTTTCTTCAGTCTCGGCACCAGAATCTTGGTCTGCACTCCAGTCCCGAAGATTCCCACGCCGGGAAGGACAGTCATATTGGTTCGTCTCTGCGGCTATTTGAGACCCATAGTAACCTGAAAAGTAAGAAGGGACTAAAGTTAGTTACATTGATGGTTGTCAATGCACTAAAAAGACCCTTCTCTGACAGAGTTGTATTATATACGAATCAAACTCGAACCAAACGGCGAGTCACAATAGTCGAGATACAAGATTTACACGCAAAAGTGGAGTACAATACGAGGCGATACAATATCTAGGCAAAAAATCTCTTAGCTGACTAGGGATAAAATGTAGTATGATA
>JAAUYK010160718.1_pt1 | contig 11161 bp, 7 predicted proteins | sample 7278021 | NCBI WGS metagenome assembly JAAUYK01 (sample SAMN14350223, study PRJNA611818) | marine sediment metagenome | isolation source: surface marine sediment (1.8m) | place: French Polynesia: Moorea | collected 2018-08
CCGGGTCCGGCGCCGCCACCGCTGCGGCCTCGACCACGTCCGGGTGCTCGATGAGCGCGCTCTCCACCTCGAAGGGCCCGATCCGGTAGCCGGCCGAGATGATGACGTCGTCGTCGCGACCGACGAACCAGAAGTAGCCGTCGTCGTCGCGGGTGGCGCGGTCGCCGGTGAGGTACCAGTCGCCGCGCCGGCAGCGCGACGTCGCGGCCTCGTCCTTCCAGTACTCCGCGAAGAGGCCCGGCGTGCGCGAGTGCAGGGCGATGTCGCCGATCTCGCCCGGCGGCAGCGGCTCGCCCTGCTCGTCGATCACCTCGACCCGGTGGCCGGGCATCGGCAGACCCATCGAGCCCGGGCGCACCGGCACGCCCGGGAAGTTCCCGACCAGCAGGATCGTCTCGGTCTGGCCGTAGCCGTCGCGGATGGTGAGCCCCGTGGCGTCGCGCCAGGCGCGGATCACCTCGGGGTTCAGCGGCTCGCCCGCCGACACGCACTCGCGCAGGCGCGGCACGCGCAGCGACGCCAGGTCCTCCTTCACCAGCAGGCGGTACTCGGTGGGCGGTGCGCAGAACACGTGGGGGTCGAGCTCGGCCAGGAGCGCGAGCTCGCTCTTCGGCTCGAAGCGGCCGTTCACCATCACCACCTCGGCGCCCAGGCTCCAGGGGCCGAAGATCACGCCGTAGGCCGCCTTGGCCCAGCCGGTGTCGCTGGTGGTCCAGATGCGGTCGCCCTCGCGCAGCCCGTGCCAGTAGCGCGCCGTCTCGCGCTGGCAGAAGGTGTAGGCGTGGTCGTGGAGCACGGCCTTCGGCGGCCCGGTGGTGCCGGACGTGTAGTAGACGAGGGCCGGGTCGCTGGCGAGGGTCGGGCGGCCCGCGGAGGCATCGTCGGGCACGGCCTCCAGTGCGGCGCGCAGGTCGGTCCAGCCTTCCGGCACCGGCTCGCCCTCGTGGGCCAGGCAGAGCCGGTGGCGAAGCGTGGGCAGCTCCGCGCGCACCTCGTCGACGGCCGCGGTGCACGTGCTGGCCGCGACCAGGGCCACCGCTCCGCTGTGCCCCACCCGGTAGGCCACGTCCTTGGGCCGCAGCAGGGTGGAGCTCGGGATCAGGAGGGCGCCGGCCTCGAGCGCGCCCAGCGTCACCGCCTGCCACTCGGGCACGCGGGGCAGCATCACCACCACGGGCTGGCCGGCCTCCACGCCCAGCCGCGCCAGCAGGTGGGCCACCCGGTGGGCGGCCCGTGAGACGTCGCCGAAGCCCAGCCGGCGCTCGGCCCCGGTCGCGGAGCGCCAGAGCAGGGCCGGGCGGGCCGGGTCCTCGGCCGCCAGGCGGTCGACCACGTCACGGCCGTAGTTCCACTGGGCCGGGACCTCCCAGCGGAAGCCGTCGACCTGGCGGCGATACTCGTCGAGAGCCCCCTGCAGCTCGCTCACGGCCTTCCTCCCGTGGGCGCAGACTACTCGAATCGGAGCCCGGGCCGCGGCCGGGCTCCGGCGGGAGGCGCCCCGCGGTGCGCGGGGGCCGTGGCGGCCCCGGCGCGCCGTTTGCCGGGCCCGGGGCCCCGCGGCACTTTTCCGAAGCCTCTCACGTGTCGGCAACTCAAGCCGGCAACCCCACGAGCCGATGGTGGAAGAGAGGGGTCTGCCCATGACCGGCCTGCCCACCGCTGCCCGAGTGCTGGTGGTCGACGACGACCGCCTGATCCGCGAGATGGTGCGCGACGCCATCGACGAGCGGGCTCGGGTGGAGTCGTGCGAGAGCGGTGAGGCGGCGCTGGAGGCGCTCGCCCGCGAGCCCGCCGACCTCGTGATCTCCGACCTCACCATGCCCGGGATCTCGGGAACCGAGCTGCTCGAGCGCGTGCGCCGGGAGCATCCCGGCACCGAGTTCATCCTGCTCACGGCCCACGCCACGGTGGAGAGCGCGGTGGGCGCGCTGCGCATGGGCGCGGCCGACTACCTCGTGAAGCCCATCCACGGCGAGGAGCTCGCGCTCCTGGTCGACCGGATCCTGGCGCGGCGTCGGCTGCTCGAAGAGAACGCCCGCCTGCGGGACGAGCTGCGGACCCTCGACGCCTGCCGCACGCTCGTGCGCTGTCTCGACCCCGGCGAGGTCTACGCCGTGGCCCTGGACCTGCTGCTGGGGACGCTGCCCTGCGACCGCGGCATCGCGCTCTTCCATCGCACGTCGCTGCCGATGTCCGACGGCGTGGCCTTCCGCGGCTTCGAGGAGGGCGAGGCCCGCCGGCTGCGCCCGGCCCTGCTCCAGGACAAGCCCCTCGAGCTCGACGCCTACCGCGAGATCGAGGTGCTGGGCGACGGGGAGCTGCACGACGCGCTGCGCGAGGTGGGCCTCGAGCCGGGACGGCTGCTCGCGGTGCCGCTCCGCGGACGCGAGACCGAGGCCGGCGTGGTCTGGCTCTTCGAGCCGCCCGCGGGCTTCACGCCCGATCAGCTCGAGAGCGCGCGGCTCGTGGCGGGACACGCCGAGCTCGCCCTCCAGAACGCCGAGCGTTACCACCAGGCCAAGGAGCGCGCCTTCGTCGACGACGTGACCGAGGTCTACAACGCGCGCTTCCTGCTCCAGGCGACGGAGCACGAGATCCAGCGCGCCGAGCGCTACGAGAAGCCGCTCACGGTGCTCTTCCTCGACCTCGACCGCTTCAAGCTCGTGAACGACCGCTACGGCCACCTGGTGGGCTCGAACGTGCTGCGCCAGCTGTCGCGGGTGCTCCTGGAGTGCATCCGCCAGGTGGACACGCTGGCGCGCTACGGGGGCGACGAATTCACCATCCTCCTCGTCGACACCGACGCCCGCGAGGGCCTCGCCATCGCCGACCGGATCCGCCGTACCGTGGCCGACACCTACTTCGAGGGCGGGCAGGCGGATCCGATCCGCCTCACGGTGAGCGTGGGGGTGGCGGCCTACCCCGGCGACGCGACCGATCGCGACGGCCTGCTCGACGCGGCCGACAAGGCCATGTACCGCGCCAAGTCGCTGGGCCGCGACACCTGCTGCTCGGCTTCGGAGCTCTCCGAAGGCTGACGCGGGGCCGGCCCGGGCGCTGGCCAAGGGGGCCGGCTTCTGCTACCCAACCCCGCGATTCCGTTCCGCTTTTCCTGATCCTGGAAGCCCTGGAGAGCTCGTGACCCGCGAAAACGTCGCACTGGACGGCCTCGGCGAGCTGCGCCGAACGCACGCCGCAGCCGAGGTGACGCCGGGCCTCGTCGGCCGCGAGGTGGTGCTCGGCGGCTGGGTGCACCGGCGCCGCGATCACGGCGGCGTGATCTTCGTCGACCTGCGCGACCGCGACGAGGTCGTGCAGGTGGTGTTCCGCCCCGACGCCTCGCCCGAAGCGCACGCCCGCGCTCACGAGCTGCGCAGCGAGTTCGTGATCCTGGTGCGGGGCGAGGTGCAGCGCCGCTCCGACGACACGATCAATCCGAGCCTGCCCACCGGCGAGGTCGAGGTGGAGGTGACCGAGCTGCGCCTCCTCAACCGCGCCACCCCGCCTCCCTTCCAGATCGAGGAGGAGATCGAGGTGGACGAGGGGGTGCGTCTGCGCCACCGACTCCACGACCTGCGCCGGCGCCCGCTCCAGCGCGCCCTGCGCCTGCGCCACCGCCTCTACGGGGCCGTGCGCTCCGCCCTCGTCGATCGGGACTTCCTCGAGATCGAGACGCCGATGCTCGCCAAGTCCACGCCCGAGGGCGCGCGCGACTTCCTGGTGCCGAGCCGCCTGCACCCGGGGAGCTTCTACGCGCTGCCCCAGTCGCCGCAGCTCATGAAGCAGATGCTCATGATCGCGGGCTTCGACCGCTACTTCCAGATCGCGCGCTGCTTCCGCGACGAGGACCAGCGCGCCGACCGCCAGCTCGAGTTCACGCAGGTCGACCTGGAGATGTCCTTCGTGGGCGTCGAGGACGTGCTCCAGGTCCTGGAAGAGGTGACCGCGCGCGGCTGCCTGGAGGCCGCCGGCGTCGAGCTGCCGCGGCCCTTCCCACGCCTCTCGCACGCCGAGGCGATCGCCCGCTACGGCATCGATCGCCCCGACACGCGCATCCAGCTCGAGCTGGTGGAGCTCACCGAGACCTTCCGCGAGAGCGGCTTCCGCGCCTTCCGCGCCGTGGTGGACGGAGGCGGCATCGTGAAGTGCCTGCCCATCCACGACGCCCAGGAGCTCGGGCGCGGCGACGTCGATCGCCTCGAGTCCTTCGTGAAGAAGGAGCTGGCGGCGAAGGGGCTGGCCTGGATCCGGGTCACGGAAGAGGGCGAGTGGCAGTCGCCGATCGTCAAGTTCTTCTCGGACGAGGAGCGTGCCGCGATCGCCGGAGCCACGGATGCCCGCCCGGGGAGCCTGCTGCTCTTCCAGGCCGACGAGGCGCACAAGGCGAACGCCGTGCTGGCCCGCCTGCGCAGCGATCTCGGCAACCGCCTCGGCCGCGTCGACGGGCGGCCCTGGGACGTGCTCTTCGTCGTCGACTTCCCCCTCTTCGAGCGGGCCGACGACGGCTCGCTCACCTACGCGCACCAGCCCTTCGTCGCACCGCTGGAGGAGGACCTGCCGCTGCTCGAGACGCAGCCCGAGCGGGTGAGGGCCACGCACTACGACGTCATCCTTAACGGCGTGGAGCTGGGCTCGGGCAGCCTGCGCAACCATCGCGCCGACGTGCAGCGGCGCATCCTCGACATCCTCGGCTACGGCAAGGAGGAGATGGAGTCGCGCTTCGGCTTCCTGCTCAACGCGCTCGAGATCGGCGCGCCGCCGCACGGGGGCTTCGCCTACGGCTACGACCGCTGGGCCATGCTGCTGGCGGGCCTCGACAGCCTGCGCGACGTGATCGCGTTCCCGAAGACCCAGCGCGGGCAGGACGTCCTGATGGATGCGCCCGCCGGCGTGGAGGACGCGCACCTCGACGAGCTCGCGCTGCGGATCGCCCCTGCGCGTCGTGGAGGCGCCCAGTAGATTCCGCTACAAAGCGGATCCCGGCCAAGACGAGACACGGAGACCCCCCAAGACATGGCACGACCGAAAATCGCTCTGATCGGCGGCGGCAACATCGGCGGCGTGCTCGCCGAGCACATCGCCTACCGCGAGCTCGGTGACGTCGTCCTCTTCGACGTCGTCGAGGGCATGCCCCAGGGCAAGGCCCTCGACATGGCCGAAGGCGCCCCCCTCGTGGGAGCCGACGCGGCGCTCAGCGGCACCAACGACTACGAGGGCATCGCGGGCGCCGACCTGGTGATCATCACGGCGGGCCTCGCGCGCAAGCCCGGCATGTCGCGCGACGACCTGCTCAAGACCAACCTCGCGATCATGAAGCAGGTCGCCGAGGGCGTGAAGAAGAACGCCCCCGACGCCCACGTGATCGTGGTGTCCAACCCGCTCGACGCCATGGTCTACACCTTCAAGGAGGTCTCGGGCTTCCCCAAGAACCGGGTGGTCGGCATGGCCGGCGTGCTCGACTCGGCCCGCTTCCGCGCCTTCGTGGCCTGGGAGCTCGGCGTCTCGGTCGAGGACGTGACGGCTCTCGTGCTCGGCGGACACGGCGACACCATGGTGCCGCTGGTGCGCTACTGCACCGTGGCCGGCATCCCGGTCTCGAAGCTGATCTCCCAGGAGCGCATCGACGCCATCGTCGAGCGCACCAAGGGCGCCGGCGGCGAGGTGGTGGCGCTGCTCAAGACGGGCTCCGCCTTCGTCTCGCCGGCGCTCTCGGCCATCGAGATGGCGGAGTCGATCCTCCGCGACAAGAAGCGCGTGCTGGCCTGCGCCTGCCTGCTCGAGGGCGAGTACGGCGTGGACGGCCTCTACGTGGGCGTGCCCTGCGTGCTCGGGGCGGGCGGCGTGGAGCGCGTGATCGAGATCGAGCTGGACGGCGAGGAGAAGAAGCAGTTCGACGCCTCCGTCGAGCACGTGCGCAGCCTCGTCCAGCAGATCGAGATCTGAGCCGTGAACGTCCACGAGTACCAGGCGAAGGAGCTGCTGCGCAGCTACGGCGTCGCCGTGCCCGCGGGCGGCGTCGCAGCCACGCCGGCGGAGGCGGAGGCGGTGGCCCGCGGGCTCGACGGCGGCGTCGTCGTGGTGAAGGCGCAGGTCCATGCCGGAGGACGGGGCAAGGGTGGCGGCATCAAGCTGGCGCAGTCGGCCGCCGAGGCCGCGCAGTCGGCCGCCGAGATCCTCGGCATGACGCTGGTGACCCACCAGACCGGGCCCGAGGGCAAGCTCGTGCGCAAGGTCTACGTCGAGGCCGGCTCCGACATCGCCCACGAGTACTACCTGGGCGTCGTGCTCGACCGGGCAGAAGAGAAGCTCGCGATCATCGCGTCCACCGAGGGAGGCGTCGAGATCGAGGAGGTCGCCGCGAAGACCCCCGAGAAGATCATCACCGTGAACGTCGACGCCACGGGGCGGCTGCCGGGCTACGCCGCGCGGCGCGTGGGCTTCGGGCTCGGCTTCGACGCCGAGCAGGTGAAGAAGCTCGAGGTCTTCCTCTCCGGCCTCTTCCGGCTCTTCGTCGAGAAGGACTGCTCGCTGGCCGAGATCAACCCCCTGGCGCTCACCCGGGGCGGCGACCTCTTCGCCCTCGACTGCAAGCTCAACTTCGACGACAACGCCCTCTACCGGCACCCGGACGTGGCCGAGCTGCGCGACCCCGACGAGGAGGACCCCCGCGAGCGCGCCGCCAAGGAGATCGACCTGGCCTACGTGGGCCTCGACGGCAACATCGGCTGCATGGTGAACGGGGCCGGCCTCGCCATGGCCACGCTGGACATGATCCAGTACTGCGGGGGCTCGCCGGCCAACTTCCTCGACGCGGGAGGCGGGGCCGACAAGGAGAAGGTGAAGGAGGCCTTCAAGCTGATCCTGCGCGACGAGAACGTGAAGGCGATCCTGGTGAACATCTTCGGCGGCATCGTGCGCTGCGACCTGATCGCCGAGGGCGTGGTGGCAGCGGCGCAGGAGCTGGGCATCGGCGTCCCCCTCGTGGTGCGCCTGCAGGGGACCAATGCCGAGCAGGGCCGGAAGATCCTCGCCGAGTCGGGCCTCGACATCACGCCGGCGGAGACCCTCGAAGAGGCCGGGCAGAAGGCCGTGGCCGCGGCCAAGGGAGCCTGAGCAGCCATGGCGATCCTCTGCGACAAGAACACGAAGCTCCTCGTGCAGGGCATGGGGCGCATGGGCCAGTTCCACGCGAAGCTCTCCATCGAGTACGGCACCGCGGTGGTGGGCGGCGTGCACCCGGGGAAGGGCGGGTCGAAGGTCGATGGCATTCCGCTCTTCGATTCGGTGCACCAGGCGGTGCAGGAGACCGGCGCCAACGCCTCGGTGGTCTTCGTGCCTCCGCCCGGCGCCGCCGACGCGATCCTCGAGGCCGCCGACGCCGGCGTTGCCCTGGTGGCCTGCATCACCGAGGGCATCCCGGCCCTCGACATGCTGCGGGCGAAGCGGGCCCTCGACGGCACCGACACGCGTCTGGTCGGGCCGAACTGCCCCGGCGTCGTGACGCCCGAGCAGTGTCGCATCGGCATCATGCCGGCTCGGATCACGCGGCCCGGTCCGGTGGGCGTGGTGTCGCGGTCGGGCACGCTCACCTACGAGGCGGTGGACCAGCTCTCGCGTCTGGGCATCGGCCAGTCCACCTGCGTCGGGATCGGCGGCGATCCGGTCATCGGCACCACCTTCGTCGACGCCCTCGCGCTCTTCGAGGCCGATCCGGAGACGAAGGCGGTGGTGATGATCGGCGAGATCGGCGGCTCGGCCGAGGAGACGGCGGCCGAGTTCATCAAGAGCCGCATGAGCAAGCCGGTGGCCGCCTTCATCGCCGGCCAGAACGCGCCCCCCGGCAAGCGCATGGGGCACGCCGGCGCGATCATCGCCGGCGGCAAGGGCCGGGCCTCGGACAAGATCGCCGCGCTCGAGGCGGCCGGGGTCTTCGTGTCGCCGTCGCCGGCCGCGATCGGCGAGACCCTCGCGAAGAACGTCTCGGGGCTCGGGGGCTGAGCCGTCCCGCAGTTGCGCTCGCCCTCCTGCTCCTGACCGGGGCCGTCTACGCGCCCGTCCGCGACCACGAGTTCGTCGACTACGACGACCTCGTCTATCTCGTCGGCAACCCCCACCTCCGGGAGGGCCCGAGCTGGACGGGCCTGCGCGAGGCCTTCACCACGCCCTATCGGTCCCAGTGGACTCCGCTCGCGCGGATCTCCCTCCAGCTCGACCGCGAGCTGCACGGGCTCTCGCCGGGCCCGCTGCTCCTTCTCAATGCCGCCCTCCACGCCACGGCGGCCGTGCTGCTCTTCCTCGCCCTGGCCCGGATGACGGGCGCCACCGGGCGCAGTGCCTTCGTGGCGGCGGTCTTCGCCGTGCACCCCCTGCACGTGGAGTCGGTGGCCTGGGCCAGCGAGCGCAAGGACGTGCTGAGCGGGCTCTTCTTCGCGCTCTCGCTGCTCGCCTACGGGCACTACGCGGCCGGCCGCTCGTGGGGACGCTACACGCTGGTGCTCCTGTGCGTGACGGCGGGCCTGCTGTCGAAGCCGACCCTGGTGACGCTTCCGTTCGTGCTCCTGCTGCTCGACTACTGGCCGCTTCGTCGACTCGGGCGCGCGGCGGTGCTGGAGAAGCTGCCCCTGCTCCTGCTGGCGGCCGGAGCCTCGCTGGTCACCTACGTCACGCAGGCCGATGCCGGTGCCGCGGACTTCGGGGAGCGGATCCCGCTGCTCGCGCGGCTCGCCAACGGTGTCGACGCCTACGTCGTGTATCTGCGCAAGAGCGTCTGGCCCACGGGCCTCGCGGTCTTCTACCCCTATCCGCACGGCGGGCTGCCCCCGCTGCGGGTGGCCGCGGGCGTCGCGCTGCTCGGCGCCATCAGCGTCGCCGCGCTGGCGCTGCGCCGCCGGAGCCCCGCGCTGCTCGTGGGCTGGCTCTGGTACCTCGGCATGCTGGTCCCGATGATCGGCCTCGTGCAGGTGGGCGAGCAGGCGCGCGCGGATCGCTACACCTACCTGCCCCAGGTGGGCCTCGGGATCGCGGTGGCGTGGGGCAGCGTGGCGCTCGTGGGCCGCCGCCTCGGCCCGCGCGTGCTGGCCGGGGTGGCCGCCGCCCTGGTGGCCGCTCTCGCCGTCGCGGCCTCGCGCCAGGTCGCGACCAGGCGCCACGCCCACGCTCTCATCGAGCACGCCCATGCCGTCGCGCAAGAGAGCTTCTTCGTGCACCTGCGTCTGGCCACCGTGCACCTGCGCGCCGGCCGACTCGAGGATGCCGAGCGACACTACCGGCGCGGCTTCGCACTCGATCCGGAGCGAGGCCGTTCGCGGCTCGTGCACTTCCACCTCGGCATGGCCTACGAGGACAGGCGCCGCGGCGACGCGGAGGCGGAGGCCGCGCGCTACCGCGAGGTGCTGGCCATCGCACCCGACCACGCGCGCGCCAACGCCCGGCTCGGAATCCTGCTGGTGGCGCGCGGCCGCGCCGCCGAAGCGCGGCCCTTCCTGGAGCGCGCGCTGGCGGCCGGGCCCTCGCCCGGGCTCCACGCGGCGCTCGCGTCCTCGGCCGCCGCGCAGGGACGCCTCGCCGAGGCCGTGGCCCACAACCGGGCGGCGCTCGCGCTCGACCCGGAGCTCACGAGCGCCCGCAACAACCTGGCCTGGCTCCTCGCCACCGCCCCCGACCCCGCGCTGCGCGAGCCGGCCGTGGCGGTCCGCCTGGCCTCGGCCCTCGCGCGGGAGCTACCCGATCCCAACCCGCTCGAACCGCTGGCCGCTGCCTACGCCGCGGCCGGCCGCCTCGACGAGGCGGTGCGCAGCGCCGAGCAGGCGCTGGCGCTCGCCCGCGCGGAGGGCGAGGAGGCGCTGGCCGCGGAGCTGAAGAAGCGCCTCGTGCGCTTCCGCCGGGGCGAGATCTGGATCGATCCGTCGCCCGGCAGCGTGCCGTGAGGGGCCGACCGCGGCCGAGAGGCCGACCGCGGCCCGCTCAGGCCTCCACGGTCCAGGTGTCGCCGGATCCGAGCAGCTGGGCGAGGTCTCCCCGCCCCCGGCGCTCGATCGCGGCCGAGACCTGGCCCTCGAGGAGCACCTCGTAGCTGGGGCTCTCGACGGCGCGCAGCACGCCCATGGGAATCGGGAACTCGGGGCGCCGAAGGCTGGCGAGGGCGAAGGCGTAGGCCGGCGTCTCGTAGCGCTCGTTGTGCACCGCCACGCCGGCGCTGGCCGGATCCTGGTCGTCTTCGAGGCTCACCACCGAGGGAATGCCGTCCTGGATGCGGATGCCGCGGCGCTCGCCCGTGCGGCCGTAGACCAGGGGCTCTCCGTCCGCGAGCTTGAGCCCGGCGTCGGCCCGGGTCTTGCGGTCCTCGACCTCGATCCACTCGTCGTCGTTGTAGACCGGGCAGTTCTGGAGGATCTCGACGAAGGCGGTGCCCCTGTGCTCGTGGGCGCGCTGGAGCACCGTCTGGAGGTGCTTGGCGTCGACGTCCACGGTGCGGGCCACGAAGGTGGCGCCCGACCCGAGGGCGAAGGCGACCGGGTCGACCGGGTGGTCGATCGACCCGTCGGGTGTCGACTTCGTACGCATGCCGAGCCGCGACGTGGGCGAGTACTGCCCCTTGGTGAGCCCGTAGACCCGGTTGTTGAAGAGCAGGATCTGGAGGTCGACGTTGCGGCGGATCGTGTGGAGGAGGTGGTTGCCGCCGATCGAGAGGCCGTCGCCGTCTCCCGTCACGACCCACACCGAGAGATCGGGCCGCGCGCACTTGATGCCGGTGGCGAAGGCCGGAGCGCGCCCGTGGATGGTGTGGAAGCCGTAGGTGTTCATGTAGTAGGGGAAGCGGCTCGAGCAGCCGATGCCCGACACGAAGACGAAGTCCTCGCGGGGCCGGCCGAGCTCGGGCATCACCCGCTGCACGTTGGCCAGCACCGAGTAGTCGCCGCAGCCCGGACACCAGCGGACCTCCTGGTCCGACTGGAAGTCCTTGCGCGTGAGGGCGACGGCTTCGGCCATGGCTACTTCTCCTCGCCGACGAGCTGCTCGATGCGCTCGCGGATCTCCGAGACCTGGAAGGGCTGGCCCCGCAGCTTGGTGAGCGGCTCGGCGGGCACCAGGTAGCGCGCCCGCAGCAGCATGCAGAGCTGGCCGGCGTTGAGCTCCGGCACCAGCACGCGCTCGAAGCGCG
>JAAUYK010037408.1_pt1 | contig 11158 bp, 7 predicted proteins | sample 7278021 | NCBI WGS metagenome assembly JAAUYK01 (sample SAMN14350223, study PRJNA611818) | marine sediment metagenome | isolation source: surface marine sediment (1.8m) | place: French Polynesia: Moorea | collected 2018-08
AAGGTCAGGAAGGTCATCATCACCTTTGAACCTTGACTGAGCCTTCTTAGCAGCCACAGCAGACTTGACAGTTGAGCCCATTCCCTTTCTTGTTTGGAACCCTCTGAATGCTGACTGTATCTTGATGGTGGCATCCTGCACGTTCTTGTCTTTAAGGTCAGGAAGGTCATCATCACCTTTGAACCTTGACTGAGCCTTCTTAGCAGCCACAGCAGACTTGACAGTTGAGCCCATTTCCTTTCTTGTCTGGAACCCTCTGAATGCTGACTGGATCTTAACGGTGGCATCCTGCACATTCTTGTCTTTCAAGTCGGGCAAGTCCTCGTCACCTTTGAATTTAGACTTGGCCTTCTTAGCAGCCACAGCAGATGCCACTGTTGATCCCATTTCTTTCCTTGTCTGAAAACCTCGGAAAGCAGACTGGATCTTGACTGTGGCAGCCTGGACATCTTTTGCGTTCAGATCAGGCAAGTCGTCGTCGCCCTTGAACTTGGCCTTAGCATTCTTTGTTGCCATTGCAGTCTTTACAGTGGACCCCATGCCCTTGCGGGTCTGGAAGCCTCTAAAGGCTGACTGTATCTTGACTGTGGCCGCTTGGACATCCTTAGCATTTAGGTCGGGCAAGTCATCATCGCCCTTGAACTTTGACTTTGCCGCATTGGCTGCCAATGCACTCTTGACCGTGGAACCCATCTCTTTGCGGGTTTGGAAGCCCCTAAAGGCTGACTGTATCTTTATTGTGGCGTCCTGCACGTCTTTTGCCTTGAGATCAGGCAGGTCTTCAATGGGGGTGGGTTTCTTGCCCTTCTTTTGTGCAGCCGTTGCCTTCATCCTTGCCGACTTTGACGGCACGCTCTCCTTGACCTCTTTCCGTGCTTGAAATCCCCTAAAGACCGACTGTATCTTAACAGTTGCGTCTTGGACATCCTTAGCACTCAGGTCTGGAAGATCTCCTTTGAAGCCAGACTTTGCAGCCTGCACAGCCATAGCAGTTTTCACAGCATCGTCAGTTGACTTAATCTTCTTCCTTGTTTGAAAGCCCCTGAAGGCCGACTGTATCTTCACAGTCGCGTCCTGTACTTCTTTGTCGCCTAAGTCTGGCAGATCCTCCTCACTGTCCTGGCCCTTGGCTATAGGTTTTTGTTTTCCAGCCTTAGGTTTGGGCTTTGAAGGCTTGGCCACCTTGTCCTTCCGAGTTTGGAAACCTCTGAATGCGGACTGTATCTTGACAGTGGCATCTTGAACCTCCTTGCTGTCCAGGTCAGGCAGGTCCTCTCCTTTAAAGCCTGCCTTAGCTGCCTTGACTGCCATGGCCCGAGAGACGGTGTCTCCAGCTGTCATCTTCTTTCTAGTTTGGAATCCCCGAAACGCTGACTGAATCTTGACCGTTGCATCCTGAACGTCCTTGGCCTTCAAATCTGGTAGGTCATCATCATCCTTCTTGGCCTTGGAGCCCATTGCACGATGCTTGTCCTTCTTCTCGAGCTTGACAGCTGCCTTTCGGGTCTGGAAGCCTCTGAAAGCGGATTGGATCTTTACAGTTGCATCCTGAACGTCCTTTGAGTCAAGGTCAGGGAGGTCCTCTCCTTTAAAGCCGGCTTTAGCTGCTTGCACTGCCATGGCGGTCTTCACAGCGTCACTAGTGCTGGAAATATTCTTCCTTGTCTGGAATCCTCTGAATGCAGACTGTATTTTGACTGTGGCATCTTTCACATCTTGCGCATTGAGGTCCGGAAGATCGTCATCCTGGGCTTTTATGTTTTTCTTTTGGCTAGGCTTGCCCTTGGTGGTTGTGGTGCGTTTGTCTGCTGTTGACTGCTTAACCACCTTGCCCGCTGCCTTTGCAGGGGCAGCCGCTGCTTTTCTTGTTTGGTACCCCCGGAACACGGACTGTATCTTGACCGTGGCGTCCTGGACGTCCTTAGCACCAAGGTCAGGCAGGTCTTCACCACCCTTAAATCCAGATTTAGCCGCCTGGACAGCCATGGCAGTTTTGACGGCATCACCGGTGGACTTGACCTGTTTTCGAGTCTGAAATCCACGGAAGGCAGACTGAATCTTTACAGTGGCATCCTGCACATCCTTTGCCTTAAGGTCTGGCAGGTCGTCCTCAGCCTCGACCTTCACTCTTGGGGGCTTCCTTGTTTCCTTCTTTGACTTAGTGGACTTTTTATCGACCTGCTTTCTTGTCTGGAAACCTCTGAACACTGACTGGATCTTTAAAGTAGCATCCTGAACCTCCTTGCTGTCTAGATCTGGCAAATCTTCACCCTTGAAGCCAGACTTGGCAGCTTGGACAGCCATGGCAGTCTTGACTGCATCTCCAGTAGACTGTATCTTCTTTCTAGTCTGGAAGCCTCTGAATGCCGACTGGATTTTAACAGTGGCATCTTGCACACCCTTGTCCTTCAGGTCTGGCAAATCGTCTTCCTCCTCGTTCTTTGCCACGACCCTTTTGCTCTTCTTGGGCTTAGCTGGTGACTTCTTCGGAACACCTTTCCTAGTCTGAAAGCCGCGGAAGGCCGACTGTATTTTCACTGTGGCATTCTGAACGTCTTTGCTGTTTAAGTCTGGGAGGTCCTCTCCCTTAAACCCAGCTTTGGCCGCTTGCACTGCCATTGCTTGGGACACTGCATCACCAGCGGAGGTCATCTTCTTCCTGGTTTGATAACCTCTGAACACAGATTGAATCCTCACAGTCGCGTCCTGAACATCTTTAGCACTCAGGTCGGGCAGATCATCACTGGGCTCCTTCTTGACCTTTGGCTTTTTAAAGGGTTTGGCCTTTGCCTCACTCTGCTTAGCCTTTCTCGTCTGGAAGCCTCTAAAGCCCGACTGGATCTTAACAGCAGCGTCCTGCACCTCCCTGCTCTCCAAGTCCGATAAGTCATCTTCTTCTCCCTTGAAGCCCGACTTAGCCTGCTGGACGGCTATGGCCGCGGCCACAGCCTGACTGGCCGATTTGACCTGCTTTCTAGCCTGGAAGCCTCGAAACACTGATTGGATTTTAACAGTGGCATCCTGGACATCTCTTGCACTCAGGTCAGGAAGATCATCGTCGGGAGAAACTTTAGCAGCTGCAGCCTTCTTCTTTGTCGGCTTCTTTGCCACTTTTTTACTTGTAGCCTTCTTGGGAGCCGCGGGTGAGGGGGCGGCAGTCTTTCTCGTTTGGAAGCCACGGAAAGCTGATTGTATCTTCACAGTGGCATCCTGCACCTCTTTGCTGTCCAAGTCAGGGAGGTCCTCGTTGTGGCCCTTGAACCCAGACTTGGCAGCCTGCACAGCCATGGCCGTCTTCACTGCAGCGCTTGTCAACTTGATGTCCTTCCGGGTCTGGAAGCCCCTGAAGGCAGATTGGATCTTTACGGTGGCATCCTGGACATCTTTGGCGTTTAGGTCAGGCAAGTCCTCCTCCTGCTCCTCCTTCTTTGCCACCTTCTTTGTGGCTGAAGGAGCTTTTTTCGCCATTGTGGGTGGAGCTTTCTTTGCCACTGCGGTAGGAGCTTTCTTTGCCACTGCAGAAGGCTTCTTATTCTGCTGGGCGGATGGCTTAGAAGACGGTTGAACTTGCTTCCTTGTCTGGAAGCCCCTGAATGCAGATTGAATCTTCACAGTGGCGTCCTGCACGTCTTTGGCATTCAAGTCGGGAAGGTCGTCAAGATCACCCTTGAAGCCCTTCTCGGCGGCCTTCACCCTCATGGCCGTGTTCACCACGTTGGCAGCGGCGTTGGTCTTTCTCGCCTGGTAGCCTCTGAACACGGACTGTATTTTGACAGTTGCATCTTGAACGTCCTTTGCCTTCAAGTCGGGAAGATCGTCGACGGGGGCAGCAACGGGTTTCTTACCCTTCCTCGCAGGCTTTGCCACAGGAGCCGCCTTCTTCTTCTGCTTCACCGGCACCTGCTTCTGCTTCTTCTGGTCCACCTCCTTCCTTGTCTGGAAGCCCCGGAACGCCGACTGGATCTTCACAGTTGCGTCCTGCACCCCCTTATCACTGAGATCTGGTAGCTCCTCGAACTTGCCCTTGGCGGCAGCCACCCCCATGGCGGCCCTCGCCGTCGAGTGCATAGATTTGCGAGTCTGGAAGCCCCGGAACGCCGACTGGATCCTGACCGTCGCCTCCTGCACCTCCTTGTCCATTAGGTCGGGCAGCTCGTCATCGCTGCTTATCTGTTTTTGAGGTTTCTTCGCCTTAGTCGAAGCCGCACTCTGAGGCCTCTTCTGTTGCTGCTGTTGTGATGCCCTTTGCACCGGCCTCGCTTTCTGCACCTGGGGAACAGCACTCTGAGGTCGCTTGCTCTGAGCGACGGTTGCCGTCTTCGCTTTCGTCGCCGTCGTCACCGGCGCCGCCGCCTTCCTCTGCACCTGCGCAGCACTGCTTTGTGGCCTTTGGTCTTGCACCACCTTGGCCTTTTGCACCTGGGCAGCTGTCGAGGCTACTGACTTCGGCCTCGTGTTGTCGGCAGCCGCCTTCTTCTTGGGCGCCGCCGTCTGAGGCACTGTCACTGCTGCCGCCTTCGGCTTCGGCTTGGCCTTCACTGCCATTGCGGCGCCCACGGCCATGCTCGCCGCCTTGATCTCCTTTCTCGCCTGGAAGCCCCTGTAGACCGACTGAATCTTGACTGTCGCGTCCTGCACGTCCTTGGCGCCAAGGTCGGGCAGGTCCTCGTACCGGATTTGCTGCCTTTCAGCCATCGCCGACTTGGGCCCCGATGGCTGCTGCACCTGACGACGTGTCTGGAAGCCACGGAAGCCAGACTGGATCTTGATGGCCGCATCCTGAACCTAGGTATAACGATCAAGATTTTAGGTACTCAAAGGAAAGCTACTAGATTGATTTGCCGTCAACCATACCTCAGGATCCATGAGATCTGGGAGGTCTCCTATCTCCGCCGCGGTCGTGGCCGCAGCCGCCCTCTTCGCCTGCTGGCTGGCCGCGTGCTCCTGCTGCCTGGCCTGCTTCTGCTGCCGCCGCCGCCCCGGCTGCTGCAGGTTGGACGCCCGCTGCTGGATGTTCATGGCGGGTCCCGTTACGCTCTTGTTGAACAGCTCGGGCAGGTCCGTCTCGCCGGCTATCCGGGTCTTCGCCCTGGCGCACACCACAATGCCGGGCTCCCCGCCGCCCACCCTGCTCAACCGCTTGCTGACGCTCTTCCGTCGCCAGGTGCGGAACATGGACTGGATCTTCATGGCGGCCCTCGCCTCGTCCACCGTCTGCGCCATGCTCTTGCGCGTCTTGAAGCCCTTGTACACCGCCTGGATCTTGACCGCCGCCTGCTTCACGTCCTCGCTCTCCAGAAGCAGGTCGAGGTCGTCCATCGCTGGAGGAGCGGGAGCAGCAGGCTGTCTCTTCTTCTCGTCTCTCGACGGCATGAACTCTCTCCTGGCCGCTTGCGCGCCGCTCGTCGGCACCGGCGTGTTCTGGTCCTGAAAAAAGGGCAAGCGTTGGCCTCGTTCTCATGTTCAGATTGCGTTGAAGGTGTTCCCTACCTGAACCTTCTTTCTGGCCTGGAAGCCCCTGTAGACTGACTGAATTTTGACGGCGGCGTCCTGAACGCCGGCGTCGCCCAGGTCGGGCAGTTCGTCGTCGTCGTCGACCTGTTGCCTGCCGCCGTCGCCGTTGAAAGCCTGCCGGTCGATGCCGTACGGACTGAACTTGGACATGTGGGCATCCGCCTCGGATGAGCTGTCCGTGTCGACTCGGGCCAAGAGGCGCTGCTGCTCGGCCGCGGCCTTCGCATCCTCTTCGGCAGCGACGGCCTCATCCGCAGCCTCTTTCTGTCTTCTCTCCTCGCTCTCCATTCTGGCGGAACAGAGTGTGGATGTCAGATGGCAGAGTCATTTTGATGCTGTTAAGAGCAAACGCTCTTCTCTCATCCCTGTCTGTTGCATGCGATAATTAAGGCGATCCGAAGCCAAATCACCAGTAAAATTCGTGAATAGAAATTAGGAAAATTACACGTTGATGATGTGCTTCGGATCTTGATATAACATGATACAGACTATGAGAAAGAGGTTTTCAGGTGTGTGATCCTAACTACGTGTGCGAGATGCTGCATCGATTGCTCCTATTGAGCGCCCGCCTGCTGCCATCTGACTGCGCGTTCCTGTCCAACATCCACCGCTTCTCGTCCAGATCGCGCTCGATCTCGGCCTCCAGCTCCTTGCGCATCCTCATCCTGGCCTCCTCGTCACGCCGGTCCTGCGCCTCCACCGCCCGGTTGTAGGAGTCCTGCCGGCGCGATCGCCACGCCCCCTGCCGAGTCTCCGCCGTCGACGGCGGCACGCTGCTCGTCACCACGTGGCTCGTCCGTTGCTCGGCCTCCGCCAGCATCGCCTCGCTGCCGATCGCCTGGTGGTAGGAGTCTTGCCGCCTCGCCGCAAGAGGCACGGGAGACCTTGACATTTGCGACGGAGACCCCGAGTACGGTCTGGGCGACCTTGAGTCCGGCCTCGGCGACCGCGAGTCCGGCCGGTCCATCTCTGGCGAGAGCGGGATTGCCTTCTCGTACGAGTCCTGTCTCCGGGCTTTTCTTGTTGTGGTTGTTGTAGAGGAGGATGGTGCGCCGCCGTCAGGCTCGTCCATCGCCTTCTGGTAGGAATCTTGCCTGACCTGCCAACTCCGCTTGGAGCCGGCGCTGACAGGGGCGGAGGAGGAGGGCGCGTCCTCCGACGGCGACTGGCCGATCGCCTCGAGGTAGGAGTCCTGCCGCTTCTTCATCGAGAACCGCTGCTCCTCCTCCCTCGCGGTGAACGGGAGCAACGCCCGCTCGTAGTTCGGCCTGTAGTCGCTCGCAGGGCTCGTGAGCATCGGCTCCGTCGCGATCGCCTTCTGGTACGAGTCCTGCTTCACGAATTGGTTCCGCTGCTGTTGATGGTTCTGGCCGCTTCCGGTTCCGCCAGTGCTCCCCTCATAGCAGATTCCATCTGCCGAGTAAAGGGATCCCGATCCGACAGCTTGCTGGTAGGAGTCCTGCTTGGGAAGCACCCCGCGACTTCTCGTCGTTGCCGGTGCTGCGAACTCGTCCTTGTCGAGGGAGAGGGCGCCGATCGCGCGCTGGTACGAGTCCTGCTTCCGCATCGGACGAGACGCAGAGTAGCGCGGCTGGTAGGTCGACGACGACGAGTAGGTGTGGGCCTGGTCCTCCGTCTCCGGGGACATCTCCCCTACGGCCTTCAGGTAGGAGGGCTGCTTGCGCATGCGCGTCGGAGACCGCGAAGAGGAGATGCCGCTGCCCGTTGGGGGCGCCGCCGCCTTTCCGCCGTTGTTGTCGAAGCTTCCGTCGGGGCAGAGCGAGCCGAGCTGGACGGCGCGCTGGTAGGAGTCCTGCTTAACCACCATCCGCTGGCGGGAGGGCAGGTACTCGCCTGACTCCTGTTTGAACCGCGAATATCCAGTTAGTTTATCGAAATGGCCGTACATCTAATTAATTACGGGATGAAGTTCTATTCCCAAAGCCCTTAAGGTACACACTTAACCCCCTAAAGAAACATTAGATCAACTAATAGCAATATGCCCGTCCCTGCTGTTGTTGCTGCTGCTGGTCTTCGAACGATCCGCCTATGGCCTTGTTATACGAGTCCTGCTTCCTGATCCGGCCCGACCCCGTCGATTGCTGCATCTGACCGATGGCGGCCTGTGCGTTCCTCGTCACCTCAATCGCTTGCTCATAGGAGCCCTGCTTGCGCACGCCACGACGAACCTGTCCGCTGTAGATCGCATTCGCGTAGGAGTCCTGCTTCGTCAGTGGGAACTGCATCCGGCTATTGATCTCCTCCTTGAGGTCGCGAGCGTCGTCGATACTCGAAATGGAACCGCCGCGGTCGCGGGACTGTGAGGAGGAGTAAGTTTGTCACGACCGAATAATTGTCAAAAACAATTCTATGTCGCTATGCCAAAAGCTTTACACGTACCCAGAGTTCGAAGATCTTACGTACACCACTCCGAAATATGGATATCTTACGCACGAAATTGTCTTACCTGTTCTCCTCCCGGTGTCGTCACCATGACTGTGGCACCCATCGGCGACGGCCGTCCGCCAATCTCGCCGGGATGGGCCGCCCCCGCAGCCCCGGCCGACTGCGAGGCCGGGTCGCCCATGTCGAAGCTTGAGGTGGGCGGGATCGGCCTCGGCCCGCAGAACGACGTCTCGATCTGCTTCGTGCCGGGCGAGCCGCCGGACCGTATCGTCGAGTCGGAGCTCATGGAGCCCCTCGAGGCCCTTCCGGCCGCCACCGCGGCGGACGAGGCGTGGTCGTCGGACGCAGCGGCGGCCAGGCCCTCGGCGGGGATGTTGGCAGAGATCCGCCTCGTGCGGTCAATCGGGTCGCGCAAGTCGGTCGCGCTCGCGTCGATCATTCTGTTTGCATGGTTAGTTCGAGCGTTCGTGAACGGTATACGCGTAGAGAGGTAAAGTCTAATGCGCAGTGTGTTAATTGCCATGGGTTGCTCACAAAAATACAGACTTGCTCTGTTCTCGAACGTATTCACTCTGCTTTCCTGATCTTCCTGTAGGGATCAGACGATCTGTACTGCGGCTCGGCACCGTACGCCGGCGAGTACCTCGACTGGTATGACGACGGCCTCCCGCCATGATCCATCCCGCCGCCGCCGCCGGGAGACGGGATCTGTTCGCCGCCGTCGCGGCCGGTCGCGCGCCTCACGTACACCTCCCTGGTGGAGGCCGCAGCCGAGGACGACATCGTCTCCAGTCCCTCCGTCGGCTGCACGATGTCAGCGCCGATGTAGCGCTCGCCGTAGCCGAAGGAGCGGTCTCGCCGCCGTGCCTGCATGGAATGTAATTACGGTCCGATCAATTAGGAACAGATATATTGGCATCCGCGGTTATTGGATCTTTCAACATTCTAAAACCGTTCGTGGGATCTATTGAGTGCGCAGTCATTGACAGAGACCAATGGAGCCATTTCCCGGAGGCTTATATCAACACTCTCCATCCAGTGGCCTTGTAAGGCTCGCTGACGGCGGCGGCGCCGTAGTGCGAACGAGCCGGCCTCGCCACGTCAGTGTCCCCGTAAATAAAATTATCGCCTAGAAGGCGCTGAAGTCAGGGAGGGAGCGCGAGTGTGTGAGGGGAAGGGAAGGTACTGCACCCAGGGGAATAAGGGAAGGAAGGAAGGCGGAGAGAGCAGGCGAGCGAGCGAGCGAGCAGCCAGATCGCTCTCCCGCTGCGATAATTAATTATCACACTTGCCCCCCTGCACTGTCCTGTCTCGCCCGAGGGTTTTCATTTTAGACGCCACCGGTGTCTCGCCAACTGTTTTGCCCGCAGTACAATTTCTGCAGCAGCAGCAGCGGGTATTGAGCACTGCAGACACGGAGCACAGGTGTCCAATACGAGCGCAACTCCCTTAAGTCTCTGCAGTGTTTCAACTTTCAAAACCGGTGAGTTCCTAAAAGCCCAATCTGCCAGTTTAATTTCCGCCGTAAAAAACTTTGAGGTTAGAAGCTATCGAGCTACACAATTTGATTATATTAAACTTCCTACGTATACGTTCGCCGCGTGTGGAGCGGACATTCCTGTGGGGTTTTCAAGTGTCCTCTTCATTATTCTAAGAGCTCGTATACAGTGTACGTATATGACGAGGCGGTCGGTCGGTTCCTTTTAGCCTAATTAGACCAGGTATGCGGGTTTGGTCGCTTCGGTCGGGCTATCCGGGCGACTTACGGGCTTCAATCGGGGCTAAAGAAGCCGTCACTGCGGCGACCCAGTTTAGTAGTCGTCTGGGAACAAAGTCGCCTTTGTCGTATCCTGACATCTCTCTCTTCTCCTAAATTAATAGAAATGCAGACGGCGGCGGCGGGGACATAAAAAAGTAATCGCGTGACTCCGGGAACGAGGAAGAGAGGGAGGAAAAGAAAAGAAAGGAGACCTTTTGTTTGCGGGCCGCCAGAAAAAGTTGCCACATTTATGACTCTATGACTAGTTAATAATTCGTAGCCATAGGTCTTCTAGCTGTCCCGGCAAATATCAAGGCTGAGAATATACGTATATCAAGGCCGCAATCAGGAGGAAGGGACATTAGCGGGGCCGGCTAGCTAGGTGGGCGAGCCGGCGCCGCCTAAAGTAATTAAGCAGCCGGCTAGGCCCGCCCACTAGTTTCCCATTTCTTTAGATATGCAACAGGCTGCGACGTTTTTGTGACTTAGCCAACTTTTTTATGTCGTTTTTTGGCGAAGGTCGTCGCGTGCAACCTGTTTTGGACGGGCTTTCACTTCGATTACAGTCAGTGTGGCCGAGCACTCATGGCTTCATTTTCGCCGCGTATCAACCTTATATGGTCATGGAAACATTTAGACCTTGCTGCATATTCTATGGAAGACACCAATTGGGAGTCTTTTCGTGTTCTTTTCTTACCGTCACGGGGTCCTGCTGTCCGTCTCCGGGCTCCTCCGGCACACCTGAAGAGAGAGCGAGAAAGAGAGTTAGGAAGTTAGATTCGAAGCTCATAGCGAAGATCATAGTCATTCAACTGGACAGTGCAAATATGCTCTACGTCGTATTTGAATTCAGTCCGGCCTTCCAATGTGCTAATTGTGTCTTGCACGGTCGACGGCTGTTGCACAAGATCTGCCGCCCTGATAGCTCGCTCCCGCTTTGAAATCGCGCCCTCGGCTCCATGTGTGCTACGTACGTATGCGCAGCGGAATATTTGAAAGCCCATATTTAGAGACAACTCTAGAAAGAAGGAAGTCCCAACTTTAGAAAGAATTAAACCATTTTGCTCGCCTGGCGTATGTTCTAGCTCTACGTATACCAACAGGTATAGTTGACTCCACTAATGGACGGTTTAATGCTCTATGTACATACGCTTATACGTGCTGCACACGTGTGTGTACACTGGCTGCTGGCGTTTATAAAAGCGTTTATACGCGCGTTTGTTCGCAGCTAGGATCGAGGCAAGCTTTCGGCCGGCGGCGGCGAGCACTCTGCGGTTTTCACTTCTCAAGGACGTGCGATCAGCAGCCAAAGTCGTCGTCGTATAGTTCATATTAGCATTCTTATTGCCAGCTCTTATGGACAGCCCTCCACAGTTTCAGCTGGAAAAGTTATTATTGGCAGCCTGAGGGTCTCCTGACTCAATGTTAGAGAGGTATGCGGAGGTGAGGTTCCAGGGCCAATGGGGAGGGAATTCACGG
>JAAUYK010013115.1_pt1 | contig 11153 bp, 14 predicted proteins | sample 7278021 | NCBI WGS metagenome assembly JAAUYK01 (sample SAMN14350223, study PRJNA611818) | marine sediment metagenome | isolation source: surface marine sediment (1.8m) | place: French Polynesia: Moorea | collected 2018-08
CTAGAAAATACCGTGTGGATAGAGGTGGAGCCCTCCTTAAACATGATGCAAAGCCGCAAGTAGGTTTAGAATGTTAATTTATACCACAAGCTCAAAATTGCATTCGTATGTAAATTGGCGCTTGCTAAATAGAGCGGAAATTTTCGCGGTAATCTCATAATTTCGCTCTCTGCTCTCGATGGAAATCTCTACCTGAGTCGTTGTAGCTGTCCGGCCTCAGTCTCGGCCTCTCTCCGCTCGCCCCTCGAGATGAGGACGGTATGCTGACGGGAGCACTCCTCCGCTGAAAAGGGCGAACGAATGAAAAAGTTGCATGAATGCGATATCCAGAGCTATATCCGACTTGTTAGCCAGCCACTCACGTCTGACGTCGGCCCGGCTGCAGTGGCCATTCTCTTTATTCGCTGTCTGCCGGCGTCGGAGGCCAAGTTGGGCGACGGCCTCGACGACACCGACGCGAAGCTCGGATCCACAATCAAGGAGTCTAGAATACGTACAAAACGAGGGATTCTTAACACACTACGTGGTGCTATATATAAGACGACGGCAGGGCAGCATCTCCCTCCCCTAACCGCTTAATCCGCCTCTTTCTAGATCTCTCCCTCTCTTTGTTGTCCATTAATTCGGACAGAAAGCAAGGCGAATGTACACAAGCAGAGCGCACGCACGGGTTGTGGGCTCTCGGCATGCAGGCAGTGAGCGGCTGGGCAGAGGAAAACAAATTATTCGTCGGGGAACCGCCTGCGGAGACCAGACCAGACCAGACCAGACCTCCGCCCGCCTGTCAGACGTCAACCACTCACCGCTAGGATTTCCCGTGCGCGTGCGTCCGTTCCCTTCCCTCTCGCCGTCGGTCGGGTCGGTCTACGAGCTAAGCACTCACTCACTCGGTTGGGTTGGGTACGTGCACAAACACTAATCTTTGGCATCGGATCGTAATAGCCTCCTCTTCTTCTTCGCCTCCGCTACGGCTGCGACTACTACTTCTACTCGGAGGAAGGAAATGGGCGGCCAAAAAGTCCTGCCAAGATAAGCGTACGTCGCGGTCCGTCCGCGGATCGACCGAGGCAAGGATGGATGGCTCGCTCGCTCGCTCTCCCGCCCGTTCTTGGCCGTTAGCTCTCACTGACGGACGGACGGACGGGCCGTTATGCACTATCCATTCCGCCCCTCCATCTTTCCCTCCTTCCCTCTCCCTCTCCGCAAAAGGTCGCTCACGATACGCGCGCGAAGGCAACTGCTGACTGACTGCCGCACGAACGAACGAACGCAAACGCGCGCGATACTCCAACATTTTTGCCAGGATAGCGTGATAGTTCATCGAAAGATTACGCATACATATTTCACCATGAGCTAGCTTCTTTCCCTCTTCATTGACGCCGCGCGGCCATCCTGACACCTGTCCTCCCTCCCTCCGCCTACTTCCAACCATGCTGTCGGCGTCTGCAGGGCTGGCTGGCACCATCATCACCCCCGCTTACTTTATGCTCGCGTGCGTGCCGACGGAGCCAGCTAGGTACGCACTCCCTCCTTTTGTGCGGCCACAGCACCGGGCGGCTCTTCCTTCTCATGTTGCACGTAACAGAGAGATTGCCATTTTTTCACTCGCCTCTACGTCCGCGCGGACGGCTGAACAATATACGCGAGCCCGGCAAAGCAAAAACTGTCATGTAACCCGGCGCCTTTTTGCTTCCAACAGGCTCAATCAATGAGTGACACTGTCGGTGGCACTAGGGATGGGGCGGGAACCAGCATCCTGAATTTGGCACTTTTATTAAACTTTGTTATGGCAAGGTTCTCCTTTAAGCGCTGCAACATGACTGTACAGCATATTGTCTAAAAGAGCCCAAACCTTCCAATCACTACACACCTAGCTCAAATATGGTTGGATTGATCACCATTCGATCCGCTCGTGTCGTCGTTAGAGCAGGCAGCTAGGGTATCGCTAGCTAGCTAGCAAGCGCATTAAGTAGGCTGGCTGAAAAGAGAGAGAGAGAGCTCGGCGGGGTAATGAGGTCGACCGGTCGTTCGTTCGTTCGTTCGATCGCCCATTCACCCACTTACTCCCAAAGGACCATCCCCTGCCTTGCTGACGACTGCAAATCGCAAGGCAAGACGTACGCCATATAGTACGTGTATATGAATGCTGCCCTTGCACTTACATGCAAGTCAAAGAGGCCGTCGGCGCCCTTTCCTTCTCATATTTCGGCGGTCGGTCAGCCTTTCTCGCCAAGTGCTTTCACCCGGCCGGTCGAGAGTTAAAATGCCTCGGATTCCTCGCCTCGCCATCGTCAAGTATTCCACGCTTTTCTGGTCTCAGCTCCAGCTCTCTAGCTCCCCTCTCTCGACTCGGTTACCAGTTGGCTCATTCGTGGCGGTGCATAGCTGCTGACACTGACTGATGGCGGCGCCGGCGAACAAACGCGCCCAACATTGTGTGCGGCGACGCGGCCGGCCGCGTGTGCTTAGTATGTATTTTCCGGAAACGGCAGATATATCGGGGAGCTAGTGCGCCGAATGGAGTCTTTAGCCTCCCTCCCTCCCTCCCTCTCTTTCGCTCCAGTGGGCTTGCAGCTAGCTCTTCGAATGTACTACTACGGGCGGGGAAAAGCACCCAACGGAGCGGTACAGGGTCGCGGTTGCCACAGGAGAGTTGCCCGAAAAATATAGACATGCAGCACTAAGTAAAAAGCTTAATTATAATGCATAATTACGTAAAACAATTATATGATTTCTCACTTACTAAGTAAGGATGGTCCATAGACCGTATGAACCCAAATATTAATGCGTAATTTTGCGGTGTTTCCGGACTCCATAATGTGCGGTTTCACATCTACTAGTAGAAACGCACTCGGGTTTTCACAACTTGATGCATGAGTACAGCTAGCATCGCCCTCCCATCGCCAATGCACCGGAAAATGACGTTACCGGTAATCTTCCGTCGCTGCAGTCTTACCTCGGTCCCTCCTGAATACGGGAAAAACCTCTTCGGCAAAGTCGTCCATGTCGATGTTGATCCTGGCGCCCCTCAGCGCGCCGCAAACGATCTCGCTCACGATGTCCTCCAGGTGCTGGTCCTCGGCCGAGGCGACCGGAGGAGGCTGGGGCGACGGCGAGGACGAGGACGGCGCCGAGAGGGACCTCTGTTGCTGCCGCGTCGTCGGCGCAGTCAGTCGGGTGCGAATCTAAAGAGTAAGTAGAGACGCTATTGGCTGGGGTCCGTACTCATTCTCACGTTGTGTGCGCGCTGGCTGGAGAGGAGGTAGCTACGGAGCTCTCAAGGGCGCTTAATTAAATTGGGCAAAAGTTGACACAAGCCGCGAAGGGGGAGAGAGTTTGTCTCCCCATGCCTGAAGTGAACAACAGAGGCTGGGAGGAGGAAAAGCCGGATGTGTCACAAGGTCGTCTCGCGTTATTCTGTAAAGTGTAAGTCCCTTGCGCATTTGCGGCTTCCCCGTGCAGTACGTCCTGTCTAAAATGCGTTACTCTAGCTTATCTCCAGTATATTGCTTTCTTGGCCTTGAAGTCCGTTATACCCACCTGCGGCCACCCGTCGAACTTCGCCACCATGAACCTCTCGTCCGAGTAGACCTGCACGTTGAGTCTCCCGCGAAAGCTGTCGGCGTGCAGCAAATGGTCGGAGCTCTCGTCGCCGCGGCGCATCTCGCGGGTCACGCGGAGCAGGATCGCGAAGCGGCCGTCAACCTCGCCGGTCACGGTCTGGAATTTCCCGAGTTATCATGCATTAGTATTGCCGCCATATTGGGTTAACCAGTTACTGTACTCATGCCCTCTCAAAGATTCCCGCTAGGCTACCAAGGCCTTGAGTTCAATCAAGGTGCTTTGCGTACAAGGCTCTATCTACGCGCGGAGTACATAGCCACGTGTGCGCTAGGCAGGGACTCGCTGGATGCCAGACACAGAGTGAGAAGGACAGACGGACGCATATATTGAGATGCATGAACGCAGCAATTGCGCAGCAAACAAAAATAGCCACCTAAAGGGCTTTTCTCCCTCTTGACAGATAGAGATAGATAGATACGGGGCTGTGTGACTTTTCCACTTATAATACCTACCGCGTCGAGCTGCTGCTACTACGTATATTAGCCAGTTTAACTCCGAGTTTCCTCTTTCGCTGATGGAAGCAACGGGGAAAAACTTTTTTCCGGCCCCTCTCTACTACAAAGGTCTATCGAAGGCCGTATCGAATTTCTGGCGTGCATCCTGTTACAAGTTTTGAAGTCAGCTATGCTGGCTGGCTCTTACCATGTCGTCGGCTGACCTGTGATCGCCGGCGGCCGGCTGCGTCGTCACGCTGGTCAGCAGAGGCGGGTCGGAGTACTCGGAGAAGTCGAGGAACTCGACGCTGATTCCCTCCTGCGATGCGATACGAAGAAGAAAACAGCTAGCGTTAGCGTGAGGAGTCTTCCAAGGTCGCGCGGCCTCCACTAAAAAGTTCTGCAATATTCGGCCCTCCGCCGCCTTTTTTAGAGGCGGCAGTGACATTGGAAAATTTTCCTTCAAACAAGCAGCTAGACGAGGAAAGTTTCTATGCTGGCTGCGTGAGTATGTGCGCGTTCTTCGACAAAAAGCAACGGGGAAGGAAGCGGCTGCGTGCAATGCACGTGCCAAAAGTCGATAATGCGTGAAGGATGTGACGGCAAATAGGGGAGGAGGCGTTGTTGGAAATCGAGTTGGGAAGGGAGGCGGCGAAGACAGGAAGTCGCAAGTTGGTTTCATAAGAAACTACAGTAGGTTAATCGTGCAAAAAATAATGTCTAACCTGTGACCCCATCCTTCTGTTGTAGTCGACGAGTGCCTCCCGCCAGGTCTTGAGCAGAATAATCACGGCCTTGCGCCGGGAGAATATCATTCTGAAAGGCGTTAGCAACATATTTTGCCCTAATAAAACCATGGTGGAGATAAACTACCATGGCACGGCCTAAAAGCTTGTCAATTTTGCCGGTACTATTAACTGAAAGAATTACTCGTGATGGCTGACCTGAAGCAGTGGTTGACCCACGCGACGCACTCCGAGTCCGACCCGAGCGACACGGGCACGACTGCCCTCCTCGCCGTCGGGGGTGACCGCGTACGCCTCTCCGACGTCGCCGCCACCGTCAGCGACCTCGCGGCCGGCGACGACGGCGACGTCGGCGTCCTCGACCGCGACCTCAAACTCGGCGGCCTCTGGACGCTCAGCAGCTGCTTGTCGTCCGCCTCGCCGCCGGAGAATCCGTTCGTCACGGCGGCGAACTTGGCCTCGCCGAGCAGCGGCGACGCCTTAATGACCGGGATGGCGACCGCCGCCGGAGTCGCCTTCTGGGCCGTCTTGGGTCAGAGGACAAAAAGCTCAGGATTCGACTCATTGACTTTTCACCAAAGACAATTTGCGGAACAGAGAACGAAACGAAACGAAACGGAAAGGAAGAGCAGAACGGCCTTGACTCTCTCGAATCCTGCAGCCAGGTGTTGAATTACGTTCCTGCTCCGAGGCGGCAACGGGAACAACATTCCCCTTGTCCACTCCGTTGACTCGGACCCCCTCATCGAAGCCATTCACTCTAACAACAGTGGTCGTCTCGTCTTTCGGGAAGTGCGCGCCATTCAACTTCTTGACCGGCACCGCGTAGATATCCTCGTTCACCTGGACGTGAGCTGGGCCGGGTCGGGTTTCCGGCTTTGCGGCGGCGGCGGGCCCGCTCTTGAACAGAAAGTGCGATGCTGCGAGGACGGCGCCGCCAAGCACAAACCACCCGCCGACGACCACGGCCAGCGTCTCGGCATCGAACGCCCCGCCGCCGCCGCTTCCACGCGTCGTGGTCGTGGCAAAGGGCGACGACACGCCTCCACCGCCACCATCCTCCGACGGGCAGATCAGGTCGTCCAGCCGGTCTGCAATGTCTTCTCCGCCGGCCATTTCAACTGGACACCGCTTTCATCGCGTTTAATCACTTGCACTTCTAGCAGCTATACTGCCGCCGCGCTGTTCTATTTTTCCGCCTACTACTGAGCGGGCGGACCGGACGTACGATTCAGATGAAAGAAAACAGCTTTTGAGCTGCAGTCGGCCACCGCCGCCGTATCCGCCGCCGCTCCCTCCTTCGCAGTTTGCTTTCTCGCCCCAAGGTGCCGCAAAGGCCAAGGTAGCAAGCTGCCCCCGGCAAGCGAGCGAGACAGTCAGACTTACTACACTGGAAAGACATATACGCGACCTATGCAAGAGTGCAAAGGAGAGATAGGATCAACCTTAACCCAGCTTAAATTAGCTGGTCAGTATATGAAGGTGCTTAGCAACTATGCCCAACATGTTGGTCTCTTGAGACAGAGATATCGAGTGGCCGACCGACGACCGAGCGCGCACACTTGGGCATACTTGTATTGGCTACATGTGTTGTCGTACACTGCCTCTTTGTTCCTTTGCCTCCTCTCTCTCCGAATGCAACGCCAAATTTTACGACTGTCTTGCATGCAGCCCGGTAATGAGCCGCGTTTATAACTCGGCTCGGTGCTTAGCTAGGCCAGCTTGCAGCTGAAAATCCGCCGCTGTCCAGTTCGCTTTCTTATGCGGAAAGCTTTTTTGTCTTCGGGGTTCGCCTGCTAGAGAGCTACGCCTCCAGCTCAGTCTCCGGGCGGCAACATATCGGTGTCGAGGCAGACGATCGAGGAATGTCTCGTATATGTATGCATCGTTCGTTCGGCCAGCATATTTCGAGCGGGATATTTGTCGTTCAAGAAATTGATCAGCATAACGGATTAGGAGATAGACCGGATAGTGGGAAATACATACATAGGTGGTATGGTTATTAGAGCCACCATCATATTTTGCTATTCTACGTAAGTTATGAACAATTTTCGAGCCCCATTTTGGCTATGAATCGAGGAAGGCGGCTATTTCCCTGGCTGCCAGCGACCGACGGACAGCCCTGAGCCTCCATGCGTCCGCCATTCTGCAACAGCAAAGAATTGCATACTCGACCCGTACGTACAGTACATGTATGTACGTATTCCTTTACATCAGGAGCTTGAGAGCCCTCTCCTTCGCCTCCCTCCGCTTCTTCCGGTGTCTCTGGTACGCGGCCAACTCGAAGGCGAGCGCCACCGCCGCCGCGCCACCCATCAGGCTCCAGACGACGAACGCGCCCTGAACCTGTGAATGAAATTTACTACGTACTAAGTTCAGCGCATACGTATGTGTGCATAAAATAATCTACTTGGTCCAATGTGAGAGGTGCGAACCCGCCTCCACCTTTGTCGCCGTCTCTGGTTCCGTTGGCGTTCCCGACGGCCATTCGACGGTTGGCGTTGTCGTACCTGTGCAGCTCGTCGTGCTTGAACTTGGCGATGATCCCGGCCTCGGTGAACCTGGAGATCACGTCGCTGATCATCGACGTGTAGTTGCTATTCTTCTGCAGTCCGAACACGGAGTTGAAGTGGCTCAGGCACTCATCCACGACGTGCAGGTCAGTGTGGCCAGATCTGAGGAGTTAAGTAAGACACGACCGATGCGCAATAAATTTAAAAATTAATATTTACCTACCTATGAGTAAAGTCTCGCTTGATCCTGTATTCGAGGAGCTCGCGGTTCTCGAGCATTATGAGCGACCTCTCCAGTGTCCTAACATAAGACGAGACACTCAATTAAGACTCAGCAAGTGCTTCAAAGACAGCCACGTGTGTACTTCACAAGGGCGTCGTCTATGCTGTAGTTGTAGTAGGTGCTGTACTTTTCGCTTAGCCTCCTCAGAAGCGGGTCAGAGCTAAGGTCGAGGCCGTTACTCGCGATCGACTCCAGACTGCCCACGGGAAGAGGACTCTGAAAAGGAGAATTTGGGGCAGAATGTTTTATTGAGGTTTGGCTCAGCTTTTTTTCGGATGACTGATCGGCGTTTTGCTTGGCAATCCACTCATTGATATGTTGGCTTGGGGGCGGAATGTTTTAACGGCGCTTCGTTTAGCAATTGACGCATTGGTTATTTGGTTGGGGGCAGAATGGCTCACCGGTGTTTTGCTCGGCCATCGACCGTTAATCGTTTCCGGGGGCAGAATGCTTTAACGGTGTTTCGCTCAGCAATTGACGCATTGATTATTTGGCTGGGGGCAGTATGGCTCACAGGTGCTTTGCTCGGCCATCGACCGATTATAATTTCTGTGGTCAGAATGCTTACCGGTTTTTCGATCGGCCATTGAGGTGGGGGCATAATGCTTTACCACGACTCGGTTTCAGATTCGATCCATCAATTATTTTCAGTGTCGCACAGGGGGCAGAATGTCCCATTTGGGTTTCGCTCAGTCATCAACTGATTGATGGTGATACTCAAAATTTGTGCTAACTGTGTTTGTTGTGTTTGTCTCTACCTCCACGACGTCCACCACGCTGTCCATGGGCGCCTGCACGAACGGCACCGTGATGAACGAGATGAGGCAGCCCCGGTAGCTGGTGGTCACGACGAAGAAGCAGAGCAGGTAGACGCCGACAAAGACCTTGAAGGAGTCCCTCGCAAACATCCGGCGACGGAACGGCTGAGAGACTTCAAGGACGGAGCCCGTAATCCACAGGACGGTCTGAGACGCGCCCAATTCGGTGTGGATGCCGCTGGCGTAGATCGCCGTGAACGAAACGCAGACGGCCAGAGTGGAGGCCGTCGCCAGCCAGGACTCCTTGGCCAACGGGAGCCACAATGCGTACCAACTGTGAACAACTCGTATTACATATGCGACCCGTTTCCTTTCGGTACAGTTGCAGTTTAGGTCACCGAGGCAGTTCCGGCGGCTTGGCGACTAGAAAGCAGTACGCGTCGTGGTCGAACGATGGTGAGAGGTCGAACGCGTGGATCCTGTCGGCGGTCTGCACGATGTGTCCCCACGCGACGTCGGCGACGCCTCGACGCAGGTCCGCCTCGAGTCCATCCCACCGCTTTCCGTAGAACGGAGGCCGGATCTCGTAGGTGGCGTTCAGAGCGGACGCGATCTCGTCGAAGATGCGGACCTGCAAAAATGGGTTGCTTACTTTTCGCTATAACATTGATTTTTAGTGCCTCTAATCCGTTGTAGCTCCCATCCCCTTGTAGCATGGTGAAGGGGGCAAAGTCGAAGGATGCGGCGCGCAGGGTGACGCCGTGCAGGTTGCGCTTCTGTATCGGAAACAGGTTGTACTTCAAGCCCTAGAGAATTAAGATTTAAGCGTACGTTTAACAGCATGCGTACTTAACAGTTTCCATGAATTAACCTGAGACATCAGCACAAAGTGCGTGCCGTTCCAAAGGTCTAACACGACGATTTCGTGGTGTAGGAGTGGGTCCGGGTGGTGGCTGTAGGCGAGGAACCGCTCGCCGCCGCCCTCCCGAAGACGGACCAGCACGATGACGTTGAACACGCGGTGGAAGAAAGGGGAGAGGAAGAGGCGACGGATGTCGCGCTCCATCTCCTCGCCGTTCAGGATGATGGCGAAGTGGCTCTGGCTGTCCGGAGACAGCAGGTCTGCAATAAAAGTCATTTTTCGTGAGCATGTGCACGGCTTATAATTAAGATCCGTTATACCGCTGCTCTTGCTGATGAAGTCCAGCACGTCGTCCGGCCTCTCCAGCGCGATGACGTAGAAGTGACACTGCGCGTGAAAGGCGGCCCTGTTTGCCGGGTCGACCACGTCCTCGTTGTCGGTGACCACCACGCGCGGGAGCTCGTGGTCGAACGTGTCGTCCAGGTGCTCGCCCTCGCCAGTCACCAGCGTGAAACATTTGTCCTGTTTAACAGTGTCGGATTTACAATCATTTGACATGCATAGAGTGATATAATAAAAAGCTAAATCTGAGCTCTTTTGTACGTACTTCTTACAGACTGTTTGTATAAAAGTACGTCAGCGAATTAAATAAGCATACGTATAGTGCATGTGCATAAACGTCCGAATTCAAAGCCATCTATCTGTATCAGTTAATAATTTAAGGTGAATGCTTACGAGTACGTGAATCTACGGATACCTAGCTATAGAGGGAAAGAAAACCTATCTCCTGCGCTGTGTACGTACTCTACCTGAGATCGCTCCGAGTCGTAGTGCTCGAGGCTCTCTATAAGCCGGGACTTGGAGTCGGCCTTAATCAAGGGAGGAAGAAGGAGAAGGAAAAGCGAGGCAAGAATGACGTGCATATTTTCGCCAAAGGTTCGGTCAAGACTGTCGAGTCGGAACTGTAGATCATTGGTATAGCTAGACAGTCTAGCCGCAAAACCTCAATTATAGCCGATGTACGTTCTAAACGATACCGAGCGGTTAATTTGCCCGCCGCTATTGGTCAACAGTTCGTATTTTCGGAGAACGTTAGCGGACGGCACACGTGATGCATGGCCGCGACCAGCTGAGTAATTTATCATTTGCCATTCGTGCATGACGGTGTCGATCGCGACTCGGGTTAATTTCCTTATAGTCATTTCAGGTCCCTTATTATAACGTCTTCCTTCGTAAGCGGAAACGGAAGTGTTCTGTTCTGTCAGACCCCACATGTGGAAAATACATATACCATTAGTACACACGGAGTACACAATAGAAGTATATGCGCTAAGTGGCTTCCCTTCCACAGTAATACGTACAAGTCTGGCAGTACTATATCGGCATGAGGCGACAGTCAGTCAGTAGCACAGAGACGTCAAGTCTTATAGGACTCGTCCATCAGAAGTGGGTTCGTCGATGGCGACTGCGCACTACGTGTATGTGACATTATTATGTACTATAACGCAAGGCAAGTACTCGTAAAGTACTATAAGTTGTTCCATGTCGTGGGCAAAAAAGCACATATGCAATAATTATTGTTCTACAATTTGCAATTATCAGAAGTGTGCGAACGCACATGCAGTTACTTTCCAATTACATGGGTCATATGGTAAATAATGAGACAAGTTATTTAACCCAGAAATGGAGCGTCTTAGCAAAATTCTTAAGACTACAAAAATATTTTTATACAATTTTTGACCAGCTTCCATTAAAAAAAAGGCATCAAAAGTTAGATAATTCAGTATAACTTCAAGCACTGGGACTTCTAACGAGGGTCACCTACCACACATTTTGTAGGAATCATACCTCAGGTTGTACTTGAGATATTCATCTAAAAATTTGCACGCTATGGAACAATGTTCGAACTATAAATTGGTCCAAATTTTATGAA
>JAAUYK010028028.1_pt1 | contig 11153 bp, 11 predicted proteins | sample 7278021 | NCBI WGS metagenome assembly JAAUYK01 (sample SAMN14350223, study PRJNA611818) | marine sediment metagenome | isolation source: surface marine sediment (1.8m) | place: French Polynesia: Moorea | collected 2018-08
AACGGACAATGAATATAGAAGCATGCTTTTTTTGTCAAATAATAATTTAATCAGGCGATTGACGGAGCGGCATGAAAACCGTCCATCAGGAGGGCGCTGCATCCTCCGGTTTTTTGCTCAGGCGGAAACCGATCAGGAAATAGGGAATGAATCCGATAAACGGGATGGAGGCAATGATGATCCAGAGGGCTTTGTGGCCCATGCTGGCAAACTCACGCTGGGCCGCGCTGACAATGGCCCAGATGGTTAATAAAAAAAACGGCACACTCAAAGCCAAAATAACGAGGGTTGTTCGCACGTAGGCTAACCTTCCAACATATCGGAGATTTTGAGGATGGTCTTAACATAAGGATCGCTGTGATTGTAGCGAAAAATGATTTCGTAGGCTTTTTCTCGATCGATTCCAGGTTTCCAGCCAAAGCGTTTCAAATAACTGGCCACGCTGGCAATGGCGTCGGCATGTTCAAACAGGTCGACGGTGCCGTCATTGTTGCCGTCCTTGGCATAGGCCAGCACGTTGCTGGGCATAAACTGAGGAATTCCCATGGCGCCGGCAAAAGAGCCAAACACACCCCACGGCAACACATTTTCGTTTTGGGCATATTCCAGAAAGGCCTTCAGTTCCGCATAGGCCCATTTAGATTTACGGATCGCTTTTTTCTCATATTTTTGGCGGGGAATGCGATCGGCCTTGGGAATTTTGGACCACAACCGTTGGCGAACATCGGGGTCGGATAGTGATGCCAAGGTCGAAAGGGTGTTTAGAACCGAACGTTTGCCTTTTAAAGACCCGAATTGCGATTCAACCAGGATTATGGCTGTGATGACTTCGCGCTTAACGCCGAATTTTTTTTCGGTGGCCTGAAAAGTGGCCGCATGTTTTTGGATGTATTTTCGAGCGCGGCGGATGGAGCGTTTGGTGGCGAATTGATCATAGTTTAGCCGCGACTCCTTGTGCTTGAAATAAATCGTGGCACTATCCACATCAAATTGAGTCTCGGCGTGACCGTAAATTTTATCAATCCAGGCTTGATCGAAGCCATCAATGATGAGCTGCTGTTTCAATGCATTAAAATAAATATCATTGGTATTTATGCTGGCACCGGCTGCCGGCAGGATAAACCAGGTAATGACCAATGTGAATATGACGCTTAACCATAACAAGGTGTGGCTGCGGTGTTGGGTTTTATTCATGTCCTCAGCATCTTTGCCTGTTGATCGTGAAATTTTCTGGGGATTAACATCAGAATACTTGTACCAACTATAATATCGGTAATCTTTTATGCAAAATTTAATGTGATTTCTATAATTTGGATAAAAACCGCAAATAGATGATGGCCGCATCGTTGGGTTGCCATTGATGGCAGAAACCGGGTTGGGGGCTTAGCCCCTGCCCGGTTTTTATTGACATACATCATCATAGCATGTCATTTTGCGGGTAGCAAGAGGCAGGGCAAAATATATAGAAATTTCAAACAAATAGGGCCGAATTGCGACAGTCGCAGCGCTCGAAATGAAGGCCGACAAACTGGTAAATCAGCGCATTTTAAATCCAGGCAGATACCATTGATGAGCAAGATAAGATGAGCAAGAAAAGTAAGATCCTGTTTACCTGTCAGTCATGTGGCTATCAGGCACCGAAATGGATGGGCAAATGCCCGGACTGCGGAAAATGGGACACCTTTGCCGAGGAAAGAATTGTGCGTGGACCCACCGCTTCAAGAAGTCGTGCCGCGGTGCAATCGGAACCGGTACCGATTGATGCCATCGCCTTGGACCGGGAAAACAGAAGCTTGACCGGAATTGCCGAATTTGACCGGGTGCTGGGCGGCGGGCTGGTACCCGGTACTCTGGTGCTGATTGGCGGGGATCCGGGAATCGGCAAGTCGACCCTCATGCTGCAGGCGCTGCATGGATTGTCGCGGCAGAACCAGAAAGTTCTTTATGTATCGGGTGAAGAGTCCATCCGCCAGCTGCGCATGCGCAGTCAGCGTTTATCGACGGCATCACATAATCTATTAGTGGTTTCGGAGATTGACGTGGATGCGATTCTATCGATGATGGAACGCCACAAACCGCAAACCATTGTCATTGATTCCATTCAGACGATGTTTAACAGCGAATTAACCTCAGCCCCCGGCAGCGTTACCCAGGTTCGCGAATCGACCCTGCGGCTGATGCTGGCTGCCAAGCAAACCGGTGTTCCGATTTTTCTGGTGGGCCATGTGACCAAGGATGGTGCCATTGCCGGTCCGCGCGTACTTGAACACATGGTCGATACGGTCTTATATTTTGAGGGCGATCGCAATCACGTTTTTCGCATACTGCGGGCAGTAAAAAACCGTTTCGGTTCAACCAACGAGATCGGTGTGTTTGAAATGAAAGACCGCGGGCTGGCGGAAGTCAGCAACCCTTCGGCGGTTTTTCTGTCTGAAAGACCGGACCAGGCACCCGGATCAATTGTGGCGGCCAGCATGGAAGGCACGCGCCCCATCTTGGTTGAGATTCAGGCGCTGGCGGCCAGCACCACGTTGGGAACCCCGCGCCGCACAATTCTGGGGCTGGATGCCAACCGTGTGGCCTTGCTGGTGGCGGTAATGGAGAAAAAGCTCGGCATGCATCTCATGGGCCATGATCTTTTTATGAATGTGGCTGGTGGTGTCAAAATAGATGAACCGGCAGTGGACATGGGGATTGTGGCCGCCGTGGCTTCCAGCTTTTTAGACAAACCCATATCAAACGGTTCCATTGTTTTAGGAGAGGTTGGTTTGACCGGCGAGGTGCGCGCCATCAGCCATGCCGACACCCGCGTGGCCGAGATGAAAAAAATGGGATTTATACGCTGCCTGCTGCCGGAAAGCAACATGAAGCGCATGAAGAACATTAAAGGGATCGAACTGATCGGTATCGACACCGTTGAAAATGCTGTTGAAACACTTTTTTAATAACCACAATGGTTCATAACTTGTTGACATAATTCAAATTACGTTATATGAAACGCAAATCTGCAAGACGCTCGAAATGGCAGGATCATTACACCCGCAAAGCTAAAAAGGAACAATATCCTGCCAGGTCGGTTTACAAGCTTCAGGAAATTCAGCGCAAATTTAAACTGATCAAAAAGGGCGATCGCGTTCTGGACCTGGGCTGCGCGCCGGGATCGTGGCTCAAGTATGCCGCAGAGCTGACGGGCAGTGCGGGATTGCTGGTAGGCATCGATTTGAAACCGGTCACCATCGCGCTGCCCCCCCATGTGTCGGCGGTCACCGGCGATATTTTCGCCGTTAACGGCCAACTGCAAGACAAGATCGGCGCCGGTTTTAATGTGGTCTTAAGTGATATGGCACCGGCCACCACCGGCAACAAAATGACCGATGCCGCCCGTTCATTGGAATTGTGCCAGGCAGCCCTGGCGGCGGCAGATAGCTTATTAGTTGCCGGGGGAACATTTGTCTGCAAGATTTTCCAGGGCGAAGACTTCAAGACCTTTTCCGATCAAGTTAAACGACGCTATCAGGTGTGTAAAATTTTTAAACCGCAAAGCAGCCGCAAGGCCAGCAAGGAAGTATTTGTGATCGGTTTGCAGAAGCGACAGGAGGTATAAATGTCAGGGCATAGCAAATGGTCGACGATTCGACATAAAAAAGGCGCCGCGGACGCCAAACGCGGCAAAATTTTCACCAAATTGATTAAGGAGTTGACGGTGGCCGCCCGCATGGGCGGAGGCGGCGATCCGGCATCCAATCCCCGTTTGCGATCGGCCATCGCCGCGGCCAAGGCGGAAAATATGCCCAAGGATAATATCGAGCGGGCGATCAAAAAAGGTACCGGCGAACTGGAAGGCGTCAATTATGAAGAAAACACCTATGAGGGCTATGGGCCGGGCGGTGCGGCCATACTGCTTGAATCATTGACAGACAATAAAAACCGTGCCGTGGCTGACATTCGTCATATTTTCAACAAAAACGGTGGAAATTTGGGGGAAAACGGCTGCGTGGCCTGGATGTTTGATAAAAAGGGCTATCTGGCCATAGAAAAAAGTGTCATTGATGAAGATTCGCTGATGGAAACAGCCTTAGAAGCGGGCGCCGAAGATGTGCGGGAAGATGAGAGTAATTTTGAGGTCATCGCCGCTCCGGAAGATTTTGAGGCCGTTAAAACCGCCATTGAAGCGGCCGCCATTCCAACCATTACCGCCGAAGTAACCATGCTGCCCCAAAATACCACCAATCTGCAGGGCAAGGAAGCCGAGCAGATGATCCGGCTGATGGAGGCACTGGAAGACTGTGATGACGTTCAAAAAGTCTATACCAATGCCGATATTCCTGAAGAACTGGTGGAAGCACAGTAGCAGCTTAAAAACATGTCAATCTTTGAGTCGTTGGCATATTTAGAAAAAGATGAAGCCCCGCAAGTGCGGGGCTTTCTTTTTGGTTTGGTATCACATCACTTTTTCGATAGTCAGATGAAAGATCAAACTACTTTGATATCGACAAATCGACCATGCGCTGAACCGCCTGGATGGCTTTGCGGCGAATGTCTGCCGGCACCTTGACTTCACCTTCCATATTTTCAAGGCTGCGGATGATATCTTCCAAAGAGATTTTCTTCATATTCTTGCACGTCATTTTGGTGGAAGCCGGGTAAAATTCTTTCCCCGGGTTCTGCTGCTGCAGCGGATAGAGCAAACCGATTTCGGTTCCCACGATAAAGGCGCGGGCCTCGGCTTCGCGTGCGTATCGCAGCATACCCGAGGTGCTGCGGATAACATCGGCTATTTCAAGGATTTCAGGGCGACATTCAGGATGGGCCATAAAAACGGCGTCCGGATGTTCGGCTTTGGCCTTGGCAACATCTGCGGGCTTTAACCATTCATGGGTGGGGCAGTAGCCATCCCAAACATGAATTTTTTTGTTGGTTTGTGAAGCGGCATACATGGCCAGATTTCTGTCCGGGGCCAACAGCATTTCGGTTTCGTCCAGGCTGTTGACCACATCAACGACATTGGCCGATGTACAGCAAATGGTTGACAGTGCTTTAACCGCCGCCGTGGAATTGACATAGGTCACCACCGGCATGGGCGGCAGCTTGTCCAGCATGGCTTGAAGCGCTTCAGGCTCGATCATATCGGCCATCAGGCACCCGGCATCCAGACGGGGCAGCAAAACGGTTTTATGGGGCGAAAGAATCGAGGCGGTTTCGGCCATAAAATGCACGCCGCAAAACACAATAATGTCCGCATCGGTTTGCGCCGCTTTGATACTGAGTTCCAGGGAGTCGCCGCATAAATCGGCCACATCTTGTATTTCCGGGGGTTGATAGTTGTGGGCCAGCAAGATGGCATTTTTATCTTGTAATAATTTTTTGATGGTGGCTTGCATGGGCCGTTCCTTTTTTATTGATCCATCTGCAGTACTTCGATGCCCTCGGGGATGGTGAAGTTAAACATGGCATTGTCCAGCACAAGGTTGAATTTCGGAAACTTTAGCGCGATGCGTGTTTCGTCGCCGTAAATGTTGACGGTCGTCACTTCAAGCACTTCAAAACTTGTTTTGGATACGGACAGAAATATAGCGGTCAGGTCAAACGTTTTTTCCCTGGGAACTAATTTAATCCGATGGGCATGCGGGTTTTCTTCCTGGTCCAGGGAAAAATGAAAGCTTTCGCGAATCACTTTCATATTGGATAGAAAGCTGGCGCCCTTACCGCCGGCAAAAAACTCCGGGGCGCGGCCCACCATGACCTGTCGATCTTCCGGACGAAAGATCCACAATGTTTCGCCGTTGGACATAATGATCTGTTTTTCCGGGGTGTCATATTCCCACCGCATCATGTCAGGCGGCTTGATGAACAGTTTGCCGGTGGCCGTATCCGTAATTTCCATGGCTTTGAGTGTCGATACCTGATCAAAAAGGGCCGTAAAGCCGGATACATCGTAGCGGCGTTCCATCTGCGTCAGAACGTCCTCAATGCCCAGAGAGGGATTGTCAGCCGCATTGACATCAGAACTGACGCTTGGCGCGAGGACCAAACAAGCGCAAACTACGGTACGGGAAACCCAACGGAAAAAAACCTGCATTTGATTATCTCCCTTTCATCGGATGGCATGCGGCCCTTTGTTACTGTATTTCAATCAGATTGTAAACCGTAACCGGTTTATATTCAACGGGTTGTGGCACCCTTTACGTGAAGGTCTTGATGACCTGCGGTAAATTCTTGGCGTCAAGGCCCACATCAACATTGACGCGGTCAGACTGAAAATATTCCGTCCGGCCATAGACAGCCCTGCAAATACGATCGATCATGCGCATTTGTTGCCGCGCAGCTTGTTTGTCAATATACGCTGCCCGCACACCCTGTGACATCAATGTTTCCATGTTGCCTTGGGCCAGTCTTTTTTCAAAAGCGTCTGCCCGCTGCAAATGCGTCAACAAAAGTTCTTTTTTGGTGATCAAGGCCGTATACATGTTTTTGCCTGCGTAGCCTCCGGACAGAAAATCCAGCAGAAAATCGATCAATTCCAGTAAATTTTGATCGCACCCCATTTTTTCCAAAAAATGGGCAATGAATTCAATGTCGTTTCCGGAAAGGGCATGCGGCAAGTTTCGCAGTTTTACTTTGATGGTGGCTTGCAAAAGAGCGTCCGCAGACGGATCGGTTAATTCGGTTGAAGGTTTTTTTTCATTGGATGCGGCAACATACCGGCCAACGGCTTCTATTAATTGATGGTCCAGGCGTTTGCAGATGTTTAGTCGGTTTACAAATTGGGCCACAACCTCTTTCGTCAGCTTAAATGTAACCGGCGCGTGTCCTTGCGGAGGGAACACTTTAGTACTGGGTGCCTGGTGGTATAAGTATTTTTGAATATAATCTTGGTCTTGCAAATCATAGGCAGTTTTTTCAAGCAGATTCTCTAGTCGAATTTGCACAGATTCATCCGGAAAAAAGATCAGTTCAATCAGGGAAGCCCCTTCATCGCTGTCGGCATCATTTAATACCTCACCCAGTTGGCGCGATGCGGTTATCCCCAGGGTTGAATCTGCAAACTGCCATGTTTCCATACTTAATTTAAATCCTGAACGAAAAATGGCTAACAGCGCTTCTAGTAAAGGCCGACATTTGGTCGGCTGATGGGCGGAATTGGTTGCCATGGCGATATTGGATGGTTGAAACCGTGGATGGTTTACGAATCAAATATAGGGGGCCATTTTCATCATGATTTCATGTTTGGGAATGCCACCGGGCATGCTGTCTTTGAGGGCGCCATTGTCAAAAATGAAGAGAAAGGGCACACCCAAAACATTGTACCGGGATGCAATCATTGGACTGGTTTGAACATTTACCCGGCCAACGCGCACTTTGCCTTTGGCGTCGGCCGCAAATTGATCGATGATGGGGTTGGTCATCTGGCAAGAGGGGCAGCTGTTTGAAAAACAGTAAAGCAGCACGGGCAGAGGCGATTTCAGCACGGTATCTTCAAAGTTGCCGTCATTGACCATGACGGCGGCCGGGCTAAAAAGAACCTGGGTTTGCAAGGGTGTAGCGCATTTGCCGCATTTCGCGCCGGCATTTACTTTTTGCGAAGGGATGCGGTTTTTGGCCCGGCACTGGGTGCAGCGAAGCGTGTAGATGACGGCGGGTTCTGGGTCAGCGTTGGCAGCATCGGTCTGCAGTGCTTGGTGGCATTTGCCGCATTTGGCCTGCGATCCAATTTTGTCTGCCGGAATCCTGTTTTTGGCGCCGCAGTGGGTACAGGCTACCATACGGGTTTCGGTTTCAATCATGACTCATCCATCGGCTATGTTAAACAATCTGTGATAAAGTGCTTGTTAAACGAGCATTTGGCCTTGTTTATACGTGGCATCAAATAGTATCAAGGCATGGCACCGTAGCTTTTCAGCTTTTTATGCAAGGTTTTACGGGTGATGCCAAGCCGACGCGCCGCTTCACTTTTATTGCCCTTGGTATTTTCCAAGGTCTTTAAAATAGTGGCTTTTTCTACTTCGTCAAGCGACATGTTCCCAGCAAAATTCTCCAGGGATTGGGATGGTGTTTGTTGCCTTATCGCATCGGCCAAAAAAGGAAAATCGTTCATATCAAGAAAATCAGCACGTGCCAGAACAACGCCGCGTTCCACGGCGTTCATCAATTCACGGACATTGCCCGGCCAATGGTAATGGATCAAATGATCCATGGCCTGGGGAGTAAACCCTTTTATCTTTTTTTTATTTTTCTGCGCAAATTGCTTCAAAAAATGTTGCGCCAGTAGCGGGATATCTTCAGATCGTTTAACCAAGGGCGGCATATGCAGGGAAACCACATTGAGCCGGTAAAATAGATCCTCGCGAAACTCGCCCTTGCCGATAAGCGCTGCCAGGTCTTTATTGGTGGCTGCAATGACGCGGACATCGACCTTGATGGTTTCTTCGCCTCCCACGCGGGTGATTTCGCGCTCCTGTAAAACGCGCAGCAGTTTTACCTGCATGGATAGCGGCATTTCACTGACTTCATCCAGAAAAATACTGCCGCGGTCGGCTTGCAGAAAACGACCGTCTTTACGACGCACCGCTCCGGTGAATGCGCCCTTTTCATGACCGAACAGTTCTGATTCCAGCAAAGATTCGGTTATGGCGGCACAATTGATTTTAACAAACGGCCCGGATTTACGGGGGCTGTTAAAATGAAGGGCGCCGGCAATTAACTCTTTGCCGGTACCGGATTCACCGGAAATCATGACGGTGGCTTCCGAAGGCGCCACCTGCTCGATGGTTTCAAGCAGCTGGGTCATGGCCGGGCTTTGCCCGATGATATTGCACCGATCGAAATGTTTGCCCAGGCTTTGTTTTAGCAAACGATTTTCAGCCTTGAGCCGTGTGTGCTCCATAGCGCGTTCCATGGTTAGGCGCAGCTTATCGAAATCCAGCGGCTTGGTCAGGTAATCATAAGCGCCTTTTTTCAGGGCGTCTACAGCGGTTTCCACGGAGGAGAAGGCGGTCATAATGATCACGGGGATGGCGGGATTGTAGGCTTTGATTTGATCCAAGGCTTCCAGCCCGGACACTTTGAGCATGCGGATATCCATCAACACAAGATCGAAAGGGTTTTTCTTAACCGATTCGATGGCTACCGTACCGTCATCGGCTTCGCTGATTCGATAGCCCCAGCCCGAGAGCAGGGTGTGCAGCATGGTGCGATGGGCGTTGTCGTCATCAACGACCAGCACGTGTTGTTTGATTGTCATTGTCTTCTTTTGACGCCTCGTTTGCGGGCAAGATGAGGGTTATCGTAGTACCTTTGCTTATATCACTGTCAGCTAGAATTTTGCCGCCATGGGCTTGAACAATGTTATGCACAATGGCCAGCCCAAGCCCCGTTCCGGCGGCTTTGGTGGTGAAATAAGGATCAAAAATATTGCCAAGGTCTTTCGCCGCAATTCCGTGGCCGGTATCGGCAATTGCAATGGCCAGGTTATGCTCATTATGCGGTTTGACCGATACAGACAGCCGCCCGCCGCTGTCCATGGCCTCCATGGCGTTGATAAATAGATTCAAGAGCACCTGGCGCATGCGATCAGCATCCACCCGAATCGATCGGTTATTTGGGATGTACTCAGTTTGAATATCAATATCCTTTGCGCGCGCTTGCGCTTGAATCAAGGTCAGTGCGTCCTGAATGAGTACGTGGGGCTTTGTTTTTTGCTTTATCAGCTGAACCGGCCGGGCAAATTCAAGCAGCTGACCAACGACCCGGTTTAGTCGATCCACCTCCTGGATCATAATATCGGCCGTCTGTTTGTCCTGCGGGTTGTTATGATACCGTTCCTTAAAGAAAGTGGCGAAACCTTTAATGGAGCTTAAAGGGTTGCGAATTTCGTGGGCGACTCCGGCGGCCAAACGACCCACCGTAGCCAGACGCTGAGTGCGCGCAATTTCTTTTTGAAGGATTTTGATTTCACTCAAATCTTTTAAAAGCAGCACATAACCGAGAAAGGCCCCCTCTTCATCGCGCAACATACTGGCGATAACGTCCAGAGGCATGATGTGATCCGCGGAAACGGCACATTCGATTTCACAGGAAATGGCGCGTGAGGCGATTTCGGGTGACGCCGTCAGATTCAAAAGGGCTTTTGGCAGCAAGTTGGCGGCATCTTTACCGACCACATGTTGCGGAGCAAGCTTTAAAATATTGCCGGCAACCTGATTCAGGCTCAGGATTTGATTGGCGGTATCCAGGGCGATCAGGCCGATGGGAGCGTTTTCAACCAAATTATCGGAAAGGGCTTGAACCTGAGATAGAGACGCTTTGGTTTCCCGATAGCGCTGGGAGAGAAACAGGAAAATGATGCCGGCAAATCCGATCAGCAACAATACCATACTCATGATGATCGTATGGCGGGTATCTGCTTGGCGGGCTTGCTCTACGGCATCCATGGTTAATCCGATAAAAATAATTTGATCGGATTCTTGGTCGGTTAAAAACGGATCGTGATGTCTTTGCAACGGGCGTGACCGCATCATGCGGCCCCTGGAATGCATACCCCCCGGCGGGCCAGGTGCGCTTGGCTCAAATTTTCTAAATATTTCAAACGCTTTAGCCTCCTTACTTAATTGAACTTCCCGCCAATCTTCGGCCGTTGATTGGGCAATGCGGTCCAGATCCAGATTGATGCCGTATTTTGAACCGATTTCATCAGGATTGTTATGGGCCAGGATGGTGCCGGTGCGATCGGTTACCAACAGATAGGCGATATCGGGCTGCTGAGCCGTTTCGGTCAACAGCATCTGCAATCTGAAATTGCCCCGGTGCATCATACCCATCATTCCGGTGCGGGTGCCGGCCTCAAAAGCGCGGATCAAGGCGGCGCCTTTTTCAACCAGCAATTGGATGCTGTATTCTTTTTCGCGGTTGATATTTTGTATGGTCAAAAACGCGAAAATTGGAAAAAGTATGGCGACGGCACCGATAATAATCCAAGGCGGGATGCCTGACCAGGCGCTCGGGATTTTTTTCTGACCATTGATTTTTGGCATTATATGTTGAAATAGCGGGTATTTTTTACCCAATTTAGTTAAGGTGTCCTCAGATATGGATATAAAGTATCCATATCTGAATCGCTTGGCAAGGCCACAGCGGTCAAAAACCACGTTCTAAAC
>JAAUYK010049289.1_pt1 | contig 11150 bp, 8 predicted proteins | sample 7278021 | NCBI WGS metagenome assembly JAAUYK01 (sample SAMN14350223, study PRJNA611818) | marine sediment metagenome | isolation source: surface marine sediment (1.8m) | place: French Polynesia: Moorea | collected 2018-08
AGCAAGGCTTTAGCCGTAATTGATGAAGTAAGGGAGCTCGAACTGGTCACTCCAGCCCTGGCGCCCCATGCACCCTACACTGTATCCGATACACCACTTGAAAAGGTTGCTATGTATAGCGATGAGCTGGACCTACCCGTTCACATGCACATCCACGAAACCCAGCATGAAGTGGATGAAGCGATTAAAAATTCTGGCATCTCGCCCTTGGAACGTCTGGACCAACTGAATCTGTTAAATCCCAATCTGATGGCAGTGCACATGACAGCTCTGAATGAATTGGAAATGGGACGTTTGGCTGAAACCGGTGTCAACGTTGTACATTGCCCTGAATCCAATCTGAAGCTGGCCAGTGGATTATGCCCAGTAGACCAGTTACTGAAGCACAAGATCAATATTTGCCTGGGCACGGATGGTGCTGCGAGCAATAATGATCTTGATATGTTTGGAGAGCTGCGGACTGCAGCTTTACTTGCCAAAGGGATCAGTCACAATGCCAGCAATTGTAATGCCGAACAAAGCCTGCGTATGGCCACCATTAATGGAGCCAAAGCTCTGGGGCTGGCTGAAGAAATCGGCTCTCTGGAAGTGGGTAAAAAGGCAGATATGATTGCCATCGATTTTTCACAACTGAATACCCAGCCCGTCTACGACCCTGTGGCACAATTGGTCTATGCCGCCAATAGTTTGCAGGTCTCGCATGTATGGGTTAATGGAGCCCCGCGATTAATTAATTATGAATTCACCGATATTGATGCGGTTGAAATCATTACCACAGCACAACAATGGCAGCAAAAAATACAGGCTAAAACATGAAGAGTGATACGCTGAACCACACTAACGTGGATCGTTCTGAGATTGAAAAGTTCTCTCAACTTGCCAGCCGCTGGTGGGACGCGGAAAGCGAGTTTAAACCGCTGCATGATATCAATCCCTTACGCGTGGACTACATCGAATCGCAATGTGATGGTCTCGAGGGTAAAAAGGTTCTGGACATTGGCTGTGGTGGAGGCATTTTAGCCGAAGCCATGTCCAAGAAAGGTGCCCAAGTTACAGGAATTGATATGGCCGCAGCCTCTTTAGAGGTCGCGCGTTTACATTTACTGGAGTCTGGATTAAATATTGATTACCAAAAAATCACAGCTGAACAGTTTGCAGAAGATCATCCCCACACTTTTGATGTCATTACCTGTCTTGAGATGCTTGAACATGTTCCGGACCCGGCCAGTATTGTCAATGCTGCGGCCAGAGCGCTGAAACCTGACGGTACCCTGGTGTTATCCACCATCAACCGAAACGGTAAATCTTTTTTATTGGCTATCGTAGGCGCTGAGTACATCATAAGAATGTTACCTCGAGGCACCCATGAATATGAAAAGTTCATTAAGCCCTCAGAGTTGGCAGCTGCAGCTCGACAGTCCAAACTTAATGTCACCGATATCACGGGCATGAGTTATAACCCATTGACCCGATCCTATCGATTGGGGCAAGACGTCGATGTCAATTACCTGATGACCTGTCAGCCTGAATGAATATAAAAGCTGTGCTATTTGACCTGGATGGCACATTGGTCGATACGGCACCCGATATGGCGGCCGCACTGAATCACATTGTCAAACAGGAAGGACTTGAGCGACTGCCTCTGGAGCGCATTCGACCGCATGTTTCAAAAGGCGTATTGGCACTGACCCGACTGGCCTTTGCCGAGTCCAAAGAGGAAACTGAAATTGAACCCTTAAGATTAAGGTTTCTGGATTATTACCTGGACAACATTGCCAACCATTCAAAACTGTTTGATGGGTTTAATGAGGTCTTACAGCAGCTTGAAGATCATGCCATTCACTGGGGCGTGGTGACCAACAAACCGGGCTGGCTTACTGACCCACTGATGCGAGAATTGGGATTGGACCAGCGTTCCGCAGTTACCATCTCGGGCGACACGACCGCAGAGAAAAAACCGCATCCCTTACCGTTAACCACGGCGGCTCAAACGATTAATACCGCATGTAAAGATTGTATCTATGTAGGCGATGACCCGAGGGATATCGAGGCCGGTAAGGCTGCCGAAATGACCACAGTTATTGCCAAATATGGTTATATCACTGAACCCGATTCCCTGCAGAATTGGCAGGCCGACCATATTATCGAGGCGCCTAGCCAAATCATTCCCTTAATCAACATCCTATAGATCTTATTGACTATTGATATACATGAAAACCTGTAAGAAACCTGAAACTTTTTTACCTGAATCCCACTGCCTTCAAGATAAGGTTATTCTGGTGACAGGGGCATCCGGCGGCTACGGCAAAACCATGTCATTGGCTTATGCCCGGGCAGGTGCGAGTGTAATCTTACTCGGCAAGAACGTTCGTTTACTGGAAAATCTCTACGATGAAATTGAAAATGCCAGTTACCCGACTCCCGCAATCTATCCTCTTAACCTGGAAGGTGCCACAGAGAAAGATTATTACGACATGGCACAAAACATTGATAATGAATTCGGGCGCCTGGATGGTATTCTGCATGCTGCAGCCAGCTTGGGCGCACCGACACCTTTTGAGCATAGTGATTCTGAAACCTGGTTCAAAACCCTGCAAATCAATCTAAACGGACCCTACCTGATGACTAAGCACCTGATGCCTTTGTTGAAAAAGGCATCACATGCTTCGTTGGTATTCATGACTGATGATAAACTGGGTGCCTATTGGGATGCTTATGCGGTCAGCAAACAAGCCGTCAATGGTCTGGTACAAATATTGGCCGCTGAATATGAAGAGAGCCCATTATTGGTCAATGCAGTGAATCCGGGACCGTCAAAAACGGCCCTGCATATCCGTGCTTATCCCGCATCGAACAAAAACGAAAACTTACCGGAGCCCTCAGCATACGAGGCCCTTTTTCTTTACCTCATGAGCGACCAACTGGATCAGACAGGTTGTTGTTATTTACCCTGATGCAGAAACACTCTGAAGTGTGATTTTTTATTATTTAAATCAGTATCTCAGCCCAGATATGACTGACTGAACTACCGTCAAAATCTACGCTGAAGCTGTTGCAATCATTAAAAGTGACACGGGCTGTTGAATCACTCAACCCCGTAAATGAAATAACCCCTGATAATGGCACGCCACCTGCACAGCCCCCAAAACTGACATCTGCATCGATAGAGATAGAACCATAATCAGGATCAAACACGATGCCTGTTACGGCGTAACGATCATCTCCAGCAGCAGATACTGTCGCATCTTCAACTCGGTAGATGCGACCATCTGGACCCGCATAATCACTGTAAAGATAACAGGTATATTCTGCATTGCATTCTAAGGTTTGGTTCAATTGATAGGATTCACCATCATAAGTGATGATGAAATCAATGTAGCGAACTATAGAGGTACCGTCACTGAAATAGGCAGACTCGACGGTGCCATCAATAACAACCTGTCCGAATCCCGTGTAAGCAATACCGCAATTTTCATAAACAATGCTAAATTGGGTAAAATCTGAATTGTAACTGATGGAGGAACTGCCCTGGTTACACACATCTTGATGCGTCTCTTCAACGGCCCGACTGGCAGTGGAAACTGACTTTAACCAACGGCCTGAATGTTCCATTAAAAAGTCGTTGAGGAAAGAAGGTTTGGGTTTGGCTTCATTTACAATCGAAGCACTGGTTCCGGCAGTAGCCGCAACCGCAAGATCTTTAGCATTACCAGAATCAATCTTTGCCTGCGTCGTATTTTCATCATATGGCACTGCCCCATTGATACTGTCGCTGGAGTCTCCACTACCACAGGCAACGAGCAATAAACTGAGCAAGACAATGATCGGCAATCGCACTAGGGTTTTCATATGGACGTATCGGTCCTTCTGTAATCAATACAAAAAGACTAAACCCATTGAAAATAAATACTTATACCTGGTTAACAATTTAGCCAATGGTTAAATATTTTTTTAACCGTACTCGATATAAAAAGACGATTTACCCAGCGTCTGTTCAAGCGTCAGCATACACTCATCGTTTGCCGACAGGGTCCAGCTTTCTGACTTTAATCGGTAATCATATTGGTCTATTTTATTATGAAATATCAATGGAATACAATCATTAACTCGAAATGACTTTAATTTATTGCCTAGGTTAACAACATTTTTTTGATTACCATTCAACAACTGGATGTGTAGCGCCTTGGCATGATTCAGGCGATAAGTTTCCAACAACTCTATCTTGCGAGCCTTAATGCGGATTCCATTATTGAAATCATCATAAGAGATGCCGCCCTCTACAACCCATACCAGGTCTTTCTGAAGGATGGATTCTAACTGCTCCAACATATCCGGAAAAACTCGCACATCAATGCGTCCGCTGCGGTCGTCTAATGTGACAAAAGCCTCACGTCCGTTAAACCCGTTGCGTGTACGAATAGCAATGACCAGGCCTACAACCGTAGCATCTTCATCTTTACGTCGATAATGATTGCCCTCACCGTTCACAGGAGTTGAATCGAGCTTTTCGTGCCACTGTCCCAGATTTAAACTGACTATTTGTTTAATTTCGTGCTCGTAGAGTTCGATGGGATGACCGGTTAAAAACAATCCCAGGCTTTCCTTTTCGTTCATTAACCTGGTTTTCTCATCCCAGGCCATCACATCCGGAAGTTTTACAGACTGCTTTTCCGGTTCGGCACTGGCAAACAAATCGACCATGCCCGCATCCTGGTTTTTCTGTTCCTGTTCTGCTGCTTGCAGTGCATAAGGTAAATGCGCTGACAACGCCGCCCGGTTAGATGAAAAGCAATCCAGTGCACCACTGGTTACCAGAGCCTCCATCACCTTCTTATTGGCCTTGGACATGTCGACGCGTTGGCAGAAGTCATCCAAAGACTGGTAAGGACCATTATTCCGCTCTTCAATGATCACCTCGATCGCAGCCAAACCTACTCCCTTGATAGCACCCAAACCGTAAATGATTTCACCTTGCGCGTTGGCCCTGAACATGTAATCAGAATGATTGACATCGGGAGAGAGCACCTGCAGATTCATTGCCCTGCATTCTTCAATAAGGATAACCACCTTGTCAGTGTTATCCATATCTGAAGACAATACCGCAGCCATGAATTCTGGTGGATAATGGGCTTTCAACCAGGCTGTCTGGTAAGACACCAACGCATAGGCTGCCGAATGCGATTTGTTAAATCCATAACCGGCGAACTTTTCCATCAGGTCAAAAATATACGTGGCTGTGGCTTCCTCTACATCATTCTTTAAGGCCCCCTCCGTGAAGATCGCGCGTTGCTTGGCCATTTCCTCGGGTTTTTTCTTGCCCATGGCCCTGCGCAGCATGTCAGCACCACCCAGTGTATAACTGGCAAGCACCTGCGCAATCTGCATCACCTGCTCCTGGTAAAGGATAACCCCGTAGGTGGGTTTCAAAATGGGTTCAAGTGCCGGATGCGGATACTCAACCTTGGAACGACCATGCTTACGATTAATAAAGTCATCGACCATGCCAGATTGCAATGGACCGGGGCGAAACAATGCGACCAATGCCACAATGTCTTCAAAACAATCTGGCTGTAGACGACGAATCAAATCCTTCATCCCCCGTGACTCCAACTGAAAAACCGCCGTTGTTTGGCAAGATTGCAAAACATCAAAAGCGGCTTTGTCATCTAACGCTATGCGTTCTATCTCAACCTTATCAGGCCGTTGCTGGTTGATGGCTTTCAAAGCCCAGTCGATAATTGTCAGGGTACGCAATCCCAGGAAGTCAAACTTAACCAAGCCGACATCCTCGACATCGCCCTTATCAAACTGGGAAACCAAGCCACTACCGCCGGGTTCACAATAAATCGGAGAAAAATCATTTAAATCACTGGGCGATATAACGACACCACCCGCGTGTTTACCTACATTTCGGGTCAATCCCTCAAGTGAACGCGCCATGTCCAGGATGGCAGTAACCTCTTCGTCTTCCTGGTAAAGGTTTTGAAGTTCTTCCTCCTGATCCAACGCTTTGTCCAGTGTCATACCGATTTCGAATGGAATCAGTTTGGCTATGCGATCCACAAACCCATAAGGATGTCCGAGCACCCGCCCCACATCACGGACGACCGCTTTGGCCGCCATGGTACCGTAAGTAATGATTTGCGAGACCTGATTACGACCATAATGCTCGGCAACGTATTCAATAACCTGGTCACGTTTATCCATGCAAAAATCAATATCAAAGTCAGGCATGGATACCCTTTCCGGATTCAAAAAACGCTCAAAAAGCAGCTCATACTCTAAAGGATCAAGGTCAGTAATTTTAAGCGCATAAGCCACGAGCGAACCGGCACCGGAACCGCGTCCGGGGCCTACCGGAATGTCATGTCGCTTGGCCCATTCAATAAAATCAGCCACGATCAGAAAATAACCGGGAAAACCCATCTGGATGATGACATCGAGCTCAGTATTCAAACGTTCAAGGTAAGGCTGACGATCCAGAGTCTGTCCATCCGGTAACTGCTCCTGCAAAAAGGTTAAACGGGCTTCCAGGCCCTGTTCAGAAACTGAACGAAAATAACTATCCTCGGTGAAACCTTCAGGTATCGGAAATGCGGGTAAATAATTCTTGCCCAAGGACAAGCTCACGTTACAAGACTGGGCTATATGTACTGTATTTTCAATGGCTTGAGGGATATCCTTAAACAAGTTTATCATCTCATCGCTAGAGCGAAGATATTGCTGCTCTGAATAAACTTTGGGGCGACGGTTGTCATCCAGTGTAAAACCACTGCAAATACAGACCCTGACCTCATGGGCATCAAAATCGCTCGCATCGATAAAACGCACATCGTTGGTGGCCACAACAGGTACGCCCTGCTGAACCGACAGTTCAACAGCGTGCTGGATATAAGCCTCCTCCAGGGGCCGACCTGTGCGCTGCAACTCAAGAAAAAAACGTCCTGGAAAAAGCGTTTGCCAAATCGCTAGATACGTTTCACTCAATGCCCTATTTTGCGCCTGTATGGCCTGTCCGATATCTCCTTCAAGGCCGGCAGATAAAGCAATCAATCCCTCTGTGTTACCCTCGAGCCAACCCTCATGGATCGTGGGTCGATCTGCAATCTGGCCTTCCTGAAAGGATCGTGATATCAAACGTTTTAAATTCAGATAACCCGAATCGTTTTGACATAACAAGACCAACCGGCTCAAGGATTGGGTTCTATCCTCATGTCGAACCCAGATCTCGGAGCCAAAGATCGGTTTGACTCCCGCAGCGGTAGCCATTTTAAAATGTTTGACCAGTGCAAACAGGTTGGACATATCCGTCAATGCGATCGCCCCCATGCCTCGTTCAACCGTTTTTTCGATTAACGGTTTCAGACGGATGGTGGAGTCCACCAATGAGAATTCAGAGTGAACGTGAAGATGAACAAATTGCGTGGTCATGCCGTAAGTACGTCCCTGACAGGTTTAAAACTTCTGCGATGAATGGGGGATACACCGTGCTCAATCAGTAACTGGCGATGTAATTGGGTGGGATAACCTTTATGCTTGGCTAACTGATACTCTGGATATAACCGATCCAGTTCAAGCATTTGACGATCTCGATGCTGTTTAGCCAATATTGAAGCTGCACTGATGCAGGCCTCACTCAAGTCACCCTTCACGATCGCTTCTACCTCATACCCGGGGAGATCGGGTGTACGATTGCCATCCACTTGCACCCTGTGTGGACGAATGCTGAGTGCGAATACTGCCCGTTGCATGGCCAGCATACTGGCATGCAAAATATTAATGCGATCGATCTCTTCCACCGAGGCTTCTGCGACTGCCCAACAACGTGCTTTTTGTTGAATTTGTACTTCCAGAAACTGGCGTTTTTTTTCACTCAGTTTTTTAGAGTCAGTAAGTCCGTCGATAGGATGTTCATGATCAAGAATGACCGCTGCGGCCACCACTGATCCTGCTAGCGGACCACGTCCGGCTTCATCCACACCCGCAATGAGCATGGAGGAAAAAATAGAGTCTTGCATTAGTGTTATCTGCTCTGGCTGTCTATAATGCAGCGATTATTTTATGAGACGGGTTTTATGTCGAAAACTTTTAATGTCGCTGTCATCGGCGTAGGTCATTTGGGCAAGTTTCATGCGGATAAATATGCCGCGGCTGAAGATTGCAATCTGGTTGCCGTGGTTGATTCGAACCTCGAAACCGCTCAGACCATCGCCGCCAAACATGGTGCCGAAGCTGTCACGAATTATCAAGATATTTTAGAACACGTCGACGCCGTTAGCCTGGTAGTGCCTACCAGTTTACATTTCGACATCGCCAGGGATTGTTTGAATGCCGGCATCCATTGCCTGATCGAAAAACCGATAACGACGACAGTCGATGAAGCACAGGTTTTAATTGACCTTGCCAAGGAACAGAAACGGGTGCTACAGGTTGGCCATATTGAACGTTTCAATTCAGTCATGATGGATATCGATCAGCTACTCGATCAGCCACAGTTCATTGAGTCAACAAGACTGGCGCCCTTCACCCCCAGGGCCACTGATGTCAGCGTCATATTGGACTTGATGATTCATGACATTGACATCATTCTGGACATGATCGACAGCCCAATCAAACACATCAGCGCGAGTGGTATTTCAGTGTTGTCCGATGAAATAGATATCGCCAATGCACGTCTCGAATTTGATACGGGTTGCGTGGCGAACGTCACTGCCAGTCGCATCAGCCGCAAACGCGAGCGCAAGATCCGGGTCTTTCAAAAAGATGCCTACATTTCGGCAGACTTTCAGGAAAAAATTCTTGCGGTCAACCGCAAAGGCGATCAACAAACTGAAAATGGTTTTCACGATATTACCCATAGTGAAAAAACCTATGAAGATACAGATGCTCTCAACCTGGAAATCCTGGATTTTATTAACGCGATTAAAAATGGATCTGCGCCAAAAGTTACCGGTGAAGATGGCAAACGGGCGCTGCAAACAGCTATCGAAATCACTCATTTAATTAAAGGTTAAAACAATGCAAATACCCATGGTTGACCTCAAAGGTCAATACGAATCCTTAAAGGCTGAAATCGATAGTGCAATGTTGCAAGCGCTGGGTGAAACCCGATTTATTCTGGGCCCCAATGTGCAGGCTTTTGAACAGGAATCCGCCGAATATTTGGGGGTTAAACATGCAGTGACCTGTGCTTCCGGAACCGACGCTTTACACCTGGCATTACGTGCTGCAGGTATCGGTCCCGGCGATGAAGTCATTACCACGGCCTTCACCTTCATAGCGACTGCTGAGGCCATCCGCTATGTAGGTGCCACACCCGTATTCGTGGATATCCAATCCGATAGTCTGAACATTGACCCTGGCAAGATCAAAGCAGCTATTACTGAAAAAACGACTGCCATTATTCCGGTGCACATCTTTGGTCAACCTGCCGATTTGGATGAAATCATGGCCATTGCCCGTGCGCATGATCTCAAGGTCATTGAGGATTGCGCCCAGTCTTTCGGCAGCCGTTACCATCAAAATATGACCGGTAGTATTGGCGCACTCGGGGCCTTTAGTTTTTTTCCCAGCAAGAACCTGGGCTGTTATGGTGATGGCGGCCTGGTTACCACAAATTCTGACGAGTTTGCCCAGGAATTAAAAATATATCGCAACCATGGAAGTAGTAAGCAATATCATCATGATGTCATTGGATACAACAGCCGCCTCGATGAGTTACAGGCGGTGATTCTGCGCATCAAGCTCAAGCATATTGATGACTATAACCAGAATCGCCTGCGTGTGGCCCAAACCTATAATGAATTGTTGAAAGACTCCCCCATTACAACACCTGCCATACTACAGGACCGGGATCATGTTTTTCACCAGTACACAGTCCTGGTTGATCATCGTGATAGCATCAAGGATCACGTGATATCAAAACAAATTGCCAGTGCTGTGTATTACCCTGTGCCATTACATCAACAACAAGCATTCCGTGATGCACCGCAGGTATCACTACCGGTCACTGAAGCAGTTTCACGGCGCTGTGTCTCCTTTCCGATTTTTCCTGAAATGACCGAGGAGCAGATCAAGACGGTTTGCACGGCCATACTTGAAGCCGTATAGATTGAATGACTGAAAGCCAACCCTTCCATGTCATGTTGTTGGCCGGAGAAGCTTCCGGTGACGCTCATGGCGCCGAAGTCGTTGAAGTGTTAAGACAACTTCAACCCGATATTCTATTATCGGGTATGGGCAGTACGGCTATGAAACGTGCCGGAGTCGATATCATTTTTGACTCCGCCAGTATTGCTGTAGTCGGTATTGTTGAAGTCATCAAGCACTGGGGCGAAATCAAGCAAGCCATGAAGCAGGTCAAAAACCAGTTGGAAACCACTCGTCCCGACTTACTGCTGCTCATAGACTACCCTGAATTTAACTTGAAGATGGCACGGCATGCCAAGTCTTTGGGTATAAAGGTACTGTTTTATATCAGCCCACAGGTATGGGCCTGGAGGCCGAAAAGAATCCATAAAATCGGGCGGAGCATCGATCACATGGCCGTACTGTTTAAATTTGAAACCCAGTACTACGAGAATGCCAAGATACCAGTTACCTTTGTCGGTCATCCACTGGTAGACAAAGTAAAACCGAGTAGCCAGGCAAGCAGAGAAAAACAGCGCCTGGGCATTCAAGAAAATAAATGCGTCATCGGGCTTTTCCCCGGCAGTCGTCGTAGTGAAATCGCACGACTATTACCGGTTATGCTGGATACAGCAGCAGCAATGCAGGCACAAGACAACAGCCTGGTTTTTGTCTTACCGGTAGCCCCCACACTGGATTTCGCGGCCATTAAAGCTGAATGTGATCATCAATCAATCGAGATCATACTCACTCAAGACAATTTGTATGATGTTATTGTCAACTGTGATGCCATTGTCTCCTGCTCCGGTACCGTAACCCTGGAAATCGCGCTCCTAGGCATCCCCTTGTGTATCATTTACAAGATGTCCTGGCTCTCTTATCAAATCATGAGCCGATTGATTACCATTAACCATATCGGCCTCGCCAACATTGTCGCCGGACAGAAAGTGGTAGAAGAACTGTTACAGGAAGACGCTTATCCTGAAAACATCAGCCAAGAAATGTTCCGTTTACTCAATGAC
>JAAUYK010029587.1_pt1 | contig 11146 bp, 15 predicted proteins | sample 7278021 | NCBI WGS metagenome assembly JAAUYK01 (sample SAMN14350223, study PRJNA611818) | marine sediment metagenome | isolation source: surface marine sediment (1.8m) | place: French Polynesia: Moorea | collected 2018-08
CAGCAGGCCGCGTCCACCAGGCGGCGACTCCATCGGGCCAGGGCGCGTCGGCCCCGGCCCGTTGGAGTCGTCGAGCCGATCCGGCCCAACGAGGCTACCCGCCGTAGAAGGCGGGGAACCACGTGGTGGTGGACAGGATTGCGAAGTGCACGATGAACGAGATCGCCGCCACTCCTCCGAGGAAGAGCGGCAGACCGACCGTCGGATTGACGACGCACCAGATGCGTCCCTGGTTCATGATTGCCTCCTCAGTCGAGCCACGGCGTGTAGATGTAGGCGAGGAAGTGCGCGACCAGGGAAATCACGAAGAACACGCGCGCGCCGTCGATGACGTGCTTGTGCAGTTCCTCGGACTCCTTGATCGTGAGGCCCGTCGGCCACACTCGATCCGGATCGTCCAAATCGGCCATCGTATTGCTCTCCTCAGGCCCGACCGCGAACGCCGCGAGCCCCAGGCGGCCTGGATCCCGCGGCGCCCGATGCCGGGCCCGTCGTCTTGGCTCTCGTGCAATCCCGCCGAGAGCCACGTCCGGGTGTACACCCGCAGGGCCCGAATGTCAATACACATTGTCAATAAAAAGTGTCAATCTAACTTGACGCCCCCGGGCTCGCTACCCGAAAGCCAGCTGGTTTGTCTAGACAATGTGCAGATACAAGCTAGACATTAGGTATACAAAATCCCGTCACCGGAGGACCCTATGTCTGGCGACCCCATCTTCACCTTGGCAATGGTCACGCTCGGCATCGTGCTGGCAGTCACCTCCCTGCAGGCGTTCGGCGCCCGCAGGGCGCTGCAGGAGTCGCGCAGCGCCTCGTCCGCCGCCCGGCGGCGCGGCGCGCCCGGCCGTCGCTCGCGCTGAGCCTGCGGCACCAGCGACCCGTCTGGCGCCAACGGGTCAGTGGATCGCGGGCCCACCCGTCCCTGGCTCGGGAAGCGCATGGCGAAGCAGGTCCTCCAGGTCGACGACCTGGAGGACCTGCTCGTGGGTGGCCGCCAGGTCCACCGGCGGCGCCACTCCGGCCTCGAGCGCCTCGCGCCAGCGCGCCGCACAGAGGCACCAGCGGTCGCCGGGTCGCAGACCGGGAAATCCTGCCGCCGGGACGGGCACCCGGAGCTCGTTGCCGCGCGCCGCCGAGAAGCGTAGGAACTCCTCGGTGACACGCGCACAGACCACGTGGCGACCGTGATCGCCGGGGCCCGTGTTGCAACACCCATCCCGGAAGAACCCGGTCAGCGGCTCCCGCGAGCAGCTCCTCAGGGGTTGACCCAGCACGTTGCGCGCGACGGCCCTCGCGGCGTCGCTCACCCGAGCGCCCGATCCAGGTTGTAGGCGGCGCTGATGAGCGCAAGGTGCGTGAAGGCCTGCGGGAAGTTGCCGAGGGCCTCGCCCGAGGGGCCGGTCTCCTCCGCGTAGAGCCCGAGGTGATTCGCATAGCCCAGCATCTGCTCGAAGAGCAGACGCGCCTGGTCGAGGCGGCACGGCTCCGCCTGGCCGGCCCGGGTGAGCGCCTCCACCAGCCAGAAGCTGCACAGGTTGAAGCTGCCCTCGGTACCGGGCAGGCCGTCGTCGCTGCGCCGCGGGTCGTAGCGGTAGACGAGCCCGTCCTCGACCAGGCCGCCCTCACCGGGGGAGCGGTTGATGGCGTCCAGCGTCGCGAGCATGCGCGGGTCGGTCGGTGACAGGAAGAGCACCAGCGACATGATCAGGTTGGAGGCGTCGAGCGCGTCGTTGTCGTAGGCCTGGACGAAGGTCTGGAGCGGCTCGCTCCAGCCGCGCTCCATGATGTCCTCGTAGATCTGGTCCCGAACCGCCTCCCAGCGCGGCCGGTCGGCGGGAAAGGAGCGCTTGTCGGCGAGGCGCAGGGCACGGTCCAGCGCCACCCAGCACATCAGCTTCGAGTAGACGAAGTGTTGGCGACCGCCGCGCACCTCCCAGATGCCCTCGTCCTCGCGCTGCCAGTTCTCGCACACCCAGTCGACCAGCCGCCGCAGCTCGCGCCACAGGTTGTAGGAGATGGGCGTTCCGTACTTGTTGTACAGGTAGACGGCGTCCAGCAGCGCGCCGTAGATGTCGAGCTGCAGCTGCCCGTGGGCGCCATTGCCGATGCGCACCGGCGCCGAGCCCATGTATCCGTCCAGGTGATCGAGGGCCTTCTCGGGAAGCTCGTGACGGCCGTCGATGCCGTACATGATCTGGAGCGAGCCGTCGGGCTCGAGCTCGTGGCAGCGGGCCTCGATGAAGCGCATGAAGTGGGCGGCCTCGTCCGCGAAGCCCACGCGCAGCAGGCCGTAGAGCGTGAAGGCCGCGTCGCGGATCCAGGTGAAGCGGTAGTCCCAGTTCCGCACGCCGCCGATCGCCTCGGGGAGGCTCGTGGTGGGCGCCGCCACGATGGCGCCGCTCGGCTGGTAGGTGAGGAGCTTCAGAACCAGGGCGGAGCGCCGCACCTGCTCGCGCCAGCGGCCGGTGTAGGTGCAGCCGTCGAGCCAGCGCCGCCAGTAGCCGACGGTCTCGAGGAAGAGCGCGTTGGATTGGTCGACCTCGAGCCCACGGCCGCAGTCGGCCTGCTCGCACCCGATCCCGCGCAGCACGAAGACGGCGGTCTCGCCCTCGGACAGCTCGACCGTCGCCCCCGCACCCGGACCGCGCGGCTCGAGCTCGACCTGCGTCGCGAGCCCGAGACCGTGCTCCGGGCCGTGGAACACCGCTCCTCCCGGGACGAGCGACGTCCGCGACTCGGCGCGGGCGTAGTCGAAGCGCGGCTGGCAGTCCACGTCGAAGCGCATGCAGCCGCGTACGACGTGGAGCTGGCGGATCAGCAGGGGACGATCTCCCTCGGGCGTGCAGATCGGCATGAAGTCGATGAGCTGCCCGACGCCATCCGGGGACAGGAAGCGCGTCACCAGCACGTTGGTGTCGGGCCAGTAGAACTGCTTCTCGCGGACGCCATCGGCCAGGGGCGCCACGCGGAAGTGCCCCCCGCGCTCCGCATCGAGCAGAGCTGCGAAGACGCTCGGCGAATCGAAGCGCGGATAGCAGAGCCAGTCGATCGAGCCGTTCGTGCCGATCAGCGCGGCCGTGCGCAGGTCGCCCACGATGCCGTAGTTCTCGATGGGCAGGTGGCTCGTCACCGCCAAAGGCTATCTCGCGCCTCCGTCGGGTTCACCCGTCAGCGCCAGGAGTCCCCACGGATCACCCCGCAGGCGATCCGCGCCCCCGCCGCGCCGGAGGGGGCGCTGCGGTAGTCGTCCGGGTCCGCGTGGAGGAGAAGCGCGGCGCCGTCTTCGTCCAGCAGCCCGTTCGCACCGGCGGAGAGATCCGTGCGGGGCGCCAGGACCTCGATCTGCAGCCGACCCGAGGCCGGCACCGTCACGTTGGGAAGGTCGCCGGCGTGCGGTCCCCCCGCGTTGAAGAAGCCGTGTCCCCTGCCTTCGGGGGCGAAGTGGCCGCCCGCCGTGCGGAAGGGAGGCTCGCAGCGTCCCGTCTCGTGGAAGTGCAGCGCGTGCGTCCCCTCGGGCGCCCCGGTGAGCGAGAGCCACAGCAGGACGCCGTGAGGCGTCTCGCGAAGCGACGCCTCGCCCAGCACGGACCCGTCCACTCCGCGAAGCGTGGCTCGCGCGGTCTCCTCGGCGCTCGCGGCCGGGTCCGCTGCGCACGCGAGGAGCGCGGCCGCGACGAGAGCACGCCGACCCGGCTGCTTCCTGCGCTCGAGAAGGGTCGCCGCTCGGCGCGCGCCGGCAGCAGGACGGCGTCGAGCCAGCGGGGGGGCGGAATCCGGTACGGAGCGGTCACGCATCGGCACGGCGCCTCCTCTCCAGCGGCATCGACACCCGGGACTCGGCCGTCACACGGGTAGAGGATGCTCGGCTGCCTGTCGAGCTACCCTGGCGGTTCGGAGAGCGGGATCGTTCGGGCCCTGGCCTCGGCGTCTCTCGTGAGCATCTTTTCGAGTCTCCGGGCAGGGAGATCGAGTCCGTCATTCAGGGAGGATGAGTCATGGCGGAAGAGAAGAAGGCAAGGGACGAGGAGGAGGGCGCGCTCACCAGGTGGGAGCCGTTCGGAGAGCTCCGCGACTGGCGTCCATTCGGAATGGGATTTCCGAGTCGCCTGGAGCGCTGGATGCGCGAGTTCGAAGAGGAGTGGCCGACGGCGAGACGTGGTCTGATGCCGGCTCTCGACGTCCACGAGACCGACGAGGGCTACGCCGTGACCGTCGAGCTTCCGGGCGCCCGGAAGGAGGACGTGACCGTCGAGTTCCACGAGGGGATCCTCACCATCCGGGGCGAGAAGAAGACCGAGCGGGAAGAGAAGACCGAGAAGCGGCGCTTCGTCGAGCGACGCTACGGGACGTTCAGCCGCTCCTTCTCGCTGCCCCGCGACGCGGACGGCGAGCGGATCAAGGCCGTGTTCGAGAACGGGGTGCTCACGCTCGCGATCCCGAAGAGCGAGGCCGCCAAGCCCCGCACGGTCGCGATCACGTAGCGCGCCGTCGCCAGCCCACGCGCCGCAGACGCAGAGACAGTCCCCGGAGCCGGACGGCTCCGGGGACTTCTTCTGCTGCGCCTTTCTCCGCTGCGAAGTAGGACGACGGGCTGCAGCCGCCGAATCGCTGGTTGGTGGCGGCCCTCGAACGGCTCTTCACCGCAGCGAAGCAGGGCGGGATTCCGGTGTGCTGGCTCGCCTTCGGCGCGATGCATGCCGTCGGGCGGGATCGCGACCATACTGCCGGGGAACCGGAGGGAACCCCATGGGCAAGGGCGATCCGACCCCGCGACTGACCCCGTTCCAGCGCATCGAGATCCAGATGGAGGCGATCGTGCCGCTCGTTCGCGAGCTGCAGCAGGTCCTCGGCGAGCAGGTCGTACTCGATGCCCTGAGGCAGAGCGTTCGGCGCGAGATCGAGGCGGCCGAGGCGTTGCCGCGACGCGAGCCCGACTTCGATGCGATCCGCGCCGCCATGGGCCGCTATGCCGAAGGCGATGCCCTCGCATACCAGGTGCTCGAGCAGTCGCCCGACCACCTGGCCATCGACGTGACGCGTTGCGGCTACGCCGAGCTCATGGATCGGCTCGACGCGCGGGACCTGGGAGACGCCCTGATCTGCTCACACGACCACGCGGCGACGCTCCAGGGCGGAGCCCAGCTGGAGCGCACCCAGACCTGCATGCAGGGCGCGTCCCACTGCGACTTCCGCTTCCGGCGACGACCGGGCACCGACGTGCCGTCCTCCGGAACCTCAGGATGATCGCTGCGAGCCGGCCGCGCAGGAGCCGAGCGTGGCCGCCTTCGGCGCCGTCACCGGGACCTCGGCCTCGAACGAGCGTCGACGCCCGCGAGACCGCAGCCCCCAGCTCCAGAGCCGCTCCGCCGGCAGGGGCAGGACCAGGAACCAGTGCTCCAGCACCGCCAGGATCGTCAGGGTCGCGAGACACGTGAAGCCGGCGACCTCGTAGGGAGTGGCGTCTGCCGCGAGGGCACCGCGGACCCACATCGCCGCGATCACGGTCGAGACCGTGATCGAGACGGGAAAGAGCAGGTTCATGGACCGCTCCCCGAAGAAGCCCTCGAGGTAGCGCAGGTGCTCGGGGAGAAACGACTCGAAGCGATTCCGTACGCCGAGGAACACGTTCAGCTTGGCCGAGAGGTGCATGCCCCAGAGCACGACGAAGGTCCACAGGCCGACCTGATTGGGCGCGCCCCAGGTCAACCCGGCCACGACGAGCGCGGTGGCGACGAGCGCCAGCTCGTGGTGGAGGCTGGTCGCGATCGCGTGGCCGAAGTGACGCGGCCCCGAGCAGCCCTCGGGGCACGCCGCCTTGCGGGGACCCGTCACGTAGCCCAGGTAGAAGGCGACCGCCTGCCAGCCCCAGACCACGAGGCCGAACGCGAAGGCCCGGTAGGCGCCTGCCGCACTCGCGTCGCGACTGCCCCACGCGAGACCGCACAGGCTGATCGCCGCCGCGAGGGTGGCGCCGAGCATGCTCCAGCGGAAGGTCCGCCGCGGCAGGCCGTCCAGGTACAGCACCACGCCGGTGCCGAGCCACCACACGAACAGCGCGAAGAGGACGGGAAGGCCGTACTCGATCATGTGCTCCCTCTTCCGTCCTCGTTCCCGCGACGCACGCTCGCGGCGCCGGGGCTCGCGGGCGGCCGAGACCGCCCGAAGCCCTCATCCTCCCTCGTCAACGCTCGTTGCCGCGGCCCGCGCCATTCCCGGCGACGGCTCCGCACGCGCCGCCGCATGGACGATGGCGTTCAGCTCCGGGTAGTCCTTCAGCATGCTGACGCCGTAGAGGGGCTTCGCGACGCCCTGGTGGCAGGTCGCGCAGTGGACCTTGAAGGGATCTCCCTCGGGCCCCTTGCGGTACTCCGGGAACACCGGCTCGAGCGGCTGGATGTAGTTCTGGTTGACGCTGCGCGCCATCCGGATCCCGTACCAGGCCGTCACGCGCGTGGGCGAGCTGGCCTCCCACGATCGGAACACGCGGCTGTTGTGGCAGTACGTGCAGTTCACCCCGAGCGCGGTGGAGAAGTGCATCATGAACCCGTAGGTCCACTCCGCGTCCTTGATCGTGTTGCGGTTGTCCGCGGGCAGTGCGGCCGCGGACTGGACCCGGATCTCCTCCTCCCCCAGCAGGAAGGGGGTGAAGGGGTCGGCCGGAAGCGAGGCCATGCCCACCGACGGCATCGGGGCGTTCTGGCCCGCCCGGTATCCCACCATGGGCAGATCGCGCTCGTGGCTGGAATCGCTCACCCAGTAGCTCGCCGGCACCGGCATGCCGCGGTGGCAGGTGTAGCAAGTGACCCCGGTCGCCCCGACGTGCGAGCTCCAGTCCGCATTGATGTGCTTCGTCATCTGCAGCATGCGCCGGGAGACGACCTTCGTATACGGCGCCTCCGGATACTCCGCGGCGAAGTTGCCCCCGGCATGGCAGTACGCGCAGCCCTGCTCGGGCGACACCCAGGTGGTCATGGCCGCCATCACGCGGGTCATCTCGCCGGCGCTCAGGTTTCCGAGCACCTTCAGGTTCTGGAACACCTCCGACGCCCGAGGCCCGCCCGGAGCCGCCGGCGGGACCGGATCCGGGACCTGGTTGGCGTCCCGCGTCCTCGCCGCGATGCGGGGGTTCTGGACCTGCTCGACCGCCAGACCCCGGAAGTCTCCCTGGCTGACCTCCATGGGCGGCCTCTCGCATCCGACGACCAGTGCGCCGCCCAGGAGGAGTGCCGCGAGCTCGAGACGCATCCCGACGCGACTCCCGACTCGAACCCCGAATCGACTCCCGACTCGACTCCCGACTCGACTCCCGACTCGAATGGACCGCCTCATGATCCCGCTCCCGGCATCGCCACCGGATCGGCGACGGGCGGAAGGACCTGCGGATAGCCGGGCGCCACGCCGTGCTTGACGCCCCACAGGTACCAGTTGTCCACGACCGTACCGGTCAGCAGGATTCCGATGCCTCCCGTGAGCGTGCACAGCACGGCGAACCACCAGGCCCAGCGGTGGATCGACTCCATCGAGGCGTTGAACCCCATCGTCCAGCGCCAGAAGAGCGCCGCCCGCTCGGAGGCCGTGCCCCGGTTGGTCACCTGCTCGAGCTCGCGATCTCCCCCGAAGCGACTCACGGCGAGGATGGTGGCCGCGTGCATGGCGAACAGCAGCGTCGAGCCGTACAGGAACACGATCGAGAGCATGTGGAAGGGGTTGTAGAAGAGGTTGCCGTAGCGGATCGAGAACGCCGCCGTCCAGTCGAGGTGCGGGAAGATCCCGAAGGGCACGGCCTCGCTCCAGCTCCCCATCAGCACGGGTCGGATGAAGCCGAGCACCAGATACAGCCAGATCGCGGACGCGAAGGCCCACGCCACGTGGGTCCCCATGCCGAGCCTGCGGGCGTGGCTCCACATCCGATACCACCACAGCAGGATCGACGTCGTCAGGAAGAAGCCCGCCATCAGCCACCAGCCGCCCTCGTTGAGCGGCGGCAGCGACAGCCCGTACTTGGGCGGGGGCGGCTCGAGGGCCAGCCACGGCAGCAGCCGGACGAACTGGATGGGATCCCAGCCCACGGACGCCCACATGTTGAGTCCGATGATCTCGATCGCCACGAATCCGAAGAAGAGCGAGGCCAGACCCGCGGTGCCGAGGTAGATCGGGCCGAGCTGGAACTCGCCCAGCAGGCCCAGCAGGTACGAGGACTGGGGCCGGACCTGCCGGCCCCACTCGCTCTCTCCCGCGAGCTCCACGCCGGAGTCGGCCGGTCCCCGGACCTGCACCTGGGTGAAGAGATTCTGGTATTCCGCCACGTCGAACTCCCTGGCTCAGCTCCAGATCGGGAGGTTGAGCCACCAGCCCCACCACTCGGGCCAGCCCCGGCTCCAGAACGGGCCGCTGATCACGATGCACAGGGCGCTGAACAGACCCGCGGACAGCGCGAGGAAGAGCCCCAGCCGGTGGATGCCCAGTGCGCCGACCGAGTAGCCGATCGTGTCGCGGAAGAAGCTGGCCTCGTGCTCGGCGGTCTTCACGGGCTCCCCCTTCTGGGGGTTCGTGACCGAGAGGATCTGCGCGCCGTGCAGCGCGAGGGCGAGGGTGGTGGTGAAGAAGAAGGTGATCGCGATCATGTGCGCGGGGTTGTAGTGGAAGTGCAGGTACTGGTATCCGACGTTCGAGACCCAATCGAGGTGGCTCAGGATTCCGTACGGGAACCCGTGCCCCCAGGCGCCCAGCAGCACCGGGCGGATCACCACGAGCGTCACGTAGGCGACGACCGCCACCCCGTAGGCCACCGGGATGTGGAGCCCCATCCCGAGCTTCCGGGAGATCTCCGCCTGGCGCAGCGCCCAGGACACGAAGGCCCCGGTCGCGCAGATCGTCACGACCTGCCACAGGCCGCCTTCCCGCATCGGGGCGAAGGCCAGCCCGTAGGAGAGGTCCGGGGGGGCGATGTTGATCTGCCAGAGGTTCCACGTCGGGCCGATGGCCGCGCCCCAGGCCAGCAGCGCCGTGCCGACCAGGCTGAAGAAGATCGTCGTCACACCGAAGAAGCCGACGTAGAAGGGCCCCACCCAGAAATCGAAGAGATTTCCGCCGATCAGGGTCCCTCCGCGTACGCGGTACCTCTTCTCGAAGCTGAGCATGGCCATCGCCACATCCTCCAGGGCGGTGGGGTCGCGGCCCGCCCGACCGCGTGGCCGCTGGCGGCGGACGGAATCGACAGAGGCTGCCGGATTGCGTCGCGCCGCCAGCGGCGACCGGCACTACTCCCGCAGCGGCAGCGCCGGAGCCTGGGCGAGCTGCTGCGACGCCTGGGACATCTGCGTCGCGCCGGGATTGTTCAGCCAGTTGTAGCGTTCCGTGCTGAGCAGGATGAAGTGGATCACCACCGCCAGCGTGAACAGGAACGTGAACAGCGCGATCAGCGTCCGTCGCGGATCGAAGAGAATCCAGACTCGCCACATGGCGTGTCCTCCTATCGCTCGTACGGAGACGGCTCGTATGGAGACGCCTCCTACGGATACGGATGCGAGTCGCGGGGACTCGCGATGGACCGGCGTCGCACACCGCGACGCGCGGCCGGCGCCTCTACTGGAGCCAGGGGCGCCACTGCCACACGAGGATGTGCGCGACGATCGCGATTCCCGTGAACATGGCGAAGCTGCCCATGAAGACCGAGTGGAACTCCTTGGCCTCCTCCTCGGTCAGCCCGGACAGGGTGCCCCCCCGCTTCTCTGCTGCCATCTACGTGTCCTCCATCGGGGCGATTGGGCCCCCGACGGCCTTGCGGCCGGTGGCGCGACGCATCGCGCGGCTCGATGACGCGGCGGCTCTCGTCGCGTCGAGTGAACGCCCGACGAGGTCGGGCTGCCTGATCCTCCTCTCGCAGTCCTCCTACATTCCGGTGAAGGCGATCGGGACGTAGGTGTCCGCCGCCTGTCGGGCCTCGCTCACGATCGACCCGTAGCCGTCCGGTCCCGGCGGCCAGGGGCGCCAGCGCCAGCCCGTGGCCCGCCCGACCGTCGCCGGGACGAGGAAGAGCAGGAAGCCTGCGACGAGCAGCCGACTCATCTGCCGGTCCTCCTCGGCCATCCACGCGCGGTCCACGCCCGGCGCCACGCTCCCGCAGGCGGCGGCGCCTTCGAAGGGCACCGGCCCGCGAAGCCCCGGGTTCCCGACGGCCCGAATCGGAGCCGGCGCAGCGGAGATCGCAGTCGACCCGCCCCTCCCGTAGCCGCTGACATCGGTCCGAAGATCCATCGTCACCGTCCTCCTCTCGGCCCTGTCGGGCATCGTCGTCGTCATGCCGCGCGTCCTTCGAGGGCCCTGGCGGATTCGCCGACCCGCTCCGCCGTCACTCGGGCCTCGCCGGCCCGCCTCGCGTCGCGCTCCACCGCGTCCCGCAGCCGCTTGGCCGCCGAGATCCGTGTCAGGACCGGGTGCAGCGCGACGCACGCGTCGAGAATGCGCAGTGCCGCCTGGTCCCAGGGCAGCTCCGCGTGCCGCATGGCGGGCGTCGCGTCCACCCGGTCGAGCTCCACGCCCAGGGGCAGGACGTGGAAGAGCGCGTCGAAGAGCGCATTGCAGCACTCCTGGACCACGTAGGTGGCGCCCGCGTAGCCCATGAAGGGCGTGCCGGTATGGCGCCGGACGATCGCACCCGGGAACGAGGCCGGGATGTAGGCGGCGCGCCCACCGGTCTCGGCCAGGTACATCCGCTCGTTGTAGCTGCCGAAGAGCAGCAGCGGCGGCTTCTCGCGCACGGCTCGGCGTACGGCGTCGTTGTCGGGCTTGACGCCGGCGCACCGCGCGAAGGAGAAGGCGCACGGAAGACCGAGCTCCTCCTCGAGGAAGTGTCGCACGCCGCGTGCGTAGGTCTCGGGAGCGACGATGGCGAAGCTCGCCGTACCGAAGAAGTCCTGGGTGACCGAGCGCCAGAGGTCCCAGAGCGGCTTGACGGTGCTGTGCTTCTCGCGCTCGATGAAGGGCTCCGGATCGAGGTCGAGGAGCCTTCCCAGTGCGCGCAGGAAACGCGTGGTGCTGTGGAGCCCGATCGGCGCCTGCAGGTACGGGCGCTCCAGGGTCTCGCACAGCTTGCGCCCGAACTCGCGGTAGAGGCAGATGTTGACGTCGGCGTCCACCAGGCGCG
>JAAUYK010152301.1_pt1 | contig 11137 bp, 6 predicted proteins | sample 7278021 | NCBI WGS metagenome assembly JAAUYK01 (sample SAMN14350223, study PRJNA611818) | marine sediment metagenome | isolation source: surface marine sediment (1.8m) | place: French Polynesia: Moorea | collected 2018-08
CTCCAGCAGCTCGTCCAACAGGATCGCCCGCTCGAGCGCGCTGCGCTCGCGCAGCGCAGGATCGGCGGCGGTCTCGGCGCGCTCGGCGAGGAACGCCGCGAGGCCCTCCGCGTCGATGCTGGCGCGCAGCGCGCGCTCGAGCCCGGCCCGGGCCTCGTCGGATTCCGGGGAGGCCTGGAGCACGGCGCGATACAGGGCGGCTGCCTCGTCCGGCCGTTCCAGGGAGTCGACCAGGAGCCGCGCCCGCGCCAGATCGATCCGCAGCCGTTCCTCATCGCCCGGCTCGAACCCCCGGCTCCGCACGAGCAGAACCTGGGCGAGCTCCTCGAATCGCTCCGCTCGAGCGAGGAGCTGCTCCAGCCTCGAAGCGGCGTCTTCGGGAGCGCCCGGCTCCGCGATCAGGCGAGACAGGGACTCGATGGCTCCGGCCGGATCTCCCAGCGGACCCTCCTGGAGTCGGGCCAGCTCCTCGAGACAGGCCAGCCGGCCCGGCTGGGGCAGCAACTCGGCGAGGCGGTACAGCGCAGCGGCCAGCTCGTCCGGTCGGTCCGCGTCGCGCAGCACCCCGACCTCGAGCTCGAGGGCCCTGGCGTCGCGGGGATCCGCCGCCAGCGCGCGCTCACAGGCGCCTAGCGCCGCGTCGACGCGGCCCGCCGCAGCGTGCAGCTCCGCGATGCGGCGCCGGTGCGCTCCCTGCTCGGTGCCGGGGAGGAAGGGGTCGAGCGCCTCGAGCGCTTCGACGAGCTGCGCCCGGTCGCCCGTCTGCTCGTGCAGGTGTGCGAGCGTGCGCAGGGCCGCCGCGTCTTCGGGGGCCGCCGACACCCAGCGCTGTACCCAGGGCAGGGCGGCTTCGATCGTGCCGCGCTGCTCCTGCAGGGCGACGATCTCGACCACCAGCGCCGCGAGCTCGCGCCGGTCCACTGCGATCCGCGCTTCGCGCTCGCAGTTCCGCAGGCGTTCCTCGCGTTCGTCCGGATCGCCCGGCGCGGTCCGGCTGGATGGCGTCGCCGCCTCCGCGGCTGCGCCGGCTGCGGAGGAGCCCCGCACCGCCGCGGCACGCTCCGCGCGAAGACGCGCGAGCGCTTCGGTGAGGGCTGGCACGCCCGGGTCCGCGGCTGCGGCCCGCTCGTAGGCCTCGAGCGCCGCTTCGTGATCGCCCAGACGGTGTTCCAAGAGCGCGCCCATCTCCATGAGGACGGCGGCTCGCGTGGTCTCGTCGTCCCCCGAACTGGCCACCCAGCGCTCCATCAGCGCGGCGGCCTCGCGGAAGTGTGCGAGTCGGATCCGCACCTCGGCGAGGGCTTCCAACACGATCGGGTCGTCGCCGTGCTGGGTCAGGGCGGCCTGCAGATAGGCGCACGCGCAGGCGTCGTCCGAGCGCTCCGTCTTGAGCGACGCGGCCTCGAGCAGCGCCCAGGTGGGCGTCGCCTCGCCCCGTAGCTCGATCAGTCGCTCCAGGCGGCGCAGCAGGGCGTCCTCGTCGCCTCGAACCCGCTCCACGTCCGCCAGGGCCGCGTGGAGATCCGGATTGCCGGGATCCAGCTCGACGGCCGTCTCGAGCCAGTCCCGGGCGGCTGCGGGGCTCTGCAGCCGCTCGAGCTCCAGCCGGCCGGCCTCGAGCGCGATGCTCGCGCGCACCCGATCGTCCGTGGCCAGCTCGAAGCTCCGGCGGCTCAGGTTCGCGAGCAGCGGCCAGTCGCCACGGGCTCGGGCGTGCGCCGTCAGCGCATCCAGCGCCTCCCGCTGGGTCGGGTCGTTGGTCAGGGCCCGCCGGTAGGCGCTCATCGCCTGCTCGCGATCGCCCAGGGGTCCCTCGAGCAACCGAGCCAGTCGGACGAGGCATGCGGCGCGCTCCACGCCCTCGCTGCCCTCGATCGCGGTCTCCCAGGCGCGGGCCGCCTCGCGGTGACGCCCGGCCGCCTCGTGACTCAGGGCAAGCTCCGCGGGCGCCTCGGGGACATTCGTCGCTCCCAGCCGGTCGCCTTGTTCCGCCACACGTCCTCCTGCGGGATCCGCCGCCACGGCTGTTCATCGACCGCCGCCCCGCCGGGCTTGATGCTCGAGCGCGAATTCCTTGCGGCCAAGTACGCGTTCCATTAACGTTTTTCGGCTACACCGCCGGCGCGCGCCGCTCCGGCGCCCCGCGAGCCACCGCTGCATGGCGCCCGAACGAAACCCTTCGCCCCCGACGGCCGCGTCCCCCACGGCCGCATCCCCCACGCCCGGGAAGGCCGGCGCGCCGCTGCCGCCTGCCGAGCGCCGCCGCCGCGTACGCGAGCTCTGGTTGATCGGGCTGCTGGTGGCGGTCCTCGCCGCACTGCTCCTACAGCAGCCGCTCGGCGGGCTGGTGGAGGGAGTCGGGGACAGCGGGTTGTTCCTGTTCCTGAACACCTTCACCGTGATCCTGATCCTGATCTTCGGCTTCCTGGTGACGCGCAACTTCTGGAAGCTGGTCGGAGAGCGGCGCCGCGGCATTCTCGGCTCGCATCTCAACCTGAAGTTCGTCGCGGCCTTCGTGCTCATCGCACTGGTCACCACCTCCGGGCTGTTCGTGGTGTCCGCCTTCTTCATCACCCAGTCCCTCGACAAGTGGTTCAGCGTGCAGGTGGATCGGGCGCTGGAAGAGAGCGGCGAGGTGGCGGCGAGCTACTACCAGTCCACCGCGGAGGGCGCGCTGTTCTACGCGCGCCGCATCGCGGAGCGGATCGCGGCCGAGCAGCTGGCGCGGGAGGACAACCGGGCGGCCCTCGAGGAGTTCGTCCGCGCCAGGCAGCGCGAGTACAACCTGGGCGTCGTGGAGGTCTTCGGCGCCTCGGGTCAGGAGCTGGTGAGCGCCGTGAATCCGGAGATCCCGGCCGCCAACTTCTCGCACCGGGACAGCGATCTGGTCCGCTCCGCCATGGACGGCGGGGCGAGCTGGCGCGTCGAGGAGGTGGGGAGCGGCGACGTGATCCGCGGGGCGGTGCCCATCGCCGCCGCGGACGGCTCCGGTGAGCCCGTGGGGGCCGTCGTGGTCAACCACCTCATACCCTTCTCGCAGGCGCGTAAGGTCGCGAGCATCCAGGCGACGCTCGACGAGCACCGCCGTCTCCAGCCTCGGGCGGGCCAGATCCGCGGCGCCTACGTGCTGGCGCTGCTGCTCGCCTTCCTGGTGGAACTCGTGCTGGCGATCTGGATCGGCTTCCGGCTCGCCAAGGGCGTCACCGGACCGATCCGCGAGCTCGCCCAGGGCACGGCCGAGGTTGCTCGGGGCAATCTGGACGTGTCCGTGCCCGCGAACTCGGAGGACGAGGTGGGCTTCCTCGTCCAGTCGTTCAATCACATGATTCGCGATCTGCGCGAGGCGCGCACCGGCATCGAGCGCTCCGCCACCGAGCTCGAGCGCCGGCGTCGCTACATGGAGGTCGTTCTCGGCAACATCGGAGCCGGAGTCGTCTCCCTCGACGGCGAGCGGCGCATCAGCACCATCAATCCGTCGGCCCAGCGCTATCTCGGCATCCCCGCCGGCACGGGGCTGCTCGGCCAGACGATCGCCGACGTCGCGACGCGTCCCGAGCTGATCGAGGTGATCGAGGAGCTCTCGGGGCAGCTCCAGCCGGGGCTGCGCGAGAGCATTCGCCGCCAGGTGCAGGTGCCGGTCGGCGTCGAGCAGGCCACCCTGTTCGTCACCCTGACCGCCATGCACGACGAGGCGGGCGACCCGATCGGAACGGTGGTCGTCTTCGACGACTACACCCAGCTCGTCAAGGTCCAGCGCCTCGCCGCCTGGCGCGAGGTGGCTCGACGCATCGCCCACGAGATCAGGAACCCCCTCACCCCGATCCAGCTCTCGGCCCAGCGCATGCGGCGGCGTTTCCGGGAGCGGCTCACCGACGGCGACCCGGGCGAGACCAAGGTGTTCGACGAGTGCGTCGACGCCATCACGAGCCAGGTCGAGAGCCTGAAGCTGCTGGTCGACGAGTTCTCCAACTTCGCGCGGCTTCCCTCGGCGCAGCCCCGTCCCGACGACCTCAATCGCATCGTCAGCGAAGTCCTGGCGAGCTATGCGGGGAACGACGACGTAGAGTTCGTCACGGACCTGGCGGAGAACCTCCCCACCGTCGAGGTGGACCGCGAGCAGATGCGCAGGGCACTCACGAACCTGATCGACAACGCCGTCGCCGCCGTGCGGCAATCCGGTCGTGGCGCCGGGGAAGCCGGCCACATCCGGCTGCGCAGCGTGCACGATGCGGCGCTCCAGAGCGTGCGGCTGGAGGTCGCCGACGACGGGGAGGGGATTCCGCCCGCGGATCGTCGCCGCGTGTTCGAGCCCTACTTCTCGACCAAGGATCGGGGGACCGGGCTCGGTCTCGCCATCGTTTCTCGCATCGTTGCCGATCATCGCGGCTACGTGCGGGTGCAGCAGAACGAGCCTCGCGGCACGCGCTTCGTCATCGAGCTTCCGGTGAGGGGCGCGTGAGCCGGATCCTGATCGTAGACGACGAAGAGGGAATCCGACGATCGGTAGCGGGAATCCTGGAAGACGAGGGGTTCTCGACCTGCTGCGCCGAGGACGGAGACTCGGCCCTGACCGCGATTTCGCGCGACGGCCCGCCGGAGCTGGTGCTGCTCGATATCGCCATGCCGGGACGCGACGGAGTCGAGGTGCTCGTGGAGTTGCGCGAACGCTGGCCCGCGCTCCCGGTGGTGATGATGAGCGGCCACGGAACGATCGAGACCGCCGTGCGCACGACGCGCTACGGAGCCTACGACTTCATCGAGAAGCCTCTCTCGATCGACAAGCTGCTCCAGACGATCCAGCAGGCGCTGGTGCGCGCGCGCAGCGAGGGAGACGCCCTGCGACAGCGCGCGGAGACGCTGCGCGCCCACGAGATCCTCGGTGAGTCCGCCGCAATCGTGAAGCTCAAGGAGCAGATCGAGGTCGCGGCGCCCACCAACGGCTGGGCGATGATCACCGGCGAGAACGGCACGGGCAAGGAGCTCGTCGCGCGTCAGATCCACCTGCGCAGCAAGCGTTCCCAGCATCCCTTCGTCGAAGTGAACTGCGCCGCCATTCCGGAGGAGCTGATCGAGTCCGAGCTCTTTGGCCACGAGAAGGGCGCGTTCACGGGAGCCGTGGCCCAGAAGCGTGGCAAGTTCGAGCAGGCCCACGGCGGCACGATCTTCCTGGACGAGATCGCGGACATGAGCTTGATGACCCAGGCCAAGGTGCTGCGGATCCTCCAGGAGCGGAGTTTCACCCGGGTCGGGGGGGCCGAGACCCTGGACGTCGACGTACGGGTCATCGCCGCGACCAACAAGAGCCTCGGGGAGGAGATCGCAAAGGGAAGCTTCCGCGAGGATCTCTACTACCGCATCAACGTCATTCCCTTCCACGTGCCCCCGCTGCGCGAGCGCCGCGAGGACATCGCGATCCTGGCGCGCACCTTCGTCGAGGAATTCTGCGCCGAGGCGGGGGCTGCGCCGAGGGAGATCGCGCCGGAGGCGATGGAAGTGCTGCGGGCGCACTCCTGGCCGGGCAACGTGCGGGAGCTGCGGAACCTGATGGAACGTCTGGTGATCATGACGCGCAGCGAAGTCATTCGACGCGAGGATCTGCCCGAGACGCTGCGGAGCGCCGGGCTTCCAGAGGACGGAAGCAAGCTCCGGCTCGACGAGGCGCGGCGCAGCTTCGAGCGCGAGTACCTGCTGGAGCGACTGGCGGAGCACGGCTGGAACATCTCGCGGACCGCCGAGGCCATCGGCATCGCGCGCGAGAGCCTGTCCCGGAAGATCAAGAGCTACAAGATCGAGGTCGAGCGTGGCTGAGGCGCCGCGACCTCCCCTACGCGTCGACGCGCAGGTGCTCGCGCTCGAGGACGAGGGCGGGACCAACCGCCGTCTCGTGCTGCACGTGCCGGGCTGGCCGGGATCCGCCCCCGGTCAGTTCGCGATGCTCTCGCCGGGGCCCTGTGCGGCGGTCCCGCGCACCGATCCGCTCCTGCCGAGACCGATGGCGATCTACCGCGAGGGAGCGGGGAACGGGGCCGCCGAGCTGGAGATCCTGTTCAAGTGCCACGGACGCGGTACCGCGCTGCTCGCCGAGAGCCGGCCCGGGCAGACGGTACGGCTCGTGGGACCGCTGGGTCGGGCCTTCGAGGACCCACGGCCCGGAGAGCGCCCGGTGATCGTGGCCGGCGGGACCGGAATCGCCTCCGTGTACGGTCTCGCGGCGCGGCTGGCGGAGCGGCTCGGGGGCGCGTCGCTCCGGGTCCTGCTCGGCGCGCGAGGCGCCGACGACGTGATGGGGGAGCGGGACTTCGCGGCGCTGGGCGTGCCGCTCGAGATCGCCACGGAAGACGGCAGCCGCGGCCGTCGCGGCCTGGTGACGGAGCTGCTCGAGGCGACGCTCGCACTCGGAGGTGCCGCGAGGGTCTACGCCTGCGGTCCGACGCCGATGATGCGGCGCGCAGCCGAGATCGCGGCCGAACGGGGAATGGCCTGTGTGGCGTCGCTCGAGAACGGAATGGCGTGCGGCTTCGGCGCCTGTCTCGGCTGCGCGGTCCCGCTGCGCGCCGGCGGCTTCGCACTGGTGTGCCGGGACGGCCCGGTCTTCGACGCTCAGGCCGTCGCCTGGGAGGGGATGCCGTGAGCGGCGGCTCCGCGAGCCCGGTCGACCTCCGCGTGGACCTGGCGGGAATCCCGCTGCGGAACCCCGTTCTCACGGCCTCCGGGACCTTCGGCTACGGGACCGAGTTCGCGCCCTTCCTGGATCTGCGCCGCATTGGCGGCTTCGTGGCCAAGAGCCTCACCCTCGAGCCGCGCTTCGGGAATCCGCCGCCCCGCATCGCCGAGGCGCCCTCGGGGATGCTCAACGCGATCAGCCTGGAGAACGTCGGCGTCGATGCCTTCGTGCGCGAGAAGCTGCCGGAGCTCCCCGAGGGCGTCACGGTCATCGCGAGCCTGTTCGAGACCGAGATCGACCGCTACGCCGAGGTGGCCAAGCGCCTGACCGGCGTCGCGCGGGTGGCGGGCCTCGAGGTCAACGCCTCGTGCCCGCACGTGAAGAGCGGCGGGATCGAGTTCGGTCAGCGGCCGGAGGTGCTGGCCGATCTGGTGCGCGCCACCCGTCGCGCCACCTCCCTGCCCCTGCTCGTGAAGCTCTCACCGAACGTGACGAGCATCGCGGAGATGGCCCGGGTCTGCGAGGGCGAGGGGGCCGACGGCCTGTCGCTCATCAACGCCGTGCAGGCGCTCGAGGTGGACGTGGAGACCCGCCGGCCCGTGCTGCGGAACGTCCTCGGGGGGCTCTCCGGCCCGGCGATCCGGCCCATCGCCCTGCGCATGGTCTGGCAGGCGCGTCAGGCCGTCTCGCTGCCGATCTGCGGAATCGGGGGAATCGGCAGCGCCGAGGACGCCGTCAAGTTCCTGCTGTGTGGCGCCACGGCGGTCCAGGTCGGTACGGCCAACTATCTCGACCCGACCGTGGCGGGGCAGGTGGTCGAGGGGCTCGAGGCGTACGCGGAGCGGCACGGGGTGTCCCGCGTCACGGACCTGGTGGGAGCCCTGGAGACGCCGGGGCGCGGCTGAGCGCAGGCGTCGGGGCGCTTCAGCGCGGGATCCGCCTCCGGGGAAGGGGGCGGTTTCCGATTGCGTTTCCCAATGATTTTGATAGTTTACGCGGGCTTGGGCGGGAAGCCGCAGGTGGGGGAGTGTGCTCTCGCGCTGCGCTTCGTCATGCATCGGGCGCAGCGGCGTTCTCGCGGGCAGTTTCACGGGCATTCTCGCGGTCGGCTTCACGGTTCAGGCAGGTTCGGGAAGCGGTCTAGGCGGTCTAGGCGGTCTAGCTGGGCGGGTGGTCCGCTCTTTTTTGTTTATGGGCACTGTGGATATCTCGTGGGCTTTCTTGGCGAACAGGCCGGCGCGGGGACGAGCGCTCCCCGCGAATGGCGAGCGATGGGCCGGGCGATGTACAGGGACATTCCGGAGGAGCTGCGTACGTTGATCGAGCCGGTCGTCGAGGATGCCGGACTCGAGCTGGTCGACGTCGCGCTATCGCGCGGCCGTCCCCCGCTGCTCCTTCGCGTGACCATCGATACGCCGCAGGGCGACGGTCGCGTTCCGGTGGACGTCTGCGCCCGGGTTTCGCGGGAGGTGGAGACCAATCTGGACGCGGCCGACGCGATTCGCCAGCGCTATCGGCTCGAGGTCTCGTCGCCGGGTCTCGATCGCCTGCTGGCTCGGGAGAAGGACTTCGAGGCGGCTTGTGGCAGCGAGGTGCGACTCGAGACGCGCCGGCCCGTCGACGGGCGCCGCCGCTTCCGCGGCCGGCTGCTCGACTTCCGCCACGGCACGGCGCGGCTCTCGGTCGAGGGTCGCGACGTCCACGTCCCCTTCGAGGAGGTCGCCAAGGCCCACACCGTCTACGAGTTCTCTCGCGCCGATTTCGCCAACGGAGCCGGGGCGCGATGAGGTCGGTATTGCTCGGCGCGCACTTCACGGCAACGCACTTCACGGCAACAGGGGTGGAGCGTACATGCTCGGCTTGAAACGAGAGATCGATCAGGTCGCCAAGGACAAGGGCATCGACTCATCGGAGATCATCGGTGCGCTCGAAGAGGCCATGAAGCAGGCCGCGCGGCGCGAGCGGGGCATGGAGACCGAGATCGAGGCGCGCTTCAACGAGGAGCTGGGCGAGATCGAGCTCTTCGAGTTCCGCGAGGTCGTCGAGAGCGTCGAGAACGAGCAGACCCAGATCGCCATCGCGGACGCGAAGCAGTACGACCCGGACGCGGAGCTGGGAGACGAGATCGGGGTGAAGCTCGACACGGCCCATTTCGGCCGCATCCTGGCCCAGACCGCCAAGCAGGTGATCATCCAGCGGATCCGCGAAGCGGAGCGCGACACGGTCTACGAGGAGTACAAGGACCGGAACGCGGAGATCGTGAACGGCATCGTCCGCCGCTTCGAGAAGGGCGCGATCATCGTGGACCTGGGCCGCGCCGAGGCGGTACTTCCGCTCAAGGAGCAGGTGCCGCGCGAGAACTACCGGCCCAACGACCGGGTTCGCGCCTACGTGATCGAGGTCAACAAGAACACCAAGGGCTCGCAGATCATCCTGTCCCGCACCTGCATCGAGATGCTCACGAAGCTCTTCGAGCAGGAGGTGCCCGAGATCTACGAGGGCATCGTCACCATCCAGTCCGCCGCGCGGGAGCCCGGTGGGCGCTCGAAGATCGCCGTGGCCTCGCGGGACAGCGACGTGGATCCCGTGGGCGCCTGTGTCGGCATGAAGGGCAGCCGCGTCCAGGCCGTCGTGCAGGAGCTGCGCGGCGAGCGGATCGACATCGTTCCGTGGAGCCCGGATCCGGCGCGCTACGTGTGCTCGGCGCTGTCCCCCGCGCAGGTTTCGAAGGTGATCATCGACGACGCCAACAACTCGATGGACGTGATCGTCCCCGACGACCAGCTGTCCCTCGCAATCGGTCGCAAGGGCCAGAACGTCCGGCTCGCCGTGCAGCTGACCGGTTGGAAGATCGACATCAAGAGCGAGTCGAAGATGCGGGAGCTGGCCCAGTGGCTGGCGGAAGCCGTCTCGGTGGTCGAGGGCTGCGGAGATGCGGATGCCGAGCTGCTGCTGCAGCAGGGCATCACCTCGCTCGAGGACCTGGCGGGCTGTGATCCGGACATGCTCTCCCAGCTTCCGGGAATCGACGAGGCGGGAGCGCAGGCGATCAAGGTGCGCGCCGCGGAGCTCGCGGAGCGCAAGGCAGCGGAAGAGGAAGCGGCGCGCCTCGAGGCCGAGCGCGCGGAAGCAGAGCTCGCCGCGGCGGCCGAGTCCGCTGCCGCCGAGGCGACCCCCGAATCCTCGGGCGAGCCGCAGGGCGAGCCCGGCGCGACGAGCTAGCGAGGGAGGGGCCGGAAGGTCTCGGGAGAGCCAAGGCACGCGATGGCGAAGATCAGGGCATACAAGCTTGCGGAAGAGCTCGGGATCGAGCGCAACGAGTTCGTCGAGAAGGCGGCGGCAGCCGGCGTCGATCTCAAGAGCGCCATGGCGTCCCTCGACGATGCCGTGGCCGACGAGCTGCGCGAGAAGCTGGGAGCCGGACGCAAGGCCGGCCAGGTGGTGACGGAGCGCCGCGTCCAGAAGGGCGGGACCGCCACCGTCATTCGCCGACGCAAGAAGGCGGCGGAACCCGAGCCGCCCCCGCCGGTCGAGGGGGCGAAGCCGGTCGTGCCCACGCCCACCGTCGAACCGATCGCGGAGGACGTGGAGCCGCTACAGGTCGCGGCGGAGCTCGAAGCCCCGGAGCCGTCTCCCGAGCCGGTGCCCGAACAGGAGCCCGCGCCCGAGCCCGAGCCGGAGCCCGAGCTGCCGGCCCCCGCGCCCCGGGAGGTGGAGAGCGAGCCCGCCCCGCTGCGTCCGGCGGCCGGCACGGCGATGCCGGATCGCCCGAGCGGGCCGGATCGTTCCGGTCGCCAGCGAAAGCTGGTCCGGGAAGTCGTGAATCTCCGCGAGCAGGAGCGTCTGGCACGCCAGGCGACGGGTCGAGGGGGCATCCGACGCCAGGTGACGGTGGATCCTCGGACCGCGACCTCGCCGCGGCGACGTCGCCGCGACGCGCCTGCGCCGCGTCCCGCCGCCTCCGCACCTCCCAAGGAATCCAAGCGGGTGCTGCGCGTGGACGGTGCCGTCTCCGTGGGTGAGCTGGCGCGACTGCTCGGCGCCAAGGCCCCCGAGATCCAGCGCAAGCTCATGGCCCTCGGCACCATGGTGGCCATCAACCAGTCCATCGAGGCGCAGACGGCCGCCAAGGTCGCGGCGGAGTACGGCTTCGAGATCCAGGACGTCGGCTTCAAGGAGGACGCCTACATCGCGGAGCCCGCGGCCGTGGACGACGCGAACCTGGTGCCGCGCCCGCCGGTCATCACCGTGATGGGCCACGTGGACCACGGCAAGACCTCGCTGCTCGATGCCATCCGCAACGCCAACGTGGTGGCGGGCGAGGCCGGCGGCATCACCCAGCACATCGGTGCGTACCAGGCCCGGGTCGGCAACAAGACCCTGACCTTCATCGACACGCCCGGCCATGCGGCCTTTACCGAGATGCGCGCCCGGGGGGCCAAGGTCACCGACATCGTGATCCTGGTGGTGGCC
>JAAUYK010016892.1_pt1 | contig 11136 bp, 13 predicted proteins | sample 7278021 | NCBI WGS metagenome assembly JAAUYK01 (sample SAMN14350223, study PRJNA611818) | marine sediment metagenome | isolation source: surface marine sediment (1.8m) | place: French Polynesia: Moorea | collected 2018-08
CTCTTCCGGTTTTGCGAGCCAAGATCGGGAGCTGGCATGACCAACAGAAGAAAGCTTGATGCTTCTCCGCGATGGCCGCGATGGAGAAAGAGGCAGCTCCCAAGGATCAAATTACGATCGGTAAGGTTAATAAACCGTTAACGGCTCGGCCCTTGGTGAGGCCCCGTTCATAACCACAAAGCTCACAGATAACCCCCGCCGTTGTTATCCCGCCTGCCCTAGTCTTGTCCGGACCGCCGAATCCGCAGAACGTCGCCGTCCAGGCCTCGGATCTTTAACGGTTTTTTAAGGCTAAGGGTTAAATCATCGATTAACCAAACCAGGCGCAGGGAGCCTGCTGCGATGATCGCAGACCTCGTTGACCTTTCGATCGTGCTCTTGCTTGTGGTGTTGATCGGCTATCCCGCGACCCTGACGGTCCTTCAGGCCGTTCAGGCCCGTGCACGTCGGTCGCAACAACGCCAGGACCGTTACTGAGGCGCAGACGAAACGGCCCCACATCTGCGGAGCTACGGCGCCGAGGCGCTTCGTCTCGGCGCTGGGCGGTTCATGGTCCGCGCCCGCCGGGTCTCCAAGCTATATCCGAAAGCCTTGCAAGCCTCCGACGCCGCAGCGTCGTGGCGCGGTGACGGCCCGTGGCCGGGCAGCCCCGGTCCTACTGGGGCAAGGTGATGTTGTCGGCCAGCTCGGCGAAGCGATGGCCCAGGAAGTGGTAGACCGCCAGGACGTCGTCGGCCAGATACGAGAAAACCAGAAGTACCGGAACCGACAGGGTCGCTGCCAGCATAGCGTACTCGATCGCCGTCGCGCCCTGCTCGGCCGTTAGAAACCCCTTTCGCAGCCGCTCCATGCACCCCTCCCGGTGTCTTGATTCTTATTTACTTCTTGTTAAGGAATTACGCTAAAAACCGCGATGCGTCAACAATAAAGAATGTATTCGATCCATTAATCCGCCTATTTAGCTTTTAATGTTAACTATCATTTATGTATAGGGTAAATTTTTATTATGAAAGATGAATTGCTTGCCTTTATTAATAAGTTCTCAAAAAGATCCGGCTACTCTCCAAACAGATCGGACAGGCACGGGCGGCCGCGGCTTCCGGAGGGCTCCGGGGGCGTCACCGAGGGCGCCGGCGTCGAACTCTATCAGGCGGGATCTGAGACCAGGTGACCAGCGCAGCTCCGAAAGCCCAGAACGGCGGCCGCCAGGCCCCGGCACGGGAAACCAAGCGACCGCAGGAAACGACCAAGCCGACGAGCACGGCGGCGCGGGAGGACGAGCGGGTGCAGATCGACCATGCCCTGCGCACCGCCCTGACCGCGATCCTGGGCTTCTCAGAGGTGATCAGCCAGGAGATGTTCGGGCCGGTCGGCAACCCGCAGTACCGGCAGTACGCCCAGGACATCTTCAAGACCGGGCAACAGCTGATGGCCTTCCTGGGCGAGGTCGAGCAGATTCCGCGCCCCACCGCCGGCCACGCCCGGCGGCCCTATCAGGTCTGCCACGTGCCGACGGCCCTGGCCGACGCCCGGCGGCTGGCCAGCAAGCTGGCGCGCGACGCCGGCGTGACCCTGGTCGTCGAAGTGCCCGAGAACCTGCCGATGCTCAAGATGGACCAGCGGGCCCTGCAGCAGATCGTCCTGACCCTGATCCTCAACGCGATCCGCGCCTCGGACCCGGGCGACCTGGTCTCCACGGTCCCCGACGTCACGCTCGCCGGCGAGTTCCGCCTGACCGTGCAGTCCCAGCTCGGCAGCCTGCCGGGCGGCCAGCCCCTGCCGCCGACCCAGGCCGACGACTCCGCGGCCAACGATCCGGCCCTGGCCGGCCTGCCGACCCGGATGGGGCTCGACATTCCCAAGTCCCTGGTCGAGCTCCACGGCGGCCGCCTCGAGGTGCACTGCATCCCCGAGTTCGGCCTACGCGCCACCGCCCGCTTCCCCAAGGCCTGGATGATCGAGCCCAACGGCAAGGCAAAGGCGCCACGGGGCAGCTAAGGCAACGGGTCCCCGGTGGGCTGCCGCAACGATCCAGGCTCAAAAGGCCAGCGAAATCCGACCCCCTTCAGGTTCAAATGCCGCACACCGCGGGGGCGGAGTGATCGTGGGAGATGGGCCCTGATTTCCCGGAGCAATCGAGTCGGCAAGAACAGCCGCGTCAGGCGCGGACGTCGAAGACATAGATGCGCCCTTCTTCGTCGCTGACGACGTAGAGGCGGTTTGCCTCCGGATCAACGGCGATGCCCTCGCCCTTCTCCACTTCCTTGTAATCGCCGTCCTTGCCGTAGCCGAGCGGGGCGCTCTGGATGACTCGGTTCGCCGTCCAGTCGTAAAGGTACACTCTCTTGGCCTTGTCGCTGACGATCCAAAAGGCGCTTCGGGTCGTGTCGTAGCAGAGTCCCGAGAAATCGATCTCGTCGCTGCTGAGGTTGGTATCGCGAAAGCCGTTGTCTTCGTTCAGCAGCCGATGACCTTTGATCGTCTGCAGGTCCGACGAGACCTCCACCAATAAACCCGGCAGGCCTTCTTTCACGACGAAGACCGTGTCCCTGTGCCCGTTCCAGGTGATGCCTTCGAGGCCCTTGTTCTCGCCCTCGCCGTCAAAGAAGGGGGCAATGGTGTCGAAGCCTTCCATGCCCGAAAGCGGCCGAAAGGCGACAACCTCACGGTTGGCGATTTTGATCTTGATGATCTCGTTGCTCTCTTCCTTCACGGTGAGCAGGAACTCGCCGGTGGAATCCAAGGTTATGCCTTCCAGCCCCTTGACCGGAATTTCGAAGGACTCGTCTTTGTCGACGTCTCCCTCCGAGTCGAGCTTGAAGATCTTCTTTGTATCGTCGCTGACCGTCCAAAATCCGTCTTGTCCAGGCTCTATCGCGAGGCCGGACGGCTCTTCCAAACCCTCGTCTTCGTCCGTGATGTCCTTGCGATCCAGGTAAGTAAGGCTGAAGCTCATCGGACCCTCCATGCTTTCGGCGATGCGCCTTGGCTCGCCCCCGGCGGCATTCTGTTCTGTAATTACGCCCAAAAATAGGGCGCCGCAGAGCCAGATCCACTTCCCGAATAACCTCACTACGGCGCCGGCGGATCCGGTTTCCGGTTGCTTGGACCCAACACCCTCTGGAGCAAGTTGGTCCCCCTCTTGCTCTTGCGTGCGGCGGCGAAGGTCTCGGCGAAGACGGGCGATGCTCGTGACGACATTGACTCTGGCAAAGGTATTCGCCTGCGGCACGCCGGTCGATTTCACCCTGGTCTACCCGGCCAAGGCGGCAATCGAGGTCACGAATCCACCCGGCGGACGACGCGGCGGGGGCGATAGTCCGGGGTCGCCCAGCCTTCGCAGTGGCGCAGCTCGTGCTCGAGGAGTTCGGCGTTGCCGCGCGGGACGGCGACGATGCACCAGGGGCGCTGGCCAGGCTTCAGTTCATGGTCCTTCGGGACCACCGCGCAGGCGTGGTAGGGCGACAGGGTCACGACCGAGAAGACGGCCGAGACTGGGGAGCGGCCGGCAGCCAGCTCCAGGCACTTGCCCCAGGCGGTCACCGAATACTCGTGGAGCTCGATGTCCATCTTGGTGCGGTCGCGGGGCGTGGCGATGCCGGAGATCAGGCGAGCCTCTGGTCCTTCCTTGACCGGCATCGGGGCGACGCAGGCGGTCAAGACCGTGACCAGGGCAAGCGCCGTCAGGGGGAACAGGCGCATGGCAGTAGGCTCCAGATGATCGAGGCGAGGATGAAGCCGTAGGCGGCGCCGAAAAGGAGTACCCGCAGGCGGGGCGATACTCCTGGGCGCTCGTCGAGCGTCGGGCAGGACGGCCGGGTCATGCCCGCTCCCTCCGCTCCACGCTCGACAACCGGTACGGCAGCTTCATCGATCTTCTCGTCATGTCATTGGAAAACGAAGGAGACGCTCTCCTTTGCAATCGTGTCGAGCGCCCATCGTGTGAAAATCTAAGGGACGAAATGAATTCGCGTCTATGACAGGAATCGACAAAACGAGTGGAGTCGGTCGGGCTCGAGGATGTCGACCATTCTATTGAATCGGCTCGACGGGTCGCGATTGCAATCGGTTGAGGATCGTTCTAGGCGCTTGATTCAAGGTCTCGGATGGTAGCTCGCCGAACAAGTCCCGGTACTCGGCGCTGAAGCGACCGAGATGACTGAACCCCCATTCAAGGGCGGTCTCTGTGACGGAGCTCGAACGGGGGTCGGCGTGCGCGAGGTCGTGCTGGGCTCGGTTCATGCGGTGGAGACGAAGATAGGCAGCGGGGGTGATGCCAAACACTTCGCGGAATCCGCGCTCCAGGGTTCGTTGCGTGGCGCCGATGGCATTCGCCAATTGAAAGGCCGTGACCGGCCGCTGCATCTGGTCCACGTAGTCGATGGCTCGGTGCACAGAAGTCGTGCGCAGCGAGGGCGAGTCTTGGCTTTCGCCGACTTTGCCATGCTTCAAGCAGCTCGCCAGAGACTCGAGCAGCCATGACCGCGCGCGATCGACCTCACTTTCGTCGTGCGACAGCCCTGAGAACTGCTTGGACATACGGACGACACCGATCATCGCAGTCGTCAGCCGTTCGCTGTCGGTCGTGGTCAGGTCGAGGTGCTTGCGACGGCAGACCCGCTCGGCCGCATCCTCGCCGATTGCGGTCGCCAAGAGCTGCCGATCGACAAGCATGGCCGTGTGATGGCTATGACCACGGGTGGTGTGGCCATACTCCACCCCGGGACCGGCGCAGGCAAAGCGGCGAGCACCGACCGCACCACCACACCAGTAGTTGCGAGACCGCTGCCAGCTCAAGCTGTTCGCAAACATGGCAAAATTCTCTGGAGATTGGCCGCGAGTTCGCACCGCCTGTCGCCAGTTCGCCTCATACACCAGGATGCCGGGAAGTCTCGCGTAGTCGATTTTGGCTTGAAATTGTCCCTTGGAAAGCTGATCGAGTTCGATATCCCAAGGCGCCATGAACTCTTCGTATTCTTCGATGTCGCTGCTCTCGATAGAGCCGACCGTCGCTTCGATCTTGGCGCATTGCTCCAAGCTGCGGGGTTCTTGGGCAAAGGCATCGAACCAGCGGTCGATCTCCTCGCGACGGAAATACCACTGATCGGCCGCCTGCTCTCCCGGCAAGCTGCCGGCGTGCGCAAGCCGAAGAAGCTGCTCTCTCGGAAGCTCGAGGTAGTCGACCAGCTCCTTGATCGTCATCACGGCATTGGGGATCACTGTACCCCCTCCGGGTCAGACCTCGTCGTGGTCTTCCTTCCGGCAGGGGTTGAAAGTCCTTCTCACAGCCTGCACGGAAAGAGCCGGCTGACCTTCCTAAACCTTACCACCTCGAAGGAACGCGAGGTAGTCAGCATCGCCAACCAATCGCCACTCTGTCTCTACGCGTCGTATCGACCGGCGGATCAAGACCGGTAAGCTGGCAACGTCCGCATGATTTGGCTTTGACTTGAGGCAACCCGGCGACGGTGCCTTGCAGTCCCCGGCGTTCCTGAGACGACGACCGAGCCGGAAAGACCCGATCTGCCCGACGGCCGCAGAATTGACCACCTCGGCAAAGAACGCCGAAGCCCCCTTGGGGCTGGCTAAGCTTGGCGGCTGACGTCGGGTCAAGGGACCAGGACTTCCAGAGCAAGACCCTTGCCATCAGCGAAGGCAAACGAAGCGCGCTCCGCTCCTTGGAAGTGCCTGATTGAAAGCCGCTCTCGGATCCTTGGCGGTCGCGCGCGTCACTCGCTCTTCTGTTTGGCAACGATCGTCTTGATGAGCACCGCGATCTCTTCGACCCGACTGAGGCCCTTCGACGACTGCTCTTCCCAGTGCCCGTGAAGGTCCTGCATGGATTTCACCGCGGCACGCAGATCTTCCGACTCCTCCGGCAGCAGCTTGGACACCGCCTTGTCCAGCTCCGAGATGACGTTTTCCATCACGGCGAGCCGTTCCTGGTTTATCGCGTTCTGTTCCCCGAGTTGCTTCAGCCAGGCAAAGAACAGCCTCGCCCAGATATCCTCGGGCTCTCCGACTATGCCAAAATCGAGCTGAAGACCATGCGGTCTCTTCATGCCAATGCTCCCCGCCATTTTGCTCTCACAGAGATCGAGTCAGCAGTCACCTGCGGCTTACCAGCGCCGAAAATCCGATCCGGAGCTACGACCGGCTCACCCCGCGCGGACTCTCGGTTTGGTCCAGGGACTCAAGTATCACAATCGGTCGTCCATTGCGACCCGGGTCTTGGTTCAGACTTGGGCGCGGCAACGCGAAAGCGCAAGGAGAACGAGAGGTTTACAGGGGCAACGGGCGCTGACCGAGGAACAAAGTTCGGGCGGCGGGGGTGAAGCGACGCTCCCGCTTCTAGGAACCGACCCAGCGGCCGGTCCAGCCGTGCTTGGAGAAGAAGCGCGACAGCTCCCGCGTCACCTTCGTCGCCACGCGGCGCGCGTCGACGTCGATGTGGGCGCCCGTGGGATCCGAGGCCCGACTCGAACTGACGGAGATCGTGGTCGACATGAGGAGCCGGCCGGCGACCGCGCCGACGCCTACGACCTGGCCTCTGCGAGGCTTTTGGCCCTGTGTGACGGTCGCTTCCAGGCCGGCCGCCGCGAGCTGCCGGTCGGGCAGGACCTCGATCACCTGGACATGAGCCTTCACGGTGCTGCGCCTGGAACTCAAGCCGATCGACATCCGATCGCCCTGAGCGCCCCCGTCGACCGACAGGATCTGGCCTCTGATCAGGAGCGTGTTCGGTTCCGCCCGATGGGCCCGCGCGGACCTCTCCGCGACCATCCCCAGCCGGAAGAGGCCCTCGACCAGGTGGCTGGACAAGGTCGAGGCGAAGGCACGACCGGCTTGATGCTCCTGCGCACTCCGCAGCTCGACCTTCAGCAGATCGGCCACTTCCGGATCCAGCCCGCGGTCAAGCCTGATCTGATCCGGTGCGAAAGCAAAGTCGTAGACCACGACCCGCTCCGGCGTCGCAAGAGGCCGGTCGGAGGCTCGCTCACCCTGAATTGCGCTCAAGGAGCAAGCACCAAGCGTCAACAGGCCGGCCAGGCTTAGGCCCCGGGCAAGCAAACGGCCGCTTGGATGAGCACGCTTGTCCTTCGAACGACAGAGTCTTGACTGGCGCATCACACTTCCATCGCAGCTTCGGGAAATAGAGCCCGGCGAGACGTTGCGGGTTTCGGTTTCGTCGGACCCGCCCCGCTGAGCCTCGGCGGACCCGAGAACGGCAATTCGGCTGACCGCAGGTAACAGCCCTTTGGCCAAGACTAGACCAAGGCGGGCCTTATTTTTTCAAATACAGTATAATTGCCTCTGCAATCAGTAATCAATCTACAATTACTCTGCTCTTATTCAATATTGACAATCGCGACAAATTGAGGTCTCAGATCAAGCGGCCGGTGGCGGCGCCCCGAAGGTGTGTCACCCCGGCCCCGCCGACCGGGTCTTCCTATGGTTAATGGACGGCGAAGGTCATCGCGGTGCGGCTTTCGGCACCAATCCGAAAATCGGCGACTCCGAGCATCGGACAGGCGCCCTAGGGCATTGCATCCGGCCAAACGCGAACGCGTCTGATCGGGTACTGCGCTAGCCGTCGCCGCCGTGGAGGCGGCGATAGAGGCCGCGCAGCTCGGCCTGGACCTCCTCGGCCTTGTAGCGCTCGGCGGGCAGCCGGTGCAGGGCGTCGATGCGTTCGGCCACGCCCGCCTCCGCCGGCCCGCCGGGGCCGATCAAGGGCTGGTCCTCCAGCAAGGCCCCGCCAACGGCGGCGAGCAGGCGCAGGAATCCGGGCTGGCTGCCCAGGCGGCTGCCGTCGGCCAGGGTGAGCTCTGCCAGGCCCTGGCCCTCCTCCGGCCCGAAACGGCGCACGGCGCGCCGGGCCAGGGCCAGGTTGCGCTCGTAGTCGGGGCCCCAGTCCCGGCGCAGCGCGCCTTCGGCCGCCGCCTCGGCCCGGTCGCGCCCGGAGGTCGCGGCGCCCTCGAGGCCTTCGACCTCCCTGCCGAACCAGTCGAGCGCGGCCTGCACCACCCCCGGGGTCGCCCCCGCCGCCTGCATCGCCGCCAGGAAACGGCCCTGACGCTCGGCCAGCGCGTCGTCAGCTTCGCCGGGATCCAGCCGCTCGGGGAAGCGGACGGGGTAGTCCTCGGGCCGCTCGGGCACACCGAGGCGGCGGTGGAACTCCCGCCACTCGGCCGCGTCGGCACCCTCGGCCGGCAGGACGACGGCCCGCCCGAGCCGCCGCTCCAGCTCGACATAGGACCGCAGCGCCTCGGTCGGGCCGGCGAACTTCTCCGCCGCCTTGCTCAGCTCCTCCGGAAGGTTGTCCGGCCAGGACGCTCCCGCCACCGCATCCGCCTGGTCGCGGACGGCCTCGACCGGCTCGTCGGTGGTACTGCTCTGCGGCTCTTCGATACGATCCATCGCTAGCCCTGCCTTTCCTCCGGCCGCGCGGGCGGGGTCCCCTCCCCCTGCGGCGCCGTGGCCTCCAAGGTCCGGATGATCCGCAGCCCGATGTCGCGGCGGCCGTCCCGGTGATAGGTCTCATAGGGGTCGCCCTTGACCGCGACCGGGCGGAACAGGCCGCACCAGTCGAGCAAGCTCCAAAGCACCCGGCGTCCCGCCGGCGTCGCGAAGACGCTGCGGAAGTCGCGGCGGCGCTCGGCCGCGCCGTAGCCCGGGCCGAGTTGGTCGCGGGCCAGGCGGCCGAAGAAGCGCTCCAGGTCGCCGGTCGTCAGACCTTTGGACCGCCGGCGAAAGGGGTTCCAGATCATCGGACCTCGGTCACCGGACCGGCGCCGCCCAGGGCCGCGGCCAGCGCCGCCGCCTGCTGGGCCTCGGCCCGGGTCTCGCGCAGGCCGTCCACGGTCTCGCGGGGGCGCAGCCAGCGTTGCGGCAGGCCGAAGATCTCCGGCGTGTCGCGGGCGATGGCGTCGCCGTCGAAGTGGTCCATGATTTCCGGCTGGGCGGTGACGAAGGGCGCCAGCAGCTCGACCGCCCGGGCCGCCCCGGCGGCCTCGACCTGACGGCGGGCCTGCTCGACCGGCGAGGCGAAGGTGAAGCGCAGGCGCCGGCCGCGCAGGCGCTCGGGCCGCTCGGGAAAGGCGCCGGCGCGGTCGAGCAGGCCGAAGGCGCGTTCGATGATGACCGCCGGATAGTCCGCCTCCAGGCGGCCGAAGACCGGGCCGACCGTGCGCAGGAACTCGTCCTTGCGCTCCAGCACCTCGGTCGCGGTCATGCTCGGCACGCCGATTGGGAGCTGCAGGACGTTGCGGAAGAAGGCCTGCCAGATCTGGTCGCGGGTGTCGTTCTGCATCTCGCGGCCCAGCGGCACGTTGGCGCCGCTCTGCAGCGGCGTGACCGGCAGGCGGCCGAGGTCGCGGACTGTCTCGGCATCGAAGTAGGTGATCCCGCCGGGGAAGGTCTTGATCGCGCCGAGCACGCTGTCGTCGGCGGCCAGCAGCGGCGGGTCGGTCGCCTTGTGGCCGGCGACCAGCAGGGTCTTGCCCATCTCCTGCAGGCTGTTGGCGTCGGGCAGGGCCAGCATGGCCGGTGAGCGGCCGTAGACCTCGCCCGCGCCGGTGTCCCAGCGCGGCAGGGCGAAGGGGAAGTCGTGGAAGCCGCCCTCCCCGACCTTGTGCTGGGACTCGATGTCGATCACCACAGAGGCGAAGGGCAGGTCGGCGGCACCCGCCCGGAGGGGGTCCTGCTCCCGGCGCGGGAAAATGCCCTGCAGGAAGCCGAAGCGGCGATCCGGCTTGGCCTCCGGGCCCTCCAGCGCCTCCAGGGTCTTGGCGCCTAGGCGCGCCCGGCCGAAGCGCTCGGCGGCCTGGCGGGCGCTCAGTTCCATCAGCAGGAAGAGGCCGTCGACGTCGCCCTCGGCGCCCTCGACCAGCAGGGCGTTCTTCAGGGGCACCGAGCGAAAGAGCAGCCGGTCCAGCCCGGCCGCCTCGCCGATGAAGAGGACGCCGGTACCGAAGGTGACCAGGTCGTCGTCGACCTCGGCCGTGCGCTGCACGAACTTGGCGCGGGGATCGTAGATCGCCGACCAGAGGCGCTCCTCGGCCAGCTCGACCCAGCGCTTGACCGCGTCGTCCGCCTCGAGTTCGCGATCCTGGGGCCTGAGCCGGAACCAGCGGCTGGTCTTGGGCTTCAGCAGGCCGTCGACCGCCGCCGCCAGGCCGCGCCGCGCCAGCATCGGGGTGCCGTCGAAGATCCGCTCGGTGCGCTTACCGCCGGCGACCTGGCCGGTCGTGAAGTCGGCGCGCCGCGGCAGGAAGACCTCCGCCAGGTCCTGCCAGTGGCTCTCCCAGACCCGGCGCTCCGCCTTGACGCCGCTGTAGCGGCTCAGCAGGTCCTGAACCTCCTTGGACAAGGTGCTCTCCTTTCTATTGGTCGCGCCCGGCTACTCGCCGAGCAGGCTGCTGCGCCGGTCGGGGACCTGCGAGGTGTCGCCCAGTCCGCTGGTCAGGATCGTGCCGCGCAGACCGCGACGGCGCCGTCGGTCCTTTCGCTCGCCCCGGCGCGATTCCTCAACGGCCGGATCATCCGGCTCCGGCGGCGGCGGCGGTGGCGGTGGCGGCTTGGGCGGATCGAAGACCGACTTGAAGCGGCGGCGGTCGAACCACGGGCTTTCCAGCCCGGCGATGTGGCGTCGGAACATTCTGGGATCTCCGGTTGGGTAAGGAGCGAAGCTCGAAAGATCAGCCGCTACAGCCCGCCGCCGGCGGCAGGGGCTCGAGGCCGTTGAGGGCGGCGACGGCCGGCCAGTAGAAGCTGAAGCGCAGCTGGCAGTCGAAAAAGGCGCGGTGGAAGTCTTCGCGCCCCGGCCGGGCCTCGGGCCAGGCGAGCTCGAGGAAGCGTTCGGCCTGGGTCAAATTGCCGCTGTAGACCAGGTCGAGCATGACCGTCCAGAGGCCGCTGTCGAGCGGATAGCGGGGATCGCTGTCCCAGCCGCGGCCGCTGCGCAGCGCCTGCGCGCGGCGGAACAGGCGGGACTCGCCCATCGCCGGCTGGTGCATCAGCTCCGGTGCCGGCCGGTAGCGGCCCTCCTGGAAGTCGAGCATCACCCGCGGCGCCGGCGACCTGGCGAAGGGCGCGCGCCAGTAGGCGAAGATGTTGTCGCGCAACTCGATCTCC
>JAAUYK010163070.1_pt1 | contig 11133 bp, 10 predicted proteins | sample 7278021 | NCBI WGS metagenome assembly JAAUYK01 (sample SAMN14350223, study PRJNA611818) | marine sediment metagenome | isolation source: surface marine sediment (1.8m) | place: French Polynesia: Moorea | collected 2018-08
AGCGCAATGTCAAGCCGAGATGTCGGGCCACCCGGCTGTGGGCCCCGTCGGCCCCCACCAGACAGCGTGCTTCCCGCTGCCCGGCACTGGTGTCGATGATGACGCCGTCGTCCGTGAAAACCCCGGATCGAAAGCGCACCCCGGCTTCGACTTGGGCCCCCGCCGCCGCAGCCTGGTCGACTAAAAAGGCGTCCAGTTTGTCCCGCATGACCATGCTGACCACGGCCTGCGGATAGGTCCGCTCAAAAGCGCGGCGGCCGTTGACGTAAAGGCGTGCGGTGGTGGCCGCATCTTCGACGATCTCGCCCAGGTCAAACGGCAAGTGCTTCCGCGCGCGCGTCGTCAACCCGCCGCCGCAGGCCTTGTAGCGCGGTATCTGCTTCTTTTCCAGCAGGACGACGCGCAATCCGGACGTGGCCAGCAGGTAGGCCAGATAACTGCCGGCAGGACCAGCACCGGCAATGATGACGTCACACTCTGCAGACGGCCGCATGAATCCCGGCATCCTCCTGAAAGTCATTTATTTTGATCCATCCACAACCGCTCGAGGGTTTGGGGTGCGGATGCGACCTGCACACGCCAGTTGCAAACCCGTGAAGCGCATTGGGCAAATCCCTAAAGCACATCGCCGGACGGACCCTATCTATCGTGCCCGGCGGTGATTGGCAAGGGGCCCCGCCTAGGCCCCAGCCCGGCGCCCCATGTCCGCCAGTTGAAACATCGCCGATCGGAAGACAGCCGTCCCACGGCTTCCCCGGTCGCATGCCGTTCAATGGCCGAATCTCCTTAATGATCATCGGATTTGACGAGACAAGCGCTGCCAATCGCGCTATAGGATTCCAGGTCCGTCCGACGGATTATCCCGCCGTGCGACCGATCGCTCCTCTGCCGATCGGTTCGGCCGCCCCCTAGCATTTAGCAGCAAGGATGATGGTTTTGTAAAAACGCATGTTTCGGACGGTCTCGGAAAAAGTTCGAGAGACGGCATGCGAAGCCCGAGGAATGAAGCGTACTGATGGTACGCTGCCGTGACGAGAGCTGAAGCGTAACGCCGATATCGGGCTTTTTACGAGACCGTCAAGGATGCACCCTTATGAAACATTCCTATGTGCACGGCTATACCCCGGTCGAATCCGGCCGCCTGCACGACCAGGCCCGCACCCTCGAAGCGCTGCTTCACGGCGATACCCACTACCCGGCCGGTTGCCAGGTGCTTGAGGCCGGGTGCGGTACCGGGGCCCAGACCGCCATACTGGTGCGGCGCAGCCCAGAGGCCCGCTTGACGTCGGTGGATATTGCCGCCGCATCGCTCCGGGAAGCGGCCCAGCGCATCCGGACAATGGCCACCGCAACCGTATCCTTCGAGCAGGCCGACTGCGCCCGGCTACCCCATGCCGACAACTGCTTCGACCACGTCTTTGTCTGTTTCATGCTGGAGCACCTGGCGCGGCCAAACGACGTCCTGGCGGAACTCAAACGGGTCCTCCAGCCGGGGGGCACCCTGACGGTCATCGAAGGCGACCACGGTTCATTTTACTGCTATCCCCAGACCGATGCGGCCGGCCGGGTTGTCCGTTGCCTGATCGATCTCCAGGCGGCCGGCGGCGGCGATGCGTTGGTCGGTCGTCGCCTCTACCCCTTGCTGGCCGGTGCGCACTTTGAGACCGTGCGGGTTGCGCCCCGGGTGGTCTACGTGGACCCCAGCCGTCCGGAATGGGAGCAGGGTTTCTCCCGCGATACCTTTATCGCCATGGTGGCCGGGGTAGAAGAAGACGCTCTCGATCAGGGCCTGATCGATCCGGCCACTTGGCGCCGGGGTATCGCCGACCTGAAGGCGACGATCGGACGCGGCACCTTTCATTATACCTTTTTCAAGGCCATCGCCCGCAAAGCGATCGATTGACCGCAGGGCCGCCCCCATCCCCTGGCTGCCAATATCAGGTCGGCTCAGCGTACGGTATGGATCATTTCTTTTTTCTGGGAACGCCCCGAGCCGGCCATATCGATGAAAAGCGTGAAGAAGTAGACGGCCACGGCCACGGCCAGAAGGAGGCCGGCCGTTTTGAGCATGGCTTTCGGCCGGAAGCAGACCAGGAGCACCACAACCACCGCCAGCCCGATCGCAACGATGGTGTGGCTGTAATAAAAATCGGTGAGACGGCTGACGAGACTTTCAATATCCATTGTTGGCGCCTGAACACGGTGTAAAGGTGTGGTCGCAGGATTGGCGGCCATGAAGCCACTGCCTAATAGATAGCATGGCCCGCATTCCGACGGCAAGTTGTCGTTACCTCCATCCCACCGACAGGTTCACGGGGATGGGTGGCCGCTGGGCTTGCGACAGATGTTAAAAACCACGGCTCAAGAACGCGGGACGTATTGGGCCGACAACTTCGCCATCTCCCGCAATCTCATCTCCTGGGCGGCGATTTCGTCCTGATCCAGGATTTCCAGCGTGATCCGTTTGGTTTTCCACTCCCGACGTTTGTGGATCTCGATCAAACCATTTTGGCGCAATCCGTAGAAGGCCTCTTCGACGGACATTTCCGGAAAATCCTTGTCGACCACGATGCCGTATTGCTGCAGCCCGGCAACGAGCGCCTCGTGCGGAACCAGCCTTGCGCCCCGGGCGCAGGCCCGGAGCATAAGGATCGACTCAAGGGTGATATGCTCGCCAATGCCCAGCATATTCTCCAGGGCGATATAGGTCTCCTTATCCATGAAGGTCTTTACCCGGGCGGCATCGAGTACGAACAAGTCCTTCAGAGGGCCTATCAGGTAAACGTCACGAAGTTGGCGTTGGTTAGGATCTTCGGACAAGGCCGGGTTGAATTGCCAGTAAAGCAGGGTCTTGTCGTAATCAAAGCCCATGTCCTCGATGGTGGCCTTGGCGACTTTCACGTAGGTGATCGCCCGGGCCCGCCCTTCCTGAATATCGAGAAGTCGGGTGTTGAAACCGGCCACGAAGGCTTCGCGCACCGCGGCATCGGCGGGCATCCAGGCACTGTCCTGCCAGACAACGGTGACAATCATCAACACCGCCGCCAGCAGGGCGCCGACGATAACCGCCAGCCTGCGACGTTGCCACCAAACCTGAAGCCCGCCTGCCCGGACGCTTTTAAGACGGGATCCGCAAACAACCATACCGGCGTGCAGGCGCTCGCGCAGGTCTTCGCCTTTGAGGTTTTTCAACCAGGCAACGAAACCCTTGGCCGTGTCGACGTCTAATTCGGGTAAGGCCGGCGCTTCATCCGTTGCCGGGGGCGGCTTAGGCTGTGGTTGCCGGGTGGGCGGCGCGGCGCTCGGTCCCCGCTCATCCGCCGCAGCGGTTTTACAGGGCCGCAGGCGGCAGACGGCCCCGGCTTTGCGCATCAGGCCTTTAAAGCGATGGGCGTCGGCCAGATCAAGTTTTTTCTGGATCACGATCCGCCGGCCGCTGCAAACCCGCGCAACGTCCTGGCGGCTGATTTTGAGGATCTTTCCCAAAAGGGTCCGGACCCGCTCGGGATCTGCACCTTCCATAAATTGACCTTCGAATACGATGTCGTATTTGGGATTTTTCATCGGACTCCCATCGCGAATCGATCGCTGGATGCAACGCCTGGGGATTTCAGTTGCACAATTATAGACATGCGGTCCCTTCCACCACAGCCCCCTCGAACGGGGCGGATCGGTCAAAGTTTTGATATAACTTGCATTATCCTCGCCGCTCCCCGGCGTCGGTTAATGGGATGCAAGCCTTCGCGGCTGCACTTGGTAGAGATGCAAAATGTTTACCAGTTTGACCCGTCTAAACCCTTGGCAGGATCACTTCCGCGCCCTGGCCGCAGCCGGCCTCCGATTGACTTTCCGCCTCCGGTTACCATTTTTATAATGTTACTCACACGGCAATCGACCACGCTGGATTCCTATCGACCATTGTTCGCCATTCCCCTGCCGCCTGCCCCGGATAGACCGCAACTGCGCGCACCGAGTCACGGTAACGGATCCTGCATCAAGTCTGGCAAGCAACACACGATCGAACATCGCGAATGCCGCGAATGCGCATTGGCCTCCCGGTTCGTTTTCCGGCCATTTTGTAAACCTGCATTGAGGGTCAAAGGGGGATTCAATGGACATTACCAGACGTCTTTTTGCCGGTTCGATCGTCGGTATATTTGCATGGATTGTGCTGCCGGCAGTGTGCTGCGCCTCGGATGAAATCGTGCTCGGCGCAATCCACTGGAAAGATTTCGCCTATGCCGAAATGATGAAGAACTCCTACGAGATGGCCGCCGAGGCCGTCAATGCGAACGGCGGCATCAAGGGTCAGCCATTGAAACTGATTACGGCCGACGACCGGGGGCATCGACGGGGCGGCGAGCAGGCCGTCGACGAACTGGTTAAAACCCACGGCGCCGTCATGCTGATCGGTGGCTATTCGAGTTCGAATACCCTTTATACGGCCATGGCCGCCGACCGCCATGAGGTCCCATTTTTGGTAACCACCGCGGCGGACGACCGCATCACCCAGCGCCGCCTCGAAAATGTCTTTCGTCTCAACCCACCGGCCAGCGCCTACACGAATGGACTGGAGGCGTTCATGCTGGAAGCGGTGCGCCCCCGCTCCATGGCCATCATTTATGAAAACAGCCCCTACGGCACCAGCGGGGCCATGAAGATGATGTGGTTCGGTCGTGAAAACGACATCGAACTGACGGCCATCATTCCCTATTTTCGGGAGAGGGCCCGCCAGGACTATTTCGAACGCATTCTGACACCGCTGAAATCCCGTGTGCCGGACGTGATCTATATGGTTTCCTATCTGAAGGACGCCGTTCAACTCGTGAACACGATTCGTGGGATGCAATTGCCGGCCCTGCTTTGCGGCGGCGCCGGCGGTTTCACGCACTACAAATTCATCGAAACGGCCGCTGACACCGGGAATGGTCTGGTGACCGCCGCACTCTGGGGTCCGGAAACGGACTTCGCCGGTGCCCGGGCCTATTATGACGCGTACGTCGCACGCTTCCACCACCCGCCCGACTATCACGGGGTGGAAGCCTACAGCGCCGTTCTGGTGGCGGCCGAGGCCTTGAAGAAGGCTCGCAACCACCAGCCGGAAAGTATCCGCACCGCGCTGGCCCGCATCGAAATGGAGACGCCTTTTGGACCGGTGCAATTCGACAGCGACGAAACCTTCGAGCGCCAGAACTGGATCGACCCCCTCGTCTTTCAGATTGTTGACGGCCAATTCCGGTGCATCTGGCCGGAGCCGCTGGCCACCCGGTCGTTTGCGCCTCCGGCCTATTGGCGCGCGGAATAGCGCCGGCCTGAAGCCATCATTGCGGGCCAGGGAACTTCTTTGAAACCGGCAGCTCCGGAAAGACGATCTTTCTGGCCGCCGCTCCCGCTGAAGTATGCAAAACAGGCTGCCGGGTGAGGTTCAACCCCCATCACTTGCGCTGAAATCATGTGGTGGCGGGATCCACGGGTCGAATCCTTGGTAGCTTGATTTGTCCAGCAAAACAATTAGGTTCATCGAATTAAATCGTCGCGCACCGGCCCCAGCGCCGGTCAACTCACGCGAGATGGCCAGGCACGGCCAGGTGGCTGGGGTGACTGGCTGGGGACCTTTGCCCACGCCATGGCATCGGCGATGGCAGATGGCGGCGGCGTTCAATCATTGTCACCCGGTTTGCTTGAACAACGGTTCATGCGCCTGCCAGCCCCCGCAATCTTATGCTTGACCCCGACATCCAGAAGGAGAGCGAAATGAAAGCGAGCCCGACAACAGCGCTATCAAATCCCTACTATATGACGCAGGATGAGTATACGATCGATCCGCAATACCTCGACGTTAAAGAGATTCAGCTCTGCGACGGGGTCGATATGTCCGATCCCAACAAGCCTAAACGGAGATCCATGGTCCCGTTAGCGGGTTCCTATCCGCCTCAGGCTTCCGAATCCCCGGCGGACTATACGATCAGCGAAAATTTCCAGCTGATCCAAGCCAATTCCGTCGAGAAGGAGGCCAAGGCGTTATCGACTTATTTTAAGGGGGCTTACAATTTTGCAAGCGTGGAGGCCGCATACCAAACCGCCCGCAAGGAACAGCAGACCTCCACATCCGTTTATGCCGTGCTGGATTGCAAAGGTTATGCGCATTCCGCCGAGAGCCCGCGCTGGAACCCTGATCACAAGCCGGTTATTGAAACCCACCCCATGGACACCGAAGATATGCGCCGGCAATTTCTTCTTGACTATGGATCCCATTATGTTGCGTCCATAACCTATGGTTACAAATTGGCCATTCGCGGCAGAATACTCTCTACCGATAGCGCCGTCATAACAACCATCGCCGGAAAATTTAATGCGGCCTTTGTTACCGGCAGCGCTGAGGCCAGCGCGACGGACACGATGAAGACGGAAACCCAAAACAATAAACTCGAGCTAACCTTTGCGGCCACCACCGGCGGGTTATTCCGAGATAAGGAGGAACGGCCGGCGATAGTCACCGATATTGATGATATTATCGCGACCTTCAAAGATCTTAAAGAGGGTCACCTGAAGGTACGGGCGGCACCGGTGGCCGCGCTTGTCAGAACCTTATGGAACCTGCTTCCCCAGGATTGTGCCAAATCCCGCGACCTGCTGAAGAAGACCAACGATTTTGCCCAACCCGATGCCGCCTTCGGCGTGCCTGCGGGAACCGTGATCGCCTGGCATCCGACCCAGGATTTCATCAAAGAAACCCCGCTTGAGGCGCCTCACGGCGATCCTAATAACGAATCCCAGCGCGCCATTGTCCCGCCGGAAGGCTGGGCCATTTGCGATGGCAGCGGGGGAACACCCGACCTGGTGGATCGTTTCGTCCGCGGCGTCGCAGCTTGCGACGCCATGGGGCCCCATGAAGAAGTCCCGCACAAACATACGAGCACAAGCGCGCCCAATAAGACATACCGCTACAGTAAAGCAAAGAACTACCAAAACGCAGACAAAGCGGGCGGTAAAGATTTAAGAGCAATACCAGCAGCCTCCCACAAACATACTATTTCCACGGCTCCCGCAGGCCCTGGTTTACCGGCGTATTACGCCTTGGTCTATATCATGAAGCTCGAATAATCTCCGTTGTCTGGCGTGCGGCAAGCCAACTTTGAAAAGTGCCTCGTCCCAGTACCCCATCGCCATCCAGGGCCCGGGTGCCGCTGATGGCGTGATCGTCCGCCTGAAAATCGCCCTGGCGGGGGGTGCCCACCTTGGCCACCGTCGTTGGCCCGGGAGCACGGAAAAGGGCATGATGGATCCCGCCGGCATGCGGCACTTTATGAAAGGACGGGGATTCGTCGGCCGCCGGCCAAACCGGCAGACATCACCGCCTTTAGGTAAAATGGATGGCGGCAATCCGAACCGCGGCATCGCCGAGGACGCGGGTTTGATGCCCCCGGCCGTGCGTATCGTCCAGCATCACCACGTCACCCGCCTTGCGAATCGCCCGCTCGCCGTTTCCGGCTTCGAACTCACACGCGCCGCTCATCAAGATCAGCCACTGCCGCACGGGCGTTGGATGCCAGACGCCATACCACCCCACCGGCAGTTCCAGGAAGAATATCTTCTCGGCCGCCGCCCCAGCCGAAGTATTCAAAGCCGGTGCCGGCGGGGCGTAGTCCTTGGATGCCAGATCAACCGTATGGATCTCAAAGTGGGAGCAACCTTCGGCATCGGCGTAAATGCGCAAATATTCTATCTGGCCCACGCCCCATTCTCCTTTCGCCATCTAGCATCAACCAGTCGCATCCGGGCAACAAGCTTTCCCCCACAAGCCAGGGCAGGATCAGGATAAAAGCCCATTAGATGCTGATCCATTTGCCGCTGGTCATAGGCACCTGTTCGCCATAGGCGTTAAGTCACAAATGCGGTTTGACCCCTAATCCGTTCGAATGCTCAATAGTGGGATTGGACAGCGTCGAAACAGTTTTTGGGCGCAAGACCCGATGATAATGTCGGCCAATTCCGAGTTGCCCCTCCGGCCCATAACCAGCAGATCTGGCTTGTGCTCTGCGATCGAGGCTAAAATCTCCCGAAACGGAACGCCTGTGCGGACGCTGGTTTGGACATTCGCGTTATCCAAATCCAGCTTCCTTTGCATATCGGCAAACAGCTTTTTCCGGTTTTCGATTTGTTCCTCGATATGTTTTTCGACGGAAAAGATCGCGACGCGTTTTACGGCGAATTCAAGGGCATCGATATCCCTTTGGTTGATGACATTGGTTAGCACGAGCGCGGCATCGAGATCGGATGCCAATCCGGCCGCGGATTGGGCGGCGGCAACTGAATGCTCCGAAAAATCGATGGCCACCATGATTTTTTTCACCGTGCGCATGGTTACCTCCTTTCTGTTTGATATTCGGTTCGTTGAATGCGATTGGATTCGAACCCTTTGGCCAATTCGCCTTGAACGGCCCCGCAGCGGTTTGACCGAAGCAGCGCGGGCCCTAGTAGGCCCCCGCCTCGTCAAAGGCCTGGTGCCAGCTCTCCAGCAATTTTTCCGTCCGGCGCCGCAGGCGTCGGGAAATGATCGCGGCGACCCGCTGCATGAAGAGGTAGCCGACGTCCGGGGCCTGGGCCAATATGTCCTCGAGTTCACCGGCTTCGATGGCGAATACCCGCGTCGGCTCATTGCAGGTGGCCGTTGTCGTCAGTTGGTGAGGGGTGCTGAGGGAGGACCAGGCGAAGATATCGCCCGGGTCGAGCACCTCGATGACGATATCTTTTTCGATGGTATCGATGCGTTTGCGGACATAATCCTCGTAACGGACCTCGGCCTTCATGACGCGGTCGCGGAAGACGATGCTCAATTCGACTTCGCCTTCCATCACGCCGTAGAGATGCGTTGCCGCCCCGCCCTCTTCGAAGATAATCGCGTTCGTGTCGTACGCCTGCGGTTGCGCCAATTGGGCGATGCGCGCCATGGTATCCTGGGGAATGCCGTCGAAAATAGCAAACGCTTCCAAATCGGTGATAGTCAACATGAGGGCTCCTTTCAGATTAGCCTATTTAGATCCTTACATGAAAAATTGATTTACCCCCCATCGATTGGGGCCTCAGCATTTAACCAACGTATAGTCACGGCTTCCCAGGCCCAGGGAGGCAGCGTAATCCAGGGCGTGGGTGCCGTCGATGTCCGGATAGACCGCCTGGAATTTGTCCTGGCCGGGTTTGACCCCCTTGGGCAGGGCGCTCGGGTACAGGGGCGGGGCCTGGTTGACCAGATCCAGGGCCGCCTGATCGATGGCCACCGGATCGGCGGACACCAGGACGCCGCGATCCGGGCAGATGGGCGCATCCGAATGCCCTTCGCAGTCGCAGCCCGGGCTGACGCTGGTGACGAAGGTGATATGGGCCCGGATCGCCTGGGAGGATAATGCAGCGGCCGCATACTCCACCATGCGCTCCAGGAACAGGGGGGTATTGGCTTTCCATTCAATCTGCATGGCCCCGAAGGTGCATGCGTGGATGCAGGCCCCGCAGCCCACGCATTTCTCCTTGTCCAGAGTCGAAATCTCCCCGTCCAGCGCCAGGGCTTCGTGCAGACAGGCTTCGATGCAGGCCCCGCAGCCGGTGCAGTTCTTGGCGATGATCGTGGGGCCCATGTCGCAGTGCTGCTGCATCTTACCGGCTACCGTGGCGCACCCCATGGCCAGGTTCTTGAGGGCCCCGCCGAACCCCCCCAGGAGGTGGCCCTTGAAATGATTGAGGGTTACCAGCACATCCGCGTCAACGAAGTCCCCGGCGATGCTGCAGGTCGCGAAGTGACGCCCCTGGATGGCCACCTCCCGTGCGTTCTGGCTGCGGATACCATCGGCGATCACCACCGGGGCGCCCAGAACGTTGGGATCGAAGCCGTGGCGCGCGGCCACCAGGGCATGGGAGACGCCTTCGTAGCGCTGCCCGGTGTAGAGGGTGTTGGTGTCCGCCAGAAATGGCCGGGCGCCGGCCTTGACGATCAGGTCCACGATGGGCCTGATCCGGATTGGGGCGATGTGTCCGGTGGTGCCGGCTTCCCCGAAGTGGACCTTGATGGCCACCAGGGCCTTGGTCTCGATGGGCGCGAACACCCCGGAGCGCTTGAGCAGGCGTTTGATCCGCTTGTCATAGGGCATCTTCATCGAGGTCCGCAGGTTCCAGAAGTAAACTTGGGAGGTCATGGTTCTCTCCTCTAAGGGTAAGTTTGCAGGAATGTCGTCGCCCGGTCGGGATAATCCGTTAAAAAAGCCTGCATGCCGGGTTGGAAGCAAACCATCGTCCGCGGATTCCGGGCGGCCCGGCCCGGTTAAATGAAACGCAGAATCGCATAGATCATCCCGATCAGCATGAAAGCCCCCACCGCGGTGAGATGAATCCACAGCCAGGGATTCACGCGGCCGGTTTGTCCGCGGGTGTGGTCCCGGTATTTCTTATAGAGGTCGATGATGTTGGCCGAGGGTTCGCGGCGATCGGCCAAGCCGTGGGTAAACAAGTAATTGGCGATGACCGCAAACGATCCGGCGGCCAGGAGCGCCGCCGCGCCCAGCAGGGCTGCGGCGATGTAGTCCAGTTGATTCACGCAGACTCCTTAGAATTGGTTTCAAAACATCATCTAACGCCCGATTGCAGCGTTACAGCCTTCTTCTAGGCCGCAGCGCAGGGCCCCCACCCCACGCTACGGCGTACATATTTTTCATATGCTGCGCTATTTCATCAGGCTGTGTTTGTTGAACACGAAGCCTATTATAACAGGCGTGAAATCCCGCTTCTATGAAGCGGGGAACTCGAACGCGATCTTATGTTTTGAAACCAATTCTGGCGGTTCAGGGCCGCCCGCGGCATTCAGGGGCTGACCCTGGCGCGCAGGGCCTTGAGGCGCCCCCGTCTGGTTTTGGCGTCCATTCGCTTTTTACGGGCCAAGCGGGTCGGGCGGGTGGAGCGGCGCGCTTTCGGACGCAGCGTTTCCTTTTTGATCAACTGACTCAGCCGCTCCAGGGCCGCCTCCCGGTTTTGCTCCCGGCGACGATATTGCTGGGCCTTGATGACGATCACCCCCTCCCGGGTGATGCGTCGGTCGCGGCAGCGCAGCAGGCGCGCTTTCAGGGCCTCTTCGCTGCCGGAGGCCCT
>JAAUYK010077546.1_pt1 | contig 11132 bp, 13 predicted proteins | sample 7278021 | NCBI WGS metagenome assembly JAAUYK01 (sample SAMN14350223, study PRJNA611818) | marine sediment metagenome | isolation source: surface marine sediment (1.8m) | place: French Polynesia: Moorea | collected 2018-08
GGCGATTGGGGGAGCGAGCGGGAGCAAATGCAATTGCGGGCCATGCTCTGGAAGCGAAGTTGGCCTGCCTGCCTGCCCGCCTCTGTTGATGGCGTCTGCGGCTACGGCAGCATCACTTGAGAGGCCTCTCGCTCTCACCCGTCAGGTCAGTCAGCGCGACAAGTTATTACTCACGCGAGTATATATTACATGCGTTCAGCGCACAGAGCGTGGGCGTACTTTTACTGGGCTCCTGTACATGTACGTGGTATAGGACAAGAATGAAGGCGGCCGAAGCTAGTCGTCTAGGTGATGTGTACATGCATGTACATATAGTTATACTAGGCGAAAAGAAAATCGCAGGGCTTTACTACGTGTAGCATACACGTGCATATGTATTGCATGTGGTGTGGATCTCGGAAGGAATAAAACTTTTTGCAGGTTAACCCTGCCGCCAACAAGGAAAATGGCTCTTGAAGTACGTATTCGCTTTAAGTGTAGTCCACATGATATCAGCTAGCGCTGACAGCTATACCTTAAATTTCCAACAAAGAAATATGTATGACACTAAATAACATGTATCCAGATCGCCTTCAACATGAACACTATGGATCTTCTGGCTTCGATGTTCTTTCTCCGCTTTGCGTTCAGTCAGCCAGTGCAGTGTCAGGCCTTATCAATGGTGTCGATGTCGAGTGAGAGCCTACTAAAAGAAGAAGAGACAGCAGCTACGAGTAAGTGAGTGAGGAGGCGCTGATTGTCTACAGTAGCTAGTCGGCTAGGTGAGGGCGAGAGAGCAACCGACAGCTAGGCAGCTGGACGCACGTTCTCGTACGTAGGTCCTTTTTTCGGAGGGGGAACTTTTCTCGCCTGTATAGCCACCATTTCCATCTGCTGCCATGCCTCAGACGCGCGCGCGTCCCCATCCGCCCGCCCGCGCCCGTCCGTTCTTGGCTCCATTTCCACTCGCTGTCTAATTGGTTAAGTGGTCCAGCTGAGTTCCAAGACGGACGGACGGAGATAGGCCTCAGCCGCCCGAGCTAGCTAGGCGACGTTCTCGACCCAACCGTGGGCACTAAATACTGGATATCGTGTACGTACTACGTATATGGCTCCGAGGTGGATGGGGATATCTCACTGCTGTAAAAATTGGAAATAATTCGATTAGCCTACCCAATATTTCTACGTATCGTTGTCCGAAGAGAAAGCGCTAACTTTCTAGTCTTCCTTCCAGGAGACACGAACTACGTATATCTGTGAAAAAATTAAGTTAATGGCCAATTCCGTTCTCTCTTTCTTTCTTTCAGGTCAGAGGCTGAAATGCGTTGCGTGCAGGATAGTCGCCCACGAGGGATGCCTTCGATCTTCCAAACGAGGATCGTCGCCGGACGATGGCGGCGGCGGCGGAGCCGGGTCCGGCAGCAGAGGAGGTTCTGGCGAAGTTCTGCAGCGGTGCCGACCCACGTTCTGCGACAGCGTGAGGACTTATCGGGAGCAGACGACCATCCAGCACCACTGGGTCCCCAGAAAGAGTCTCAAGGTCAGTCAGTGGTGGGCTACGGCGGTCGGTCGGTCGGTCAGCGACAGGCAGACAAAAATACGACGGTTCTTCCTTCCTTCCTTTCCCCTCTCCATTTCTTTTCTTTCTTATGGTGTCGGATGCGACCGCGAAGCGAAGCCGGCAGCTGCATGGACCAGCTGGTGACGGGTAATGCTCCTAGCGTACGTACTTGCGTGCGTGCTCGCGTTCCGTCGCTCGTTGGTCTGCTGGCCGGCCACGACTAATCTTCAAAATGGGCAGTGACGCGTGTGATTAAGGGATGCTCGTGCTGGAAGAGACGTACAGACACATACGTACATCGCGTCGGGTGATGGCAGCCATGCTTGACCATTACGACGGGATGGTCGGACGCGCGCGTAACAACCATGCTGACACTTTTTCATTCCCCTCGTCCTCCTCGTTACAGGGCAAGTGCAAGCACTGCGGGAAGGCCTTTCCCTCGAAGCTGGGCTTCGGTCCCTCGAGACTCGTCGTCGGCTACAGCTGCTCCTGGTGCAAATTCTCCTACCACAACAAAGACAATTGCCTCGGGCCGATGGTCGACGACGGCGTCTGCGACCTCGGTCAGTTCGCAAAGGTCATAGTGCCGCCGTCTTGGATTGTCAAGAGGCCGCGGAAAGGCAGCTTCAAGTCCAGCCTGAAAAACAGCCCGAACAGACACAATAGGAAGAAGAGGGCTGGTAACAACTTGCAATAGTAGACCATACGTAGAGCTTCTGGCCTTAATTCTGATTAATATTTAGGCGGCTTCAGCAAGCAAGAGAGCGAGGATGTAACGTCGTCAGCGGCGGCCGCGGCGATGGCGTCGAGCCGACACGGCGAGGGCGGCGACCGGCCACTTCACGCGGTGTCCGCGGCCGCCGCCAGCGCCGTGGTCGGCGTCGCCGTGGCCGCAGCACCCAGCGCTCCTCGCCCCTTCTGCTTAAAACCCATCCCGTCGACCATCAGCCCCGTCCTCGTGTTCATCAACCCCAAGTCCGGCGGAAACCAGGGCGCTAAGCTGATGCAGAAATTCCAGTGGCTGTTGAATCCCAGACAAGTGTTCGACATTACGGACTCTGACGGCCCGCAGCCGGCCATCGAGATGTTCCGCCGGGTGGCCAACGTGAGGCTGTTGGCGTGCGGCGGCGACGGCACTGTCGGGTGGCTGCTCTCCGTCATGGACAAGATGAACCTGCAGATACAGCCGCCAGTCAGCGTCCTTCCGCTGGGAACGGGAAACGACCTCAGCCGATCCTTAGGTATGTTGAACGAGTCCCGAGTAGGTTTATTTCGACAAATGAATTCACTCGTTTCATTCATTCAGGATGGGGCGGAGGCTACATGGACGAGCCTATATCGAAAATTCTCACTGGCCTCAACCACGCCGAGGAGGTTCGTCTGGACCGGTGGCAGCTCCGTGTGACCAGAAATAGTGAGCTTCCCCCTACTGAAAAGCGCGGCAAGGACCACCTGCCGCTCGAGGTGGTCAACAACTACTTCTCTTTCGGCGTGTGCGCGCAGATTTCGCTGCAGTTCCATGAGGCTCGAGAGGCCCACCCAGAAAAGTTCAACTCGCGAATCAGAAACAAGATGTATTATGGACAAGCGGGCGGAAAGGTAGTGAGAATGCATGCACCTAACTACGAGTACGTACCAGTACATTAACGCGATGTTCGTTCTACCGCAGAACTTGGTACTGCGCAAGTGGCGCGACCTCTCCGACGACGTGGAGCTGTTCTGCGACGGTCGCGACCTGACGCCCAAGTTGCGTGATCACCGTGTCCACTCCGTGCTCTTCTCCAACATCCCCTACTTCAGCTCGGGCACTCGGCCGTGGAACCATTCGATGGGCGAGCAGCGCATTGACGACGGGCTCATCGAGGTGATTGGCCTCACGACAAACACCCTTCCCAAGCTGCTGGCCGGCGGGAAGGGGATCTGCATCGCGCAGTGCAAGCACGCCGTCGTCCGTACGAGCAAGACGATTCCCATGCAGGTGGACGGCGAGGCGCGGAGGCTGAATCCGGCCACGATCGAGCTCAGCCTGCTCAACCAGGTGCGCATGCTCTCAAAGCGGAAGGACGCCTGCCCGAAGGTGAAGCGGCACAGCTTCTCTGCCGCAGAAGACCAGCCCGGGTCGATGGAGGGCGACCAGCCGCTCAGGTTGCTCGTGGCCAAGATCCTGATGCGCGACTACGCCGCCAACCACTTGGACAAGGAGCGCCTGAAGCAGCTGGCCATTCCGTTCGGCGAGGTCAACACGACGTGCTCGGCAGACTTGGAGCAGGTCAGGGCCATCGTCAGTGATGTGTTGGAGAGCGGCGAGGCCGCAGCTGCCGCCGCCGGAACGAGGAAGAGCAGCTCTTCCGATAGCGGCGGTGGAGTACGGAAATTAGAAAGAGTGGTTTCCGGGGAAGAGGCGGCCGCTGGAAAAGTCAGATCAGATTGGGTTTTCATCGATTCCGTGACGGCGATGAGGTTTTTCCGGTGAGCGAATATTAAAGAGTTTATTTTCTCAGACTGCACGTAATACGTACACGTCCACATTGCAGAATCGATCGCGCTCAAGAGAACCTCCACTACGTCAGCGACATTTGCGACGAGAAAGTGCTCTACATCCTTGACGAGGAGAACGAGGAGGAGAACAGCCTTATTGATAAGATTGCCGAGGAGCAGGCGACGGCGGCAGACGAGACTGACCAGGCGGCCAAAGCCGACGACGACGTGTTCGCGGCCAACAACAACGAAGCATCCTCGCACGACAACAACAACGTGGTCATGTCGAGAGAGCCCGTCCACCCGGAGAAGACCACCGAGGGAATTCTGAAAGCTGCAAGACTCGGAGACCTTATCATGCTTACAGAATTGCACCAGGTAAGAAACGATCTCTATTGGCTCTTCTTTATTTCTTTTTCAATGCCTATTATACCCACTCTTAGGCGGGCTATTCCCTTCTGTCGATGGACGAGACCGGCAAGACTGCGCTCCATTACGGCGCTCGCTTCGGCCACAAGGAGGTGCTGCGCTTCCTGATCGCCAAGGCGCCGGCGCGCGTCCTCGACATGGTCGACTCGGAGAAGGGACAGACGGCGCTGCACAAGGCCGCGGGGTACAAGAGGAGGACCATATGTTGCATGCTGGTCGCAGCCGGCGCCTCACTGCTCATTAAGGTTAGTCAGCTTTTAATTGCGTCCTATGCACTGCGCGCACCATGCCTAAACGTTCAATGTTTCCGTAGGACCACGCCGGTTTGACGCCTCGACAATTGGCCATGATGGCCGAGGACAACGAGCTCGCCTCCTACCTGGAGAGCCAAGAGGAGGTGGAAATCGTTCGAAGAGAGACGGGAAGCGAGTTCTTCGTGAATAAGGGCGACTTTGAGACGCCGGTGTGATAATACGCCGAACGGGAGTGTAGCTACATGCACACATAATAGAGAGAAGCAGGACAATGCTGGCTCTAGATCGCTTGGCGAGCGACAATTACTGTACCCTTGCACGCACAACTAGAAGAAGTTCATCTCGATCGGCACAATGCTGTCTATACTCCCTTTTATCTCCCTGGCTACGTACCTCCAACAGTCAGTCGTGGAGCACCCAACGCAACAATGCGCACAGGCAGATTAATTAACTCATCACACCTACGCTACGTACCATGCAGAGCAGCCAGTTAGGCGCAAATCACACGTACATACTACTCTAACACCGTCATCCTCATGTAACAAATACTATGTGCACCAACACCACCAACACCCTTTGGAGGCAAATCATACCTACATGTATACTAGTATATCTCACGGCCCGCGACCGCCACCCAACCAACTCCTACATATATAGCATAGTACGTTCAGGACTGCAGTCGGGCAGGTAATTGCCCTCAGTCACCCATATGGCATGGTCGCGGGCGGATGTGGGACGACAGAGTATGTGTGGTTCAAACACATCAATATTTTTGCAAGGACAATACCTACGTATAGCGGAGAAAGATCGAATGACAGAAAAGTGGCCTTCGTGTAATGTTCCATTCTGCGTATCATACGGATGCACGACGCGTCCCCATTTGGCTGATATACCCACATCCGCATCCGCCCTTCGACGCTTTTTCACCGCTCATGTACCCGTTTCATTTATGTAATTCGGTCCCCGCCTTTGGCACAGTACCCATACCTCTTGAGACGACCGCGACCGTGCCCTTGAGGAAAAGCTCCTTGATCACACAGCCCAACATTCACCCCGTAGAATGAAACTGTAGCTCTGCTATCCAGTCAGGTCCCATCATCATCGATATCTTCTCCTTGCGTATAATTTTTCTACCGCTTGACTCACTCAGAACTTTCCTACAGCCATGATTAAAGATTGCAACGTCCTATATATAGTTTTTGAAAGTGCCCTTTCTTAGTACACCAAGAGGATGTGTAAAACGTCCCATATTTTTGGTCAGCAGTAAAGTTACTAATTGAATGTCCGTAGAGAACACGTAGTACCCGTAGGTGTTAGCTCGAATAGTCACCATAATATATACATGCGTTCAAATTCTTCGGCGTTCGGAACGTGCCAAAGCAAGTGTAAAAATGGGAATTGGGATCCCACGACCGGATTCCTTCATACCAAGACCCGCATCACGCACAAATCATATCTACGTAAACCATATACTCATCTGTAAGAAATTCAGCTCGGGATACGTAGATCTCCTCGGTTAATGAAAGACCTAGCTGCGCCGACAGAACGGCGCGGCGCGGCGCGGCGGTGATGTCCTAATCGATTAATGGTCACCGCAGGTTCGTGCGATCGAAACGTACCCTACCTACCGCGTCTACTTAACCCGCTATACTATTCCACACTCGAATAATGAGCGAAGACGAATTTACCATTTACCACATATATATTGCATACATATGGTTAATAAAACGCACCAATTTACACGCTCTAATTGTGCCTGTGGTCTAGCTGTTGCTTTTTTTCCGGCAGAGGGCGCCAATTCCCAATGCAATGGCAGCAAGGCAATGCAAATAAAAACAGTCCAAAACTTGGCGCTTTGCGAGAATATGGGATCGTCAAGATCGAGTCGAACGAGAAACAGAACTAGAAGATGAAGTGACTTTCGAATTTCGATGTTGTCATGTTGACAGTTGACTAGTAGTCAGTAGTCACTAGTTACTACTTGCCTCGAGTCGAGTCTCGAATCTACATACGTATGTCGGTTGTCGATTGTGGCCCCGACTGACCCGACCCGGCCGACCGTGTTCCTCGTTCTCCAGTTCTCCTTCCTTCTTGCGGAGTTGCGGTCCTTACTCCTTACCCTTAATTAATTCGTCTCTCCCTCCGTCCGCGTCCGCGTCCGCGTCCGCGTCGGTCTCGTCGTCTCGTCATGGCTCCGCCTCCGCCGCTCCCCGCGGAGATGGCGGTGCTGCAATACCTGACCCACCAGAACCGCCCCTACTCCGTCAACGACATCGTGCTCAACCTGCACAAGGAGCACGGCAAGACGGCCATACAGAGGGCACTGGACGTTCTCGTCGCTGACGGAAAGGTCAAGGAGAAGGTGAACGGCAAGCAGAAGGCCTACGTCGTCGACCAGTCCGGACTGCCGACCGCCACGGACCAGGAACTAGCCGACCTCGAGAAGAAGGTGGCCATCGTCAGGGCAAAGGCGGACGAGGAGGGAAAGGCCGCCAGGGCAGCGGAGGCAGAGCTCAGGGCACTCACTGCCGAGATGAAGACGAACCAGGTTACCAACCGAGTTAGCTCGCTCGTATCGGCGGCCATTAATGCAGTTGTTAATTCTACGTAGATTGAGTGCGAAATTGCGTCGCTGGAGAGCGAGGTATCCGACCTGACGAAGCGCAGGGACCGTCTGGCGGGGACCAACGCGGAGCCCATGGACAGGAACGAGATAGACAAGATCGGCAAAGAGAGAGAGCAAAAAGTCAAGGTGAATACTGTACAGTGCAAAATAGCAATAGTGTTCATAGTGCTTAATATGCGCTGTAGGAATGGCGTCGGAGGAAGCGGATGTGCCTGAACGTGATCGACTCCATCCTGGAGAACTACCCGAAGTCGAAACGCATCCTCATGGACGACATCGGGATGGAAACGGACGAGGACGTCGGGGTGCAAATGCCGCAGGGCCAGAAATAATATTAATCGGTCGGAACTCGGAACTTCATGGCCTAATTCGTACACATAATATCAGCAGATATCTAAATCTTTATGTGATTTTTGTACCACCTCCATAACGTAGCTCGACTGAATATAAGGATGTAGTACACTATTCTATCTTGGGTTTCTTGAAGAGTCGCCTTAAAAGTCCTTTCAATAACGTCGTGGCAATGATAAGTATTGCGCCAAGTATAGCGAGAAGAAATATTGCAACGTCGAGCAGGTAAAACTGATACCACGTCAAATCGTGAACCGGTGATCTGAAATCGGCCAAATTAAGCTTCATAATCGATAACGAGTAAGCTGCTTTCATTCTTCTACCTGTATAATTTGGCCAAATCGGGATGTTTAATGGCCTGCTCGATCCACCAGATCGCCTTCTCCAGCGGAGGGCTTTCCTGCTCACTGACCAGGGAGCCGAATTTGGTCGCCGCGGCCAAATACTCGGGAGTATCAATCACCCGTCGGATGGCGGAGAACAATTTGTCTTCGGTAAGCGTCGCGAAGGGCACAGCCAGACCGAAGCCGCGCCGCTCGGCGAAACCCGCATTCACCGGCTGGTCGCCGAAAACCGGCGTGATCACCTGCAATTAAGACCAGCCGATCGGCGGTCGGTCGGTCGTCGGCCGCGTAGATCGACGAAATTAGTAGACATACCACTGGTTTCTTGTAGCAGAGCGCCTCCTGCGTGCTCCGGATTCCGCCGTGGATGACCGCCGCCTTCACGTTGCGGTGCGACGCTATGGAGTTCTGCGGCAGCCAGGGGGACACGTAGACGTTGTCCGAGAGACCGAATGCCTTCAGGTCCCTGTCGCCGGCTTCGAGCTTCCAGACCACGCGCTCCTTCAGTCGACCGAACACACGCAGCAGGATGGACAGGTTCTCGTCGGACATCTGGCTGCCGAGCACAACACCGGACCTGAAACAACAAGATAGCTTTGATTGGCTGAACCCCTACCTACACGTTCTCCGTCCCCTCTGTACCCAAATGAGACGAGGATGACGCCTTGCTCCTTTCCGCCTTCAATGAAGGCTCTCAGCTTGTCGTCCATTGGTTTTAACTTCTCCTGGCACACCATCATCCCCGTGTAGACGAAGTTGGGTGCGATCGGCCTCAGCCCGTCCATCAAGAGCGGGTGACCGCTGTGAATGGCGACGGCGGCGCTGTGCTCCAACTCCAGCAGACTCGGGCGACTCGCGTCGTTGGGGAAGTGTTTGTCCAACAGGGCGTTCACCTGGTTCAGGACCATATAATTCCGACCCACGTGCTCAATCAGGTTGGTCAGGACGGTATTCTAGGGTAGAAGCAATTAAAACATAGTGACTGCGTATAATGTGCGTATTAACTAGACTAACTTTGACCCTTTCGAAAAAGGACATCTCCCCAGCTTGCATTGGAGTCATGACGTAGGGTAGGTATGCGGTGTTGTGAGGCATCGCCATGGCGTGGTCCATTATCGAGAAGGAGGACATGATGGTCGTGTAGAGTACGAGTCGGGCGCCGAAGTGATGCGCCAGATAATATCCAGCCTCTGACGCGACGTACATCTTGACCATGACCACGTCGAACTTGGACGAGAGCAACGCCTTGAACTCCGGGTTAGAGAGAACTGAGTCGGTGCCCTTGAGCGCCTCTGCGAGGATGTCTGAAAATGGTGGGGCCTGAACAACCCCGTTCGCCATCACGGTTCTGAGGGAAAACACGGACAATTAAGGCAATTAGCGTTTCCAGTCGGAAGTGAGACGCTAGGTTCTCACTTGGAGTATCGAACCCAGAGTTGTTCGTAATCACTCTTCGATTGAATGATGCGAAGATTTTCTCTCTCCAGTCCCTCTTTGTAGGGCGCCACCATGGTCACTTCGTGTCCGCGGTCGACGAGCGCATTGACGAACTGCATGGAGGACATCTGAAAGAGGAGGGAGCGCATCTTACTTGCCCGGCCCCTCGCTCCCTTTCACGTCAGCTCCTACGTACTTGCATGGACTTTGCACCAGTTGGAAGCCAGTAGAGGATACGACCTCTTAATCTCTCGTGACTGCCGACAACGTCGTCGTGACTCGAGCTCGCAGGTGTGGCACTGACAGATGAGAATAAGAGGAGGCCGAGGACAACGGGAGGCCATTTTCGCCCGGCGGCCTTTGTGGCACCTGATGAGAGCAACTTGATGGTCCCCCACTTTGTCATGCCGTTGCACTGTACGTACGCACACTACGAGGAAGATATCCTCTGGACGCGCTCTGAAGCGGACGCAAAGTTGAAACACCTGATTTTCTGCCTTTGTAGGTAGCGCGACGGGCCACGGCTAGGCGGAGGCATGGCTAGTCCTGTCAGGACAGAACCTAACTAGCTACGTAGTGCCATGGAAGGTTGCCGCCCGATCGCGCCGGGTGGAAACAACCTTGAAAAATCTGAACTTGGTTTAAAAATACGCTGATACGTACGTACTTTATTATGCAAGTTAAGTGAGAGTTGACATGGAGACTGTATCGTAGCAGAATTAATTGCATTATACGTACGTGTGTATACCTGGTGCACTACATAAAAGGTACACGTACACAAGTTGTCTTTATTCGTTCTTTCGTTTTTTTCGCCCCGAAAGTCAATTCCCTACGTCGGTTATCTCGAGTGTGCCTAGTACATACATCAACGTTCGCTCGTTCGTTCGTTCGTTCGTTGGATCGTTCGCTTCTTGCTCAATGCAGCAGCCTATTTGGAATTCTATCCGTCCTCCCTTGGGCAAAGTCCCTAGCTTCCCTTTCCGTCCGACCGTCCGCGTCCGTCGTCCTCTCGCTCCTTCGTTATCCCCTGTGTCACCGCCGTCGCCGCCGTTTTGTGGAGCCGCGGTCGGTCGGTCGGTCGCTCGCTATTGAGCCCACATGTCGCCACTGAGTGAGGCCCTGATGGACTTGCATTGGCTTACTCTAGTAGTTCTAGCTATGAGGTGAATGCGTACGTTCATCTGTGGCATATTAAGACGAATTGCCGGCTAAATTATACGCATATGTAAGCACGTATCAAATTGAACTTTGAAAATTTGTTGTATCCTTTTATCATGCATCTCTGTAATGCGTACACTAAGAGGCTGTTGGAGAGATAGGCGGTGCTCCATATTTAATTATTACCCGTTTACAGTCCAACAGCTGTATTTGTCTGCTCGTCCGCCATGCATGCATGCAGCCTGCTGGTTTCCGCCGTCGCAAGCTATATACCGAGTTGAGTTGAGATGGAGCTAGTGGCGGGCGGGCGGGCGAGCCATAAAGGTCGGCAATGGCCGGCCACCATATTCCCGCAAGATATAGTATATGCGCCAGCTAGCCAGCCAGCTCGTATCCACAATGGCATATACCTCCCCTCCCCCCCCCCCCCCCCCCCCCCCCCCCCCCCCCCCCACCAGCCCGGGGCGGGGTGGCCACACAAAAGACTAGACAGCACCAACCCCCACACCCCCCAA
>JAAUYK010175359.1_pt1 | contig 11129 bp, 17 predicted proteins | sample 7278021 | NCBI WGS metagenome assembly JAAUYK01 (sample SAMN14350223, study PRJNA611818) | marine sediment metagenome | isolation source: surface marine sediment (1.8m) | place: French Polynesia: Moorea | collected 2018-08
AGAAGAAATGTACGTATGGATAGATAACTACCTTTTTTCCCTTTATTATGTTATCACTAATTACAGGTCGTTTGCCCACCTGCCATCCGACCTGCGTCCTCGGGCCCTGGTCGGACTGGAGCCCCTGCTCCCAGTCCTGCGGTTCGGACGGCACCCAGATGAGGACCAGAAGCGGCATTCCCGCCGAGCACACCGCCACCGGCAGTGGTGTCGAAGACGACGGAGGGACGGTCGGGGACGAGGAGTCATCGTGCGGCACCACCGTCGAAAAGAGAGTCTGTCTGCTGGCTGGGTGTCCGTAGAGTTTATATAAATACTAGGATTATACGGTGGTACACTTCGTGTGGATATAAACAAAGTGCTTTCACGGTTGATTTCGATCCACCAGGTCGCATGCATTCTATATATTTCAGCGCTTTGCAAAGCAGAGTCTCGCCAGTGATGTCGCCCACGCGCATCTAGCAAAAATATATGTACTCACTTTGCAACATATTAGGCTTAACATGGTAGTTCTCACCTTGCTATCATCTCAACGAGCTCGAATAGACTGATGAGGGATACGCCCAGGTAGAGTCCCATGGCGCCGCCCAAGTTGGACATGAAGTTGTTGAAGTTATACTTTGGGGTGTCCGTGATCTCAGTGACAGACTTCGTCTCGTAGAAGACGCTCAAGCGCAGAAAACTGTGAAAACATCAGAGGGAGCTATTAATTCACTCTTTAGGCTGACCGAGTTGAAATAACTTCACCTTTTCTGTACTTTTTCCCGTATGGCGTCGCCGGCGGTTATCTTGGTGCTGAGGCCGCCTTCCGTCGATTCGTAGATCTTGTGCATTGTTTCAAAGCTCAGAGTATCATTCTGCGTATAATTAACAAAGTTACAAGCTACGCTTCTTCCTGTGTGAATAACGTATAGTATAGTACACCTTATACATAACTTTGTACTTCTCGGCCACCTTCGTCCAGTGCTGGAGTGACGGCCACGTTGCTTGGGACCTGACAATTGCAAAGTAGGAGCGGCTTCGCGACTTTAAATGATCGATTATTGGCCATACCTCGACACTTTGAACTCTGTAACGTTACACTCAGGCTGACAATAGCAGCCATCTAAGTAGTTTCTGATCTCGTTAGAGGCCATCAGACCCCGCAAGCAGACTCCGTGAACGTTGATGTCGCACAGGCTATGTTTCAGGTTCGGATCTGCTCATCAATCATACTATTCCATGACAACTCGTACGTAACGGTATTGCGGTACCTACCTGGCCACAACTCGGCCATATTTAATTGATAGCACCCGCAAAAGTTCATAGTTGCCTTGATAAGGCAAAATGCCTGGCAAAGGCCGGCATCATAAGGCACACCTCTGGCTAATTGTCTGTCGCCTTCACTCCAATCAGAGGAGCAGTTCGATGTGTAAGGTGGTGGTTGCCGTACAATCTCCTGTCTAACATTGAACAAAGCAAAAAAAGAGTATTTTTCAAGGCTTGTTCGTCGCGGCACTTCAGTAAATTTAAGATACCTTGATACGGCGAATTGTGTGTCCGTGCCCGGTTGAACCACTGCACCAGTCATCGTCGTTCGTGGAAGTCTCCGAGGCCCATGGAGAATAACTGTACAGAAATGTGGGTTTAGGACACATTCTTATGCTGCATAGTTCTATGAACCTTTTAATCCCTCTACCGGCGTCAAACTTCGCCCGAGCATGTGCATCTGACCAAGATCCATTTCAAGTACGAGCCCTTCAATTTGGCCGCTGCCCACGCTTGATCTCAATTTCGGCTCTAAAATGTTTACACATAGAAAAAAGTTGTAATTACTTAAGTGTATAACAACATATTCCCTTGGCGTGTCTCGGTATAATTTTTTAGGTAATAGTTGTACGAGAAGCAGACCCCCATTTGCGGCGTGACAATGGCGGTGGAGCCGTTTATCAATGCTTCGCAGTCGGCGTATTCCATGCTCTCGAAGACGCAGCTCTTGATGGTCTGGTTAGCCCAGTGGGCGATCGCCACTCTCGTGGGGAAGTCGAGATCCCAGAGCATTGCCGACAAGTTCCCCTCCGCCTGGCTCGATTTCATGGAGTCGAAGGTATCCCATTTTAGCTTCAAATCGGGAAAATTGCTCGCGCAGGGGTTGTAGGTAGAGTTGATTCCGTGTTCGAACATCCGAGAAACCCTCTGGGATGAAAAAACAAGTTATAGTATTCATCATATTTAAGGTACGATTTTTTACAGTGCTAACGTCGCATTTTCCGAGCATCAGAATATTGCAAAGATTCTCGCAGTTTTCAGCAGAGTTATTAAAACACCTGCAATGTCCGTGCAAAGTACTATTTGCGAAAGAAAATCACAAGAATACCCATATACTGTTCAATCCTCAAAAGAAGATTCCCACAGTGCACTCTGTTCAAGGGGCAGATGGTAACCGCTGGGAACTCCACCGTCTGTCGGGTACGCAGAGTCATCGAAGTAATTACCTGACATCGATCGTACTTATAACGGGTTGGGCGTGGCAAATTAACGCTCACGTCATTTATAAGATAGTCGTCGTATATGCAGATGCAGTTCATGAGCGTGAGGGTGGCGCCGGTGACGAAGAGAAACAGCCAGCAGACCTTCGAGAGGGCGATCCCGGACGCGTGGAACTGAGAGATGCCGCTGATCGAGGTGAACCCAAGAAACCAGGAGATAACGGACCGTATGCTTCCCATGCCTCGGTTTAGCGCCGACACTCAGAACTAAATGCTTCTATGCCCACGTGGGTCGGGCGCCAAATTATATACGTATGGCTGCAGCGAGCGAAAGTAACTCAGGGTGGTTGTGTCCTCAACCGTTACAACATACTAGTATGACAGTACGTAGTATGTACACTACTCAAACTCTTATTTGGGGCAATTTCCTACGTAAGAGGCCTGCGATGGTACTGCGTCTGTCTAGTCATGACATTCTCGAGTTGCGACTCGACATGCCGTGGTTATTGGAATATGCATACGGTATACGTAGCGCCGTGCTGCGGCTGGTAATCCACCCAAAGCTCCGCGTAATTAAAGCAGCTGCAACTAATGAAATGCAACTCCTACACCTTGCAACGTCTGCTTTTAGCTTAGACCGTGCGCACACTTATTAAGGGTTTAATTAATGCCAACCCACAATATGCGCTAAACGCCCAACAGACCCCAATTGGACCAAGGTTAAGGACTCGAAACACTTTCTCCGCTTAATTATCGACCACCGCTGCTCCGGTTGCATATTAATTAAGGGGACCTGCGGCGAAAGGCAGATCCGGGTGATGTTTGCAATAAGAATGCTCCTATGAGTTATCGAACTGATGTCGTTGTACGTATTTTACCACACCCGCGGCCAACGCATAGCGGCGGCCCCTCCGACTCCGAGCTGTAATCTCATCTAGATAGAGAATAGTTAGCTAGTCCTGCAAAGAGACTTCAGTTATCGCCTCCGTTCCGCGTTTTGATCGATCGACAACGCTCAAGATGAAGTTCGCCGTCGCCGTGTTCCTGGCTCTCTGCTTGGCCTATGCCGCCGTTGCACAGGGTGAGTACGGATTTCATACGTAGGTGGTTTCAATCGCACACGTACAGATATAATATGCCAGTTTTCATTTCAGACTGCTTCATCCAAGATTTTGCCTACGTGGACAACATCCTGACCTCTGGCCGTCACAACCTGCAAAACAGCCCCGAGGAGTGCCAGACCTCCTGCCTCTCAGTCTCCGGATGTACCCACTGGACATGGTGCATGACCTAGCTAGTTTCCCCCAGGCTATTTTAATCCCTGTACGCCTTTCCAGGCTTCCCAACAACAACTACTGCGAGCTCAAGTCCGGCTCCTTCGGCCTTCCCCTGGACGGCGCCGTCTCCGGTCCCAGAGTCTGCTAAATTCACTGCTTATGTAGTCCAGGCTCAATAAATAGAAGTTGAAGGCACCGCGCGTCAAAGTTTATTGTACGTGGCACGCGTTTTGTAATGTGTGATATTTCCATTACAGGAGTTATACGTACTTGCATGAAATAGGGATGCTCATTCAGCTGTGACCCACTCTCGGCAGTTACGTAACCCTGTGCGCCCAAAATTGCAGGAAAAAGTTGCGCCTTATCGTATTAATAAAATTCCCCAGGTTCGTCGCCATGCCGTCGAATGTGGCATTCATTTTGTGCCTCGTGATGGCTGTGGCTGCAAGTTCGGCAAGGTAAATTTGATTAGGATGCCTTTCTGTTACTGACTTTTTACGTTTGGTCCGGAGGACTCCCCCGCCCAACATCGTGATTCTCCTCGCCGACGACCTCGGCTACGGCGACCTGCAGCTTTCCGGCGGTCACCCGACCTCCCGCTCTCCGCACCTAGATCGCCTCGCCCTCAGGTCGAAGGTGATGCGAAGCTACTATGCCGTCAGTCCCGTCTGCAGCCCGTCGCGGGCGGCTCTCCTCACCGGCAAGTACGCGGTCAGCGCCGGAATCTACCCCGGCGTCTTCTGGTCCGACTCCGTGGGAGGCCTGTCAAAGCGGCACCGGACCCTGGCGACGATGCTGTCGGAGGGCGCTGACTACGCGACGGCGCACGTAGGAAAGTGGCACCTCGGGGTGGGCGCTAACGGACAGCACCTCCCGACGAGGCACGGATTCCAATCCTACCTAGGCATACCCTATTCCCAAGACATGTGTCCCTGTATATACTGCTTTCCAGGTATAGCAAACTTTCACTTTGTTTCACGTACCGTAAACTCTGAGCACGTGACCAGGTCATGACCGTTGCCACGACGAATGTTCCCCCACCGAGGTCAGCTGTCCGCTATTCGCCGGCGAGAAGGTGGCGGAGCAGCCGGCCGACCTCACGACCCTGACAGAGAAGTACACTAGACACGCCGAGCGATTTATTGAAGCCAGCTCGGCAGTAAAGCAGCCTTTTTTCCTCTACTTCGCATTTCACCAGACCCACCATCCGCAATTCGCAAGTGAGATGACACACACATCATATGTGGAATTGGGTGCCTAAACTAATAAGTGTCCACATACGTGCATATATTAGGTTCTCAATTCCGAAATACAACGTATCGTGGTGGCTTCGGCGACGCGCTCGCCGAGATGGATCACGCCGTTGGGAGAGTCATGTCGGCGCTCTCAAGAGCCGGAGTCAGGGACAACACTCTGGTCGTGTTCACCTCGGACAACGGGTAAAAATATGACGGAAATAGCTGCTGTTAAGCACCCTAAAATCCCTAATACTTTTTATCGATTCTTAAAGCCCAAGTCTAACTCGTCACGAGAGAGGAGGCTGCGCCGGATTACTCAGGTCCGCTATTGGAAAACGTCTTAGATTTAAGTCTAACATCGTTGATCTTCTTTTTTAAGGTGCGGCAAGGGCACGACCTGGGAAGGAGGCATGAGAGTTCCTGCGCTCTTCCACTGGCACGGCAAGATCCAGCCAGGCATCTCCGATGCCCTCGTCACCGGACTCGACATCGTGCCAACCGTCCTCAGGCTGGCGAATCTCTCCGCCAACACCGATTCTCTTCACGGAGTAGACATCTGGCCAGTTCTGGCTGACGAGGAGGAAGGCGTGAGGACCTCGTTTCTCTATTACTCGGGCGGCGCGAGGAACTGGACTGGCGCATTGGCCCTGCGGTATCGAAATTTCAAGGCTCACTTCTACACGCAAGGTACTGTTCAGTTTCACATTTCATGCCACATTATCGCCTTGTACATATACTGCTAAAGGAAACGGACTGTCTGACGACGACAACTACGACACCGCGTGCCGCTCGACCTCCGTCCTGGAGGCGCACGACCCGCCCATCATCTACGATCTCGACGTTGATCCGGGTGAGAGGAGGCCGATTCCGAGCGGCGACTCGCGGCACGACAGCCTCGTGAAAGTCATGAAGACTCTGAAGGCCGAGGAGGAGGCAAAAGTCACGTGGGACGTCAGCCAGATGGACAGGGGGCGCTCGCGGGCGGCGGCCACCTGCTGCAACAGGGATCCGAAAAACTGCGATCCGTTTCCCAAGTGCTGTGATTGTTAGCACCTTCTTTTGAATAAATTCTCAATCATCGGCGTAATGATCAAGGCGGAAGGCAATCGGGTAGCTCGAATATTTATTCGCGAGTAAGTCTAATACAGCAAAGGGTCGCTTGACCTACGTACTACGTACATTACTAAGTCTTATATGATGCAGCATGAACATTATTCTTTGCGTGGTTCAACTTATGGATGTACGTGTGTTCAATGTTAGTATTGCTCTTATTTTAATACATATGGACAGCTTAGTGAGTTCATTACATATACGATTAGATTGGCTTGTCGTTGATTAATTTGTTACGGTACGTACATCTTTACATACACATGTGTTTCACAGTCCGCACAATTTATGCTATATACAAATATACTACTATGTAGCACCGGTCAATATCAGCTACGAAAGATTTTCTCAGGTTGTGAGATAGTCTTTTGACTTACCATTTAATTTATCCCTTATGTACGTACTTTACATTCATTGTAGCGATTCTCAAACAATAGTATGTATCCTTGCGCTGTCGGCCCTTCAGAATTCCAGATGTTATACGTGGTACATAAGTAGACGTTTCAATATTGTACTTTATGCATAGTATATACGTAGTTTAGAAGCCGTCTCTTCATAATCGCATTCTTACCTACGTAGATCCGTTATTGCGTAGTGCGTTACACATTTTACAGGTTTTTAGTATGATGAAGTACGCTTAATATTAGCTATCAATGATCTTGCACGTGGCCAGAATGGCTACATGTCAATGTTTCTTAATGTTACGAGACTACACATAAGCGTTAAATATATGAAATGAACATAATTAGTTATGAGATTTTGTGCGATTGAGTTACTCATGCCTCTCCGTTCGGCTGGGCTGCGCCATCCGCCCCCTCGTGAGATCGGCCGACGAGCCAATAAGTCTGCACGCCGTCCAGTTTCTCCGGCGGTGACTCTCTCTCGATAAAATTGAAGGTGCCGTCGCGCTCGAGGAGGTACTTGGTGTTTTCAGAGATCTGCACAAAGGGGACCGTTAAAGTATTTTTACCGTTTTCGATTGCTCAATTAGTACTGTAGACCTGTATTTTCATCGGCTCGCTCGTCTGCTCCATCAGCCCCGCCGTCTCCACAGTCTCCCCAAAAATGGAATAGTGCGGGATTTTGTCTCCCACGACGCCCGCGGCCGCTGATCCGGAGTCGACGCCGATCCTGATCCTCATCCTGTATCCAGGCTTGTGCTTCACCTCGAAGGTGACGATCTTGCGCATCATCTCCAGTCCGAGCTTGCACACTTCACCCGCGTGGTTATCATGGGGCTCGGGCACGCCGGACGCCACGAGGTAGGCATCGCCGATCGTCTCCACTTTGTAGACGTCCAGAGTCTCGCAGATGTCGTCGAACTGGTTGTAGAGGTCGTTCAGCAGGTCGACGATCTGGTTGGCTGTCGATTCAGAGGCCAGGTTGGTGAAGCTTACGATGTCGCTGAGGAGTACGGACATCGAGGAGAACGAGGCGGGAACGGGGACCTTTAGAAGTGGAGGATTACAGACTACTTACTGTATCCGGCCAGATGCGTTTGACTTACGTACCTGTCCCCTCTTGAGTTGTCCAATGATTGGCTTGGGCAGGAGCGCCGTCAGCAGCTGCTCAGTCTTTTTCTTCTCGTTTGCGTAGACGACGCAGCGCTCGTTGTAGATCACCGTGTACTTGATCATGGTCATGGTTGTGTGGAGCGTGATGTAGACCACGATCGGCACGAAGATGATGAGCGGGACGAAGATGGCGAACGGGATGGTCCTCTTGTCCTCAAACGTCTTCAGCTCGACGGAGACAAAGTCCTCGATGGCTTCGGTTAGCTGGTCAATGATGTTCTTCGTCGTGCCCATATACTCCACCAGCGAGCTGAAGTAGTCGATGGATGCGAAGACGGTGTCGTTCACACCAGCGCGGACCCTCGAGTAGGACTCTCGCTTGGAGATGATCTCCTACAGTATAATTATTCGTGTTGCTGGCATCAAGTACGTACGCGTACGTGTACGTAAACTTTAAAATCCAGATAGATATACGTACCTGTGCGTGTTCGTAGTACTGGTCTTGGGTGGCGTTCAGGTAGGTGGCCCTGAATTGCTCCATGAAGTTGAAGGTCTGGTTGAGGTAGTCCTTTCGGAGCACCTCGTAGCGGACAAAGTCGAGGTAGTATCTGTTCTCGATCTCCCCCTGAGACAGATAGCGGAGACCGTAGATGCCAGACTTGCCGGAGTATTCGACAGCCCTAAGGAAAATTGAACCATCATGCTCATATTACCTATTTTAAGAACGATGTTATAGAGAACTCACTTCAGAAGGTTCTTGAATCCAATAATGAACCTGTATACGTCCGAACTCTCCGAGTCGTGTATAGACCTCGATAAGTAGTCGATGAAGAAGGCGACGATCTCGTTGTACCAGTCGAGCACCTGGAAGATGGACTTCTCCCCCTCGCGAATCTTGGTTCTGAAGATGCTGTGCTGAATCTGGAAAGTCAGCTTCGTCTTGAAGTAGTCCACGTTGCCGATCTTGGGCCACTTGGTCACTGCGGTCAGTGCGTTGTCAGTGGATTGAAAAGTCTGGAGAACGCATTGCACTCTATGATGCGGGTCGGTTGCCTATTTCATAAAACTTCACTTACGTTCACCAAGATGAACCGCTTGAGTTCAACTTTTCTCCCGACGTATGGCTGCAAGTCTGCTTACGAACCATGGACACAACAGACATGAACTCTACGTAAACTCCGGTACATGGAGAATGCTTTAATTACCCGAGAGATCGTCAGTTGCCGGCCTGTTCAAGAAGATATTTAGCGCGACTGCGGCTCTCTCGTCTTGGATCTTGTGGATGAGCGTGGACAGGCCGACGGCGTCGATGACCTGTCCCTGCACGCGGAGGATGTCGGCCGCCTGCCACACGAACGTCCCGTACTTGAACCCGTTCTGCATGATCAGAATCATGATGGGAATCAGGGGCAGGACGACCATATGAGCCGAGTGTAAGCGCTGGCCGATCCTGTGTTTGAATTGTGTGTTGAATGCATCCAGTATACAACATTAATGGTTCGTGTACTACGTACTTGGTGGACAGGTCCACTTTGTAGAATCCCATGCTCATGTTCTGCGGCGTGTGCTTGACCTGCGAGGCGTCGCTGATGTCGCTCGCGTCCGACCCGGCGTCCGTTTGCAGGATGGTCGTCTTCAGGACGGAGGCGGCGGGGCCCTCAACGCTGAGGCCGAGGCCGCGCCGGTCGATGGGGGCAACCTTGGCCATGACGACGGACGCGACGGTGGGGGGCTGGCCACCCGCCGGAAGCGGGATTATTTGATTGTGTTCACAGAGGCTGTGAGAGAAGACAGGCTGCCATTTTATGTTGAACAAAGTTACGTAAACCAAGGAAGCAGTGCTCCCGACGAGCGTCGGAAACGAAGTGACTGGCGCTGAGGAAAGTTGGGAACCACCTCGGCCTCACAGTTAAAAAATCGCATGATAGAAGAGATTTACAAAAGTCGTTGAAATCCCGTGAAAGTCAGTACTTTACGTCACGACTTCAAGTAGCCGGATGATGGACATGTGCTCCTCATGGAGTTAAGTATGTAAAGTATAAGCTTACGTACGTACGTATATCTGATTAGCGTCGGATAGAAAGAGGAGGTCAAGATAGTCAAGGTAGTGAATCATGTGAGGAAAATATGCCTGTACGTACATTCAATTGTATTATAAATTAGTACATAATTTTCTGTAGGACATGACGTCCAGGTGGTAAATACATCGCATACAAATTTCATCGGAAAGTACGTTTGAGTGGGCATAATTTGCAGTCTTCATGAAACGATACGGCACTAAACTATATTAGTTCGATTAGGTAAGACTTTTGTTACTGTATACGTACTATTTGGTTTGCGTGAAATCAGTAACCGACCTCTAGACTACACTTGTTGTTGAGGAGCAGGCTTTAACATCTCAGGACAAATGTGAATTTGAAATTGAGCTACGACTACGTACGATCAGCGTACGTCATTTGGTCTCCAACTGCGTTCACTCTGCGGGGGTCACGTCGTTGTGTGTACGCATTTCGGGTGCGGGTCAAAATTTTTTATTGCTTTTGATTGATAAAGCCGTTAAAACCCTAGTCATAAATTATGTAACAAAGACACTGAATTGGCAAAGAGTGGACGAGAGATATTATTTACATGGCCCATTTACAGTAGGTGCTAGTACGTGTAAGCCTACGAACGTTCGCGAATTTTCCGTTTAGCGCAAGGAACGCCAACATTTACTTTTCCAAACCAGACCCTCGCGAGGCCCCATACCCGGAGATAGCACTAGTTCCGTGCCGGTTATCTCTTTTTTTGTTGGCTATCTCCGTACGCGTTCGTAGTACAATATACATACATATATCAGCGGAATCTGCGCATCTCCTTCTCCATGGTGCCGTCGGCGACGATACTGCAGATTACCAGATGTATTAGAGGACGTTTGTTACGTCAACATCAATCGGGCACCGGCTGACTGGGACTAATCTCTCCTCCCTCGCGATTTAATCCAGGAGGCCCTCTAGCTACCTGGCTGCTCGATCTTTATCTGTTCCTAGAAACTAATCTAGCACTTAGACTATATAATCGGCGCCCTGGGCTCGGACACTGGTCTTACTTTGTGCGTGCGCCAACGAGGGACACGTACTTTGCGTATTGGGATTGATCAATTAGTTTGAGCGATGGAGAACAAGAGGGCCGCGCTCGCGGCTGTCCTCTTCGTCGGCCTGTTCGCCTTCGCGGCGGCCCAGACTCTGCCCGACAGGATTGTCGGATGCTACGTTGGTACCTGGGCAAACTACAGGTATGGGCTTCATTCCCTTGGAAACGTCTAGAAAATCGTGCACTAAACTTTTAACAAACTTCAGAGTCCCGACTCCCTTCAAAATTGAGGACATCGATCCCACTCTCTGCACGCACGCCTTCTACGGCTTCGCGGACATTAACAATGAGGTAAAATATATCCATGAAAATTAGTCGCGAATCGAAACTTCAAATTTCTTCCTCGTTTCTAGACGTACAAAATCAAGGCCTGGGATGTGTGGCTGGATCTGG
>JAAUYK010232042.1_pt1 | contig 11128 bp, 10 predicted proteins | sample 7278021 | NCBI WGS metagenome assembly JAAUYK01 (sample SAMN14350223, study PRJNA611818) | marine sediment metagenome | isolation source: surface marine sediment (1.8m) | place: French Polynesia: Moorea | collected 2018-08
CCGCACAGCGACATCGTCGGTCTGTCCCCGTTGGCCGATGGGGTCGACCGCATCTTTGCACAGGCGCTGCTGGACGCAGGCCACCGTCTTCGCGTGATCCTGCCCATGCCGGTGGAGCGGTACAAACAGGATTTCGATGACGCCTCACAGGCCGAATTCGACCCGCTCTGCGCCCAAGCCGAGGTGATCACCCAAGCGCCCCCTGTTGCCGGGATGCACCCCAGCGACGATCCCCGGGTGGCCGAATATCTCTCGGCGGGGTTCTATATCGCGCAGGCCTCTCACATCCTGTTTGCGGGCTGGGACGGCCACGTGAACGGCCTGCAAGCCGGCACCGGTCATATCGTGCAAGCGCGTCTCTCTGGTGTTTATGATCGCATCGCCGATTTGGATGTGACGCCCAAACGGTTCGAAGACGACATGTGCCCGGCCTCTCACCTGACTTATGTGATCCGCACCGACCGGGTGAAACCCAGCACCGGAACCGCTGCGCTCAGCACCCAGGCAGACGCGGTCTGGGGCGTCTCCCCCAAAATGCTGAGCCAGGGCACGCATCGTCACCGACTGTCGGATTTCCCGAATATCGATGCCTTGGACCGCATGCAGCGCATGGGCCGGCGGCTGCAGATCACCGACGTGAGCGATCCGCAAAAGGACGGTTTGCACCTGCTGGAAACCCTGCGCCACGCCGTTGAGCACAACGCCAATCGCTACATCACGCGCGAACGATCTCGGTTGCCGCTCCTCTTGGCGCTCGCGGTCGTCGCTGTGGCCAGTTTTGCGATTTACGGCGACTTTTTTGACCTGATCCCACATTCATGGTTGTTGCTTGTGGTCTATGCCCTCTCCTTGGTCGACATCGCCTTTCTGGCGCGCACCCAGTCCAAACGGGTCACCGCATCGGATCCCACCGGCTGGCGACGATTGTCTGAGGCGCTGCGTGTGGTGGTGGCCTGGCACCACGCAGGTGTCGGCGTGCACTGGGACGAGTTGAGACCCGGGGCCGAATTTCGGCTCACCCGGCGCGATGATTGGGTCGCTTGCGCGCTGCGCGGGCATCTCATCGGGTATAACGACGCACATGGCCCAGAAGGCGGCATCCGAGATCTCGATGCGTTGGAGACCGAATGGGTCGATGGGCAAATCGCGTATTTCCGCGGCAAAGACAGCCAGACAGACCGTCTGACGACACTCCGTCAATTGGGCCGCACGGCCCTGGTGATCGGCCTTTTGTGGATCGTGGCCCTCGGCTTCCTCGATTACACCGGCGCAACAGAAACCCTGGCCGCACGCCTGGTTTGGTTCATGACAGGTGTGTTCCCTGCGGCGGGCGCTTTGTTAACCGGCTATGCCACTGTTCTGGAACAAAATTCCCCCGCGTCCGAGCGCGACCGCATGTTGTTGATGTTCCTTGAGCTGAAACAGCGCCTCCGCGCCTTCCGGGCCGAGGGCGCACCAAACGCGAACCAAAGACTGCGGCTGCGAAAAGCCATCCTCTCTGTCGGGCGCAACGCTTTGGACGAAGTGCAGAATTGGTCGCAATTGACCAACGACGCGATGACCAAAGCGAAGGACTTTGGCCGGTGACGCGCCAAGCGCGCAAGACGAGCCGGCACGCGAAAAGACGGCCATCACAGATCGACACGCCCCGGCCCTTATCGGCTTTGGTCTCGCTGACAACGCCTGTTCCATCCGCTCCAAGCCGAATGGCCTCATAACGCCGATGGTCGCTCGATGTATGGTGGCGGAGACGAAGGGATTCGAACCCTCGAGACGGTTTCCCGCCTACTCCCTTAGCAGGGGAGCGCCTTCGACCACTCGGCCACGTCTCCATCGACCCGTATACAGGCGCAATTACTCCGAAAACAAGGCTAAAAAAATGGTGCGTTCCTGATCATTGAAAAATCCCGCTCTGCGCTGATCCAGGCGGAACAAAGCGAGTTCAAGCACCGGGTTTTGGCAAGACTCCGGCGATTATTTTTGATCGGTCATTCTACGAATAGGCGCTCAATTTAATCGTAACTCCTCTACTTGTCCCGCAACAGCCGATCGAGCGCCACCAGCCAGCGGACATGGCCCAGGCCTTGCGAGATCAGCTGGATGGCCAGCTCCGCGGGGGGCTGGTTGGGCGTCTCGACCCCCGGCTCATGGCGGTACCAATGCGCCGCATCGATCCATCCTTTGAAGCCTTTGAGGAACTGGGCGCTGGCCGATTGTGCGGTGGGATGACCCTCATAGAGCCGCTGTTGATCTCGGCCGATATGGTTTTCGGCCGCGCGCGTATCGAGGCGCGGCACATCATACATCAGCTTGAAGGTGTTTTCGCAGGCCCCAAACACCGCCCGGATGGCCCCGATATAGTCGGGGGGATCCTGCAGCAACTGATCATCGATCTTGGCAATGGATGCCGCCGAAGCTTCATAGCGTGGCGCGTCTAGGCCCGCGATCGTCGCCGCCATCTGCCGGGTAAACTCCGCATCGATGAGCGGATGCACCCCGCCCAGATCATCGATCTCATAGGCGAGGTTCTCTTCCGTGAATATACGACGCGCTTCCCTGACGAACCAGGTGGGGCGGTCGCCATCTGGAAACCTTTGGTGCAGCACTGAAGTCACAACCGTGATTGTATCCAGCATTTCGAGCACTGCGACGCGCTCGAAGTACAGTTGCCAGCTGTAGAACAGCTGACCACCAATCGCCGTCGCAAATCTGATGCCCAGCTTACGTTCGACAAGCTTCTGCGCGCGCTTGTCATAATCGGTATTATCGAAGCTTCGAACACGACGATCGAAGGGGGCCAAAACATCTTCGCAGAGCCCAGCCAGCCGGAACCGGGCTTTCTTGCTGTCAGGTTCCGGCGCGCCCCGCGCGACGTATTGCTGTGAATATCTCTTGCCTTCTTCTACGGTCATACTGCCCGCCTTTCTCTGCGTGTTGCGGTATCGCGGCGGGCTCTTGACCGAGTGTCCCATTCATGGGACACAAGATTTGTTTGTGTCGTTGCGACCGCAGCGATATCTTGTAGGGGTCCGCAGATGTCGAGGTCGGCGGCCCCTACATCACAAATTACACCCTCAACATGGCCTGGCCAACCTGGTTAACGCGCAAAAATCTGAATCTTTTCCGTTTAAGTTGTGCGGCTGATATGGTAGCGGGCTCACGCTTGCGCTTGGCAAAGATCTGGAAATTTTTGGTATCTGAGGGTGTAAGCTATTGGAAAGGGGGGGGTTTTGCCCCTTAGCAGGGGAGCGCCTTCGACCACTCGGCCACGTCTCCGTCGACCCGTCTAGCGGGATCGCGACCCGGGTACAAGTCTGCATACGTATTTCGCGCATTTTCCCGAGCCGGGCGATCAACAGCGTTCAGTTCACCCAGGGAATTTGGCTCAAGTCAGGTATGAGACGCCGTGTTCCCAAACCAAAAGACCCGCATGGAGGTGTCGCGCCTAAACCCCACCCCTCACGTATTAAACAAGAAGTGCATCACGTCGCCATCCTGCACCACATACGCCTTGCCTTCCGCCCGCATTTTGCCCGCCTCTTTCGCGGGTTGCTCACCGCCTAAGCCAACATAGTCGTCATAGGCAATCGTCTCGGCCCGGATAAAGCCCTTCTCAAAGTCCCCGTGGATCACACCCGCGGCCTGAGGCGCTGTCGCCCCTTCCTTGATCGTCCAGGCCCGCGCCTCTTTCGGACCGGCGGTGAAATAGGTCTGCAGATGCAGCAACGTAAAGCCCGCGCGGATCAACCGATCGAGGCCCGCTTCCGCCAGCCCCATCTCGTCGAGAAACATCTCGGCCTCGTCCGGGTCCAGCTGCGCGAGTTCCTCTTCGATCTGGGCACTGATGATCACATGCGCGTTGCCTTGCGCGCGGGCCATCTCCGCGACGGCGGCGGAATGCGCATTGCCGGTCGCAGCCTCCGCCTCCGCCACATTGCACACATAAAGCACAGGCTTCGTGGTGAGCAGCTGCAGCATCTTCCAGGCTTTGAGGTCTTCGTCATCCACATCCACCGTGCGCGCGGGCTGGCCGTCTTCCAGGGCGGCCTTCGCAGCCTCCATCAACCGCTGCTGCTGCACAGCTTCCTTGTCGCCGCCGCGCACCTTGCGCACGATGTTTTGCAACCGCTTTTCAATGCTTTCCAGATCCGCCAGCATCAGCTCGGTCTCAATCGTCTCCGCATCCGCCACCGGATCCACACGGCCTTCCACATGGCTCACGTCACCATCTTCAAAACACCGCAGCACATGGGCAATCGCGTCGACCTCCCGAATATTGGCCAGAAACTGGTTGCCCAGCCCTTCGCCTTTTGAGGCCCCCTTCACCAGACCGGCAATATCCACAAAGGTCATACGTGTGGGAATGACCTGCTTGGACTGCGCAATCTCGGCCAGTTTATCGAGCCGCGCATCGGGCACCGAGACCTCCCCCACATTGGGCTCAATCGTGCAAAACGGAAAATTCGCCGCCTGCGCCGCTGCGGTACGCGTCAGCGCGTTGAACAGGGTCGATTTGCCCACATTCGGCAGCCCGACGATGCCCATCTTGAAACCCATATCTGGTCCTTTCCTGCCAAACGGTCTGGCGGCTTCTACCAGTCTGGCCCTGCGGTGCAAGCTTCCCATCACGCCCGGGCGCCGCGCACACACGAACCCAAAAGCCACAGCCGCAAAGGTTCACATGAGAATTATATTTATTTTCCTGACATTTCCGCCTATCCCGAAAGTCCCCACCACTCAAAATACCGACGAGACATCAATGACCAAACGCTCCCAGATCGCCGCATGCCTGATGGCCGCCACCTTGCCCGGCGCCGTCGCCGCTCAGGAAGTCTCCCTTGGCGTTGGCGCCACAGATTACACCTCCGGCGGCGAAGACAGCGGCATTTTCAGCGTCGAATACCGCAACAGCCCTTTTTACGAGCGCACGGTGTTTTCTGCGGCCTGGGCTGCGAATGCGAGTATAACCGAGGAAAGCGATTTTTTCATCGGTGCCGGCGTGGCCCTGCGTTGGGCCTGGACCAGCGGCTGGTTTGTCGATCTCAGCGTGATGCCGGGCTATTATGACGAAGGCACCCCGGGCAATGATTTGGGCAATGATCTCCAGTTCCGCTCCCTTCTGGGCCTGGGCTATGCATTTGACGGCGGGCAAAGCGTCTCGGTGGCGGTTACGCACAAATCGAACGCCGGCCTCAGCAGCGACAACCCTGGCGCCGACGCCGTCTTGCTCCGGTGGCACATCCCGCTCTAACCCCTGATCGCGCGCAGCGTCCAAAGACGCATTGATTTCCCGCCACGCATTTGGCAGGAGGTGCCGACACGGTTTACGCAGGGCACCCCATGACACGGATCGATCAGAAATTCGCAGAGCTCAAAGACCAAGGCCGCAAGGCGTTCGTGGCCTATATCATGGCCGGGGATCCGGACCTCGCCACCTCTCTTGAGGTGGTCAAAGGTCTGCCCGAGGCGGGCGTGGATGTCATCGAACTGGGCCTCCCCTTTACCGATCCGATGGCCGATGGCCCCACCATCCAACTGGCGGGACAACGCGCGCTGGAACAGGGCATGACGGTCGAGGCGACCCTGCAAATGGTCCGCGACTTCCGCGCGACCGATGATACCACACCCATCGTGCTCATGGGCTATTACAACCCAATCTATTCCCGCGGCGTGGACCGCTTCCTGGCCGAGGCGAAAGAGGCCGGGATCGACGGCCTCATCGTCGTTGACCTCCCCCCCGAAGAAGATGACGAACTCTGCATCCCCGCCCAAGCCGCCGGTCTCAACTTCATCCGCCTCGCCACGCCGACAACGGATGACAAACGCCTGCCGCGCGTGCTGCAAAACACCTCCGGCTTTGTCTATTACGTCTCGATCACCGGCATCACCGGCGCGGCCGAGGCACAGGCCACCGATGTCGGCCCCGAGGTTGCGCGCATCAAATCCCAAACCGATCTGCCGGTGATTGTGGGCTTTGGCATCAACACACCGGAACGCTCCAAAACCATCGCGCAAGTGGCCGATGGCGCCGTGGTTGGCTCCGCCATCGTCTCTAAAATAGGCGCCGGAGAGCCCGTCGCAGACGTGCTGAGCTTTGTGCGCAGCCTGGCTGACGGCGCTCACTCTGCCTGACGTCTGCGCAACATATGCGTTGCCTGGTATGAGGCCACCATCACATTCTCCTGGTTGAGAATATCATACCGCACCTCCACAAACCCGCGATCGGGTTTCGATGATGAGGCTCGTGCACTCACAACTTCGGCCTGCACCCGCAACGTGTCCCCCGCATAGACCGGTTTAATCCACCGGACATTATCCATGCCGGGCGACCCCATTGAGCTCTCCGACCAATCGCTCGCCTCCAGTGTCAGCGTAAAGGCCGTCAACACGGTGTGAAATCCGCTCGCAATCAACCCGCCATAGACGGAGGCCTTGGCCGCCTCTTCATCCAAATGAAAGGGCTGCGCATCCCACTCCCGCGCAAAGCGCTTGATGGCCTCCGCCGTCAGGGTCCGCCGCCCTGTCTCATAGGTAAACCCCACCGGCATATCCTCGAAAAACATGGCGCGCCCTTCCCTCTTCTTCTTGCCCAAAATACGCACACCAACACCAACCACGCCGCGCCCCAGATCGCAATCCGGGCCGCACGCCAGCCAAGCACATCAAAGAAAAGAACGCGCGCCAGCGCACCGCTGGATCACGCCTGTTTCCGGAACTCCCGGTCGCGCGGGGCCTCTGCATTGCGATGTTCGTCCAAAAACACCCGCAAATCGGTCAGAACCGGCAGGATCGCAAACAGCCGCTCCACATCAAACCCGCCCAACAACTCCCGAAATTCCGGCGTCAGCTCTGCAATCACCTGATTGCGCAACTCCCGCCCGGAATCGGTGATCCAGACACACTTGCTGCGCCCGTCATTGGGGTTGGGCCGCACCATCACCAACTCATGTTTCGCCAAGCCTGCAACCGTATGGGTCATCGACGTCTTCGGCACCTGGAACGCACGTGCCAACTCCACCAGCGTCCGCCCATCGGCCACCCGGATCAAATGGTTCAGCACGCTGAAATGGGGCGCGATCAGCCCTTTGGGCAATCGCGCCTCCAAAATCGTCCGGCTGAGCTGTTCGATGATCCCGATCTCGTTGAACACCTGGAACAACGCCATCGGGTTCACCTGCACCTTATCCGACAATCTTCTCCTCCAACGCCCAACGGGGGCTTTCCCCCACCTCGGGCCCATACCCAATGCGCGCAAACATTTGCACAACTCCGCCCTCCGGCGCCAGCCGTGTATGAATGTCCGCATAAAGCGAGGCCATTTCCGGATATTCCTGCAAGGCCTGGCTCAGGGGCTGCATCCCGACGCCTTCTGCCGTGGCCGCCAAGTTCAACCGCACCCAATCGCGCCCGGCATCAATCTGATCCGCGCGGGTATTTGTGCGTGTCACCTGCCACAGATGCCCCATGCCCGTCTCCGCATTTGCGTAAACCGCTTTCAGCCCCTCGGTATAGGCCATGCTTTCGCGGTTCAGCGCTGCTTCCCGCGTGAAGGTCCCGGTCAAGGCCATCGCTTCGAACATAGGCCCCGAAAAATCGATCCCATCGGGATTGGCGTTCACCTCACGCCGCCCGATCCGGAACAGATCCACGCTTTCTTTATAGGTATGCGGCGTCTCAATCTCGATCCGCAGCGCCTCTCGGCTCAACTCTCGCAGAGCTGCAATGCTATCCGGCGCCACCGACCCGGCGACCTCGGTCACCCGGGCTGCGTCCAAAATCCGGTCCAGAACCGCCTGATCGACAGTCCGCTCCACGTCAAAGGGTTCCTTCAACGTCCGGCGCTGTGGGACATAGGCAAACAGCGGATCTGGCCCCTCCTCCGTTTCAACAAAGCGACATTGTGCGACAGGACGCGCGTCCAACCGTTCAGGATCTGAGCCTTCGGGAAAGACGACCGTCTCAACTGCATACCCATCCTGCAACGCAGCCATCCGCATCACTTCCAGAAAACAGCCCAGACCAATGACGATCTGACGGCTGAACGGATCGGTGTGGGGCAGCAACCGATCTGTATCGACATAAAGCGCCACCTCTCCCGGCACAGAGACATCCACCTTCCACGGCTGCCGGTTATGCGGATTGGGCGCCAGGATCGCATAGCTCAATGCGCGCAGGCGCGGGTCCGCATAGCCCCCCGCCGCCGCCCATGGTGCAACAGCCGTCTCAGGCATCCGCGTCACGGCGTAGCCGGTCGCAGCGCTTGCCGCGAAAATCGTGCCACCCCCAATCAGGGCCAGGGTCTTTCTGCGGGACAGGGTCATCGGTCTTTCTCCATTTAGTACGATTTCGTATTATTTAATTGTATGCCGCACATCATGAGTCAAGACAATCTTGACGCATTGAGGTTTTTTCTCTGGATCAGTAACAATTCCTGACCAACCGCAAGGGGACCAGCATGCCAGTGATCACCAACATCGAAGACCTGCGCCGCATCTACGAACGCCGCGTGCCTCGGATGTTTTACGATTACGCAGAATCAGGCAGCTGGACCGAACAAACCTTCCGCGACAACAGCTCGGATTTTGACAAAATCCGGCTGCGCCAACGCGTGGCCGTCGATATGTCGGGCCGCTCCACCCAAACCCAGATGATCGGCGAAGACGTGGCTATGCCCGTGGCCCTCGCCCCTGTCGGCCTCACCGGTATGCAGCACGCGGATGGAGAAATGAAAGCCGCCCGCGCGGCGGAGAAATTCGGCGTCCCCTTCACGCTCTCGACCATGTCAATCAACTCGATCGAAGATGTCGCGGGCTGCACCTCCAAACCCTTCTGGTTCCAGCTTTATACCATGAAGGACGAGGATTACGTCCGCCGCCTGATCCAACGCGCCAAAGATGCGAAATGCTCAGCTCTAGTGATCACGCTGGATTTGCAGATCCTGGGCCAACGGCACAAGGATCTGAAAAACGGCCTCTCTGCCCCGCCAAAACTCACCCCCAAAACCATCGCCAATCTGATGACGAAATGGTCCTGGGGCATCGAAATGCTCAGCGCCAAGCGGCGCGAGTTCGGCAATATCGTGGGCCATGTCGAGGGGATCTCGGACGCCTCCTCCCTGGGGGCCTGGACGGCCGAACAATTCGACCTCACCCTCGATTGGAAGAAGATCGAAAAACTGATGGAGATGTGGGGCGGCAAGGTCATCCTCAAAGGCATCCTCGATGCCGAAGACGCCAAGATGGCCGCCAAACTGGGGGCAGACGCGATCATCGTGTCGAACCATGGCGGGCGGCAATTGGACGGCGCACTCTCCTCCATCCGCATGTTGCCCGCGATCATGGATGCGGTGGGCGACAAGATGGAGGTCCATCTCGACAGTGGCATCCGCTCGGGCCAGGACGTGCTCAAAGCTGTGGCGATGGGTGCCAAAGGTACGATGATCGGCCGCGCCTTCGTCTATGGGCTGGGCGCGATGGGGCAAAAGGGCGTGACCACCGCGTTAGAGGTCATCCATAAAGAGCTCGACACCACGATGGCGCTCTGCGGGGAACGCTCGGTCACCGATCTGGGGCGGCACAACCTGCTGGTTCCCGAAGATTTCGAAGGCCGTTGGCAGCAATAACCCATCTGCGCTAAGCATCGGGATATGCTGATCTTCTCGCGTCAGAACCTGGCCTATCTGGCCGTGCCCAAAACCGGCACAACATCCGTGGAAATGGCCCTGCGCCGCCGCGCAGACATCATCTTTGCGCGCCACCGCAAACACATGCCCGCGCGCGGCTTTCACAACCGCATCGCGCCCTTCCTCAACTCAGCATATAACCTGCGCCCCGACCGCGTGGCCGTAATGCGCAATCCAGAAGAGCAGCTCTCCAGCTGGTACAGATATCGCACCAAGGCCGATCTGCGCGGATCCAGCAAAAGCACCGCGGATATCAGCTTTGACCAGTTCGTCCTCGACGCGATCTCAGACGATCCACCGGACCATGCCGCCGTGGGCAACCAATTCCGGTTCCTGACCTCGATGGCCGGCGATGTCTTGGTGCACCGGATTTTTGCCTATGACCACCGCGACCAGTTCTACAGGTTTCTCGAAGACCGGTTCGGGGAGCCTCTGGATTTCAAAACGCAAAACGTCTCACCCAAGAAAGAAACGTCGCTTGATCCCAATGTGCGCGCCAAACTGCGCGCCGCCCGCGCGCAGGAATTCGCGCTTTATGAGCGGTTGATGGAGGCGGGTGGGATCCTAAACTTCACCCTCAACGGCGCGTAACCGCCGCACCAGGATCGGGATCAGCACCAGCGTCACGCTAACCAGTAACACCGCCACCAGCATGAACGAAGCGGCCAGCGAATAGGCCTCGGCCACGGCCCCCATCACGAACGGCCACATCACAAATGACGCATAGCTCACAGCCGACGCCCGCGCCAAGGCCGCCACCCGCAGCGACGGCGCCACACTGCGCCCGATGATCCCCATCGCCAGCGGCACCACCAGCGACACGCCCAGCCCCATGACGCCAAAACCGATTTGCGCCGTAAACGGGCTGCTGGCCAGAGACGCCATCACCGCCCCCAGGGCCGCCGTTAGACAGGCCGCCACAATCAACGATGTGTCGCGCACATATTGCGTCAGCACCTGACCAAAGAGCCGCCCAATCCCCATCGTCAGCCCCAAGACAGCAGGCCCCAACGCCCCCGCCGTTGCATCGCCGCCCAATTCCCTTTCAATCAATAAGGCCGACCACCCCTCAACAGCGACCTCGGTGCAAAAGCCTGCCATCACGACAAACCCGCCGACCCAGACAAGGCCCATTGGCAAGGCGGGTTTGGGCTGCGTCTGATCCTCCTCCACCTCCGCATGCGGGGCGCGCATGAACAGGCTCATCGCCACAATCACCGCAGCCACGGCGGCAAAGATCGGCAAGGGCCCAAACCCCGCATCCCGCGCGCACCTCTGAATTGGAGAGCGCGCAGAACCGGTCGCTGATGAACCTCAACCACGCGACGTTTTCTTTTGCCTATGCGATCACCGCTGTGCTGACGGGGTTCGCGCGGGATGCGGGGTTTGGGCCCTTGCCGATCTTTGCCGCCGTGGCTGCGGTGATTGTGGCGATGAGCCTGTTCA
>JAAUYK010232092.1_pt1 | contig 11127 bp, 10 predicted proteins | sample 7278021 | NCBI WGS metagenome assembly JAAUYK01 (sample SAMN14350223, study PRJNA611818) | marine sediment metagenome | isolation source: surface marine sediment (1.8m) | place: French Polynesia: Moorea | collected 2018-08
ATTCCGCCTAATTGCTCCTCTCTCGCTTCCCGCACCCGTACGCTTACGCAAGTCGGTCGGTCGGTCGGTCGCATTTCGCATACTATCTACGTCACGGCAACAGCCGACCGAGCAGGTCCATCAACAAGCAAGGCGTCTTTAGTTTAGATGAGAAGTCTCCTTGTTCGTCTGTCTGTTCGCCCACGCCGACCGACTCGGCATAAATAATGCAATGGAGGGCATAGCGGCACATGCATGCCAGCGAAGAGGTCAACTCCTCCACATCAACGCTACGTACGCAAACATGTAGTAGATGGAACAGCCAAATATGGGCAATATGAAACCCGCTAGGCTTGACCTTTTGCAAGTTCTGTAGTAAGACATGCGGTAGTTTAATTAAGGCTTTTAGTTCCGAGTATTTTCAAACCTCCGTACAAAACGCAGCATTAAAAGCAATATTATCCCTCGCACAAGCGCCGAATCAGATCGTAGCAGCATTAACAAGTGTAGCTTTTCTTGTTACTCCAAAAGGTCCTTGGGGAGCTGTCTCCTCTGCGGGTAGCTGACCTGCGTGCCGGGTTTCTGCACGGACACGGAGGCGACCGCGCACGCCCTCCGGATGCACTCGGACATGTCCAGGCCGGACGGGTGGCAGAAGTGGTAGTAGACGAAGGCGCCGACGAAGCAATCCCCGGCGCCGGTCGTGTCCACCACGTTGTCCACCTTACCGGTCGGCACGTGGACGGGATCGGGGTTGTCCCTGGAAGCGTAGATGGCGCCCTGGCTGCCAATGGTCACGATGATGGTGGGACAGTGCTTCAGCAGCGCCTTGCACGCAGCCTTCATCTCGTCCAGCGTGGTCACCGGCATGCCGCCGGTCATGATCTCGGCCTCGGTCTCGTTCACGCAGAGGATGTCGGTAAGGGCGAGGATCTCCGGGTCGAGATCCTTAAGGGCGGGGGCCGCGTTCAGCATGGTGGTGGCGCCGTGCTCCTTGCCCTTCTTCAGGGACGCTTTCACGGCCTCGAGGGGGAACTCTAGGCCGCAGACGACGGCCTTGGATCCGGCGAAGACGGCGTCTGTGCCGGCAACGTCTTCCGACAGCATGTTGTCATTGGCGCCGGTGACGATGATGATCTGGTTCTCGCCGGTCTGGGAGTTGACCAGAATGGTGGCGCTGCCCGTTGTCGCGCCCTTCTCCACCAGCATGCCGCGTACGTCCATCTTGTGCGACCTGAAGTGCTCCAGGTAGTTGGTGCCGTTGGCGTCGTCGCCCACCTTACCCACCATGGCCGTGCTGCCGCCCATGAGGCAGGTCATGAAGCACTGGTTGGGCGTCTTGCCGCCGAAGCCGGTGTTGTAGCTGCTGCCCTTGAGGGTCTCGCCCGGCTTGGGGAAGCGTGGCGTCACAGTGATCAGGTCGATGATGATGCCGCCGGCGAAGACGATCTTGGAGCCGTTGGAAGACATGTTCAGGTGATGATGCTGGCAATTACCGACTTAAACTGACACTGACGCGAGGAGGAACAGGTTGCTTTTTGGCGACTACGTATAGTTGAGTTGCTGACGTCGAATGTATGGAGGATCGAACAATCACCTGCATATAGCCGGCCGCCCGACTAGTGGACTGGATGGGGAGAGGAGGGAAGGGAACAAGTGTACGACTCGACAGATGGCAGCACCCGGCAGGCAACTTCTTCACTGATTAATGAATTGTCTCTGCACCTTTACTTTAGCACTACTATCTTCCTTCTACGAGGGGAAGCCATTTGATTTTCCCGGTGACTACGAGGTCCGTGAGGGTGACGTGATCGAGTGCGCTCATCGTCCTCCTCACGTACTTGACTAGCAGCTCCAGGTGCTCTGCGTCGATCCCCTCGCGGCAGAGGAAGAACCGGCGCCAAAGGGCGTTCGCAAGCGCCATGTCGTCGCCGAGGATGCCTTCGTCGTAGATGGCGACGGCAGCCTGAAAAAGCCGGAGGTCATTTTTTGACATGATAATTAATTACGTATTGGGACCGTGGCTCACCCTAAACTCCTCCGACAAGTCGAGCAGCGCGTCGCTTCTGTCTCTAGAAGGCATCCTTGCCACCGCCTTTGCTCTAGTAATTAGCAGAAACATCAAATTGAGTTCATACGTCTGCGCCGGATATTCCCAACCTGGCTTCGCAGTCCTCCCAGAAGTACTGCAGCATAAGGTTCCTGACCTTCTGGCAGTCTGCGCACTCCTCCGACATGAGCCTCGCGCCCACCATCCAGATGTGCAGCTCGGCGACGATGAACCACGAGAAGTAGGTGTCCTTGATGTCCAGCCGGTCGAAGAAGACGCCCATGTCGACCTTGTTGGTGCACTCGGTCATGAGGAAGGCCGCCTGTCGGTGGAGCAGGTGGGGCGGGTTCGATCCGAGCACCTTCTTGCGCACCCTGACGAACAACGTCTCGTCCGGGAACTCGATCTTGACCTTTTTGGAGGCCAGCAGGGGGACGGCCGAGGTGCAAACGGGGTGAACGCGGAAGACGCGGGGGTTGGACGCCATCCTGGCCGAGAAGGAGATGATGGAGGCGGCGGCGACGGAGGGCGTCACGCCGCGGAGGATGAACGACGGCATCAGGAGGGCCATCGTGACCCGAAGCTGAAGAGGGAAAGGGAATTTGTCACAAGTTATCTATGGGATTGTAATTTGTAAGTTACTTGTAACTTGGAAGTTATGCTTATGTATCCTTTTCTTCTTAAGTCTTAACTCACTTAATTCAGGTCGGCTGACCGACTGACTGATTCCTCTGTTGTTTATTTTGGAAGGCGGATCAGTGTTGCGAGTCGTCGTCGCCGATGAATTCAATATTGTTTCCCATTAGATAATTAGTAAAGTACGCCTTTACTTGTATGTTACTCATTGTTTCCTTTAGACGTATAAGATAGGGTAATACTACGTTCACCCTAGTCGAGCTAGCTTTCTTCTTTAACAGCTGATTTTGCGAACATGCCTGTCTCCTGGTTATCCTATTATCTGCATAATGCAAAGTATTTTAGCATGGCTCCTTGATGACTATGGTGATTGCACTGCCCTATTGCTGCTAATTAACGGATGTCGTACAACCTAAAATGTTCCGTCGAGGTACATTTGGTCTTCATTGAACATATCTCCTGTTCCCGGTGGATTTTCGAAATTCCCCTATGCGAGCGGATATGACGACAGAGGTGCGGACGGCGTCGCAGATGTGTCTCGCCTCCGGATTGGACCGTCTCCGTGCGCGCAGCCAATCGCCGACGGCCACTCAACTTCCCTTTCCGAAAGGGAATTTTCCAGGGGGAGACGATTGAGGCACCGCTGAAATACCCTCCGTCGAATTTGCACGCAATATGCCAACATTGATCCTTATTCGACACCTAAAACTCAACTTGCACGGCTTGTGAGGCTGCGGTGGTGAAACACAGCAATTAGAATGAGTTAAGCAGACTCAAATTAAGGTCAATAAAGGTCGGTTTTGCGTACACAATTTAAGGAAACTATTCCTAACAGAATGCTAGCAATTGGCCATACGGCCTCTGGTATGCTTATAGAAAGGTGTACGGAGCTATTACGTTAAATAATCGCCCCGTACATAGATCGTTATACAGTTCCAGTGCCTTATGCACCTTGAAAATCGTTGTCGGATCGCGTTCCCCCTGATTTCGTGTCTCTTCCTCGCCGGTTGTTGACGTTGTCGTGCTCCGACTGAGAGCGAATGACGTGTAGACGCCGAACGAGCGAGCGAGCGAGCGAAGCGAACGCCGCAGACCAGAGCAGCTGAAACGCTCAAGCTCAACTGAACTGACGGGACGGCAAATAAGTCAAACGGTGCGAGCGAGTGGACTGGAGGAGGTCGACAATATAATAGGCCGGGAATTACTTCGCAGAAGACCATATTGAAAGGCTGCTAGCTAGTCTTGATTGAAGCCAAGGAGAACCATACCCGGACTCATCATGGGCTGTAAGTATAGGAGAAATATATGGTTTTCATAGGACGGCTGTGTAAAACGCAACGTAATGTCCTTTCCAGTGAAATTCCTCGAGTTCGTGAAGCCCTTCTGCTCCATCCTGCCGGAGATCCAGAAGCCCGAGCGGAAGATCCAGTTCCGCGAGAAGGTGCTCTGGACGGCGATCACCCTGTTCATCTTCCTCGTCTGCTGCCAGATCCCCCTCTTCGGCATCATGAGCTCCGACTCGGCCGACCCCTTCTACTGGATCCGAGTCATCCTGGCGTCCAACAGGGGAACCCTCATGGAGCTCGGCATCTCGCCGATCGTCACCTCGGGTCTCATCATGCAGCTGCTCGCCGGCGCCAAGATCATCGAGGTCGGAGACACGCCCAAGGACAGGGCGCTCTTTAACGGAGCGCAGAAACGTGAGCTTCAGTTAATAGACTGTTGAAGCACTTTTTGACTTGCTCTTTCTCTCTAGTGTTCGGCATGGTGATCACCATCGGCCAGGCCATCGTCTACGTGATGACCGGCATGTACGGCGAGCCGTCCGACATCGGCGCCGGCGTCTGCCTCCTGATCATCATCCAGCTGTTTGTCGCCGGCCTCATCGTCCTGCTCCTCGACGAACTCCTCCAGAAGGGATACGGTCTCGGCTCCGGAATCTCGCTCTTCATCGCGACCAACATCTGCGAGACCATCGTTTGGAAGAGCTTCTCCCCTGCGACCGTGAACACCGGCCGCGGCACCGAGTTCGAGGGCGCCATCATCGCCCTCTTCCACCTGCTCGCCACCAGGCAGGACAAGGTCAGGGCGCTCAGGGAGGCCTTCTACAGGCAGAACCTGCCCAACGTCATGAACCTCATGGCCACCGTTCTCATCTTCGGCGTCGTCATCTACTTCCAAGTAAGATCCATTATTGCGTCATTAATTATCTGCATATCTTTACGTGATCCCTCTTAATTATTGCAGGGTTTCCGCGTCGACCTGCCGATCAAGTCTGCCCGCTACCGCGGCCAGTACTCGTCCTACCCGATCAAGCTGTTCTACACTTCGAACATCCCGATCATCCTGCAGTCGGCTCTGGTCTCCAACCTGTACGTCATCTCCCAGATGCTGTCGGTCAAGTTCGCCGGAAACTTCTTCGTCAACCTTCTCGGAGTTTGGTCCGACGCCGGCGGCGGCAGGGCCTACCCCATCGGCGGCCTCTGCTACTACCTCTCGCCACCGGAGACCTTCTCCCACCTGCTCATCGACCCCATCCACGCCATCCTCTACATCGTCTTCATGCTCGGCTCTTGCGCATTCTTCTCCAAGACCTGGATCGACGTGTCGGGATCGTCAGCCAAAGACGTGAGTGATTGCAGTTGTAATTTAATACAACATATAGTAATCGTTCACGTTTCCGTTCTTCATTAAGGTTGCGAAGCAGCTCCGCGATCAGCAGATGGTGATGCGCGGCCACCGCGAGACCTCCATGATCCACGAGCTGAACCGCTACATCCCCACCGCGGCTGCGTTCGGCGGCCTCTGCATCGGCGCCCTCTCCGTCATCGCCGACTTCATGGGCGCGATCGGGTCCGGCACCGGAATCCTCCTCGCCGTGACCATCATCTACCAGTACTTCGAGATCTTCGTGAAGGAGCAGAGCGAGATGGGAAGCATGGGCGCCCTGCTCTTCTAAAGTAATTAAACTAATTCATGCTGCTGTGTGGCCGCCGAAGCCGCCGACCGACTGACGGGAAGCCGCGAACGCACGGAACGGAAATGGGGAGAGAAATCATGGTGTTTGGGGTTGGCTAGCACCGAGAGCGCGCACTCTTCACACCTGCAAGTACGCGACTTATGACGTGCATTCCTTTTTGAAGCGACCATAAAGTATCACTTCGTTGTTGTTGATAATCTTATGCGGACACGTGTACCCGACCACCGACTTGTGTGCCCTCGACGTGACCCCCGCTAACCCTTACCGCCCGGTCTTATTGTTCCCCATTTGCTCCGTGTCTGTACTCGGCCAAAGGCCGGTTTCGGTCGCGACGGTGGCCCCTCAATTACAAAGCGAGCCTCAACCACCACATTATATGTTGTAATTTTCTTACACATGTGCGATATGTAGAATTCTCAATAAAAAGAGAAAACTAATCCCTCTTAACTCTAGCTCTTGATGAGCAGGCGGCCGACGACACGCAAACTTCGAATTTTCTCCTGCCCTTCTTGGCAAGGGGGATTTTTGTCATGCGAACTGTACTTAATGCGTTGACGTCGGTTCAGCCGCCGCCTCCGTAAAGCCGGAAGTCCTTGCAGATAACCAAACCGCGTCCGCTATTGCGAAAGGCGGCTATTCTTTATGTCCAGGATGTCTCCGTAGTGATAATTCCATCTTTTTAAAAGCGCGCTAGTCCATATGCAAAATGCGGGTCCTCCAGGTTTTAATTCTTTTGACCGCCGGACTAAGTTTGAGAGGGCAAAACTCCACTACGGAAGATGGTAATGTGAACATAATAAGCCAGAGTGTCGATCAAATGGTGCATTAATACCACTCTAAACTTCCCACATTAGCCTGTTTGCGCCTTCGCCGCAGCATTTTACGCGACTTACTCGACTGCTCGCTCGATCCGACGATCGAGAACATCTGCAGCTCGCATCCAGGAAGCGTATCCACTTCATCAGGAGTATTACCGGGAGACGTCGAGTGCGAGGAACTCGAAGACAGAGGGTACAGAGCTTTCTGCGAGGACGCCAGCTGGAATGAGATGAGGACTTGCGCGTCAACCGAAGTCCATCAAGGTCATATACGTGAATGAAGTCGGATACAATGTACTCGTAACTTCCCCATGAATGTCCTCGATCTAGCCTTCCTGCCTTGCAATGGCACTCGACCCAGCCAACTGTACCCGAGGGAGCGCCGCTGCAACGGTCGATACGACTGCGTCGACAGGTCGGACGAAAGCGGATGCCACGACGGAAAGGTCTGAAGCTGAAAAGGAAAAGGCGCAACCGATAACTAATTTTCAGCAGGAGCCGAACCACATCTCCGTGTTCGACATCCTCGAGCTGGGCACCGAACTCCCTCGGCCCGAGTCGATCTTCGAGCCGTGCGAGATGAACCACAGTCGGCGGGGCGAGGTGAGGGGCGCCATGGTCGACGGGTGGTGTATGCCGCCCGACGAGGTGTGCAAGGGATGGCCGGCGGAATATCAGGTCTGGATCACTCTTGAAGCGCTATATTTGCCTCTCCGCGCAATTCCGATAGTTTTATAGAAGAAGGAGGGCGAATACGACGCCGCCCTCTTCCACCCGCAACACGTATCGCTGTGCAAGAATCTGACGTTCTGGAAATCGGAAGGAGGCGAGTTTCTGAAGCCGTGCCCAGATTCCGGTTGGGAGCGGTGCGCGGGGAATTACCCGGGATTTTGCACGCTTCCAGAACTCCGTCGAAAGTGTTGCGACCATCCAAGAGGCAAGAGTGTATTCTCTACACCATACTCGTATGTTACGACTGCTCTCATAACGTTTATAGGATGCGCATCCTGCCCCGACTTATCAGCGATGATCTGCCTCATGAACTCCACCTTTTGCGATGGCGTCACCTTAAGTAAGACGGAGGGATTCAATTGGGTAGACAAACACGGTTTCACAGAATACGTGCAGATCTCATAATGGCATGTTATATGTAGGGTAACGAGGGTAACGTGTTCCGCTGCTTGGACAACAAAAAATGTCTTCACGAGAGTCTCGTTTGTGACGGCTACGCGCAATGCGACGACGCCTCCGACGAGTTGGAGGTCATGTGCAAGGACTGCTCCAGGAAGTACGGGTATCCCTGGGTCACTGGATACACGCAGAAGCCGAGGTTGAACAGCAAGAACGCGGCCGCGGTTCTATCGTGCAAGCACAGGTTAAAAGTAAACTATTTCTTGGCGTTTCCTCGTAGTAAAGTCCTTCCCAGGTATACTGGCCGTCCAATATGCGCTGTCCCTTGCGATGAGCGCGACGATCTGTGCGAGGGATATGAGGACGAAATTTGTCAAGGACTGGCCTTCCTGGAGATCATGGTCTACATCGGAATCGCTTCTGCAGCAGCCATCCTCGCCACTGAGGCCGCCCGCATTGCCTTCGCCTCGGTCCCGTTCTTTCATCGGGATGAAGATCTACCTGCCAGCGACATCGAAGACCAGCAAGAGAGTTTGCTTGGAATGGACATCACAGCGGAGGAGTACGCTCGTTTAAGAGAGGGTAAAACATTCGGGCCTGCCCTGCTGAACCTGATTCAGACGGCGACAGGTCAGTCGAGGTCTGTCTCACGGGCAGATGCGGTATGCAAAGCGTGGTACGATAGAGAATCTCGCCAGCATGCGGAAACGGAGAATCCCACCGGAGTGATTCACGAGTTCTACTTCCGGTCGATGGGCACCAACTCCGTCACGATGTCCTTCTTTGACCACGTGTGGAACAGCCTCGGTGTTAAGATAAAGCGCATCATTCTGTCTCACTCGACCATGATCACGATGGCCGGAAGCCTCTCCTGGCGGAGGTTCTTCGCTCTCAAGATCTCCGCCCTGCGCATCCTCCTCCACTACTCGGATCTGATCAAGGACCTTCTTCTCATCTCCAGGATCTACATGCTGGGGCTGGCCAGCGCCAGGTTTGACAGCCACGTCGGTCTGGCGGCCACCTTCCCGAACGTCGTCTTCGGCGTCGTTCTGGCGTCCATCGTCGCCAGCGAGCTGATGAACTTGGTCGTCATGGTCGCTCACCCCGCGTTCAGCCGATGGCCCGCCTACGCGCGAGTGCTCGCCGTCGTCTTTCTCCCGATAGTGCCGGCCGTGGTCCTCTACATGGAGTACCTCCGGTCACACGAGATAGCCGCCACTGTTCATAGGCTCGACGATTGGCTGACGAGGCCAAATGGCAAAGATGCCACGGATGACACTAAGAAAAAGTTAGTTCTCGAGCGGCGCCTCTCGCGGGCGAGGGAAAGCCTTCACTCTCTGACATCGCTTCGGGCCGACTTTCGCGCCAACGAGAACGTCTTTGAGCATTTGGTTCAAGTCGCGGTCCTTCTCCTGATCAAGTTCGTGGAGAGCAGCCCGACGCGGACGGTAGACAGCCTGGGCCGAATCTTCCTGGAGAGAAACAACGAGTTCGTCGTGCTCTCAGCCGCCATCTCAGTTTTCAGCATCGTCAGCGGCCACGTGTTCTACCTAAAGACGAAAAAGCGAGGATTTATGAAACCTCTGGGTATCGTCATCACTTCGATCTACTTTCTGGTCGGTACTGCCATCAGGGTGTTCTTCGTCGTAGTGTTCTTCACGCCAACTCTGGGCACCTTCAACGTGTTGCAGCACGCCAAGATGGGAGCCATTCTGGCGACGGAGAAGGACCCGCAGCCAACGTACGACCTCTGGCCGAATGGCACCGCCCGACCGCTCGTCAACGCCTGGGATGATCTCCGTTTCCGCCACGGGAGCGCGGATTTCCTCCACATCCCCTTGGAATTCATTTATGTCGCAGTTCCGGTCCTGTTCGCCACTCACGCGGCCTTCAGCCTGTTCCTTCATCGACACCTAGGAGGCCGTATGGCTTCAGCTCTGTACAGCCTTATCTGCCCGCCGCTGTTCAACGACTGGGAAGACCATCGGAGAGCCGACCGAGGATCAGTCGAAGCATCCTGGAGCACGGCGTCAACGTCCTACCGCATGATGTTGGGCCTCTACTTCGCCCAGCATTTGGTCCTCTCGGCGCCGCTGCTCGCTCTGAAGCGAGCCGTCAACGACCGGAACCGGCGTTTAAATGAAATGGACTTTGCGCCGCTGCGCGAGGAGCTCGACTCGACGGCCTCCGTCGACACAGTGCTCGCAGCATGTCTCGTCCTCCTGGTGGCGCATCCGCTGACAATGCTGCTCCTCTCGCGGCTCTACTTCCGGAGCGGACATCCCTGGTCGGAGATTCTGAAAAGCCACGCAAAAGTTTTCCCTTGGGATAGGCCGACCAATGGAGGCCGTCGGTCGAGGAAATTAAGTGATGCCGATCTAAGTGACAGCAAGAAAAATGAATTCGGTATGGAGACCGTCACGTAATACGTTCACATTCTCGTAGTAGTCGATTTACGACATAACGTCCAAGAAACTGCCTCCATGCACTCGCGTCATACGGCGTTCATCGGCCTAGCTCTTCCTCCTTTCATTGCCCCGCCCGCGTCTGCGCTCGCGATCGACCGAACGTACTCTCTCTTTTCTCCGCCGTCTGTCTGTCTGTCTCCATGCTTTTGCCTCCCGTTCGCGCGCCCTCCATCTCTAGCTGTTGCTCCGCCGTCGTCGCGGCCTCCATCCATCCGCCAACAGTACGGAGCCCGCCTTTCGCCGATGAAGAACATCGCCGCGGCCGTCGTCACTCTTTCGTCAATCTTCGAGAGGAGGAGAGTCAGTCCGCCGTCGCCGTTCACGGTCTGCTGAGCGCTGATTCTACGAATCGCGACCCTCGCACTCTCGAAAGTAACCGCGACAACGAACGCTAGCTACCTTGGACCATCTCTCTTCCCCGTCCCGGCCGCGAGTGAGTTTAAGCCCTTTCGAGATCCGACCTCAAGATTTTCGTGTGGAGTGCATGTCCATGCTGGAACACAAACAGAGGGAAGACGTGCCTGGGATGAGAACTGGGTTAATTGGGGTCCCGACGCCGCCGAGGGGCGTGCGCGTCAGTCAGTGGAGGTGCAGCTGCACGTGCTCGCGAGTGCGGTGAGGGAAGACGAGGAGCTGTTGAAGGATACATTCGGCAGGCGAAGCGAGGTCGATTATGGGGCGACCTGGTAAGTCTGGATGTATCCGACGAGCGGCCGGCGAATATTGCTTTATGGTCGAGCGATCGCAGTCACGGCTAGAGCGATAGCTGCCTGGATATACGTACTAGCTATGGCTATACACTGAACGCGGCATATTCTGTTTGGGGGCACATTTGCCGTTCGCTCGTCGAGCGAGAATTTATGAGCTCCAAATTTTCGCCCATTCACGCTCCTTAAGTAATTACGCGAAACAATTTCTACGCTCGAGCAGCTTAAATTATTTGATTGCTAAAGTGGTTGCTTTTCCCTAGCTTCCATCCACAAAAGTGCGTCACTCGGTCGGCCAGATTCATGCATGCTTGAGAAAGAAGTACTTAACCAAAGATAGACGAACCTTCAGCGGGCG
>JAAUYK010012266.1_pt1 | contig 11123 bp, 12 predicted proteins | sample 7278021 | NCBI WGS metagenome assembly JAAUYK01 (sample SAMN14350223, study PRJNA611818) | marine sediment metagenome | isolation source: surface marine sediment (1.8m) | place: French Polynesia: Moorea | collected 2018-08
ACCTGAGCAAGCACGAAATGTCACGCATGAAATATGCACGATATGAGATGCACTTTCTTCTTTCCTCTCGATCCTCCACACATCTCGAAAGACCGATCGATCAAACATTTTACCTGAAAGTGTCTCCCAGCCGGTCGACGAAGTACATCCACCCGAACTCGTCCATGGTGAGCAGGTCGCCGGACCGGAACCACATGTCGCTCTTTCGCAGCACGTCCCGTACGATCTTCTTCTCGGTGGCCTTTTTGTCGACGTAGCCGTCGAAGCTGCGGGAAGGGTGGTTCTTCACGATCTTTCCCACGAACTCGCCCGGCTCGCCTGAGAGAGAAGACGGATCGGACCAATTCGAGAATTGCGTGTCGAATTCCCGCACACATACACTTACCCGGCTGGCAGAGCACGCAGAGACCGTTCTCGTCCCTGACGACCTCTCCAGTTTCCGATATCTTAATCAGGCGGACCGGGTAGACGAAGGGAAAGAGCACCGAGGTGAAGCCGACGGCGCCGGGCACACTGTCAATGTTCACTGAGAGAAAAGGAATTAAATGGAATAAAGGCGAAATCCGATTATGAACAACTTACGAACGCTCGCATTTCCTTCCGTGGCGCCGTAGAACTCTCCGACCTGCTTGATTCCGAACCTCTCCACCACTTGGTCCCAAATTTGCGGTCTCAGACCGTTCCCGAACATGATCTGAACGTTGTGCTGTTTCTCTTCCGGAGTCTCCGGAGCGGACAGGAGATATCGGCAGATCTCGCCAATATATTGGGCTCCCTGCAGAAACACATACGAACATTAAACAGTAGTGTTCGCCCACCATTTATAACTTGATCTCCTACGTTGCAGTTGTGATCACAGCAGTCCTTCCAGAAGTTCCGCACCGAGAACTTCTTTCTGATGACTATGGTGAAGCCGAATACCATCATGAATCCGACTCCTACGGTGCCTCCGGCCGAGTGGTAGAGGGGCAGTGGGTCGTAGAACACGGGGTCCTTTATGGGGCTGAGGTTGTTCATGAAGTAGACGCCGGCGGGGTAGAAGTAGAACCTGGAGTTCTTGATGACGGCCGCCTTGGGCATCCCCGTCGTGCCCGACGTGTAGATGTAGAGCAGCTTGTCTCCGAAGTTGGTGCATTTCTGGACGGACTCCGGAACTTGGTCAGTGGATGAGTTGATGAGCTCCAGGTCGAGGTTCGTGGAGCCCTGAGGGATGAACGTCCGGTGACCGTTGGTCTGCTTTGTGCCCGAGTGATACAGCTTGATATCCGGATAATCGGACAGGCTCTCCTCAACACCTGGTAAGAATAGTTCGATTAGTGGTCATTCATTACTATCATCAGGACACGAAGTAGATCGTCATTCATTTAAAACGTCAGTACATTGGCAGCTCAGGAGAGTTTATGTACAAGCCAGACACGGAAAAGATAAACTATGGAGGAACTTGACGGCTGCCGGTCACAGCTCGGAAACGGTGTACTGTAGCTACAGATCGGTGTCTGGAAGAACCGGTCCGTTTCGCGGCGCGTACTTCGGTCGGTTCATTGACTGACTCACACTCTCTAAAGTCGTAACTGGACTCGTATTTCGCACTTACTCTTCGCGACTTCCGTGCCGTAGATGCAGGCGATGGCGGAAGCAGAGTTGATGCTGTGCAACAGCGGCATTCCGGTCAAGTGGGAGTTGATCAGGGCGGTCACGACGCCGATTTTGGCGCAGCCCAACCAAATGCCGATGTACTCGGGCCTAGGATTGACTTATTGATTCTCGAGAGTCCAACAGTTTGGTGTGAAAAATTATTAGTGCCTGTTCTCCATGAATAACGCGATGCAATCGCCCGGCTTGTAGCCCATCCTGAGGAAGTAGTGGGCCACCCTGTTGCTGTAGTCCTCCAGGTCGAGGAAGGTCCATCTCTTGTCCTCGAATATGACTGCAGTCCGGTTGGGATACCTCTCCACCGTCTGTCTGAACACGCGGGGGACGGTTAGGTTTCGCCTCTGGTAGCTGTACACAAGCAGGAGGAGGCGGAGATAGCGATAGGCACCCCTAAAAACAAGGAATATTCAGAACCGTAATCAGACGACGGCATTCCTGTCATTGTCTGAAGAAGTTATGACATCACACAATTTATGCGTGTGACCTTGGCGTGTTTGCCGAGCAACTTACGGCGTCTAATCTCAATTCGCACGATTTCCCTTGTACAGCTGGTATAACGTTTGTATGCATAAGTGCTTTTAACTAAAATGCTAGACGTGTTTGTCTCACCTCATATCCCTAGGGAAGGTGTGCCACACCAGGTAGAGCGTGTAGTGGCCGCCACTGAGGACGTAGATGAGGAAGGCCGCTGCGGCGAGTCCCCAGCTCCCGACGAGGTCGTCCAACTGAGCCGCGTGGACGGCGGCCGCGACAGCTGCGAACAGGCCTGCGCGGATCGCGAATAGTCTCAGCATCTTGGAGGTTTATCACGACGTTGGCAGAGGAGTGAAGAAACGGCTGTAATAGAAGCGACGGTTGAGATTGGGCAACGCGATTTAATATTCAATCAAGTTGCGAGATCACTTTTTGCGCCTGTATAATATGACGGGGAAAGTCGTTGAAAGCAAAACGAAACACTCCTATACACGCTACGTACGCGTACGTCCTGCGGCCATATGGCCAACTTGTGGACGAACTCAAACCGTCTAACGACGGGTCTATCATTTTTCTCTCGGTGACAGGCCGCGGTCTACACAGAGAAATGCTCCGAAGAAAGCAATCTATACGTACGTACACGTACTACGGACGTCCTGTCGGCCGATTTCTACGGCACTGGACAAAGCCGGCGCTTCTCTCTGAGAAGTGTCGAATCCGCCTCCGGTCTTTGACCGTAGTGAAGAGCTTTATCCCGTCGAAATCGAACTCACTCCCTGACCGTTCGATACTCAACAGCACGAGACGATGACTCCTGGCCGGCCGAATTGGGCGGCGTATATGCGCGTAACTGGGATCGAGTGATGTCACTCGAAGTGCCTCGTACGTACGTGTAGCAGAGCAGATACGACAACTCGATCGAGAAAGTCCCCTTATCGCGATGACTCCCACGGCCCGCGGTTGAACCGCCGCGAGCGCGATCGAGTCACGTCGGCCGCCGGGCTGATAACGTATGGGAGTGTATGCAGATTGTAATTTTTGCGCCCCCCACTTTTTGCTCTTTCTGTCGGATCCAGCAGAGATCAGGAATAACCGGGGGTGACTAGTTGAGAATATTTGCCACCTGATAACGAGTCCAATACTTCCGAGTTCTGACTTCATCTCGAGGCTTGGGCACTTGCCTCTCTTGGCCTCTAGCTACGACGACGTGACTCATAAAAGGGTCAAGAAGCAGGTGTAATGCACATGTAAACGAAGCAAAAGAGATGCGTCTTATTTCAACCTCGTGGGCTGGATACGAAGAAACCGTACCTGAACTAAATAAATGCACCTGACTATCGGAAACGCGACTTCGTAAGGTTGGTGTAATCGAGCCTCATCATTTCCTTTATTTCTCCTCCTACCTTTATCCAAGCGACGCGACGTGTCTCAAGTCTCAACTCACACCAGACTGAACAGACAGTCACTCCCACATGACATATCACAAATCACAACACGTATTTGTGAACGATTCCACTGATTGGTTGCTCTTGAGGCTTGCGGGACAGAATTAACAGAGTCGGAACCAATTTAAGTCTGATGATCTGATCGACAGTCGACACTCGACAGCGCCACACAGCAAGTTTTCGTGCGTGCAGAGTAGTAATAATCCCTGCTACTCTTCTGCGTATTTCTTGGCATAAGGGAGCATAGCTAGGATTAGACATTACGTTCGGTTTTCCACATACTGATGAACGTCCTAATATGATATACGTATAGAGACTTACTTGCCTTTTTCTGTGAATGCTGATTAACGTTGCAGCTGCAGTGCTGATCCGGCGACGATTGTCTTCCACTTCCACACGTACCGCGCCGCCCTCCGGCGACAAATAAATCAACACCGTGTGACCGTGACCGTCGAAATTGGCCTCGGCCTTTCACATTCAGTGCTTTCACTTTTTCCTTGCTAGAAGCTCAAGGCACACCACAGGTCAGTTTTGGTCCAGCCACTCATGCAGTTATCCTCCTACGACTGTGGCAGTTCTCATTGTCTCATTCCGCTCATCAGCGCGGTGGTGGAGCATCAGCATGGACGTCGTGTCGTTCGTCTCCCTCCCCTCGGAGCTTTGGATGTCGGATATATGAGATCACAGTGAGGCCGGCGGTCGCGGTCGGTCGGTCGGTCTTCTCTGACTCTTGACACTTCCTCCGCGGGCGGGAAACTAAACTCAGTCAAGTGAACGGAACGGAAGAGTAGGAAGGGTTCGCGGCTCGGCGCTTGCACGGACGTCAATCTTCTCCTCACTCGCTCGCTAGATTACTCCACTTGCTTGCTCCCTCGCCTCTCTAGCTCTCTCGGCAACGGACGAAAAGAACGTGTTTCGTCCGCCCGTCCGTCCGTTTGTTCGTCGGGCGTTGAACGGACACGGGATCTAGCTGTACAATTGATCCGGTCTCTAGGTCCGTCCGCGTGCGTCCGCCCGTCCCTCGAACGCGCAGCAACACAGACAACTTACGACCGCGGCCGGACACGAGGACGGAGTGACGCGACGGCGGCAGCGGCAGCGGCGATTCGTCGAAGGTGTCGTCGCTCGCTCTCTCGTTCTCTCGCTCTCGTTCGCTCACTCGTTCGTGCTCAGCTGTCCTCCTCCTCCTTCTCTCCTCCCACGCCCCGGTCTCGGTCTCGGTCGCGGACGTACACTATGCTCCGGCACCGCATTGGCGTGGCGGCGATGGCGGGACAGGGAGTCATTCACTGCGTATGCACGTACACTGTCTCCACCCGCGCATGCCGGACGATCGACCGCATGCAGCAGGCACATTCATTCGGTCGACCCACCGAGATGGAGAGCGAGATTCTCGACGCTGGCTTCGTCTCCTGCCTCCCTCCCTTCCTCTCTCGCTCGCTCGCTCTCGAGTTACGTTCGTTCGTTTGTTCGTGCTGCGCACGCACGCGTTTCGTTTCTCGTTAGCTGGCGCTAGCAGCTCGCCAATGTTCCTTACTTCACTCGCTCGCTCGCTTGCTTGTCCACTTGGGACAGCCCGTCGCGTCACCGTCGCCCGCGTGCGTTGCGTTGCCGATGGAAATTCGCCAATGTCGCTGTCGCCGTGTCTGAGAGTGTGTGTGGTGTGCTGTGGGAGACAGCAGTCAGCCGCACGAGCTAGGCTAGTATAGGCACGCTGTACTGTAGTACTTTATATAGAGGTAGCGGTCGGTGGGTGGGACACGCACAAGTAGCCGACAGACAGCCTCCCTTCCTTCCCTAGCTCGCCTCTTGTCCACAGCTAGGGCGAGGATATTTGGCCTCTAGGCGTATCGGGGGAAAGGCGTCTAGCTGCGATCGAGCCGTGAGAAAGCCCATCGACTTACGATACTGACTGCCGGCAGCGGCCTGGCGGCCGGCAGAGTCGATCGCACACATACGTATATTAAACACCTTTACTGGTGTGCTGCTGCAGGAGATACGCTCAGGCTCCAATACTTTGCAGGCCGTAAACCATGATTTAGACAATCGTAATTCGACCAGCCAGTAGCTTTAATTCTCAAGATGCATGACGGTAAGTTTGTGAAGGATTGAAGCCCACCCTTAAGATCGCCACTCATAAACTTAGTTAGCGCTCTTGCCCGTTGTGTTTTAATAAAGTAATCTAAAGTAATGTGAGTGAAAATTTGTGAGGGACGAACTCTACGGGTCGAAATAACGTACACATGGTCAATATTACAATACCATTACATTACCATTACCATTACAATAGCGGAAAGAAACGGTCACGAACACTGGAGGAAAATATGCAAGCCTGCCTAGCCCAAAACGGCAGGGGAAAAGTTAATATTAGTTTGCCAGGACGTAGACAAAACATATGCTACGTACACATGATCAACTGATTATAAGAATACTTTTCCCAGACCGACTTCGACCGTCCTGCCTGCGAAAAAAGTTTCCTATTTCGCGAGCATTATGCGTGCCTCGTTCTTGGAGCACGCGTAGGTCGATCGGTCGGACGTGTAACTAAGAGAGCCGCTTGCCGGCGGCCGCGTTTGCGTTAACCATGCCGGCCGGCCGGCAGCGACCCGGCGCTTGGACGACGTACGTTCGCTTTGCGAGCTAGCCGTGAAGCCATAACCCGAGCGAGTTACGTGAGCAGTGCAGTGGAAACTTGATTTACCGCGTCGATCAGCCCTGTGGCTCTCGCTCGCTCCCTCGCTCGTGGCCGGATCGAGCGCCCGCGCCCGTTTCTTGCTCGCCCTAGACTATATTGCATAGGAACTAAAAAGCACAAAGGCTTACTTGCTCTAGCAAAATGTATTTCCGTGTCGAGGCCCTGGCTTTAATCAGCGTGGTATTTTCTTGAATAAAGCCTGTTTATTGCACGCTTGAATCTGATTTTTTTCGAGCGGTCTTTGCCGTGTCATTATATACGTGCGATCGAGCCAGCCTGCCTGATCGAGCTGGCGACTGGCGCGTCCCATGCGGCGTCATCGCACGTCGAGTAAAGTTCGCTGCAGCTCGATTGGGAGCCTGCTTGTAGCGCCGCCGCAGGGTATCAGAATGGCTTCTTCCAGCGTTACGTCGTCGTCGAGTGCTTCCGACCTAGCTCCTTTTACCGCTGAATAACGCATGCTCTTACTAACTACGTAGTGCTAAGCTTGCAAAGCATTACTACCCACGTGGTCTCGATCGCGCCAGCACTTGCAGTATTGTCCGTACATAGTAGTAGGTACGAATTACGTTACGCGCAATCCTCCTATAGCCATACGACATAGTGCTGTAGGTGAGGGAGCACGCGGGCGCGGACCCAGTGGTCGGAGCGGCGTTGACGATGGCGGTGAGAGTGTACGGCCCGCCATCCGTACAGAGCCGAGTTACTTATTGCGGGCGATCCACTTGGAGAGCCCCCTCGTGGCGCATGTACGCACCCGCCCAGGCAGCGGCGTGTTCTCTTTGCCCTCTTCCTTCCTCCCTCTCCAAGTCCATGCCGGCCGGCCGGCCGGTCCCGCGCAACGTGATTTCTTCTTGCCGTCCTGGAGCTCACTCGGGGCCAGCTAGCATTGGCGGTGGCGGCAGGAGCGGAGGCAGCACTAGACGATCGAGCTAGCTAGGGAAGTCAGGAGGGAGAACGAACAAACGATTGCTCGCTCGCGCTCGCTTGCCCGCCGTTTTCTCTGCACTTCGGTGGCTGGCGGCGGACTTGGCGCGCGCTCGCGCTTCAACTCTAGACGTACTCTCGCGTGCGCCCGCTCTCTCGCTCACGTTGTCCCCGAAGAGACCGAGCGAACGAATGCCTCATCGCTAGCAACAGAAGTGTAGCTAAAGTCTCTCCTCGCGCGATCCTCCTTCCTTCCTTCCTTCCCTCCCCAGCTGAATGCGCCGCCGCCGTCGTCCATCTCGTTCATGCCCAGTCGGCTGGGAGCTAAAGTGCGCATTGCCTCCTCGTTGCTCCCTCCCCGGCCATCACCACTCTCCTCTTGGCGCCGCTCGCTCGCCGCGTGCTCACTGTTCGCTCGCTCGCTCGGTGGACGATCTCGGCGCTGCTGCCTGCTCGCTCGCTCGCTCGCTCGCTCGCTCGCACGCTTACAGCTCGCTAGCCAGAGCAGCTTATCCGTCCGTCCATCCATCCATCCTCCCAACTGCGTTCCGCCCGCCGCCGTCGCCGCCACTGCGATCAACTCCTCTTAGGCCACTCTCTCCATCTTGGCGGACGACGGCGTGAAAGTGGGCGATTACAGCAGGAAGTCCGTACCATCGGCCACACGTTGCGACACTCCTACCAGCATGTCAAGCCCCGCCAGCGGCAAAAATCGCCTTCCGCCAAACGTGCAACTCCCAAGGCACCCGGTGAAGCAACAGCAGCAGCAGCAGCAGCGACAACAGTCCACGGTGGCATTGGCTTCGACGCCTCAGAAGATCTGCTTCGTCAGTATGCCGAACGGGCCGTCGACGACACAGCTCAGCGGCGGGGCCGTGGTCACGGTGGCTAACTCGTCGGCGACCACCTCGATCAGCGCCCTCTTGCCGACGATGCCCGTGCCGCCGCCAACGACGTCCCAGCAGACGCACATCGCCGTTGCGCCAGCGCCAACCGCGCCTGTGGCCGGATTGAGCAAAATAATTAACAGGTACGTATTTAAGGCTCTCATCTAGGTGCTCTAGTGATCTAACATAAATGATCCCTCCTATAAGAGTTAGTTTAGTTTAAGTACACAGTTATCGCTTTCACTTCCAGTGCAAACAAAATCATATCGAGCAACGGCGTGACCACCCACGTGAACATTCCCGGGATGCCCAACACTAGCATCACCTCCGTTCCGACTCCCTCCTCCTCTTCCGGTGGCGTCGGCGGCAGCGCCGCGGGCGGACAGTGCAACGCGCAGATTGTTACCAGCTCTCTGCGCGAGCTCCGCATGAAGGGTTCCGCCTTCCTCCGCACCCACGCCTCCAAACACGGCATAACCAACGCCTCCAGGAAGCTGACCGCCGTCGTGATCGACGAGCTCACACAACACTACGCAGACGTGCACGGGGTAAAGATGATTCCGGAAGAGTCGGAACCCTCTGTCGTGGTGACCACGCTGCCCCCGAAGCCGACGTCCACAACTGCTTTCCCGTCGGCGCCGCCGCCCAAGGAGTCGCCTGGTTTGCCTTGTCCAATCGGCGTAGCGCAGATCTTGCAGAGCATGAAGGACCCAGCCCGGGCGCCTCCGCCGCCACCGCCTTCAACCGTTGTACAAGCGCGACCTCAGCAGCAGCAGCAACAACAAGAACAGCAGCGACAGCTTCCCAATGCCGTCGTCCCCTGCCTGCCCCAGTACCCCGTCCCTCCCAAGCAACTAACTCAGGAGACAGTAGGAGCGGTGACCATCAAGAAGATCACTCCGTCGGCGTCGGCGACTCTCCCGACTTCAGCGACGAAGCAGCCGATTTCATCCACCACCCGGTGTCCCTCAGCCGTCAACACTTCCATTGCGGCCGTGGCCGCCGCCGCTGCGGCAGTTGCGGCCTCTTCCTCCACCTCGCCCACGAGCACCAGCGTGGGCGGCGTTTGCTCCGTGCCGGTCCTGGCCAAGACCAGGGTAGATCTGAGCGCGTGCGGCACGAGCATGCTGAGGCCGGAGGCGGCCGCCCACAAGGTGCACAATGCGAGCCGCAAGCCCAAGGACAAGGTCGTCGAAGAGCTGTGGCAGCACTACGTCCAGTGCCACGCCAAGGATCTCAAAAGTAAGGAGCCAGCGGCGGCCAAGGGAAGGCCGTACCCGCTTGTCAACGGCAGGGCTGCGGCGGTGGCACCGCCAACCTCCACCCTCAAGTCTGTCTCTAATGGCGTCGTTAAGACGGTCATTGAGGCGAGCGGACGCGCTGGAGCAACCGGCAAGGGAACGGCGGCTGCCGAGGCAACCAACGTCGTCGGCGGCCAGTGGGTCGGAGACGTCCACGACGACGACGACAACTGAGCAAGTAGTAGAGTTAATGGTATACAGGATATAGGGATGCCCACGTACAGATCCGCGTACAACACTCAGCTACTCGACAAAGGGAATAGTTTTTGGCCTCCTAAACGGGCAACCCATTCACAAAGGTGCGAGAGGAAATTACGAGTGAGAAAGATTATTGAACGACCCGTTCGCCCTGCTTGCGATGGATGTGTAATGTCAGCCAGTCCGAATTACGTATGTAGCTCGACGACTACTTCGTCAATAGTGAGTGTGTCCTCGCAAAACCTGAATGAAATGCGAAGCTTCGACCGAAGTGGTACCCCAGCAAAAAGGAAGCCTGGCGGATCCTGGGAGTTGGGTTGCCAAAAAATTGTGGGAGACGCAACCGCTGTGACCGAATGCCGGAGGAGTAAGCATTGATGAGTTGGTGACTCTATTTTAAGGATGGTCATGTTTCGAGTTTACACAGCCAGTTACGCGCGCATGTCGATTCGAGAGTGCGTTAAAACAGTTCGGGGCTACCGGTGAAAAGGTGTTGCCTCAAATCAATATACATACCTAGGCAAGACGAACAAACGCTACTTAGACACATACCACAAGCGCTTCCCAATCAAAAATTATATAAATATCGTAACAATTCTACCGCGCGCAGAAAGATGCGACGCGCGTCGATCGAGCCTTCACGAGAATAGCACGGCCTTATAAAAATGGCGGCACTGCCGCCCCCTTCATGGATTGGCCCCATATTTTTATATAACGTAGTAGCTTGAACTCGCCCTCCCACCCTGTACGTACCCTCCAGCCGATACAAAAGAAATTGTTATAGCAAACGCAATAGTCAATTCATGTTATGGTTTTGGCCGTCAAGTCCCGGGCACAATCAATCCGCACCCCCGTGATCTCATAATTTAATTGCAAAACGTTCGACCGCTTCATTTTTGTTCATCATATAACGTATCCTGGAACTTCGTGGAGACGACTAAAGCGAAAGTATCCCCCTTGGAATTTTACCCCGCTGGCAGATCGAGCAATTATAACGCCTAAGCGAATTAGTAATACGAGGTCTGTAAGGTCATGCAGTTGCAAGTACACGTGAGCGATCGAGTAGTCGCGATTTCCAGAGCGCAGTACATTCGTAGAGAGTTCAGCAGCGATGCGCAGACAGACCGCGAGTGCTACATGACCCTATTTTCTGAGATCCACAATTATAAGTAGCTACTACGTATGTTGGGCGATCATACGTAGAACGTACGACGTACCCTGCCTGCCTGCCGCCGGGAGAGGAAACGATAGTAATACTACGTACTAGCTAAGTGCGTTAGCCCTGCACCGCACCGTTAGCTACGTTGCCGAACACGACTGAAGAACATTTTAAGACAAGTAAAAGCGAGCAAAGAATGCGTCCGAGAAGAACCTATATATAATACGAGAGAGCATACAACTATTACGTACGGAGAGAGAACGCGATCAATATCAATAAAGCTAACGCTATTGATTACCATTGTTCTTCAAGAGTAGAGACCACTCTTTATTTCTGTATAACGCGTCTGAACATATTAACAAGTTGGAAGTCTTTATCTGTTCG
>JAAUYK010077366.1_pt1 | contig 11123 bp, 8 predicted proteins | sample 7278021 | NCBI WGS metagenome assembly JAAUYK01 (sample SAMN14350223, study PRJNA611818) | marine sediment metagenome | isolation source: surface marine sediment (1.8m) | place: French Polynesia: Moorea | collected 2018-08
CTTGTTGACATCCTCGGGGAATGGCTTGACCGCCGGGTTATGCCAGAATTTATTGGCCGGTGCGATGACCGAACCGCCCGGATCGGCCAGGCCGGACAATATGGCCTCGATAATCAATTCCTTGGGGATGACATGGGCGATGGCCTTTCTGAAGGCCGGATCGTTCAGTGGCGGCCGGCGGGTATGATAGCCCAGGTTGTAGAAGCCATGGTTGGGATACCCTTTAGCCACAACGTTTTTGACCTTTTGCAGATCCAGCAGCAGACTGGGTTTAAGGATATATCGGTTGCGGTCACATTCACCTTTTTCGATAGCCGCGGCAACCGCATCATGGGAACCGTAAACGATCCCGATAATTCCGGCGCACTTGGGCGGATTGAAATGCTTTTTAAAGGCTGACACCTTGAATTCCCGGCCCCGGTCCCAGTAATCCAGCTTGAATGGGCCGCTGCCGATGGGTTTCTCATTCGGGTAGTTGAGCGGATCGCTCACGTCAACCTTCTCGGGGATATCCTGCCAAACATGTTTGGGGATCAGGAACATGCCGCCCAAAAGGTTGGGAATAAAGGGGGCGTAAGATTCCGCCAGTTTAATACGCACGGAATTCGCGCCTGTGATATCGACGCTCGCCACCCGTTTCAGGATCTGGTAGAAAAAGGGGTGTTTCCACTGCTTGCAGTAATCGAAGGTAAATTTGACGTCTTCAGCAGTCAGCGGTTTGCCGTCGTGCCAGAGCATTCCCTTGCGGATGTTTAGGTCAAGCGTCAACTGATCGATTACCTTGTAAGACTCGGCCGCCCAGGGCACCATGTTCCCGTCAGGACCAACCCTGAACAGCGGATCATATATCATCCGCAACTCCATGAACTCGGTGGTGTCCTTGGCCGCCACCGGGTTCATCATCTTCAAAGGCGTCGGGCGGGCTGTCCTAACATAACCGTCACCCTGTACAACTTCCATATTAATATCCGTCCAGAAACTTCCGGTGCCTTCTCCGAGCATGGGAACGACATTCTTGATGCGATCGGAGCGATAGACGGTGGTCATCTGCATATAGGCAACCACAGTCAAGGCCTGAGCTTCATGGCACATTTCCTGCGCCTTGAAGACGATTTCTTTTCTTTTCTCAATGTCCATTTCCTGTTGCTGGGCCAGCGCCATTTTGTCGATTTCGGGATCGTTCAGCCCATACCAGTTATAGCCACCTTTCTTATATTGCGAAGAATGGTGAACCTGGTAAATGAAAACATTGGGGTCGATGCGAATGGAGGCGCCGGACAGCATGACAAACCACATGTCATAATCATGCTCCATGATCACCTTTTGGACATTCAGGTTATAATCGATGGGGTCCGCCTTGACGTCCCAACCGATTCGCTTGAAGGCGTCGGCGCACACACGGGCCACCTCCGGTCTGACCGGGTCCATGGTGGCGGTGGCGGTTGTAATTTTCATGGGATCCACCGGCGCTCCCGCTTTGGACGCAGCGAAGACGGCGCCGGGGCCTGCAATCATGGTAGCCCCGATCGTCCCCCCTGTTATTTTCATAAACTCACGTCTTCCTATTTTCCGTTCATTCATTTTAAGCCTCCTTATTGTGAGATGATTACTTGCGGTTGGCTGGTTATCGCGGCCATTGAACTTACTCAAGGTTTTGAAATGATCGAGCCCGGTTGATAGGAAATAATGGTGTACCTTTTTGAATATCAAAAAGATAACCATTGCTAAAAACAAATTTTACAGAGACGGTACTTTGCTAGTCAGGAAAAAATTGCGTGTTAAAAGTATAACTGACAACAATTGCATGCTATTTTGATAGGGTAGGCTGATGGTTAGCCGTTTTACAGGATAGTAAATTTCTATAGATTAAACCCCATTCAAAATCAACACTTTTTATTTAAAATTTGGATCGGTGCGCTTCCTTTTTAGCGGGCTATTTCCCAGTCCGGGCCAAATTCGAATCACTCCAAATAACGCCCGCAGAACAATCCAAAAAGCTGTAATGAGCCAAATCCAGGTAAGCGCGCCTGCGATCGTTTCATCGAGCAGATAGATAGCAATGGCGCCGCAACTCGTTGCAATAATAATGGCATTTCGCAAATACCGAAAGTCACTGGTTCCCCAGTGAATGCCGTCGGTGGCAAATGCCAAGGCATTGACCGGCTGGATGAGAGCGGCTATGGCCCAGGCAGGGACGAAAAGGTTTATCGCCGAAGGCGGAACAAAAAATGCGATCACAAGCGGCTTTCCAAACCACAGCAGGACGCCCATCAGCAGGCCGGTTAAGAAACTCCATAAACAAACAATTCGCGCAACTCTTCTGGTATGCTCCATTAACCGCGGACCGATAAAATACCCAATCAGGCTTTGTCCGGTGGTCGCATAAGCGTCCAAAAAAAGAAACGAAAATACCCAGACCTGCCGAACGGCCTGATGTGCCGCTCCTGCATCCGGTCCGATGCGCGTGGCCGCGCGGGTGGTGATAATGTAAAATGCCGTCAGAAGGCCGGTACGAATAAACAGATCTCTGCCGATCTTAACCAGTTTGACGACATCACGAAATTGTATGCGGTAAGCAAGACCTAATCGTTTATGGATAACCCACATCAGGCAGATCGCACCTATCCATTGACTGACCGTGCTGGCCAGCCCCGCGCCGAAAACGCCCAGGCGAGGAAACGGACCGTATCCGAAAATCAGCAGAGGATCCAGTATGATGTTGAGCGTATTGATACCCGTAGCTACCCAGAAGGGCGTATGCATATCCTGCATTCCCCTGAAAATGCCAAAGGCGGCTATGGTCAGTAAAACTGCCGGCGCTCCGAAAAGTCGAATTTGAATGTATTGCGATGATAAATCATAGACAGCGCCGCTGGCACCCATGACCTTTGAAACATAGGGCACAAAAGGCAAGCCAAGCATCACCAGTAAAAGTCCAATCAAAACAGCTAGCACTAATGCCGTGCCCCCGATGTCTTTTGTGATATTGAATTCCTGGCGACCTTGAGCCTGGGCCACTTCGGTCTGGGTTCCGATGCCTAAGAAATTAAAAATCCAAAAGATGCCTGAAAGCGTTACCGTGCCAACCCCCAGGGCGGCGAGTGATTCCGCGCCCAAACGCGCCACAAAGGCCGTATCCACCAAGCCTGTTAAGGGCTCTGCCACCAGCGACAACAGCACCGGCACCGACATGGACAACAGTGTCTTATGCGGCGACTTTACAAAAGGATGATCATTTTGGCCGTTGGCTTTGGTTTTCACAATGCTATGCGCTAAAAATTTAAAGGTTACGTTTTGGAAATAATCAGATTTTCTACCTCACAAAAAGATTTTCTTCAATTTAATTTAAACGGGATTAAAAAAATAGCTGACAGGGGTTGACAACCCTATTTTGAGTCTGATATTGTTAATCGTAAAAATACGATAAACGGATAGTCTACCATGACACAAACAAAAACAGCGATACCACCCGCATGTTGCACATTAAAAATCGCCGGCAAAGAACAGGAGCAGCTGGTTTCCATGCTGAAGGCAATCGGCAATCCTATCCGTTTTGAGATCATCAAGTTCCTGGTGACCCATCCGGGGTGCATAACCGGTGATATTGTCGAATATCTGCCCATTGCCCAGGCCACCGTTTCCCAGCATCTCAAGGTGTTAAAAGAGGCCGGTTGGATCTCTGGAGTTATTGAGGGCACCGCCACCTGTTATCAGCTGGATGCAAAGAATATTGGATGGTTTCGTTCAGTTGTAACAGATATTTTCTAAAATTGATTGCTCCCGCTGCCGGGACATGAGCTGCTTGAAAGCAGCGTTTTTTTTTACGTTTGTATATCGTAATTTTACGATAAACCATAGGGGCATTAAAGATGATCACACACGTCTTAGACATTGGCCAATTCATTTTCGACGCCTTTCTTCATATCTGGCCGTATTTACTGGTCACCATCCCGCTGGCCGTTGCGGTTCAGATGTCAGGCGCCTCCAAATATATCAAACGCGCTTTTGAGGCGCGACCATTGATCGCTATTTTACTGGCAACGATAGCGGGCGCTTTTAGCCCATTTTGCTCATGCGGGGTTATTCCGGTCATTGCCTCATTGTTGATCAGCGGAGTGCCTCTGGCTCCGGTGATGTCTTTCTGGATTGCCTCCCCATCAATGGATCCGGAAATTTTTTTTCTAAGTGTCGGAATGATCGGCTGGAATCTGGCCGTCTGGCGCCTGGTGGCCACCCTTTTGATGAGTCTGGCCGCTGGCTACATCACCCATATGCTCATGCAAAAAGGATGGCTGGGCAAAGAGATCCTGCGCATGCACAAGGAGGTAAGGGTACAAAGCACTGCGGACTTTTTGAAGAGAGGCTGGCAGAAAATTAAAGACGGTTTCGCAAATGGTAAACCCTCAAAACGTGTGGTGCCGCCGTTGATCCCCAATCCAGGGCGTTGGCTTCAATATGCACCCATAATTACTTCTGCTAATCCTGAAATGACTACCAGTTGCCGTTCGTGTTCAACCGAAACCACAGCACCCATCAGCATGCTGCCAGAAAGTCTTCAGTTCGCCAAGGCGCCCCCTGCTGAGGACGCCGGCAGCAGCGCAAAGCAAGGCTGCGGCTGCGATGAGACCACCGTGACATTCCGGCAACGCCTGTTTAAAGAAACCCTGGGCGCGACCATGATGGTGGTTAAATTCATGGCGCTGGCCTTTTTTCTCGAAGCTTTGATTATTCTATACGTTCCCCAACAATGGATAACGGCAGCACTGGGGCAGAACAACCCCATGGCGATCACAACCGCAGCCCTTTTAGGGATACCGACCTATACCGGCACTTTGACCGCGCTGCCGATGATCAGCGGATTGTTAACCCAGGGCATGAACCCGGCCGCTGCCCTGGCATTTCTGATTGCCGGGCCGACCACGACACTGCCAGCCATGGCGGCAGTCTGGCCCTTAGTGGTCCGGCGTGTTTTCGTTCTTTATGTTGTCTTCTCTTTGGTCGGGGCGGTTTTATTCGGCTATTTTTATAAAATGGCGGCCATGGGCTTCTGAGATCAAGATCTAAAAATGCTGACTTGTTATTGCAAAACCAAAATTCTTCCTTTAATAATATGTAAATCCAACAATAAGGGGAAAGGTGTGCAATGGACGAGCGCAAAGAAGTAACCGTTCAAAACTACAAAGGATGGGAAGACTTTTATAAAATCGAAAAAAGCGAAAAGCTCGATTTCTTTATCCGCAAGGGGCGCATGTTGGACATTTTGTTTTCCCAGCAGTTTGACCGTCCCTTTCTCGATAAGATGTGCCAGCTGGCCACCCAGATCCGTCGCATGGCCCTGACTAAAATGGGGGCCCGCAAATTAAGCGGCCTGCTATCACACAAGCGTGCCATGCTGTATTTTGTACAACCTTCCACGCGAACTTTTATATCCTTTCTCAATGCCTGCCACATACTGGGGATGAAAATATCTGAAATTCGCGGCACCAGCACCAGCTCGGAAGTCAAAGGCGAATCCCAGGAGGACACCATCCGCACCTTTGCCAGTTATGTGAATTTAATCATCATCCGACATCCTGAGGCCGGCTTTGCTGAAAAAACTGCCTGGCTGCTGAATCAAAACAACCTGCCGGTGGCCATTATCAACGGGGGCTCCGGGCCCGACCAGCACCCCACCCAGGCCCTGCTGGATATTTACACCCTGGAGCGCTCGTTTCGCAACATCGGCGGGATGGACGGCAAAAAAATTGCCATGGTCGGTGATCTCAAACGCGGCCGCACCGTGCGCTCGCTCAGCTATCTGATGCGAAACTATAAAGATGTCACGCTTTATTTTGTCGCACCGGAAATATTCCGCATGAAAGATGACATCAAAAGTTTTCTTAAAAAGCACAACATCGAATTTTACGAAACCGAAGACTTCGCCAGTGTCATGCCCCAGGTGGATGCCATCTACATGACCCGCATTCAAAAAGAATATTCCGAAGCCCCGGCTGAAGAAACTGACGTTTACCCGGAGTTTCATTTCACTAAAGAGCATCTCTCCGTTATCCAATCCCATTGCATCATTATGCACCCGCTGCCGCGCCGCTATGAAATTGAAATCGAGGTCGATAAGGACCCGCGTGCCGCTTACTGGAAGCAGGAACGCAACGGCATGTGGATGCGCGCTGCATTGATATCGTATCTTTTCGGCGTGGATGATGAAATTACAGCGGAATTCCGATAGGTCACCAACAAAACAATCTGGCTATAGTGTGGATAGCAGCAGAATACCGGAAGTCTCTGGGCAGGATTTGCCAGACGGGCGACGGTTACTGAAGCCGCATCGGAAGGAATCGCTTCAGAGAATAGGTTGCCTGTAGGAATGGGTTTAAATTTTATAAACCCTCTGGGGGCCCGTTGCCTGCTGCCGGGGCACAGCAGAAGAATGTTGCGCACTTGAACGATCACCTTTTTTCGCTTTTAAGCGGGGCAGAAATCGATGCAAAAGAAAAATGATCACAAAACCGATGAAGCTGAGGCCGATGAAGGTCAAATTGTTCAAAGCGTCAACCCTTTTCTAAGTTTGATACATTTGCGACTGCCTGTAAAAAAGGGGGCAACCCACCATGAACTGCCCCCCTTTTCAAGGATGTACATCTTTCTCAAGACTCTCACAAACTACCTAATATGATAGCACAAAGAAGCTGCTAAATAAAGCCCCTTCATCGATCAATTTGCTCTTGAACTGCTGTCTGTCAAACAGGCAACAGGCTCAATTATCCGACCTTTGCTGCATATTTGAGATCACCCCTAAAGTATTTGAAATAGATGCCAATAACTTAGTTGAGGTATCTCAATATGAAACTTTTCTTACTCATACTTGGTATTGTGGTTATTTTATTGAACATTTTTCTGTGGTATTCGAAAAAACAGATCAAAGCCGCAAATGGTCATCCATCTTCAGATAGTGACAATTATTCGCAGGCCGCTCCAACTGAATTTTTAGACAGCCCTGAGGCCGACGACCTAAAAAAGGCTGCGGCAGCTGAGTTGGGAATAGCAGTTGAGCAGCTGAATCGCATGTCTACCGAAGAGATCGCCCATATGGCATCTGAAAAAGGGCTGATTTAAGACCACAACCAGCCAGATGATAATTGCAGGACCTTTTTTGACATCAGATGGGTGTCAGGAAGGTCCTTTTTTATCTATCGATCCCAATATTTAACTTGACTCAACACACCCCCGTGCGCATGTTTTCAAATCGTCTATTTCCAACCCCCAACCCGTTTCTAAAAAATTTTATCCTATGAAAATATCAAAAATCGGCACCGCAAAATTGTGGCCAACGATATCATGCGTAATGATGATATTAATCGTCTTGATGGGCTGCACCGCCTCAAATTACGGTCGGCTAGCATCCAATCCTGATGTTACCCAGGCATTTCAGGCCTATCAGATCCTGCCGGATCACACCTATTACTACAGAGGCTCGTCTAGCCGGCCATTTGTCATCGTCGGCATTCACAAGGACTTCACGCTAGATTCACCGCTATGGGTCAAAATTGATGCAAATTCAGAAGATTTTCGCAACCTGGTCGGCCGGGTATCGCTCCAGGCTACGGGTCGCACCACAGAACCCTGGGGATTCAACATCATTGATCAAACCGGAAGGAAAGTCGGTGTGTGGTATTCAGCAATTCGCAATGCCACGGTGGAAGTAGATCAATCTGGCCGAATTGCTAAATTGTTACCCATCCGAACGGTAACCAGAAGAGGACAAGGCATGTAAAACCCACTTTAAATCTTTCGCCTACACACTTTCACCAGGGGGACGCCCATAAAATTATAAGTTTCTTAGGTACAGCAAGGGGACGCCCATAAAATTATAAGATCCTAGGCATCCTTTATTTTAAATTCTTCTTCTCTGGCAATATTTTCGCCTCTTTTTACACACTGGCTGATGGCCGGCTGGGTGATCCCGATTCGTCTGGCAAGCTCAGTGGCGCTGATGCCTAACTCACGCACTGCCCAATAGCACAGCAAACTGCGGGCTTTAACGGTTTGCGGATGTTTGCCTTTTTCCCATACCTGCTCAATTTTAACGCCGATTATATCAGCCACTCGCTGGGCAAGTTGATCAACTGTAAATCCTTCAGCTTTCAGTTGATATTGGCGATCAAGTCTCTCCTGCGCCTTTTTTAAAACCTGTTCGACAAAATCACTGTCACCCAGTATGCGCTCATCACTTTTTAAGTGACCATCGGTATGATCAAGGGCCTTGAACGCATGCCATCCGCCAACACTCCGAATCAAACCACCACCGACCAGCTCGGATCGGCGGCCCTGATTTACACCCTTTTTGACAAACTTACGATATCTCTTGCGGGCCTTAGACGCTTTTTTCCCAAACAGCTTTAGGGTTTCATCCACTGATTGCCAATCATTTTGATAATGGCCCATCAGCACAGAGTGGCCACCATACGGGTATTCGTCTAATTTTTTTAAATTATATGCCTGATTTGCGCGTAATGGATTGAGGTGAATGTAACGCACAAGCTCCAGCAAATAGCTTTCTTCCTGGCACAAAATAGACTTATAACGGTTTTGAAACAAATGCCCGCTTCTTTTGTGACGATGGTTAAAATTTACAGCATGGCTCGTCAGCAACCTTCGCATGATAGTGGCAATGGGGGTGAGGCTAGTTTTTAAGAGCAGATGAAAATGATTGGGGAGTAAAGCCCAGGCATAACAGGGGGTTTGGCTTTCGTTTAAGATATCACCCAGACGCTGGACAAAGCGTTTACGATCGGTATTGTCTTTAAAAATATCCCGCTTTTCAATGCCGCGAACGATAATATGATGTAAGGCGCCTGGGGCATCTATGCGGGCTTTACGTGGCATGCATTTAGATATAGCAAATTTTAAATTGGAAAGAAACTTATAATTTTATGGGCGTCCCGCTACCAAAAGCGGATATTTGGTTTGTTGTTTAGCTTTTTGGGCAAAATTTGTAATTTAATGAACATATGTGCTACCATATATAAAGAAGTACACTGAGGAACGACATTCAGCGGTATTCTCATCCTACCTTTCTCATCCGATATAACCGCTAAAAACCAATTCAACATCAGGCCATAAGGAGGTTCGCTATGCTACGACTGGTCTTTGCCGTTTTATTTATTCTTGGCATTACCCTCATCCCCAGATTAATCCCCAAAACCCGGCAAAAGCTAGTCGTCGACGACGAAGGCAACAGCAAAAAGATCGACGAAGATAACCCGCTGCGCAAATACATTTTACCGTGCCAAATCGGTTGCGGTGTAATTGCGGCCTTTTTGATTTTCTCAACCTCTTTTGTGATCATCGATGCGGCCCGCATTGGTCACCTTAAACGAATTTATTTGGGCGAGCCCATGCCGCCTGGACAAATTGTCGCCTTTAATGGCCAGAAGGGGCCCCAGGCAGAAATCCTGCCACCCGGCTTTCACTTCAGACTGCTGCTCAACGTGCTTTTTGATGTGGAAGAATACCCGGTCATTGACATCAAGGAAGGTACCTACGGCTATATGGTGGCCAAAGATGGCGCCCCACTCAGAGAAGGCCAATATCTGGCCGATTCATGGCCCAACGATCAGTTTCAAAAGATGCTCCAAGCCGAATATTTTTTAAAAAACGGCGGACAGAAAGGACCCCAGCTAACCGTCCTGCCGCCGGGCAAATATCGCTTAAATCAATACCTGTTTAATATTCAGCTAAACGAAGCCACCGATATTCCGGCGGGTTTTGTGGGTGTTATCAAATCAAACGTGCAGGAAACCGAATCCTATGAGCTTGCGCAAATACCTTTCGAGCTTGAGGGGTCGCTGGCCGTTCCGCTGGTTACAAAAGGATCCGTCGGTGTCTGGGAAGATCCCCTGCAGCCCGGCCGCTATTATCTGAACCGTACCGCTTATAACGTTACGGTGGTTGATACCCGGGTGCAGACCTGGAACTATAAAGGCGGCTACAGTCGCCGCTATATTGACCTGCAGGTCACCCAGGACGGCAAAATTGAGCAAAAAGAGCGCTCGGAAACCGTTTCCATTCCAGAAGATGCCGCCGATTCAGCCATTTTTACCCGTATGGAAGGCTGGCTGGTACCCCAGGAGCTGCGCATACAGGTACAGGTGGAGCCCAAAGATGCCCCGTTTCTGGTGGCCTCGGTCGGCAATGTCGCTGCCGCGGAAGACAAGGTGGTCACCCCATCCATCCGTTCGGTGGTCAGAAATATTTGCGCAGCAGAAAGAGTGCTGAGCCTGATCGACGAAAACCGGGCGGCTGTAGAGCAGCGAATTGAAGCATCGGTTATTCCTGAAGGCAAAAAAGCCGGTGTCACGATCAAAGACGTGCGCCTGGTGGATTCGGTGGTGCCGCCTGAGCTTTTGGTGGCCCGGCTGCGGGAGCAACTGGCCGAGCAGCTCCAGGAGACCTTCAAACGCGAAAGAGAAGCTCAGGATCAGCGTATTCAAACTCAAAAAGCCCGCGCAACAGCCGATCAGCAGCCTGAGCTGGTGGCGGCTGAGATCCGGGTGAAAATCGCTGAAAAAGATAAACTGGCCGCTAAGCTGGAAGGCGAGGGGCAAAAATTGAAGCTGATTGAAATTGCAACCGGCCAGAAGGCTCAGTCAAATGTATTGGGTCAAGAGCGCGTCATGCAGCTTGCCGTATTGGAAAAAGTGCTGAACGCGGCAGTTGAAAATCCTGAAATCGTTAAAATACCAACAACACTGGTCACCGGATCAACCGGCGGTTTTGAGGGCGCGGCCGCCATTCTCGGCGCCAGCAATATCGCCAGCGGCATACCGCAAAAACAAGAAACTGCCAAAGCACCGCAATAGAGATCCCGGGCTGAATAAAACCATTATGTAAAGAAAATAAAGCAGCGTCTCAGGGACTGGCACCTATACGCCCTTTGCACGGTATCGTTTAATGTATATAAATCGTTGCGCAAACTAGAAACTTATAATTTTATTGGCGTCACCTTAACTTATTAACCTAGTCACTGCGATCGGTGTTTTCAGGTGATAAATGCAACTAACTTGTCAATGCCTGTAAACATAGTTGACAGTATTTTGAAAACTAACCGCGACAGCGGTGTCGGC
>JAAUYK010082686.1_pt1 | contig 11122 bp, 19 predicted proteins | sample 7278021 | NCBI WGS metagenome assembly JAAUYK01 (sample SAMN14350223, study PRJNA611818) | marine sediment metagenome | isolation source: surface marine sediment (1.8m) | place: French Polynesia: Moorea | collected 2018-08
ACCCTGAGATTAAGAGTCTCATGCTCTACCGACTGAGCTAGCCGGGCTTAGGTATTGGGTGGCTCACTTTTACAAAAGTTGTTGTTAGTAGACCTCTTTGCTCATATCTGACAAGTTGAATATATTGTACTTGACTGACAATCGATATATTTAGATTTTCTTGAGAATTAACTAGTGTTAGATTGGCCTTAGTCCCGGTTATCTACTGTGAAATGGAAAGAAGTCTCCTTTGTTTTTATCACGCGCGGAAAAGCGACCTTTGGCGCCATCTAGCCGACATATCGATCTCTGCATGTGTGACAGTTGGAGTCCGATACCAGTCGTCGTCTGCAGACATAGGTATCAATGCAAAACTAGAATTTATGCAATGGTGACTCAAAACTTATAGTCATTTTGGCGTTATATTTGGCAACGAGAAGGCAAGAATTTTTGTGTCAACCCCGTAATGTAAAATAGAAGTGATCGTATTCCTGGACTTTGGGGGATCCCCTTAAAAGTGGCTGTGTAGCTTTCTATGACGCCATTGACTCTCACTTTATTTGCGATGCTTGCTATGCTAGCCCTGTACCCCTGTTCGGTGCTCGCCCACTACATATCTAGGTACTCTACGTCTATATGTAGGTGATTTCGCCCTATGGCGCAAATAACTATTAAGCACAAAGACGGAAGAGCCTTTCCCAATCCCATTGCCATCCCTATTCGCGATCCGTGATGGCTCCGCCGCGCGTGCCGCCCACCCTGTTCGATCAGTGCTGCAAGAGGACGTCCAAGGTGTTCCACGTAGGGCTCAAGAACTGCGACCAGCTATGGACACCTCCCAAGCCGCGTAAAAGCTCACTGATAAAATTCCAATATACTCGTACATGTACTGAAGCATATATATGTGCGCATTTATTACAGCACTCACCTCACCGAAGCCCTCCCCGCCTGTGTCCCCCGTGAAGCCGGACGTGGCCATCCTGCCGCCCAAGTCGGCTGACGAGCTGAAGACGGAGGCGCGGATCGCTTCGGAGGATGCTCTGCGCGCGTGGCTGCAGCAGCTCCCGTTCGGCGTGCAGGAGGCCGTTGTAGAGAGGGTGCTCGCAGAGATGGAGAGGCAGCTGAGGGACGACAAGGACAGGAAGATCATCCTGGCGCTGATCAACATCGACAAGATCCGGCCGCCGGACCTCTTCTTCGGTGTGTACTCCCTGCTGGCCACGCTCCAGGACACGGGCGTCCGAAGGTTGCACATGACCACCGACATGTGGTTCGCCATCTCGGAGTACGACCAGGTCACCAACTCCAACCTGCTGCTCAACCAGGTCGTGACCACGCTGCCCAGGCTGCGGAACTTGGTCGACGTCAACCTGGCCTACATCGCGACGGACGCGCTTTGGTAGGATATGTGAACTTCCCAAAGTACGTAGACATTCACCTGCCAACGCTGATTTTTTTCCAGCCAAGTGATATCCAGAAACTTGCCTCAGGTGGAGAGTCTGGTTTTTGACAGTTCGTTCATCAGCGACGCCGCCCTTAAGTACCTCTCCGGTAGCCACTCGTCCTGCTGGAGCACTGACGGCAACCACAAGCTGAAGAAACTGAGCCTGCAAAACTGCGCCAAAATCACCGAGGATGCCGTCTGGGATCTGTTACAAAAGCTCAAAGACATTACGGTATAATTTCACCTTTTACACTATCGACTTTGATTGACGGATGGATGTCTTTCGCTTCTATATAGAGTATTTTATACCACAATGCAAGTTCAATGGCCGAAATCCTGAACAAGGCCTGCCAAGCTATGAGTGAAGAAGAGGTGAAGGCGACCTCGCTAAAAATCACCCACTACACTCATCCATTCCCGTACAGGCTGACGATGTTCGACAATCTTATTAATAGGGTACGAGTAGCTAGAGGAATAATTTGATGTTCATAATTCAATTGTGCTAACCCGTGCTCTTCAGATTGTTTCCGTATGCCCGCATATTACCGTTCTCAACGTCGTGACTGAGGACCCCTACATGGAGATGTTCTCACACATGACCAACGTGAGGAGTGCCACCATCGAGTTGGAAGACTGCTTTGGACTCGGGTTCTACTCTTACCTCGAGAAAATGGGACGCAGGCTGGAAGATCTGCGCATTTCATGCAGTACCGGTAGTATACGTATAGGCGATAGACGATTCAGACAAACGAAATTAACCTGGCCTTTTTTTCTTCGTTTCAGATCCTACCTCGACATTTTTACCCGAGGGCGGCCAGTCCTTCGAGCTGCTCAACTGCGCCCTGAAGCTCTCGCGCCTCTTCTGCTCCGAGAATCTTCGGGTCCTTCACGTGTCCGGATGTGGGCTGGTCTCCAACTTCCTGATGGACAAGTTATCGACGGTGGCTGCATGCGAGTATCGGGGCCTTCGGCGACTGCAGACGCTTATCTACCTCAGCTACGAAGACGAGCCCGACGTGTCCAACTGCGACCGGCGCGTGCTCGCGGAATCATTGCAGGGTGCATTTTTTAGCTGTTTGTGTTGAGTACGAAAGCGACTACATCGGAAAATTTGTCTAGGCTGCGTGAACTTGGAGTGCCTCAGTCTGGAGGGCAACTTCTCCAGCTTTCTGACCGACGCGTACCTCCAGCGAGAGGTGTTGGCCTTCAACCCGCTCTCGAAGCTGCGCATCTTCGACATCTGCGGTGGCACGGTCAACCTCACCCTGTCCACCGCCAAGCGACTGGCCAACCTGCCCGCCATCAGAGAGTTGCGAGTCGGCAGCTGGAGGCTCGAGGAGAGAGACTTCAAGGAGCTGGTGGACTTTGCGCAGAAAAAAGGCTGGGACCTGATCATCTCTAGGGTGAATCGAAGTCCGGCGACGTAGCGCAATACTACAGGGAATTTGTGCCCTATCCAGGACAGGCATATTGAAATTGGATTGCAGCCAGTGGTCCGAAAATTTCTAGTCCACGTTTTTACTTGCTAGTTCAAGAATCATTGACATGTTTGCTCGTTAGAGATACTCATAGAATGTTAGTAAAAATATCTCTATAATATAAGAATCTTAGAAGACCGGTGTGAACGAACTGTCCTCCCGCTGCATGATTGTGTAACCGAAATTAATTCAACCCGTCACTTTCGCTGAATCTGCAACATGGGACGAGTCGCGAGCGAAGGCAGCTCGAGGCCCGGGGATACGTACACGTGTGCGCAACCGAGGGGAGGGCGGCAGGGCGGACGCGTCGGTGCGATCGAGTATAGTGAGCAAAATTAATTCACGGGCATGTCGTTGGATAGCAAGTGGGAGGAAGGAAGAGCTCACTATAGGACACAAGAATTAATTAAATGTGGCATCTACAGCAATTGTTCTTATAGCATATGGGCAACTTTACTAGTGTATAATACTAGGAGAGCTGGCGTTTAAGCAATATAAACCTATAGCAGCGAATATTACTACCACGCGCCCATTGATTAATGTCCATGCAACGTATGATGGTATTATTATCCTACATGAGCGATATATCCAGAACACACTATTGCCGATTCTTCCTCTTCGAGAATGCGCAGGAGACGCGCGCGCCGCGGAATCCATTAAGGAGCCTCCACCGCGCGGGGCTAGTGCTAGGCGATGAGATCGAAAGAGGGGGGTCTGTGATATACGTACGTACTTGTAAGCATTTTAGGACAGCAGAATCATGCACGAACACACGTAGGCCAAGTCCACCGTCCTCCCTGGCCTGTTCCCCCGGGCAGATTTCCGTCGCCTTTAGTAGGGCATTTGCAGCGTCGCAGAACTTTACTACAGAGAGTCCGGCGACGAGTGATACGTCTATTAGTACGGGGAATTTACTGCAATTATGTGGCGAAAGTGGCCATCCTCTGCCGTCGCGTTGGTCCTACTCTTCGCTGTGGTGTTCGTGGAGGGAGTGACCTACAACGAGACGTGCTTCAAAGAGAAGGAGCAGATTCTGAGGTCAACCTTTGTTCTTGTTCGTCTGCAACCCTTAGTGATTTTTTTACGGTCAACAGCTTGAAGACGCAGGAAATCTATCGATCCACATTGGACGGCAGATGGCTGACGGAGGCGAAGATTAATCGCGTGGGTGACGACCACACCGTGGATGCCACTTTCATATGGATTGAGACCACACTCGCCGATGAGGACCTGAAAGGTCTTGTTCAGGTAAATGTAAGGGGAAAGTGCTCGCTTCTTTGTTATAACTTGAGAGACTTGAACGCCAGGAAATCACCGTCGACGCTGAGAATGTGATCACCGACGAGTCAGATCCTGAGGAGCTTCCCGGTGCGCTCTGGATCGACCGCCACGAGGAGAAGGACATATTCGCCAAGATCCACATAAAGGACGGAGAGTACTATCTCACCGTGGACACCCACCAGTCGGGCACCAGTTGCACACTGAAGGTACATGAATGATGAGATCAGTGACGCGTGAATCGGCGTGCAGCATATATTTCGATGTTTAGCTGTCGTCCCACGCCGGTCACGGAGCCGTCTTGCACGACAAGGAGTTCGGGGTGTTCAACTTCAGCCCCGACGGCAAGTACCTCGTCTACACGGCTGAGGAGCAGAGAAAAGGAAGAGGTACGAAGGCAAATTTTAGACTCATTAAAATATGCCTATAACCACGAAATGTCTCGTAGAAAAATACGCCTACCGTGGCAGCTTCTACGAATCGCCGAAGACAGTCAAACCCATCATCATGATTTATGAGGTAGGAAGAGCGAATCCTAAAGCCAATGCTTCCAATTCCTAGCTATCTATTTTACCCAGGTCGAAGCCCTTAAGTTTCGTAAAGTGAAATCCGTTCCTCGCCACCTCAGCCCCGGCCAGCTGGTGTGGCACCCGCGGTCCGAGCACCTCGTCGGCGTCGCGTGGAACAATGAGCCCTGGGCAACCCTATACCCGTCTAGTGCAAATAAGCCGACCGTACTCTTTATGGTCAATATTCTAGAGGATAGGTGAGTTCATTGCAAGACTTTGACCTTTAAATTATAATATTTTTCTATTCGTCAAAGTTTTGCTGCGCTTACCGAGAACGGACCACTCCACGTGGACTCTCCACGCATTTCACCAGACGGCGAGAAAATCGTCTACCTGGAAAATTGCGTCCACAGTTCGACGTTTCCAGAGTAAGCAATTAAAGTCCAAATGATATTGTCATGCTTGTCTTCATATGCGCGATTGCCAGGTTCAATCCGGGTCCCTATGCCATCTCGCGCCGCCTCGTCTCCGTCTCCTGGTGGGACGCGCTCAGCTGCTCCAAGAAGCGCATCTCCAACTGCCTCAACAACTTCAAGAAGGTGGTCGTCGGCAACAGCCAGTCGGGAGAGGAACATCCGACAACAATGCCCGACGGCAACGAATTCTACGGTCTCTATCCAGCCGTTCGCGAAGTCCCGCCGCCCAAGCGACCCTTCTCCGCGGACGGCACCACCTACTACATGTCGCTGGTTCAGCTGGGCGACGTAAGACTGGCGGCCGTCGACCTCGGGACGGGTCAGGTGACGTTCAGTCCGTACCGGGGCGGAGTCACGCTACTCGACGTGCACGAAGACGTTGTGCTCGTCCTAATAGATCCCGACGGCCATGACTATATCAGCAGGCCGGCGGTGGGAATCGGAAGGCTGCACAATGACTACTGGTAGGTTTATCACACTCATACTAATTTAGTGCTTTGATCGGGAGTTCGGGACATATGTTGCAATCCAGCCCACTTCCGTTTAGCGTTCTGGTAATTGGAGCTAGATGCGTTGCAACTCGTACGTATACTCTACTCCTTAGGACTACGACAACGAAAACATCTACGTCGACCACTACAACTACTACCACAACAACCACGACTACTACAACCACGACCACGACTACGACGACCACCACGACAACGATAACGACTACGTCGAGCGATCCCTGCGAGGACTTGCACGCAGAAGTATCCGTTGAAACAACGTCCGATCCCATCGTGGTGGACGTCTCCAAAAATGAGACTGTGGCCCCCGAGGTAACAACTGTGAAGATAACAACGCCAACGTCTGCGCCCACCACTCCGACTTCGGCCCCCACAACAACCCGCCACCCCTTTGCCACGCCTCTCCGCATTGCGAACGTAAAGTTCCAGCTACTCACGCCGAGAGGCAAGAGGACGGGACCGATGACCGTCCAGGTCCGTCATTTATTTCTCTGCCGCACACAAATTACACTTGTAAAGATTTTCTGTGATCTTATAGAAAACCATTTACACAAGTCCTCGCTATGACGCCAACCCTGTTTGGACTGAAGACGGCAAGGACACGACCTTCTTCAACGACATCTACATGGCGCCAAAGGGGAAGCACCATAAGACGCTCATCGTGACTTTCAACCAGGGTCCGCACGCGGCGGCCACCACGGAGTACGACGGCCTGGACCAGCTGCTCGCCGAGATGGGCGTCGCCAGCCTGAAGGTGAATCCGAGGGGATCGGCCGGCATGGGCGACCAGGTGCTTCAGGCCATCGTGGGCAACGTCGGAGAGGTACATTCAGCTTATTTTATTATACACCTTTAGCGGTTTGGCTTATGATATTTTGAGCACTTCAGATGGAGGTGTTGGACTGCCACCAAGCGATCCAGGCCACCCTAGAGGCCAGGAAGTCCGAGTTGAGCGGCGACGTTGTGCTTTTCGGCGAATCGTACGGCGGATTTATCGCGGCGTGGCTGGCCGCAAAGTACCCGTCCTCGTACAAGGTGGTCGTGCTGAGCAATCCTCTGGTGGACCTCTCCTCCGTTGCCGACATGAACCAGTTTCTCTTCTGGCTTCTGGGAGCGAAAAATTTCACGCAGGGGGCCCTGGCCGACGAAAAAATGCTCGAGGATGCATACGAGAGGTGGGCAACGTATTTGCATGAGATAGCTGCGTAAACATAATTTCACCCAAAATGCTCTTGATCTTGAAGATCCCCTATCAGCGTGGCCGACCGCATCGAGGCCAGCACTTTGATCTTTGTGGGCGAGGACGACCGACAGCTGGTTCCGCAGTTGCAGGGTCGCTCGCTCTACAAATACCTCTCCTCGAGGTCGGTCGACACGGAGCTCTACGAGTTTCCAGACTACGGACACTTCTTGTCCGGCACCAAGGCATGATAATTTGGTCATTGTCAAAGTTAATTTACTGATGAGAATGATTTAGATCGACTACATTATGTTCCAACGTGCGATGGAGTGGGTGATTCGACACGCGCCCGAGTCCGACTACTACGACGAGTGCGAGGTGGAGGAGCCCACGACGACGACGACCGACGGCAACGGTGGCAACGGCGGCGATAGCACCAGCACGACGACAAAGCGGACGCCAAGTTCCGCCGCCTCAGTCAATTCCTACTGGCCAAGTGCCTTCATCTTGGCTGCCATGCAGGTTTTCACACTGGGCGTATACGCGCAGTTTAAGATTGCCATGTAGAATTAAGCATGCGACGCCGATAGGAAATACGTACATGAGCTACATTGAAACAAACCTTATACTAAGAATTCAATAAAAAATTCTTGAGGACTGCCGATGTACGTACAGTAATTACGTAGACGCCATAGCCTGACAGACAGGCTATTAAATATTATAAGAGGTTCGGTGACTGTGCCCGTCTGCAGGATTGCGTCGAACAAGGAAGTAAAATGGCAGATCAGCTGGTTAACAAATGCAATCGCATGACAAAGTAGACTTTATCTGACCTTTTTTTGGCTCTGCCATGACTATGACGATGGCCTCCGAGACCCGCGAGAAGATGCGTCGGGTCCTGGTGCAGCTGGATCCCAGCCTCCCGTCGGCCAACATCTACCCCGCGCTCGTCGCCATCAGAACAAGGTCAGTACGCAGTATGCTAAGGCGCAGTACAAACGTTTCTACGTAGCGCCGTTTCAGGTACATTAAGGCCCCAGCGACACTAAAGGAACTCATCGATCAGGGGCTGACGTTCAAACTCGTGCGTCTCGTGACCAAGTCCAACATCAAAGTCGTCGACATCGCCTTTAGCATCTTGGGGAACATCATGCTCGAGGAGGCGCCCAAGAAGCAGGTGAGACGAGGCGGCAAATTTCAAACAAGGCGGTATATAGTGCATGTTAATGTCAGGCATAGTAGGCCTGTCATTGCAATTAGAAACGAATACTTATTAGCCTAATTGTACCACTTTTATGACGTACATGGCACAATCTTGACCTGTGGGACACTTTCAGATTCGTGACCGTGCCCACCAGGGTGTTAAAACCATAGTCTCGGTGTGCCGCAAGCTCACGGAGAACGAGTCGACGCTTTGCCGTGGACTGAGGACCATCGCCAACATGGCCCACGACCCCCAGAACGCCATCCTGCTGCACGCCGAGGGCGTCGCGAACGTTCTAATTGAGTGTCTCGCGAGTGCCTCCGAGGACAAGACGAAGCAGGTGATTGTGCGCGGCGTGAGGCTGCTCAGCTCCACCCCTGAACACAAGCGGCGCTTCGCCGACGCCAGCGCGCTCAGGTTCATCGCCCCTCTGCTTAGCACCGGGGACGAGGACCTGCTCAAAGCTGTCCTCAAGTGCCTTGCGCACTTCACCCATGGTTGCGACGCCGAGACAGCCACGCAGATGCAGGGGGATGACGGCACCGGGTTTCAGAGGCTGGTCGGTCTGGTGGAGCACAGCAGCCGCTCCGTTTGGGAGTCCGTCGTGTCCGTTATCGTCAACTTGACGCATCAGGGTCGTCTAAGGCCGGCACTGGGAAACGCTGGAGCAATTGCGGCACTTATCAAAAAGGTTCGGAATTCAACAAAGAGGGTTTTTTAGTAGCTGTGGAATATAACTTATTTTCCTACGTAGGTTACCTCTCCGAACGATCAACTAAGTGCCAAAGAGAAAGCCCACTGCGTGACCGCTCTCTGCCTCTATTGCCGAGAGTCGGTCAACCGGGTTAAACTTCGAGAACACGGTGGACTGAAGCTCTTTGTCGCGCTCTTGAATGACTCTGGACAGAAGTCGCTCCACGACAGGATCATCAACTCCCTCCTCCAGTTCACATATGACGACCAGGCGTTGAACGTTCTTCAGCACCACGGCATCATCCCCAGTCTCGTCAAGTTCGTCGTCAAGTACACCGAGAGACATCGCGTCAGCCACAACTGCGCCGAAGAGATTTGCAGCCTCGATGAAGGCGACGAGAAAGTATCGGGCATTGACGACTCTGAACCGATTGACGCTATGGAAGAGTCGTCATCTCTACAGCAAGAAAATGTACCACCAGAACCAGAACAGGTTGAGGACGATGACGACGACTTCGATATCGAAGTTGAAAACAGTTCCAATCAGGAGGACCCTAGGGAAAGGGGCAGCACCTCAGATTCGGCATCTACTAACGCGGATCGACCTTCCCGATTCCGAGTGAACAGCCCGAGCTACCAAGCAGTTCAGCACGACATCGAGGAGTACGAGAGGATTCGGAGCGAGCAGTCGGCCTCCGGAGCTGCCGATTCACCTGCAGCCCTGGGCAGTCCGAACGTTAGTGATCTCCTGTGGAGGGACAGCACCCCTGGAAATCGAAGTCCGTGTCTTTCGCCCGACCGCTTCTCGTACCCGTGGCCAACGTCCCCCGGTTACTCGCCGTCTCCGTCTTCCATCGGCGGCGGGAGCAGCCACGGCGGATCCCCCGAGCGGTACGGCATCTCGCCTGACCGGGAGCTCCCGTCAGCTCCGTCTCTTCCGTCGTACTCACCGAGTGCATCGAGCGCTGAATCGCCGCCTTCGGCAGCCGAAGAAGAACTGATCGGATACTCGCCAGTGGAAAGATTTTCCGATGACGAATCCAGTGATAACAGTGGGAGTGGCTTGCCTCCGGTTGCAACCACAGCCCAATCGAGTGTGACATTCTCGGTTGTCAGGACCCAACAGGCGAGGTCTTCTCCTCCGCCGCCTTCCGAGCCGGCGTCATCCTCTTCTTCGACGACCCTTCCTCCCACGCCATCGGAGCCGGCGGCGAAGAGACACAGGTCAAAGTCACCCGTGGTGGCAAGAAGCATTTTCTCCCCACCGCACGAGGCCAACCATCCAATGGACATCCTCCACTCTCCTCCACCAACTTCACAGCAACAGAACCCGGCGTTTTTCTCGCCTCTGCCAAAACCCGGTCCGGCCGAGGCCAGCGAGACGGGACAGGAGGGAGAGGGACGGAGAGAGAACTGCCAGATCGGCTGGGTCCTCCAAATCCTCTCCCGACTGTCTCACCTCGAGCGGCCCCACGATGACCTACTGAGCCTCAACACGACTATGGCCATCCTTAACTACGTCATCCACACGAAGAAGCCGCTGTCCAGGGCCGGAAGGATTCTGGTCAGGTTGTCCAGGTAAGAATTCGCCTCACATATGCTGATCGCGTTGTTAGTTTTAAACCCAAGCATAACTTTTCTTCTCTTTTGTCAGAAACCTGTGCTGTGTGAAAGCTTTCGTCATGGAGCGCCACATGTCCTGGGCGAAGCGGGCCATCGACTATTCCCGCCCCACCTTGGTCGACTCACCGTGCCAGAGCTGCAAGGATGCGATTGCCCTGCGCTCAATGATACTGCAGAACATATCTCTCCTGGCCGAGTCGGGCTACGCCGAAGGGCAAATGTGTCACACCCTCGTGCGAGGCTCCAAGGCCGAGAAGGTGTCGGTGGCCATCAGCGCGCCCATTCTCGTGAAGCCGCGCAAACTCCTCAGGAACATTCTGGTCACACATGAGGGTCTGGACGTACTTCTGGAGGTTCTGGAAAACAATTCCGGAGAGAAAAAGGAAGACATTGGCGACGAAGAACAAAAGTACGGCGATCCCGAGGCCCTCTTCACCGATGCCGTTCTCAGCGTCCACACACTGGCTTGCCACGTGGGCGTCGTGGCGCCAAGCCTCAAGCTGGAGTCGAAGGAGATCGGAAAGTGTGTCTTCCAAAATGACAGCGGCGATACTAAGGACCTAAAACTCATCCTCGACGACGGGTCGTCGTTCCACGTCAACCGCTCACGACTCTCCTCTTCGGGCGGCGTCTTCGAGGCCATGTTGTTTGGCGGTTTCGCCGAGTCTTCCCAGTCCGAGGTCAAGCTTCCCCTGACCTTGCATTTTGCGCTAAAGTTGCTCCTGCACTACCTCCACGGCTGCAGGTGG
>JAAUYK010183020.1_pt1 | contig 11122 bp, 5 predicted proteins | sample 7278021 | NCBI WGS metagenome assembly JAAUYK01 (sample SAMN14350223, study PRJNA611818) | marine sediment metagenome | isolation source: surface marine sediment (1.8m) | place: French Polynesia: Moorea | collected 2018-08
AATTTTTACTGAGTCAAGAACTCCATATTTAGAGATATTATTAGGAGCAGTTTCTACCTCATGGGGTAAGTCAAATAAAATTCCTTTACAGCCAAACCTTTTAACAATATTAGCAATTAATGTTCCTTGATTTCCTCCTACATCCATCACTGTTTGAAAACGACCAAAATCATAAACTTCAAACAATGGATCGACAGCTTCAGCAGTTAGGAAACTCATGGCATTATTGAACAAATATTTACTGCGTGGATTTTCTGTCATAAAAGAACTGTAAAAATTCTGTCCCTTAGCTAGTTCAAAAGGTACTTCTCCAGTCTTTAAACTACTTTCTAATTGTCGCCAACCATCCCACATATCTGGTTCTGTAATGTGCATTAAAAAATGACCTATAGATGGGGAATTATCTGTAATTAAAAGTTCTGATAATTCTGTGGCTGCAAACACACGTCCTGGCTTTTCTACAAATATTCCTAAATGAGCTAAAGCACGCAGCACAACATAAAGTTTTTCTGCTTTTGTTCCAGTTTTTTCTGCTATTATTTCAACAGTTTGTTGTCCATAATGTAGTAAATTTGGAATGCCTAAACTTGTAGCAGTATAAACGCACTGACTTTGCCAGTAACCGTAGATAATTCGATAAATTTTCTTCTTAGATTCTGATGCTGTTCCTAACATAGTTCATCTCCAAATTTTTGACTATTACTGTGTAAGTATTTAGCTTTTTAATGAATGAAGCAAGCATTCATTTACAATTGCACAATTGTGTGGCGAGAAATATAGATGTGTCTCGGAAGCTGATAGCTGACTGCTGAACGCTTACCTACTTTAAATGCTGACTCAAACGTTCTGCTAATACTTTAGTATTTGGTTCTTTGATAAATGTAAAATGATTGCCAGGAACCATAACTACTTCCATATCAGCTACATCTAAAATAGGATACATTTCTACCCAAACTAATTGAGGGTCTATTCCGTGAGGATGCTTTTCTTGGGCTCTAAAAACCGTTACTTTTCCTGGATAAGGACGACGTTTGTAAGTATAAGTTGCTTTTAAAGTACCAATTATTACATCAATAAAGCGTCGGTTTTGTTCGCGAGTAGCTTCTTTGGGAAATAACTCTAATTTCTCTGCTTTATCAATTATAAACTCTATTTGTGCTTCTGAATTTAAATCTAATAATTCATCTTCGGCAACTAAATTAGTTACACCAAACATACCTCCAAAGTAACGACTTAATACACCCTTCATATACATATTGTCAATTTTTTTATTAGGGTCTAATAAAATGGGCACCCAAGGGTCTAATAAAGCCAATAAACTAACTTCTTCACCCTGTTGAAGTAACTGCTGTGCCATTTCAAAAGCAACAACTCCTCCAAAAGACCAACCACCTATTTGATATGGTCCTTTTGGTTGAAATTCTTGGATAGTTTTGAGATAAAACTCAGCCATATCTTCAACTTTAGTGAAGACCTTTTCCTCTTCACCAAACCCCTGCGCTTGTAAACCATAAAAAGGTTGATTATTACCTAAATAATTAGATAATCCCTGATAATAAAATACATGACCTCCGGCAGGATGTACGCAGAAAAATGGTTGTTTATTTCCCTGAGTTTGGAGCGGAACTAGAGAAGAAGAACTAACTTGAGTTTCTCCTCGAATTAAACTTCCTAAATCTTCAATAGTAGGGTTGGTTAATAGAGTAGATAAAGGCAATTGTTTGCCAAAGCTTTTTTTAATTTTTGCCATTAAATTAACAGCTAAAAGAGAATGACCTCCTAATTCAAAGAAATTACTTTTAACTCCCACCGGATTAATATTCAGAATTTCTGACCACATTTGTGCTAGTTGCTCTTCTATACAATCGCGCGGAGCCACAAAATTTTCGGGCTGACTAAAACTGGAAATATCGGGTACGGGTAAACCGCGACGATTAACTTTTCCACTGGGAGTTAAAGGTAGTTCCGATAACACCACAAAAGCTGAGGGAATCATATATTCTGCCAATTTTTCCTTCAGATATTGTTTGAGTTCAGGTACAACATCTTGAGTGGTTTCAGTTTCGGGGACAATGTATGCAACTAAACGTTTGTTACCAGGTTGGTCTTCCCTTGCTAATACTACCGTTTCTTTAACTGTGGGATGTTGACTGAGAGTAGTTTCAATTTCTGCAATTTCAATGCGAAAACCCCGAATTTTAACTTGGTTATCAATGCGACCTAAAAATTGGATGTTTCCATCAGACAGATAACGAGCTAGATCCCCGGTTTTGTAGAGGGTATTATCCCCCCTAACCCCCCTTTGGAAGGGGGGAACTTCTTGTTGTCTCCCCCTTTCCAAGGGGGACGCAAGGGGGATTTCTTGTTGCCTCCCCCTTGGAAAGGGCGACGCAAGGGGAATTTTAATAAATTTCTCTGCAGTTAAGTCTGGGCGGTTAAGATAACCATTGGCAAGACCGACTCCACCAATATAAAGTTCTCCGGGAACGCCTACAGGAACTGGTTGTAAATCTCTATTCAAAATATAAAGTCGATCGTTAGCAATAGGACGACCAATAGGAGGTAGTTTCGGCCAATTTGTAGGTTCACTTTGTAAAGTGTAAGCAGAAACAACATGACTTTCTGAGGGTCCATATTGATTTTGCAATTTACAGTTGGGAAGTCTATTCATCAACGCCACTAGGTCTGGAGTCACCTGCAACTGTTCTCCTGCTGTCACAATTTCACGCAATGGTGGTAAAACTTGACATTGGGGAGCAACCAATGATAACTGCTGTAAAGCAACAAAAGGAAGGAATATTCTCTCTATCTGACTCTCAACCATAAATGCCATCATAGCAAAACTATCGCGCCTTATTTCTTGAGAAACTAATACCAGAGTACCTCCTGAATACCAGGTTGCAAAAAATTCTTGGAAGGATACGTCAAAACTAATAGGAGCAAATTGTAATGTTTTGGCACCTTGACCTACAGTTGCTTCTTCTTCCTGCCACATAATCAAGTTCACCAAAGCGCGTTGACTCATGGCGACTCCCTTGGGTTTACCTGTGGAACCGGAGGTATAGATGATGTAACCTAGATTTTCTGGTGTGACTCCACTACTCAAATTTGCTGTAGAAAATTCCTCGATCGCCTCCCAGTCTCTATCTAAACAAACAACCTGTGCTTGATGTTCTGGCAAGGATGTCAATAATGATTCCTGAGTCAGCAACACTGACACTTGTGCATCAGAAATCATATAAGCTAAACGTTCTGAGGGGTAGCTGGAATCTAGGGGGACATAAGCTGCTCCTGCTTTGAGAATTCCTAATATACCGATAACCATTGAGAGCGATCGCTCGACACAAATGCCTAGATGTGATTCTGGTTTGACTCCCAATTGTTGCAAGTAGTGAGCGAGTTGATTTGCTTTATTATTTAACTCGGAATAAGTCAGTTTTTCTGACTCAAAAATTACTGCTATTGCATCTGGTGTTTTCTCAACTTGACTCTCAAATAACTGATAAATAGATATGTCTTGAGGATAATCTGTTTTTGTATCATTCCATTCCACCAAAATTTGCTGTTTTTCTGCTTCACTCAGCATTGATAATTTATCCACTGGTGTCTCAGGATTTTCTACAACTGCTGTTAGTAAATTCTGGAAATGTTCGGCAATTTTAGCAACAGTTTTAGCCTCTAATACATCACTATTATACTTAAACTCAGCCAACAGAGATTCCGGTAATTCTGTTATTTCTAAACTCAGTTCAAAATCTACTTTTTGTTGTGGCAGTTCATAGTATTCTAACTCTAGTTCTTTTGCCTCAAATAATTTCTGAAGTTTATGATAACTAAAACCCACCTGACAGATTGGATAATGACTCAAATCGGTAGATTTTAATTGTTGAACAAGTAGAGCATAAGGATAATCTCGATAATTCGCTATTTCAAATACTTTCTTGCTAACTCGATCCAAAAAATCTGTAAATTTAATGTTTCCTGAAACTAAATTTCTGACAACCGTAATATTAGTAAAGTTGCCAATTACTCGTTCAAATAATGGCTGATTTTCTCGGCTTTGTAATAAACCAACCAGAATATCTTCTTCTCTTGTGTAGCGATAAAGCAGAACTTTAAATACTGCTAATATTATCTCTTCCTGTTTTATTTCTAAGGTTTTTGCTAGTTGTTGAACTTTTTGATTTAATTGGGAGTTGATAGTCGATCTTAGAGAAGTACCATTATAGGTTCTCATACTCGGACGAGAAAAATTTGTTGGTAATTCTAGAATAGGTAATTCACCCCCTAACTTTTCCTGCCAATAATCACCAATTTGTTTTCCTTCCGAACTATTCAGAAATCCTAACTCTCTATCGATATAATCCGCATAAGTCGTATTTAGTGGAAGTAAATTTGAGCTAGTATTATTAATTTGTGATTCGTAAATAGTGACAAACTCATCCACTAATATTAATAGAGACTCGCGATCGCCAGCTATTTGATGCAGAGTCAGCAATAAAATATTTTCTGTTGCCGAAATACTAAATAAACAAGCACGAAATACTCCACCATTTTCTAGATTAAAAGGAAGCTTTAGTCGCTCCGATAATTGTTCATTTAATTCGGCATTATTCCAGGATGAAGCATCTATTTCTTCCCAGTCAATCTCCAAATTTTCACGAATTTCTGAAATCAGGTTTCCATCTTGTTCAGAATATAAACTGCGGAGAATAGGATGACGTTCAATTAATATTTGTAGTGTATTTTTAACAGTTAGAATATCTATAAAAGATTTGATCCGAATTGCTATAGATATTTTATCTGCTAGACCAGTTGGGTTGAACTTATACAGAAACCAATTTGCTTGCTGTATGTGAGAGGTAGAAAGCGCTCTTAAAGTAGAAATACCTTGATTATTCATCATTTATATAATAGGGAACAGGAAATGGGGTTTGTTTCTGAAGTGCTGTTGCTTGGTGACATATTTAGTAGTTAGGTAGTAGGTTTTATTGTTCTCAGAAACCGGGTTTATCAAGGAAATTTTGTGGTTTGAAAATAATTAGGGGAATAAACCCGGTTTCTTGTTTGGGTGCGTAAGTCCTGGTTATTGCGGTTGAACACCTCCTTTAATTCCACTTAAACAAAGAACCACAAGCTACACGAGTCCGCCCTGCTGCTGCACTCCACAACTCCAAAACCACATCCTCCAGACTTTGCCCATCAGCTTGAAGCATCCGCGAAATCATACTTATTTTCCCAAAAGTCCAAAATAAGCCTGCTTCCAGCAAATAGGGTTCATTAGTTTCAGCGTGTACCCGGAAATCATACAAAGAATAATCGCGACAACCCAATGCAATATGAGCCGTTTTAGCTGCATTCCCTAGTTTCTCAAATAACTCTGGAGTAATATTCGCCGGACAAATGGGCTTAACTGCTGGCTTTTCAGGTTGCTTCCCAGGGGTTCCGTCAGACTGAAGTACCAGTTTATCATGTACAGTTCTAATAGGGTGTTCCTCTGTGACTAAATATTCTATCATAGGTAACACTCGCAACTCACCCTTGCGCTCTACCACAGCCACACGCATTTCTCTTCCAGGAATATAATCCTCTACCAATAATGTATCATCTAATTCAAATCCCTTATCCAATGCTGCTTTTATCTGAGATTCATCCCACACCAATGTCACGCCTAAAGAGTTGTCTTCCGAGGTTGGTTTGACCACAAAAGGAGGCTTCATTGTTAAAGTATCTCCCCGCCTTAGTTGCTGCGCATTAGCCACTCGTACCCCAGATGCAGACACAACGCTGCGTGTCTGAGCTTTGTTAGTTGCTAGTGCCGTACAATGAGATGTTGAACCCACTACAGGTATACCGAGAATATCCTCAAAAAATGCTCGGAAACTGGTCATCCCAGGAAAGCAGAACATATGGGGAACTACAACATCAATCTGAGGTAGTCGCGGTGTCATATCCTGAAGTGACATTTTCTCCGACAATGAGTCTAGAGATGTTCCCAACTGCCAAAGACCATCAGGATGTACCACTGCATAATAACTACTGACACCAACTGGTTGTACTACTTCTTTAGCATAGAGTATTGAGAGGTTGTAATAGAAGTTGGAAACACGGGAACCTGTTAGGTGCAATACCCGCAATGTATCTGTTGTGCTTGAGAATGAGTGTTGATTTTGATTAATTATTTCTAATTTCATTACTAATAATTCTCTATTGTTCTGCTAATTAGGGCTTGCTGATTAAATCTAAAAGGATTGACAGACAAAGGTAAGTGCCTTTTTATGTCGAAAAAAGTTCCTGGTTTTGAGCTGTTGTAGTCTCAAAATGGTAAAGTTTCGAACCTGACAATGCCGAAAATTTGGCCGTAGCAGATAGTCTAAACTGTTCCCAGTTAAGTGTTCCCTTGCTTCACTAGCAGACTTATTCAGCAAACCCTAATTAAATAGTAACTTCAGTTGTTGATGCAGAAATATTAATTTTGATTAATTGTTATATAGTTTGACTATTGCAAATATCAAAAATACATAAAAGAAAATTTTGCTAGATGCAGTAATTAAACTTAATTAATGAGAAGATTCAACTTCTGGGTTGACAGCAGATGTACTAAAGATGGCCAAATACATTCCCAATAAAATTATCAAGAAGCTTACCGAAGTTGATAGGTTAAGATTTTCTGAGAAAATTGCCCAACCTTCTATCGCACTAAGAGCAGGAATAAATAATGCAACTAAGCTAGTAAACCCAGCAGATAATTTTTTCAGACAATAGGCCCAAAGTCCTATACCTAGGATTTGACTAACAAGAGCTTGAGCAATGACTGCAAGCCAACCAGTTAATGAGCTGGGAAAAAGTTGATTCTCAGCAATTAGAGCCACAGGTAAGAGCAATAAGGCACTTGTTGTTGAAGACCAAGTCATAATTGTAACTGGGCTTAAGTGAGTGCGAAGTTGCTGAATGATAAGTGGGTGTATGCCAAAAAATACTGCTGACAGTAAGGCTGCTAAATCTCCTAGTAGTTGTTCGCTAATTCTGAGTGAGAAAAGGTCATTCACTTCTAATAAGGCAGAACCACAAATTGCAACAAACATACCAAGTAGAAATCTACGGTCAAAGGTCTGACTCAAAGCTAACCATGCTCCTAAGACAGTAAAGATAGGTACTAAATTATGAATAATGCTAGAGTGAGCAATGCTTGTCTGAGTTAGAGACCAAGACCAGAATATCAAACCAATAGATAAAAGAACCCCATCTACTATCAGTAGCTTGACTGAGTTAAATAGATGGGGTTTCTCTGGTTCAGTTTGAGTTTCATTTTTTCGTTTTCGGCGACGCACAGTTAGTAATTTGCCCAGTAACCCAAAGGCTATAGCTGCAATCCAAAAACGATTAAATATTGTCGCATTCGGACCAAGTTCATATTCGCTTAAACGGATGAAAATTGGTGTTAAAGATAAACAAACCATGCTACCAAATAATGCAGCTAAGGAGTCTATTGGTAATAGTGATAAATGGTTGAATTGTAATACTTTAGCTTGATTGTTCATCTTTATTCCCGATTTATAAAATTGACAAAGTAGTAGTATGATTTTATTCTTTACTCAAATTTTTCGGCTTAATCAGAAAATTACTAATTCCATAAACAATAAAGCCTGCTACCATACCGGGAAAGACTTCATAAATAGCACCTGATAGATCAAGTCCTAAATTCCAGATTATGGAAACAATTATACCAATAATCATCATTGTTATTGCCACTGGCACACTTACAGGTTTTTGCCATACCCGCAATACCAATAATGGACCTAAACCGCAAGCTAAAACTGACCAAGAAAAAATTACTAAAGCAAATACACTATTGTCTCCTGCTAGAGCGATCGCTAATACAATAGCGGTAACAACCAGGGTTGCTATCTTTGCTTTTCTATAAGAGTGAGCTGTACTGGGAACTAAGTCTTGACTTAGTGCAGCAGAACATGATAAAATTTGAGAATCTGCTGTCGAAATAGCTGCTGAAAATAGTCCTGCTAGCATCAATCCTACCAAGACTTCCGGCAATAATTCTATAGATAAATTCGGTAATGCTAACTCTGGGTCACTAGATGTCATTAAGTTAGGTAACAAAACTCTTGCTGTTAATCCTATACCAAAAGCTGTAGCAGAATTCATTTGACCGCAGACAAATTTTATGTTACGAGCTAAGGCTACATTATCTGCGGAGTCAATTGCCATTCCTCTCACTAATATATGAGGTTGACCAACTGCACCCAACCCTGCCACCACCCATCCCAAAAAGTAAGGAAAAAATCCCCAAGGTAAATTAGCAGGTATCCAATTTGTGAGGTTGGGGTCAATAGCATTGAGCTTGACCCAAAGTTCTCCAAACCCTCCACAAGCAATTAAACTTACTATAAACAAAACCCATAAAGATGCTATCATTAAAACTGCCTGCACAGAGTCAGTCCAGATAGAAGCACGAATACCTCCTGAAAAACAGTAGGCAACCACAATTACAGCTCCAATAATAATCCCTAGTTGATAGTTCCAACCAAATATAGCATTCAATCCTTTACTTGCTGCTACCAATTGAGCGGAGGCATAAGTACCGAGAAATAGTATGATAATTAATGCTGAAATTATTGTAATCAAGCGCCCTTGATTTTTTTGCCCCAGATTTTCTTGACCTAAGAATGAGGAAACTGTATCTGAGTCTGTTTGCTGAGAAACTAACCTCAACCTTTTAAATATTAACCACCAAGCAATATAGTCTCCTATTGCCCAGGCGACGGGTATCCAAACTGAAGAAAATCCAACTTTGTAGGTAAAACCAATTACACCAATAAATAAATATCCACTCTGACCTGTTGCCATCGCTGATAGTGCTGTCAACCAGGGATTGACATTTCTACTGGCGAGTAAGTAATCAGTTGTAGTGTTTTGTTTTTGGGTTGCAGAGTAAATGCCTACTACTGTAAATGACAGCAAAAAGGCAATAAATGTTATGGCAATCCAAATTTGTTTTTCCATAAAAATAGTTTTTTTAATGGATAATTGATAATGGATAATTGATAATTAATTTACAGAGGTTTAAAGACTCTCCTTTTCAATAGATAATAGTTTTTTAATGGATAATTGATAATTGGAGATAGTTTTAATTATTCATTATCCATTATCCATTATTAATTATCAATTATTTAATCTCCTCCTAATTCTACCAATTTGCCGATATTAAAATCTATTCTCATCCACCCCTTGAATTTTTGCAGATTACCTAATAAAAGTAAAGGGATTTGCCAGTGGTGTACCATCAAAAATGGTAAGGGATCATTCACTTGAAAAATACCATCTGTTCCTTCAGTAATTCTTTTAATCCAAGCTTTTAATTGACCCAAAGACCTAATTTCTGTCAGTCGCCAAAGTTCATGGTAAGTCCAATAAGTAGGTTTACTATTTGGCAGTGGTAATATTGGGGTTTCATTATCATTTTGACTATCTTTTAAATAAGCATCTGCTACCCCTGGATGGTCGTGAAAAGTTGTAATTGCTGAGTGAGTCCTGGGGTTACATTCTATGGGAAAAACTCGACCATCTTCTGTCTGAATAAAATCAAAGGAAATTTGCCCAGTAATATTTAATTCTCTAACAAATTTTTCTACCCAATCATAAATTTGAGGATTATTAACATGGTCATAATTTACTTGAAATTCTGATGATTCACAACAGCAATACAGTCTAATTTTCCCTTTTCTAACAGTGCTATGGGTACAATATTCTTTGCCTTTAACAAACTCTTGCATAATCCAAGGTTTTTCTTCACTAATAGGCAAACTATTGACAAATTGCTTCATTTCTGATTGAGAAATCATGGGCAATTTTGTCATATCTAAACGACGCACTGAGTCGTAAGGAATGCTTTTCAGAATATATTTACTCCCATCAGCAGCAAAGTCAAAATTGAGAATTTGTTCTGGGTCTGTAATTAAAAATGATTTAGGTACAGATAAACCAAAACTTTTTGCTTTTTCGATAAATGTGAATTTATTATCTAACATTTGAGTAATTTCTGTATCAAAATGTAAGACTTCACAATATTCAGATAAAAGCGGTTTTGCTAAAGATTCATAGTAGCTTCCTGCTGGACTAGATACTGGAATAAATACATCTATATTTTCTTTTTTGACAATCTCTAATAATCCCTGGCAATAACCATCCCAATCTTTATTTGGTGCAGGTACGGTGTAGAAACCTGCAACGGCGTTAGAAAATCTATTTCCTGATAACCAATATTTATTTGTTTCTAATAGAAAAGCTTTGTGACCTGCTGCATGAAATGAACGGGCAAGTTGCAAAGATTTTGTCATTTTTGCACCCGTGATTAAGATATTTTTCGGATTTTCTGCTACTACTTTTTGGGTAAATGGTAGATTTATAAAATTCCAGACCATTGCAGGTATTACCTTCAATAAATTGAATGGTAAAAGAATGAATAATAACGCAAGAGTTCCGAGATTTTGGAACAGTGCATAAGCACGTCCTTGAACAAATAATATTACTGCCATGTTATTAAATTAAGAAAGAATGTATAGCGCTACACGCAAGTCAAAAGTCAGTAGGGGGGAATGGCAATTCGCCCATACAAAAGTTAAAAGTAATCTCACAAAAGAGTTTTCGGTGCCCAAATGCTCCACCAAGGAGACTTATACCATGTTCCCCCTCCGGGGGAGCTACGAATTGCCGATGATTAGTTATAATAAAATTTTTGTTTGTAATTTTGCTATAGCCCTTTAAATACTTGTCTTAGGGCTCTTGCCCAACTACGAGCCTAATTATAACTGTTCTACCGAACATGATATTACCAATGTCCGCATAAGAAAAAAGCAAGAAAGTGTTAATGTTTTGAGAGGATAAATTTAACTTAAGACCCTGGTTTAATACCATTTTATGGAAGTTAAAAGTCAAAAGTTATTCACTAATATTTTATAGGCTCAGAACTTTAAACCTACAGTAATTTCAGGAACTTATTTCACATCTAAAGTTTGAAACTATTTGTGACATCTTTACAGCGAATTCGTCTAAGTATTAGTTTTTCTTTAGAGGGTTATTCTTTTCATCGACTAGAATAACTTGG
>JAAUYK010107511.1_pt1 | contig 11119 bp, 7 predicted proteins | sample 7278021 | NCBI WGS metagenome assembly JAAUYK01 (sample SAMN14350223, study PRJNA611818) | marine sediment metagenome | isolation source: surface marine sediment (1.8m) | place: French Polynesia: Moorea | collected 2018-08
CGCTTCTTCGGCGGCTGGAGCTACGCCAAGCCGATGTGCCGCGTCCGCGACTTCGCGAAGCTGGGCTACGAGGGCGGTGTTCCCATGGGCGGCGACCTCCCGGCGCGGCCCGAGAACGCCGGCGCCCCCACCTTTGCCGTGCGCGCCCTGCAGGACCCGGGCACGAGGCAGACCCCCGGCACCCCGCTCCAGCGCATCCAGATCGTGAAGGGCTGGCTCGACGGCGGCGAGCTGCGCGAGCAGGCCTTCGACGCCGCGGGCGGCGACAACGACGCCAGCGTCGACACGGCGACCTGCGAGACGAGCGGCGAGGGCGCGGCGGAGCTCTGCGGGGTGTGGGCCGACCCGGACTTCGACCCCGCCCAGCGCGCCTTCTACTACGCCCGGGTGCTCGAGAACCCCACCTGCCGCTGGAGCCAGCGGCTGTGCATCGAGGCGAAGGTCGACTGCCAGGATCCCACGACGGTGACGCCGGGCTTCGAGGGATGCTGCAGCCCCGAGAACCGGCCGGCGATCCAGGAGCGGGCCTGGACCTCACCGATCTGGTACGCGCCCCCACGTTGAACGTGCACCCGTCGCGATCTGGCGTCACTCGGCGCAGTGGAATCGCCACATCCCTCTCAGGACTTTCGAGCCTGGGAGGGGCGATGCTGCGCCTGTACCTGCGATCCATGCTGTGCCTCCTGCTGGCCCTGGGCCTGCTGGTCGCTGCGGCCGGGGGCGAGGAGGTCGACGTCACCGGTGCTACGGGGGTGGACGGCAGCGACGGAGCCGACGGCGACCCGGGAGAGCCCGGCACGGACGGCGGCGACGGGCAGGACGCCGTTGCCATCGCCGATGCACCGGGCGAGAGCAACACGGCCACCGCCACCGGGGGTAGGGGCGGCGCCGGCGGTGGAGGGGGTGACGGTGTGCCTGCCGGCGCCGACGCTGGCGCGGGAGGCAACGGTGGCAATGGCGGTGCTGCCCGCGCCGAAGCCATCGTGGTGGGCGCGCTGCGGGCGGTCGCGACGGCCAGCGGTGGGCTCGGGGGCACGCCGGGGCTCGGCGGCAACCCGGACGCCCCGGACGGGGCCACGGGGGAGTCGGGCACGGCGGAGGCGCTGGCCACCGCCGAGGCGTCGTCGGCGGGTGTGTCCTCGGGCGACGCGGTCCGGGCCCAGGCCACGAGCCGGAGTGCGCCGCAGGGGTTCGTGGCGCCGGGCTCCGTCGCGGGTGCCACGAACAGCACCGCGCGGGCCGAGAACTCGGGTGCCGGTCCGGCCGACGCCCAGGCGGTAGCGGAGTCGTTCAGCGTCTTCGACGCGGTCACCGAACGCACGGGCGATGCCTCCGCCACCGCGTTCGGCAGCAACGCCGGCGACACCCCCGTGAACGTGCGCGCGTCGGCAGCCAGCGGGCTGCCGGCGGGGGCCACCATCATCTCCCCGCCCCGGCTGTTCGAGGAGGTTGGCGCGGCCGAGGCCCAGGCCGAGGGCGTCTCCACCGGCGGTGGAATCGTCGACGTGCTGGCCGAGATCGGCGTGGGCAACGCGCCCGATCGCCCCAGCGCCGAGCTGGTGAACGCCGTGAGCGGCTCGACCGCGGGCCGGCTCAGCCTCCGGCAGAGCACGGCGGCCGCGAGCGGCGAAGCGCGCACGGCGCTTCAGGCGACGAACCCCGGCGGCGGCGACCTGGCCGTCTCCGTGTCGGCCGTGGCCGGCGAGGGGCGGGTGCGTGGCCTGGACGGATCCGCCGACAGCGGGGAAGGCCAGGACGCGGTGCTGGGCGACATCCTCGCGACCTCCGTCGATGGCACCGACGTCGACCTCGAGGTCGTCGCGCAGGGAGGCAAGGGCGCCTGGAATCCGGCGGTGTCCGACGAGCCCAGCCGCGGCGGCACCGTGGTCCAGCAGAAGCTCGACGGGAGCGGCGACCCGAGCCGCATCCACGCGGAGTCGAACGGCGGCGATGTGAGCGTGATGGTGCAGTTCCTCGCGGGACCGGGGGGCGACGGAGCCAACGGCAGCGACGGCACCTCCATGCGCATGGAGAACGTCGCGCGGGGCGACACCACGGGCCGCCTCGTTCTGGAGCAGCGGGCGGATGGGGGCTTCGGAGGAGCCGGCTTCGAGCTGCTCGCGCCTCCGGACACCGAGCGGGCAGGCGACGGAGGCGACGCCCACAGCGTGCTGAGCAAGGAGAGCGCCTCGTCTTCGCTCGCCGTGCGCAGCGAGGCCCTGGCAGGCGACGGGGGGAGCCTGCTGCAGGGGCCGGAAGGCGCGACCGCTGGGGTGGGGGGCGAGGCCGTGGCCGAGGCCCGCGCCGTGAACGCTGCCGGCTCGGCCAGCGCAGAGGTGCGGGCCATCGGCGGCACGGGTGGCAGGGCTTCGAGCGAGGGGACGGCCTTCGGCCGGGGGGGAGACGCCTCGGGAGAGGCCTCCGCCCGGACCCTCGGAGATGGACACGCCGTGGTGGTCGGCGCGGCCGAGGAGAGCGGCGTCTGGGGCGGGGCCGCCGGGAGCTTCAGGATCCCGGGAACGCTACCGGGGGCCGACGGGGGCGATGCCGTGAGCCGCTCGACCGGGATCGCGGAGGGAGACAGCACCGTCGCCGTGATCGATCGCGCCACAGGGGGGCGGGGCGGGGGCGCCTCCCTTCCGCAAGGCGCACCGGGGGTGGGGGGCGACGGCGGGTCCGCCAGCTCGATGGCGACTGCTCTGGGGAGCGGGACGTCGACCGTGACGGCGAGCGCGCTCGCCGAGGGCGGCATGGGCGGGAGCCTCGTGACCGAGCTCGGCGTTGCCGGAGACGCCGAGGCCGATGCGAGCGCTACGGGGCTCGGGCAGGTGGAGGCCAGCGCGCAGGCCCTGGGTGGTGGCTACCGGGTCCGGGCACCGTTCCTCCGTTTCGGCGAGCGGGGCGGATCTGGAGCGGCACAGGCCAGCGCAACGGGCGCCACCGGCTTCGCGCGCGGCGAGGCCATCACCGGGGAGGGCGCCCAGCAGCGCTACCGCGCCCTGAGCCAAGCGACCCTCGGGAGCGACGCCAGCGACGTCTGGGCCCGGGCCACCTTCGGCGAGGCGCTGGGCGGCGTGCTGCCCGCGACGGGCCGCGAAGGCCAGAGCTTCCTCACCGGCGATCCGCTGGAGGAGGACGTGGCCGCCGCCCTCGACGGCAACAGCGCCCTGGCCGAACGCTTCGCCACCGAGCCCTCGCGCATGGCCGCGCTGGGCCAGTGGGGCGCCCGCAACGAGGGCGACGAGGAACTCGTCGTCACCAGTGAGCTCGACGTGCTGCTGCGCGAGGCCGTCGCCTCGACGCTCGCCATCGGGGCCTACGGCTTCGAGAGCGAGGGTGAGGGCTTCACCACGCTGGCCTTCCGCGTGGAGAGCTTCGGCGCGGTGCTCGACGAAGAGCTCTTCACCGACCTCGACGAGGCGCTGGCCTTCTTCGAGGACCAGCTCTTCGAGGTGGACGATGCCTTCGGCGACGACGCCGAGGCGCCGCCGCTGCGGCTGGTCTTCGTGGCGACGCTGGCCCGGGGCGACGCCTTCGGCATGGACCTGGGCTTCGTGGTGCCGGAGCCCTCCACCGCGCCGCTGCTGGCGCTGGGGCTCCTCGTGCTGGCCTCGCGTCGTCGCCGTCGCTCCGAACGGCGCTTCTCCCGGATCCACTAGAATGCGTCGGCTCGACGCGAACGCGTCGGCTCGGCGCGAATGCGTCGGCTCGGCGCGAATGCGTCGGCTCGGCGCGAACGCGTCGGCTCGACGCCGCGGTGCACGGCCGCGACAGGAGGACCCATGGACCGACGCGACTTCCTGCTGGGGAGCGGCGCGGCGCTCTCGCTGCTGCCGCTGGCGGGGTCGGCCCGCGCCACCGGAGTCGGGGGCGGGGCGGACGCCATCGACACCGAGAGCCGCCAGGCGCTGCACGAGCTGCTCGACCTGATCCGCGAGATCGACACGCGCTACCTCGGCCCCGAGTGGCGCATCACGCGTCCGGGCGACGTCTCCGACGGGCACCGCTTCGTGATGCACGTGCTCCAGACGGCGCTCTTCCTGCAGCTCGAGTCGAACCCCGAGCGTCCGGTCTTTCGCAGGATCGTGTCGCCCACGCGCAAGCTCCTGGGCGACAACCCCGACGCCGTCTACTACGAGGCCCCGCTGCGCGGCGGCCGGCGCTACCGCGTGCGCGGACGCATCGACGGCGCCACCTACACGTCGTTCACCATCGAGGCCGGCGGCGAGGCGGGCGGCTACGCGGCGCGGGGCGCCGGCGCCATCAACGACAGCGAGCTCGAGATCGCGTCCGACGGGAGCTACACGCTGGAGGTCTCGCCGAATCCGCCGAAGAAGAACGGCCTCCTGCTGCCGGACGACGCCCGGAGCCTCACCACCCGGCACTACTTCGAGAGCGAGCGCTCGGTGGCGGCCGACCCGCTCAAGCACGTCCCCCTGGTGATCGAGCCCCTCGACGAGCCCGCGCCGCCGCCCACGCCCGACGACGCGTCGATCGCGGCCTCGATCCGGCGGGTCGCGAGCTTCCTGCGCGGCAATACGCTGGGCATGCCGCCGCAAACGCCCGAGTCGGTGCCGAAGTGGGTGTCGCTGGTGCCCAACCAGTTCAATCCCGCGGAGAAGCCCGGCGACATGGCCTTCGCCGCCGTGGACAATGCCTACACCATGGCGCCCTACGCGCTCCGCCCCGAGCAGGCGCTCGTGATCGAGGGCCGCTTCCCGACCTGCCGCTTCGCGAACGTCGTGCTCTGGAACCGCTTCCTCCAGACCTACGACTACGTGAACCGCCGCATCTCGCTCAACCGCAAGCAGACGAAGCTCGGGGCCGACGGCAGCTACCGGATCGTGATCGCGCACCGCGACCCGGGCATCCCGAACTGGCTCGACACCGAGGGGCGCCCGAGCGGCGTCGTCTACTGGCGCTTCCTGCTGCCCGAGGGCGAGATCGTCACGCCGAAGGCCCGGGTGGTGCCCTTCGCGTCCATCGAAGCCAGCTGATCCGACTTCGCTCGCCTACGGCTCACTGCGCGCGCTTCGCGCTTGCCGTGATCCGACTTCGCTCGCCTACGGCTCGCTGCGCGGAGTCCGGCTGTCGCCGGACTCCTTGCCTAGGGCCGCCCCGCGCCGGGGACGTCGACGGCCACGGCCTCGACGCGCCCGCTCCGCTCCGCCGCGGCCTGGGCGATGCTCATGTAGGCGTTCGTGATGCAGTAGAGGGTGCGCCGGCCCTCGCCGCCGAGGACGCAGGCGATGGCGTGGCGGTCGCCGGTCGAGATGCGGTCGACGACCTCGCCGCCCTCGCGCACGCGCAGGAACTCGCGCGTGGTGGGGCTCGCGGCCCAGACGCAGCCCTCGGCGTCGAGACACAGGCCGTCGACGGTGGCGCCGCCCTCCAGCCGGGCGAACTCCCGCCGTCCCGAGAGCGTCCCGTCCGGCGCCACGTCGAAGGTCGTGAGACACATGGCGGCGCTCTCACCGACGATGAGCGTGCGGCCGTCGGGGGTGAGGGCCAGGCCGTTGGGGCTCATGACCTCGGTCGCCGCGCAGTGGACGCCGCCCTCCGGGTCGACGCGGACGAGGTTGGTGGGCCGGATGTCGAGGTCCTCGTAGGCCACGCCTTCGATCTCGAAGCCGATGTTGCTCACGTAGGCCTGCCCCGTGGCGCTCACCACCATGTCGTTGGCATGGCCTCCGCAGAGGGCGGACATGTCGGCCACCGGCACGAGGCCTTCGCGGTCGAGGCGCAGGAGGGTGTGGTCCTCCATGGACACCACCAGCAGCCGGCCGTCGGGCAGCCAGCCGAGCCCGGAGGGGCGGCCGTCGAGCTCGGCCACGGTCTCCGTCTTCCCCGCCTCGCCCACGGCGAGCACCTTGCCATCGGCGATGTCCGAGAGGTGGAGGCGCCCCTCGTGCCAGCGCGGCCCCTCGCCGAAGCGGAGGCCCTCCACGAAGCTCTCGAGGCGGGAGTCCTGCACGCTGCACACCTCTCGGGTGCGCGAGCCCCTCAGCTCGCGCGGATGAGTCGCCCGGGCAGGGCGCCCGTGGGCTCGTCGTGCTCCAGCACGACCTCTCCCGAGACGACCGTGGCCCGATAGCCCCGGGCCCGCTGCATGAAGCGCCGGCCTCCGGCCGGCAGGTCGAAGACCATCTCGGGCCCCTCGAGGCGGAGCCCGGCCAGGTCGATCACGTTGAGGTCGGCCTTCCGGCCCGGCTCCAGGACGCCCCGGTCGTGAAGGCCGTAGAGGTCGGCGGTGTCCTTGCACATGCGCCGCACGGCGAACTCCACGGGGATCCGCTCCCCCCGCTTCCGGTCGCGCACCCAGTGCGTGAGCATGAAGGTCTGGATCGAGGCGTCGCAGATGATCCCGCAGTGGGCGCCGCCGTCGCCCAGGCCCAGGGCGGCGCGCGGGTGCTGGATCATCTGCCGGATGGGCTCGGCGCTGCCCTCCGAGTAGTTCAGCACCGGCACCAGGAAGAGCTCGCGGCCGTCGCGGTCGAGCATCCGGTCGTAGAGCACCGCCACCGGGTCGCCGCCCTGCCGGCGCGCGATGCCCTCGATGGAGTCCTCGTGGGCAGGCTCGTAGTCGGGGGGATCGCCCATCGGGAAGACGCGCCCGAGCTGCTGGAGCAGGATCGAGGTCTCGGGGCTCGCCTCCGCGAGGATTCGGCGCCGCGTCTCCGGGTCGCGCAGGCGGCGGATCCGCTCCGCGAAGGGCAGCTCGAGCAGCGCGGCGAACGCAGGGCACGCGGCGAAGGGATGGATCTCGGTCTGGTGGCCCACCAGCATCCCGAAGGGCCGACCGGCGACCTGGGGATAGACCTCGGCCCCTTCCCGGGTGGCCTGGGCCGAGAGCTCCAGGAGCTCGCGCCACAGGTCGGGGGCCGCGTCGACCTGGACCATGGCGAAGGTCACCGGACGCCCGATCTCGGCCGAGAGCCGCCGCATCCAGTCGAGCTCCGCCCTGGGCGCCGCGATGTCCTCGCCCGCCGCGCCGGCGCCCGCCACCTCGAAGATCCCCCGGCCGAGCTCGCCGAGCACGCGTCCGATGCCGAAGAGCTCGTCCTCGGCCGCGAAGGTGCCGGGCACCGGCTCGCCGGTGATCGCGGTGTGGGCGATGGTGCGCGACGTGGAGAAGCCCAGCGCCCCGGCGGCGACGCCCTCCTTCACCAGGCCGGCCATGCGCGCGATGTCCTCGGGCGTGGCGGGCTCGTTGCGCGCGCCCCGCTCCCCCATCACGTAGGCGCGTACGGCGCCGTGGGGCACCTGGGTACCCACGTCCATGCTGAAGCGCCGGGCCTCGAGGGCGTCGAGATACTCCGGGAAGCTCTCCCACGACCAGGAGATGCCTTCGTGGAGGGCCGTGCCGGGGATGTCCTCGACGCCCTCCATCAACCCGATCAGGAAGTCCTCCTGGCCCGGATGCACCGGCGCGAAGCCCACGCCGCAGTTGCCCATGACCGCCGTGGTGACGCCGTGGTAGCAGGAGGGCGCGAGCTGCGCGTCCCAGGTCGCCTGGCCGTCGTAGTGCGTGTGGATGTCGACGAAGCCGGGCGTCACGGCCAGGCCCTCGGCATCGAGCGTCCGCCGGGCGCTCCCGACCACCTCGCCCACCGCCACGATCCGGCCTTCGCTCACGGCGACGTCACCCATTTGGGGTACGGCTCCGCTGCCGTCGATCAGCAGTCCGCCGCGAACGACCAGGTCGTAGGTCATGGCTCCGGGTTCCCTCCGAATGGATGCTCGTGGGTCGGCTGGCGCCCCAGTCTACGCCACCCTCCGAGCCGCGCCCGGGCCCGGGGCGCCGTCGACGCCGCGCGTCAGGGGAAGCCGAGAACCTCGACTCCCAGGGCGGGTTCCGATTCTTCGCCGCCACCTGCCGGTGTCTTGTCTTGACCCCGTAGGTGCCCGGAATTTATGCTCATTAGTCCTGATCGAGCCGTGCAGGGGGACTGAAGTGACCACACCGCCCGTCCGGCGTTGCCGCCTGGCGACCGCCTTCACCGTGCTCGCGCTGCTCCTGGGCGGCGCCGCGATCGCCCAGGAGAAAGCGCCGGCGCCGCCGCCCGCGACCGCCCCGGAACCGGCGGCGGAGTTCGAGGCTGCCGAGCAGGCCCTCGAGGGATCCCGGGCCGTCCGACGGGAGGCCAACGTCGAGGGCGTGGCGTCCCAGAAGCGGATCGAAGAGATCAGCAGCGAGACCGAGACGCTCTTCTCCCGCTACAGCAACACCCTCCGGCAGATCGACTCGATCCGCGTCTACAACCGGCAGATGCAGGAGCTCGTCGACTCGCAGGAAGCCGAGCTGGCGTCGCTCCGCGACCAGCTCGATCGCGTCGAGGTGGTGGGCCGCAGCGTCACGCCGCTGATGCTGCGGATGATCGACGCGTTGGACGCCTTCGTCGGCCTCGACGTGCCCTTCCTGATCGATGAGCGCACGAAGCGCGTCAGGAGCCTGCGCGAGCTGATGGCGCGCGCCGACGTGACCAACGCCGAGAAGTACCGGCGCATCATGGAGGCCTATCAGATCGAGAACGAGTACGGCCGCACGATCGAGGCCTACCGCTCGACACTGAACCGCGACGGCAAGGACGTGACGGTGGACTTCCTCCGCTTCGGCCGCATCGCCCTGGTGTACCAGGCCCTCGACGAGTCCGAGTCGGGCGTGTGGAACCAGGAGACCCGGTCGTGGCAGCCCCTCGATTCGAGCTACCGGTCGGCGATCCGCCAGGGTCTGCGCATCGCGCGCAAGCAGGCGGCGCCGGACCTGATCCGGCTGCCACTGCCGTCGCCCGTCGACGTCGGGAGGGCGAGCTGATGCGCCGCAGCGAGCCGGTCCTCCACGGCGTCGTCGCCACGGGAATCGCGTCGATCGTGCTGGCGGCCTCCTTCGGGGCCCGGGCGCAGGAGGCGGCGCCCGAGCCGGCCCAGTCGCCCGAAGCCGCCCAGGCGGGCGAGACGGCGGAGGAGGAGATCCTGCCGCCCGCGCCGCCTCCCCCGGAGGCGAAGTCACTGGACGAGCTGCTGGAGCTCGTGCGTCAGGGCTTCCAGGCCGAGCGCGCCGAGAACGCGCGCCGCGAAGAGGAGTTCCGGCGGGCCAAGGTCGAGCAGGCGCGCCTGCTGGAGCAGTCCGAGGCCACGCTGGCTCGCGAGGAAGCGCGCAGCCAGCGGCTCGAGGAGACCTACAACACCAACGAGCAGGAGCTCGCGACCCTCGAGCAGCGGCTCACGGAGCGGCTGGGCCAGCTCGGCGAGCTCTTCGGCGTGGTGCGGCAGGTGTCCACCGACACGAGCGGCCAGGTGTGGGACTCGCTCACGAGCTCGCAGCTCGGCCCCCGCAAGGAGCTGCTCGACCGCCTGGGGCGCAGCAAGGAGCTGCCTTCCACCAACGATCTGGAGAAGCTCTGGTTCGAGCTGCAGCGCGAGATGACCGAGCAGGGCAAGGTCGTCCGCTACACGGCGCCCGTGCTCACCACCGACGGCGACCAGGTGGAGACCCAGGTGATCCGCGCCGGCCCCTTCAGCGCCATCGCCAACGGGAAGTACCTCCTGTGGGAGCCCACGGAGCAGAAGCTGCGCGAGCTCACGCGGCAGCCTCCCTCTCGTTACCTGAACACCGTGGGGCCCTTCGAGGGCGGGAGCAACGGCTTCGGGCCGCTGGCCGTCGACCCGTCGCGCGGGTCGCTCCTCAACGCGCTCACCGACACGCCGAGCCGGCAGGAGCGGATCCAGCAGGGTGGCGCCGTGGGCTACGTGATCATCAGCCTCGGCCTCTTCGCCGTGGCGCTCGGGGCGGTTCGCTGGGTGGTCATCTCGATCACCGGGCGCAAGGTCGCCGCCCAGCGCAAGCGGGAGAAGCCCGACAAGGGCAATCCCCTCGGCCGCGTGCTCAGCATCTACGAGGAGAACCGCGCGGCCGACCCCGAGACGCTCGAGCTCAAGCTCGACGAGGCCGTGCTCCGCGAGTCCGCCAAGCTCGAGCGCTTCCTGTGGCTGGTGAAGGTGGTCTCGGTGGTCGCGCCGCTCCTCGGGCTCCTCGGCACCGTGACCGGCATGATCCAGACCTTCCAGGCGATCACGCTCTTCGGCGCCGGCGACCCCAAGATGATGGCGGGCGGCATCTCGGAGGCCCTGGTGACGACGATGCTCGGCCTCACCACGGCGATCCCGCTGGTGCTCCTCCATGCGACGCTCGCGAACAGCACCCGGCGGATCACCGACGTGCTCGACGAGCAGAGCGCCGGCCTCATCGCCATGCGCGCCGAGCAGGCGAATGCCTGAGTTCGAGGCCGTCGCGGCGGTTCGCGACTTCATCGAGACGGGCGGCGACGTCCTGCTCTTGATCGCCTTCGTCACCGGCGTGATGTGGACGCTCATCATCGAGCGCTTCTGGTACTTCCAGAGCGGGCACAAGGCGGAGGTCAAGAAGGCCCTGCAGACCTGGGAGGCGCGCCCCGACCACTCGTCGTGGAACGCGCACCAGATCCGCCGCCTGCTCGTCTCCGAGGTGCAGCTCAAGCTCAATCGGGGGCTGTCGCTGATCAAGACGCTCGTCGCCCTCTGCCCGATGTTCGGCCTGCTGGGCACCGTGACCGGCATGATCGAGGTCTTCGACGTGATGGCCATCGCCGGCAGCGGCAACACACGTGGCATGGCGGGCGGCGTGTCGAAGGCCACGCTACCCACGATGGCCGGCATGGTGGCGGCCCTCTCCGGCATGCTCTTCAGCATCCAGCTCGAACGGTTCGCGCGCGAGGAGACCGAGCGCGTGTCGGACCGGCTCGAGGTGGTTCAAGTGTGAGGTAGGAATGAGACGCAGACGCAGCAGGGACGAAGAAGAGAGCGAGGTGAACCTGACGCCGATGCTCGACGTCGTGTTCATCATGCTGATCTTCTTCATCGTGACGGCCTCCTTCGTGAAGGAAGCCGGCATCGACATCAGCCGGCCGCCGGCGGCCACCGCGGAACGCAAGGAGCGCGGGAACATCCTGGTGGCGATCACCGAGAACGACCAGATCTGGATCGACCGTCGGCAGGTGGATCCACGCGCCCTGCGCGCGAACATCGAGCGCCTCCACGCCGAGAACCCGCAGGGCTCCGTGGTGATCCAGGCCGACAAGCA
>JAAUYK010187938.1_pt1 | contig 11118 bp, 12 predicted proteins | sample 7278021 | NCBI WGS metagenome assembly JAAUYK01 (sample SAMN14350223, study PRJNA611818) | marine sediment metagenome | isolation source: surface marine sediment (1.8m) | place: French Polynesia: Moorea | collected 2018-08
GCGCACCAAGACAAGGTTTGTTTTCTAATTGAAGTCGGGGGATGGTCGGGTTTCCCGACCTTATCCAACCGACTTGTTGATGAATATGCAAGTTAAATGTGGATTAGCTTAACCCCGATAGTCTTTCCCGCCTTTGTCAGCAATCCCCAATCACATTTCAAGCTTGTAATTGCATATTAAGTAAGACTCGTTCCTACTGATAATCAGTAAAACAACGAGGAAACAATCATGATTTGCACAGAACAATCATTAACTCAACAAAAATCTACTGAAGACAAGAAAACACTAAATCTCGAGCAAAAAGCAAAGTTATTTGCCCGCTGGACAACAGTAGATGGCAAATTGGTTTGTAAATGGTTTACATCATCAAATTAAGGAAAAATAATTATGATTACTTTTTTTAACAACGATTTCTTTCTACTTGTTAGCATAGTTACTCTATTTAGTCTTCTTATCTCACCTACTCTTTGTTGGCTAATAACTGCGGGATATCACAGTTAAAGCAATCTATTCTCTGAGCCTTACAGTAATAATAGTGCCATTAAAATCATAGGTACTCCCTTCCAATCGGATGGGAGTACCGATTTTTATTTTTTTGGCACCTTCTAAAACCACACCATCATCTGTAACTTGCGCTTTCCCACCCACAGTCATAATCAGATCCTTGATCAAAGCAACTTCAGGACGAGGATCGGGTAAAGCTTTTACGGTACCATCAGGCTGAGGTACAGGAGTAGTTCTCGGCAAGGGTTTAGTTGACAAGATTTCTACTTTTCCTGCGGGTTGATTGCGAATGACAATATTTACTTGTTTATTATCTTGAAATTCTTGTAATAAACTATCAAAATCTCCGACACTCAAACCCCTAACCATTACCTCAACCTCAATAGGTTGCAACTTGCTTTGAGCGATTCCCTGAGTTACAGGAGTTCCTGGAGAGAGAAAGATTCCAGCGATCGCGATTAAAATAACCCCCGCAGCACCTAGATCTAGAATACTTACTTTGCCAAATAATCTTCCCTGAGAATCGATAATCTTCATAATGCGATCGTCCTAGCAATAAGTTCCACATTAATTTAACAAAAACAGTATAGCTATCTGGCAATTCCAATTCTCTAAGTTAGTAGAAGGAAAAATTCGCGCTATTATAGGTCAGGTTATTAGGAATTTAAGATAGAGAATGAGTTTACAACTACGAGTTTACGTTCCCGAACATCCTCTAATTAAACATTGGCTGGCTGTTGCCCGTGATGTTAATACCCCGACCGTATTGTTTAAAAGTGCGGTGTCAGAATTGGGACGTTGGTTAACCTATGAAGCAACTCGTACTTGGCTACCTACCACTGAAACCATTGTCCAAACACCTTTGACAACTTGTGATGCTACCTTTGTTAACCCCGAAATTCCTATAGGAGTTATTCCCATATTAAGAGCTGGTTTAGCCTTACTAGACGGGGCGCAGAATATTTTACCTCTTGCTTCTATTTATCATCTAGGTTTATCTCGTGACGAGTCTACTCTAGAGTCTAGTTGCTATCTCAATAATTTACCAGAGCGATTTCCCCCTCAAACCAAAATCCTAATTCTTGAACCCATGCTAGCTACGGGAGGTTCGATTATGATGGCAATGAAAGAAATCACTAGTCGGGGAGTAGATCCAGCAGAAATCCGCATTGTTTCTGTAGTCGTCGCTCCTCCTGCTTTGAGAAAACTCAGTGAAACTTATGCCGATCTTCAGATTTATTCCGCTATCATTGATGAAGGTCTCAATAGTAAAGGATATATTGTACCTGGTTTGGGGGATGCAGGCGATCGCGCTTTTGGAACCTAAAAGTTTCAATTTATTTGACAAGAAGGTTTCAAGAGACAACGCTTTATTTTAATCTGTAAGTAACTAGAAGAAATTACAAGCAATCAAAGAGGCATTGATAGATGAGTCAAAATGATGGTTTTGGTAGTGGTTTTATTTTAGGAAGTATCATTGGCGGAATAGTAGGCGGTTTACTCGGAGGCTTACTGGTCAGTTCTCGTGATAAACAAAACAGCGAAGGTAAAAATAAACCCCTGGCAGAAGGGGGACAACCAGTGCAATTGACTACAGAAGAAAGCATTGAAGTTGCCCGTCATAGTTTGGAAGATAAAATCGCTCAACTCAATTTAGCGATCGACGATGTTCGTCAACAATTAGAAACGGTTAACGGAAATTCTGGGGAGCCAGATTAGTTACTTAACTCTTTAAGTGATTAGGTAACTAATCTTGGCGATTTGTCATAAATTGCATCGATTCCCTTATTCTTGCTGGATCATGATCTGCCTATATTGATGTGAGGTTTCTGCATTACTTCTGGAAGGAGAGTAATAAGAAATCATGAGTAAGGGAAGTGTTATTGTCGAAACAGCAACTACAGTTCCTAAGATATCTGCCCACCTATGGGGAGGAGTATCTACTTCTTTACCAGAAAGCTGGCTGAATTCCATATATGGAGGAAATTGAGTTCGATATGTACTACAAGAATGTTAGCAAAAACTAATATTCTCTTAATAATAATTCTATCTATATTCTGAATTAAAAATGGTATTCTCAATCACGATAATCTTAAATTTTCCTTAAGAGCATTCATATTAAATTCTCATTTAAAATTAAATGCCAGAAGAATTAAAGCAAAGCTTCCATCATCTTTCTGTACTTAGTAGAGAAATTATTGCAGGATTAAAGATCTCTCCCCAAGGACATTATTTAGACGCGACATTGGGTGGTGGCGGACATAGCGAGTTGATTCTAACCTATAGCCCAGAAGTAATAGTAACGGCGATAGATCGCGATCCAGTAGCGATCGCAGCAACTAGTGTTAGATTAGCAGAATATATTCCCCATCGTCTCCAGTTTTGGCAAGGGAACTTTGCCGATTATGAACCACAAGATTCTTTATTCGACGGCATTATTGCCGATTTGGGAGTTAGTTCTCCTCAGCTAGATACTCCAGAAAGGGGATTTAGTTTTCGTCATACAGCACCTTTAGATATGAGGATGGATGCCAATCAATCTCTTACCGCGGCCGATCTCATCAATTATGAAAAGGAAGTTACCCTCGCAGATATATTTTATAAATATGGCGAAGAAAAATTTTCCCGTCGTATCGCCAAAAATATTGTGCAAAAACGTCCTTTTCAGACAACTACAGATTTAGCAGAGGTCATAGCTCACTCGGTTCCCTCTAAATATCGTTACGGTAAAATCAATCCTGCTACTAGAGTATTCCAAGCCTTACGAATTGCTGTCAATCAGGAATTAGAATCCTTAGAGACTTTGCTAGTTAAAGCTCCTTTGTGGCTCAAACCTGGAGGTATTATTGGTATTATTAGCTTTCATAGTTTAGAAGATCGCATTGTTAAACATGGATTTCGTAACCATGAGTTACTAGAGGTCATTACCAAAAAGCCCATCTATCCCCAAGAAGATGAGCAAAGAGAAAACCCCCGTTCCCGCTCTGCTAAACTGAGATTCGCTAAAAAAAAATTGATAATTGATAATTGATAATTGATAATTTAGATTGTGGCTTCAAAAGCAACTCCTTCTTCCAGAAAATTAGGAAAATTATTCCGAATGTTATCGGCTTCGCCACCTGCGGCATAAAGATAAGTTCCTAGGATATTGGAATTTTGGAAACGGGAGAAAGCTGTTTCCTCATTAGCACCTGCGCCGTAGGCATAGAAAGCAATCCCTTCTTCTGCCAAAGCATTAGAAAAATTGGGATCTTCCTTAATGCTAATGCGTTCTTGTTCTCCTACGAACAAGTAGGTTCCTGGTAACTGGTTGTTTTGGAAACGGTATAAAGGAATTAACTCATCATTGGGTTCAATGGCTGCATTGAATGCCACACCTTCTTCAACAAAAACAGGAAAATTATCCCGAATATTTTGGGCTTCTGCACCAGTGGCATAAAGATAAGTTCCGGGGACATTGGAATTTTGGAAGCGAAAGAAAGCAGTATCTAATGGACCCATAGTAGGGTCAACAGAATCATCAATCGTCACTGAAAATGTGTCTTCTACGAAATCACCTGCCAAATCTGTCGCTCGAATAGTAATCTCTGCTGTCCCAACTTGATCGGGGATATCATCCAAAACAAGCTGATTATTGCTGATGATGGCATTGACTAGACTAGGATTAGAATTATCTACGACCTCAAATGTCAGTTCAGACCCTTGAGCAACGGTGATGTTGCTGTAACGAACAAAGTCTTCATCCTCTGTTGGTGTTTGGTTTGGATCATCGAGAATGAGGGGCAGCTCTTTAAAGGCGGGCTGATCAAAAAAGATTCTTCCGTTAAATATGTCAATAGAAGCGATCGTGTCTAAAGTATCGAGATCGCTTTGACCTAAAACCTCGCCAAAAACTGTAAATGCACCATACTCTTCGTCGTCAAGGAATGTATTGTCGGCTAGATTGAAAAACCATTGATTAGTAGCACTATTTGGATCGCCGCCAAGTTTTGCCATGGCGATTGTGCCCCGAAGGTTAGAACGCTCTGAGCTAAACTCATTGACTACTGGATCATCGCTAGGAACTACACCTATAGCACTGGGTGGATTGGGCGGGTCAGCGTTTAAAGCATCGGCTAATCCCTCAGCAATAAAACCACCTCCTTGAATGACAAAACCTGGAACTGAACGATGAATAATCGTATTGACATAGTCCTCATCGTTAACATAGTTAAGGAAGTTTTGTACGGTTAAGGGCGCACCTTGACCTTCTTGGTCAAATAGTAAAACATTGGTTGTCCCAGTTACTAAATTAGAATTTTCTAATACATTATTGAGATTATTAACTGTGCTGCTATCTAAATTAAAACTAGCAACTAGTCCAGTTGTGAACGGATCGTCAAAATGATTCAAGAGATTAACAGTTATATCTCCTGTGTTTCGAAATGCATCAATATCATTAATGGAACTCGTAACAACTGGTAAAGTACTCATTTTAAAGATCTATTTAGTTTAGTGGTAGTATTGATTCCTGCTAGATCTTACTCTCGAAAAAACTGAACGCACAGAAGCTATTTTAAGCACTAACCTGAGTTATACAACTCTAATATCAAATCAAATTTCTTAAAGCAACAATGACAGTTAATTAAGATGTTTTTTGCTATAATCACCCCAAAACCACTCACTACTAAAGATACACTAGCGATCGCGGCAAGGGAACTGGTTAAAGCCACAGAAATGAGATTAGAAGTTTGTAAAACACAAATTCTCAGCTTTTAAATTCCCAAATATTGCCAAACATGACAGCCCATGAGAAATAAGCATGCATAGGTAAAATAAGTTAACTTTTTCATGTTTATTGTCAGTTCACTAAGGCAAAAACTCAAAAATACTAATAGATTAAAGGCAAATAATCCTTCGACATAAACCCAATAATTTTGCAGATCATAAAAATCCATTACTTGTTTTTGAGTTTCTATTAAACCATGAATCAAGCCTAGGAAAATCGCGATTAAACTCCCAATTCTAGCTATTTTAATTATTAATCTTCTATCAATAGAAAGCCTTATTGTATTAATAATTACAGGAGAAAAGGCCATTAAAGAGTTAATAAAAGCTAAAGTCCCACAGGAACTAGCTACTAATAGATTAATATTATTATTGAACATTATAAAATCTCCTTTAAAGTTTTTATTGGGACTAAAAATTTTATAAAATAGCTCATATTTAATTTGATATATAGCAATTCTCATACTGATGAGAAGAAAACTATGCTTTAGGGAAAAGCGGTGCCGGAATGGGGGGAACTATCAGAAGTTTGTCTGTTTAGAACTAGGGATTAAATGTAATTTTTCCCCAACAGCGTGGTTCTATAAGCTGGGGCTTGTCCTCGCTTGCACCAAACTATGCGGTGCTTGTCCTCGAATGGGGATAAACCCTCGAATGGGGGAATGGGGAGAACCCCAGCATAGCCCACGCTCATTCGAGGACAAGTAAACTTCTGGGGTCTCCCCAGAAGACAGCCCCTTAAAAAGATAAAAGAGATCGGGAATGATCTGATCTAACCTTCCTCGTACCTCATCCTCGATCGCTTCAATTACCTATCAAGCTTCGAGATCAATTGCTACTGGCTTAACATCCCAGATTTGCTGGCAATATTCGGCAATAGTGCGATCGCTAGAAAACTTACCCATACGAGCCGAGTTGAGAATCGACATTTTGGTCCATTGCTCTTGATCCTTATAAGCTTCGGCTACTTTGGCTTGACAATCAGCATAGGCTTGATAATCTGCGAGCAACATATAGGGATCGCTATACATCAAGGAATCAACAATGGGTTTAAATAATTTTTCGTTGCCATGACTAAAGTCTCCTTGAGCAATGCGATCGAGTACGTTGCGTAACTCGCGGTTACTCTGATAATAGTTCATCGGGTCGTAACCTTCTGCCTTCATCTGATAGACTTCTTCAGCGGTTAAACCAAACAAAAAGAAGTTTTCCGCACCAGCTTCTTCACGGATTTCAATATTGGCACCGTCAAGAGTTCCAATGGTCAAAGCACCATTCATGGCAAACTTCATGTTTCCTGTACCAGAAGCTTCTTTTCCTGCGGTGGAAATCTGTTCCGAAAGATCCGCAGCCGGATAGATTTTTTGTCCCAGAGAAACGCTGAAATTAGGTAAGAAAACAACTTTAATTCTGCCTCGCACATCAGGATCTTTATTGACTACCTCAGCCACAGAGTTAATCAATTTAATAATTAACTTGGCCATGAAATAGCCAGGAGCCGCCTTGCCACCAAAAATAAAGGTGCGAGGTACGATCTCGATCTCAGGATTTTGCTTGATGCTATTGTAGAGCGCAATAATATTCAGAACAGCTAAATGCTGACGTTTGTATTCATGAATACGTTTAACTTGCACATCAAAGATCGAGTTAACATCAACATCAATATTCCGAGTTTTCTGGATATAGGCAGCTAAATGAGCCTTATTATCTTGCTTAATCGCTCTCCAGCGTTGACAAAATTCAGGATCGTCAATATATTGCTCGATATCCCGCATTTGCTCTAAATCTTTGACCCAACCATCGCCAATTTTTTCCTTAATTAGGGCAGCTAATTTGGGGTTACTCTGAAGTATCCAACGACGAGGAGTTACACCATTAGTCTTATTAAAGAACTTTTCTGGCCAGAGACGGGCAAAAGCTTTGAGAGTATCTTTTTTCAGTAACTCAGTATGTAGGGCTGCTACGCCATTAATCGCATGGGAACCAATACAAGCTAGGTTGGCCATGCGGACTTTTTTCTCTTCTCCTTCTTCAATAATCGAGAGTTGATCGATTAATTGGTCATCATTGGGGAACCAAGTCCGAACATCTTCGAGAAAACGATGATTCAGTTCATAAATAATTTCCAAATGTCGAGGTAACATTTTGCCAAACAAACTCACTGACCATCTCTCTAGAGCTTCTGGCATTAAAGTATGGTTAGTATAGGCTAGGGTTTTTTGGGTAATATCCCAAGCTTTGTCCCAATCAAGGTTATATTCATCAATGAATAGGCGCATCAACTCGGTTACTGCCACTGCGGGGTGAGTATCGTTAAGTTGAATTGCTGCTAGATCTTGGAAATTATCCAAATTAGGGTGTAAACGAAGATGTCGGCGGATCAGATCCTGTAGAGAAGCAGCAACAAAGAAATACTGTTGCGCCAGACGTAATTCCTTCCCTTGAGGAGTATTATCGTTAGGATAAAGTACTTTTGAGATGGTTTCCGAACTCATTTTTTCGGCTACGGCACGGTCATAATTACCGGCGTTAAAAGCGTCAAAGTTGAATTCTTCACTGGCTTCGGCTTTCCAAAGACGCAGCGCATTGACCGTATTGGTTTTATAACCAGGAACCGGAGTATCAAAGGGAATTGCTTTGACTTTACGCTCAGGTATCCATGATACTTTGTAATGTCCATATTGGTCGTGATGTCCTTCTGTATGACCACCCAAGCCGATCTCTACAGTAAATTCAGGACGAGCAATTTCCCAAGGATTACCATACATCAACCAGTTATCAGGAACTTCTCCTTGCCAACCATCTTGTAAGACTTGGCGAAAAATACCAAACTCATAGCGAATACCATAACCGATCGCCGGCATTTCTAAATTAGCTAGAGAGTCGAGAAAACAAGCAGCTAAACGTCCTAAACCACCATTACCCAAGCCAGGATCTGGTTCTTGTTCAATGAGCTCTTCAAGATCTAAATCAGATTCTGCTAGTACCTGACTCATTTTGTCATACATATCTAAACTAATAAGATTATTAGCTAGATGACGACCCATGAGGAATTCTGCGGATAGATAAGAGACAACTTTAACATTATTCTCATTGTAGGTTCGTACTGTTTTGAGGAAACGATGTAACAAGCGATCGCGTACCGTATAAGCTAGAGCAGAATAATAATCTCTCAGGGTGGCATTAGAGCGATCTTTTCCTTGTAGATAAAATAAATTATCAAAAAACGCTCGTTTGAGAGTTTCTAAACTCATTCCCGTGCGATCATCCTCTACCTTAATGGTAGGAGGTGGACAAGAATTGTATTGATTGGGGTTGATATCTTCTACAGATTTTTGAAGTTGACTAGTCATAATTTGGTTGATAGTTGAATGTTAATTGAGAAAGAAGGGCTGAGGGCTGAGGGCTGAATATATTTTTTCTCCCCATCTCCTCTCTTGGTGCGCGTTCCTTGGCGGATTGAAAATCCGCAGGGCGGGATTGGGGGAATTATTGACTAGTAGCTCTTTTGCTCCAAGTTAACAATTAAATGTAATTTCCCCCATCCCGGCACCGCTTGTCTTCCCTATCTCCCCCATCTCCCTACTTGGGTCCTAAACCAATAGTTCCCGCATAGACAGCGCGATCACCAAGTTCTTCTTCAATGCGTAACAAGCGGTTGTATTTAGCTACCCGTTCACTACGACAGAGAGAACCAGTTTTAATTTGTCCCGCACAGGTTGCCACAGCAAGATCGGCAATAGTCGTATCTTCTGTTTCTCCTGAACGATGACTGATAACTGAACGATAACCGCTACGAGTAGCCAAAGCGATAGTTTCTAAGGTTTCTGTAAGAGTTCCGATCTGATTGAGTTTAATTAAGATCGCATTACCAACTCCTTGGTCTATACCTTTTTGCAATCTAGTAGCGTTGGTTACAAAAAGATCGTCTCCTACCAATTGAACTCGCGAGCCTATTTTGTCAGTCAAGAGTTTCCAGTTATCCCAGTCTTCTTCATGAAGTCCATCTTCAATAGAAATAATGGGGTATTGATTGACTAATTGATCGAGATAATCAACGAATTCTGCTGGAGAATGAGCTGCACTATCGTAATGATACTGTCCATCTTGGTGGAATTCACTAGCAGCAACATCCATCGCGAGGGCAACTTGTGATCCTGGTTCATATCCTGCTTTGGTGATCGCATCTATCAATAGATCCAAGGCTTCTTGGTTAGAACCCAAATTAGGAGCATAACCTCCTTCATCGCCGACTCCAGATAGCAAACCTTTCTCTTTTAAAACCTTACTCAAAGAAGCAAAAACTTCCGCGCCCCAGCGTAAAGCTTCTTTAAAAGAATCTGCGCCCACAGGCATAATCATAAATTCTTGAAAATCTATATTATTATCCGCATGTTCCCCACCGTTAATGACATTCATCATCGGGACAGGTAAAACATTGGCTACCGGACCTCCCAGATAACGATAAAGAGGCAATTGCAACTCGTCTGCTGCCGCTTTTGCCGTCGCCAGAGAAACTGCCAGAATAGCATTAGCACCGAGGTTTCTCTTATTGGTCGAACCATCTCTATCGACCATGACGCGATCGATAGTTGCCTGATCTAGTCCATCCATATTAATCAATTCAGGGGCAATTTTTTCCTCGACATTGCGGATGGCAGTTAAAACACCTTTGCCACCATAGCGATGGAAATCATCATCTCGCAATTCATGGGCTTCAAATGACCCCGTAGATGCGCCACTAGGAACTTGTGCCAAGCCAAAAGCACCACTCTCAAAACGTACTTCTGCTTCCACTGTAGGACGACCCCGAGAATCCAAGATCTCTCTAGCTGCGATCGCTTCTATAATTGCTTCTGATTGATTGAGCATGCTTTCTCCTAATCGTTTTTGTCTAATTCTTGCCATCAAAATAAGGAACAAGGAACGAGGAGGGAAAAGTCAAAAGTGATCTCTCACCTCTTACCTCTTACCTTTTTAAATAAAGATCATCGAATCTTCTGTAGCTTCAACAATCCCAGGGAAACGACCATGAGTAGAGTCGTATTTTAGCAGATACGCGATCGCTTTTGGTTTTACGAGATCTTTAGATACAAACAAATTCCAGATGTAGGACTGCACGAAATACCGATCTGCCAATGCGACCGCAACCATTAATTGCTACTTTAATTGGTGGCATATAATTGGTGGCATAGTTATTACTCCTTATTATGATGTTGGCAAATGCTTTTATTTAAACCGTTATATTTTTTATGTCCTTATTTTCGTAGAGGGGGCTTCTCTTTATTAAATATGTATGTTCTCTTTTTTTGAAGTGGTAAAACTTTAAAAAATAATTACTAAATTGAAGATAGTTTAAGAAATGCGAACTAAGTGAGTAGACATAATTAAATTCATCGGCAATAGGCAACAGGGAAAAGGGAACGCGCACCAAGAAAAATTCAAAATGTGTAATTAATGCAGTTAGCAATAATCAAAAAGCTGACAACTCAATACTTATTACAGATTACTTATTACTTTCGCGTAGCGGCACTAGAGCGTCGATTCAGTATTCATAAATTCCGGGCTTAGGTGAGAGGGGGTAGTGTGGGAAGAGGGGGAACAGAGGGAAGAAAGAGAAGGCAATTCGCTTAACTTATCTTCATTCGACCCACACCGACCACACCGACCACACTTCCGTTTCCCTCTCAATTAATGATTTCTCTTGATTACTGAATCGGTGTTCTAGAATCATTGCCCTGAGACACTTTCAGCCATTTTTTTGCCTACTAGTGACTGGGTACAACTCTTGGAAAGGGACTTCTGAGGTGGAATTTGTGGCGATTGCCCTTTTTTGCAAGTATACGC
>JAAUYK010149830.1_pt1 | contig 11117 bp, 12 predicted proteins | sample 7278021 | NCBI WGS metagenome assembly JAAUYK01 (sample SAMN14350223, study PRJNA611818) | marine sediment metagenome | isolation source: surface marine sediment (1.8m) | place: French Polynesia: Moorea | collected 2018-08
AGGTCCAACCTCGGCGGGCCGACGACCGGCCTCGTCAAGTCAACTCAGATAGGGACAGACAAATGACTGGGGCTCAGACGACCAAACCTTAAGCAGTCCTCCTGGCAGTACATCCGAGTAAACGTTGAGGCCACTCAATAGCTGGCACATATTTAGTGCTTTCTCGGACATAGATTAGCAAGGAGAGACCATTTGCCTTTCTCGGCTGGCTAGCATTTTCGATGAAGGTCACGTCACTCCGCTCCGTCGGCGCAGATTCCTTCATGCCTCGATCGCTGCGTAGTAACAGTCTGCGCAGCAATCCCCACCTCCTTTTCCTCCCTTCCGCCTCCGTGCAGCCTCCAGGAGTGCGTGCGCATGGCCGACGGTGGCTAGATCGAACGAACAAACACGTAGCGGAAGCGAGACGTGCAGCCAGGCCATCTGAGCTGAGTGGCGGGGGCGGATCGACGGAGGCCGCACAGCCGCGGATTGAGGAAGGACGAACGAACGAGGCCTTGATATACGTGCGCGTGCACGTCGCTATAGCTAGCCCGCATCCTGACTTTCCGAGACATCGCACGCTCCTGCATCCGTCGTCTGCGAGCCGATTCCCCGTTCGCAGCTGGACCGCTCGCTCGGCCCCAAGTCTTTCCTTCATCTGCGCATGCCTTAAAGTTGGTGTCTTTGTCCGAGCAGCGCGCAGAAAGTCCGTCAAACGATCCTAGAAAGGACATCTAGGGCAGCGCGCAGCAGCCAGCTCGTCAAGGAGATTGTTACTTTGCTGCCATCGGTCGGGGAACCTATCGAATAGAACGAACGTACGAGGTCGATCGAGCTGAGGGAGTCAGCATGCATTATAGATTGGGGGGCTCTACGAACCACGTCGCCCCGAAGGCCAACGCCGCCGTCAACGCCGTCGCCGCTGACCGGATGACCCACCAGGAGCCGTTGGCCATTCTCATGCCGCTGCCGCCTCACTGGGTCTACGTCTTCCCATTCTCCTAACGGTGGACACAGTCGGGGACCAACCAGGAACACAGCGCAGCAAGAATCGTACGTCGATCGGCCCGAAGCAGCCAGCCGGCCAGCAAACGAGCTTTCGTGGACCGTCCAAGAAAGGCCGGGCCTCCAAGTTTTCGTTCCTAACTTTGATCGCGATAGGATCGGGACGTCGAGAGAAATTGTAAGCACATGAGAAAGAAAGCCTTATACGCGTTGTACAGGACTAGCTCTATTTTTCTTTACATATATTGCAGTCGCGGTCGGTCCGCTGACGTCACGATCTTTCCCCTGCTCGGTCGAAGGAACCCCTCCTTCTGTCCCCGATCGTGGCCTTCACCACGCCAGAATTCAGCCTTCCTGCCAGTCCCTCCCTCCGCACGTTGTAAAAGGCGGTCGAGTGAGCCGACGGCACCAGGCATATAAGTAGCCTCACCGCCCTCACGAGCCTCACTTGGCAGCAGCGGAGGAAAAGAAGGCTACTCTAGCTGCCCTACATATATTGCCCTACAAAGAAGGGAGCGAGCGAGCGAGCGAGCCTGCGACGCGTTCTTTCGTTGCTCACTCGTACCTCATTCGCTCTTAACTTGACGGGGGCCGGCCGCTCGCTGTGCAACGCCGCAAGCGGACCAATACAGACACTGGTGGACGAACCTTAACAGTGAAAGCATTTCTACAACTACAACGCATACCTAGTTTCGTTATTATACAAAGTCAAGAAACAATGACAGCTATGTTGACCACAGTGGAAGCCCAAAAGGACGCGTCTATGCGGGCCTTGGTAAGATCAAAACAGGTTGAGCAAATACTTTTATCTCCACATTTTAATGTACCATACAGGTTGGGTCCACCCTTGTGGGCCTGTGTCCGCCGCTGGCCTCCGGCCTGGCGCTCGTCTATCCCGTCTACGCCCTCACCGCGTACCAGCTTCCGGCCGACCACCCCGACAACCCGCTCTCGCAGCCGCTGGACATCGAGCAAGGATCCTGGTTTGGTCAGCAACTAACGAGCGGCAGTGATGATGATGATCATGATGATGACCCACACGACTCACTACTTCCACTACTGACGTACCCCGCGATCGCTCGATCACGCGACCGCCGCCCCCGCCGACCGACCGACCGACCGATTGAGCGCCGAGCCCGGACAGCCTCCATGACCTGGTTGATGTTGTCTTCGATCCTTGGAGGCCGTTGGGCTCGGCAAACTCACTCGGGAGGAAGGTGGCGGCTGCGGCGGCTTGCTCCCGGCCGGCCGGCCAAGCTGCGGCGATCGAGACGGCGTGCTGCATACCTGGCATGAAAAGCGAAAACTCGTACTCACGCAAAACTCGTAGCTCTTTGTGGCTGGCTAAAAGCGGACCACCCAAGGTAGATTGTTCCAATTATGTATACCGGCGAACGAACCATTTTCCTGTCAATCATATTTGTCTACAAGAGGTAACTTTTCAAAATCAGCCAGTTGTCATGCACCATATGTATTAGGATATACAGTACGTTATTCCTACGGAATTCCCGCATGTATGTATTTTGCATGTAAGCCATACTAACCTCTTTCGTCCGTCTTGTCCTATTGCAGCGAGCATCATGCAGCTGTGCAGTATGTGCGGCCTCGTCTCCGGCGGCCTCCTCTCAGACCGCTTCGGCCGCAAGCGCACCCTCGTGGCGAGCAACGCGATCCTTCTCGCCGGATGGGTCGTCATGTTCTTCGCAAAGAGCTTCCCAACGCTGCTTCTGGGCAGAGGTATCTCCGGCCTCGGCTCCGGCATCAATCTTTCCTCCAGCTTCCTCTTGCTCAACGAAATTACGCTGATCCGACTTCGTGGCGCCTATGGCAATCTGATCACTCTCATTGTCAATGTCGGCTTCCTCCTCGGATTGATGTTTGGCGGCCTGGCGCCGTTCAAGTGGTGCATTCCACGTAAGTCCGACAAGAGTACTAAGTATTCGTATTAGTCAAAGTTCGTACCCAAAATGCCTTTTCCAGTGTGCAGCCTCCCGTGCCTGTTTTTCCTGCTGACCTGCTACTTCATGCCCGAGTCGCCGCTGTGGCTGGTCAAGAAAGGTTTCGAGGAGGACGCGCGCCAGTCTATCCGCCACCTGCGCGGGCCCAACTATCAGCCCAGCTGCGAGATGAAGGAACTCATCATGTGCACTCTGGTCGCCCACCCGACAGTCATTCCTCGGGTGGAGGGCGGCGGCATTATCAAGAGGAGGATGTCTAGGGCGAAGATCACCGTCGAGTCGAAGCTGTCGACCATGACCTCGCCCAATGTGTGGAAGCCGCAGCTACTCGTCGGAGTTCTGCTACTCTTCCAGGTAAATACAGGTCATGTACGTACGTAGGGTACGGACTCATGTACTAAACGCGACTTTTGAATTCTAGGGTTACAGCGGCGCTGACTCCATCAGCATGTACTCGATTTACATCTTCAAGAAGTCGAACGTGGCCCTGAACGAGTATGTCCTATCGGTCCTCCTGCAGGCCGGCTTCACCGTCGGCTACCTTGTCTCGGCGCCCATCATGGGTCACGTCGGCAGGCGGTCGCAGTACTTTGCTTCCAGCATCTTCATGGCTACCTCCATGCTTCTTCTAGCCGGCGCACTCCGTGCTCTCGTATGTTATGGCATTACGGCACCTACGGCAGCTATGCCGACACCTATGAAAACACTGTATTGCTTCTTTAGGATCTTGGCAATCCCGAGTATGAGCACATTGCTCAGATCGTCCTTCCCTTCTCCGTCGTCTCCGGATCGTTCGCCTACGGAATCGGCGTCGGCCCTGTGCTGTACACGGTGAACGCGGAACTCTTCCCGCCATCTGTCAAAGGAATCTGCTCTTCGCTTTCTCTGGTCCTAAGGTGAATTGGAGGATTCTAACTTATTGCATAATTCCTCACGTTCTGACCGTTTTCAGAGACCTCGGGTCCTTCAGCGCCCTGAAGACGTTTCCCGCCCTTGAGACGCGTTTCGGTCTGCACACCATGTTCTTTTGCCACGGCTTGATCATCATGACTAGCTGCGTGGTGGTCTATCTCTTCCTGCCCGAGACTAGGGGACTCACGCTCACAGAGCTGCTAGACATTTGGAGCCCCAAGAAGAAGGTTTTGGCCGTCGGCGACGTGGAGGACAACGTCGGTCAGGAGAAAGTCATGGACAAGGGTGGAGGAGAAGGAGAAGGAGGCGACTCTGTAGAGGGAAAAGATGAGAAGAAGCAGGAAAACGAAAAATCTCCCATGATAGTTTAATTCACGACGACCTAGAGTCATGTGACTCACGTCGGTCAATCAAATGCTTCCTGGAGCTCATCTTTGGATTCATGCTGTATAATAGTGTACATTGGTATATAATAATCTAGTACTTACGTAGATATTAGGTACATGTCGTATACCCACCTAAGAAAAGGCTACTGCTATGAAATATTCAGACTGGAGAGAGCCTTTTACTAACTTATAACGAATACGGCAAGTTTTTATTACGTTGCCTATAGGTGTAATGTAAGCCAGTGTAATTAACGAAATTTAATGTGCTTACGCGACTTCGGTGATCTTTATAAGTTCAGTGCTAGTAGATTTATCCGCTCATATTTTGCAGTCCCTTAAGCCCCGCTACATTGGAATGTACGTATAATTTGGGTAGTAAAATATAAACCTTATTGCGAACAGCCTGACCAACTGAACCTTCTACGTACTAGAGAAATATGTGTTCCACGCATTAAGCGACTCCATTTACGAGGACTACGTAGTCGGCCCGAGCTCGATCGAGCGGCCCATGACGGCATAACGATTTTCGCCGGGCCCATGATCCATTTTGCTCGAAAGGCCTGGCTGCAGCTGCGACGGAGTGTTTGAACAAGCTGGGCATTCTTAACGGGAGGAAGGCTAAAATCGATTGCAGATATATATCCATTAGGCGCTCGCCACGACCACACGAGCGAATGTACATGTATGACCCGATCATACGCCAATTTCTTAAGGTTCAGCACAGGCAATAGGAAGTTCGTCGAGAAGGTTTCCTGGGAGGATCCGCACGTATGCTTGACACGTGTTGGTGTTGGGTAACCATGTCTCCAGGCAGGCGAACGTTATTCGGCCCTGCGGTCACTAATGAAGTTGGAATGAACCTCGCAAGCGAGGCGTGCGCTTTCTCCCCTTTTCTTTGAAATGACGTCAGCTGCACGCATTAACCGGCAGCCCACACCGTCTTTTCACATGCATAATCTACGTATATACGTACTAAACGTTGTGTACAAACGAGAGAGCATATATACAGGGGCGCATAATGACAGTTAGGTGACTTAGGTCATACACGATCGAATCACATTCCTACGATATATGTTCGATTGACGATTACGTAAGTTACACCCGTTTACGTTGCAGAGTCTTGCTTTCACAATAAGACCAATGATCTTCGACGAAGGGAACATGCAATATATCGAATTGCGAAATGGAGGCCGTCATTCTCGGCCAATTCCGCATCGGTCTCCGGGTAATTGGAGAAATTTCCGTTTGGGTGGCCAGGGTCCACACACGCTATCAAGTACGCCCAGCAGCTATCTACGCCACACGCGCTCGTACGTACCGTCGCCGGCATGCCGTTGCCTGGATACGCTCAAAGGCGAACGTCCAGCTAGACCCAAAACAAACCAACATTAGGGCCCATTGCGCGACGTACGCTATTAAGCGAGCGAGCGAGGGGGCGATTGGGCTCCTTCAGCGGCCACGGCCACGGCCTCGGCGAGTAGACGCTTTGCTTCGATTGCAAGCAGCTAGCTAGCTAGGTGGGCGAGCGACCGTGTGAACGTGTATGCCTCGGCGGAGGCGCCGCGACGAGGCCATTATATCGTTTTATAATACGTAGAAGAACGTGCGCCGGGCCGGAGTAAGGCCAGGGACGGACAGCAGACGACGTCGTACACTACAGTCAATCGATCAGTCGATCTTGGGACGACTGCTGGAGGAGGGAGGCCGGAAGTAAGCTAGAGGCTGGAAGGCATCGTGGCCGGGTAGGCGACTATGACTTTGGGATGACCGAGGTGAGAGTCTGGGACGGCAATTGGAAGCTGAGGTAATCAGGCAATCCCACGTTGCTCGTTCAGAACCTCAACATAGACCTCCAATCCGTCCGGCCCAGCACCCCCAACATGGTGATGTACGAGGACGACGACCCGACGGCGGCAGTGGCCGCGGCTGCCAGGCCGGCGTCCACCAAGAGCATTCCGCCGCCGCCGGTCACCTACACCGCCCCGCCGGACTCCATGGTGGACGCGCCAGGAAAGTCGCTGAGAGTCGCGAACACGATCAAATATGCAAAAGCTATCGAACTACTACTAATTCTAAAAGAAAATTGGTGTGCAATTCACTCTAAACAGCTACAAGTACTTTAGTATAACTTCAACAATGGCTATTTATCACGCAATTCGTGACTGGTGTAGACGTCGGCGTCGGAGCAGGGGCTTCGGTCTGGACCATTGAGGGGGACAAAGAGAAGGCGCTCGGCGAGGATGGCGAGGGCCTCAGCGATGCCGACGAGGATGAGAGCACCAAGGCTCGTAGGCCCGCACATTCATTTCGATATATCACTAATAAAAGTATTCCTTCAGATTCTGCTCGAGAAGGAGTTCGACGACTTCTACGAGGACCAGGTGCACAAGTCCGCCGGCCCCGTGGTCTTCGTGTCCAAGACCCTCGGCATGCTGCCCGTCATCTGGACCGAGGACGAGAACGAGAGCGAGTGCAAGTCCTACTTCAACCTCTACACATTCGTGCTTTTCATCGGGTGGATCGGCCTGGCCGTGATCAACGGCCTCCGGTCGGACAACGTCGCCCTTTGGCCGAGCGACGTGGTGCGTACGGCGGAGAACGCGACGGCGCCGCAGCGGTTCCTAAGCAAGTCGGCGGCGGACACGTACATCGCGTGCACCTGGACCGCGGCCCTCGTCGCGCTCATCTTCGGGGTCTTCAAGTGCCGCAGCTTCGCCGAGATCCTTTTCGGCCTTTCCGAGACGGACGGGCAGCTCGAGCTGAGGGAGAAGCACTACGAGAAGATCAAGAGGAAGTCGCTCTACTGGATCGCCTTCCTCGGCATTCTCTTCTTTCTGCACGGACTCGCCTTCTACTTCCTGCTTTAGTAAGCGATCAAAAATGGCTAATTACATAAAAAGGGTAATTGCTTGTTATTAATTTCAGTGACGCCAACATCTTTGACTTCGTTTTCTACCTGACCGACATTCTCGGCCACGCGCTGCTCTTCGCGCTCGACCTGCAGTATCTCTACTTCTGCATGGTGCTCTGCAAGCGCTACCGCCTAGTCAACAAGATCCTGCTTCACATCACGAAGCCGTGGAAGACTTTCAGAAACCAGCAGCCGCCCAACTACGTGTTGCAGAACATCCTGCAGTATCGCTTCGACCAGTTCTTCGACCCGGACACCGACTCGAATGCCCTGATCGCCAAGCACCACATGAAGGAGGGCCTGAGGGAGCCGTCGCTAGATCAGCTTCTCAAGTCGTCGGACGAGCCCAAGGTGTCCAAGGAGGAGGAGAACACCTTCATCATGCAGGTACGGAATGTGAAGTATGAAGCTTTTAAGCATTTCAAGTTCAAGTACGGGTACCAATCCACCTCGTAAGCCAGCCAGCTATGCAGGCGATTCGATTTAATCGTTTTAGTTTTAAGCTCTTCCCTTGCCTTTCGTTCGCACGATATACGCCGAGCAGGTCGCGCACATAAATTATGCATGGGGTGCGAACAAGGAAGGCGTTGGAAGGTAGGTAGGCTGGTAATGGGGCCTTTGAGCTGAAACCCGACTGGCGAGTGCGCGACTAGCTGGCAAGGCAATATTGAATCAAAATTTCGATATTCAGGGCCCTGGCATACGAAACGCTAGAACAAGGCAGTTCCAGGAAATATTTTGCGAAAGTAGACGGAAGTTTTTTCCATGCTGCATTATTCGTGCCTGTGACTATCAAACGAATGAGGAAGTTTGGTCTAAAAATGCATACATTTTCCACAGTTTACGTTTTCTGTACGCTTTACTATTACACACAAACCCAAGGTTTGTTTTTCAACCTCGACCTCCTTTTCGTGGGATTAATAATGGTGGCACCGGCGTCACTCCGGTGACGTCCTTGAGCGAAAGCGCGGAAAAAAGCTTAATTAACCGGCGGCGATCGATCTTTAATTTTCAGCTCGACATCCTCCGCGGCATCCACGCCGACCTGGCCACGCTCTCCAACGAGGTGAACCACCTGCTCGGGTTCCAGATCCTGGTGCACCTGGTTTCGAGCGTTGTCTACACCGTCATGTTCGGCTACTTCTTCTCCGCCTCGCTGATGGACAAGCAGTTCTACTGGCCCTACCTCGTGCTCTGCCTCCTGCCCGCCATCCGCATCCTGCTGATCGGCCACTGGGGCCAGGTGATGGAGCAGCAGTCGCGCACGCCATTCATGACCATCTGCCAGGTGTCCACCATCGACGGCTCGCCCAGGCTGGAGAGGCAGGTGCAGAAGCTCACCATCCAGATGCATCACCAGTGCCCGCAGCTCACCGCAGCAGGATTCTTCACCCTCGGCAGGAACATGATCTTGAAGGTGAGCTTCAACTTCTGTATTAGACCTTACGGTACTGTAGCTAGACTGCATCATTTCTTTTCAGACAATCGGTGTCTGCGTCGTCTTCACCTTCTTCATGGTCAAGTTCCAGCAGGGGGTGGACATGAAAACGCCAGCCATGACACAGGCAGCAGCAGCAGCAGCAACAGGATAAATCGCTCCTAATCGACAACCGACTACCATCGTCAATAAGGGAAGGAAGGGATTAGTACAACGACTTAAGACCACCTCTAATTAATAGATACTTTTAATGTGATTTCACCTTCGACACGTGATCTGGAATTGGAATGATGATTGGACTGAAGCGATAAGAACCGACTCGTAAATTATATTCGTAATTTTACTGTAGTAACTAATTACCATAATTCATTAACGTGGAGACGAACACCCTATAGTTATGTAAGGCCTATACCATACGTATATTGCTCGCAATTTTTCCAAGGCCAAATATGTGACACATGTATTTTATGAAGTAACAACAGTATTTCGTGTTATGTGTACCGTAAACTACCACCGGACATTTATCGTTCTGACTATTCGTATATTCATAGCTTGTAAGGAGTATTTTATTCGAAATTTGACCGACCATTTCAAAGATATACATTACAGTATTATGTGTGTACTTAAATTTTGTCCCTTATCCGAGAACTAAAAATTGACTCGATCTTTCAATTTCATTGAGTACGTACATAAAGTAAAGCCGGGAACTTACTTGAAATATCTATGATAAATTTCTCTATTATTACGATCTAAGCGAATAAATGTGTTTCCTTTTCCAAGTCGCGTCGTGCATCGCGTTTCTCATTTTGGAAACTTTCTCGCTCGCTCTGCCTCCTCATAACTTCTGCGCGACACGCGGCCGGCCGCCGGCGGGAAAGCAGCGGGCGAGATCCTCACCTTCCTTCCTTCCGTTCACATGCAGTGCATCTGGCTTGGCAAATGCCCAGAAAAACAGCAGCAAGGAAAAGAGGGAGGATCGACGAGGAGCTAGGTATCGGTTGGTGCATATCAGATTCGAAAAATCGTCGGTCGATCCATGTCTCCTGAGCTCCGAACGCGCCTGGTCGCACTCCTTCTGGTCCTCTTCGCCAACGTCACGCTGTGGGTGGGCGCCGCCCTCGCGTTGCAGTTCTTCGAGGGAGGCTACGAGGCGGCATACAAATGCGGTTAGGCAATTATAGCAGACTGTCGCTTACTGAGGAAAACACAATTAATTGTTCAGGTGTGAAGCGTGTTCGGCGGGACTTCATCAGCGTCCTCTGGAACGAGACGTCGACCCTGGACGAGTTCGAATGGAAGAGCTCTGCGCGGCGAAGGCTGGTCATCTTCGAGGACGAGCTGCACGAGGCTGTCGAGGCCGGAGTCGCATCCTACTCAGGGCAGAAGGTTTGGAGGCTGCCCAACGCGGTGCTATACGCCATGGCCGTAGCTAGCACAGTGGGTAAGCGCGTCATGAATTACATGACTGAGATTTTTGTATAGTATACGTAAGATGTGTATATATGCAGGTACGCCTTCCTCGTCGTTGCATCCGGTCACACTGTTAGGCCGGCTTTTCTCCGCCGTATTGGCCGTCGTCGCCACAACCGTCTACCTGCAACTCGTCGTCCAGTTGGTCTCTGTCACGCTGCTCTCTCTCACCCTCTTCTTGAAGAGGATTGTGGTAAGTCAAAGTCAGTAAATTAATTAAAAAGTATTCTTCGGGAGAGTACGTATATCGTTTCAGAGCCGCCTAGAAAACCTACAGCAGAGACGTGCAGTCGCCCATTTCTTTGGAGAATCGCTAATTGAAGGAAACATCCCCCGTGCCGAGAGCCCAGATATGTCTTCATCAATTAGAGGTCCGTACGTATAATTTATTGCGGCTACTTCGCTCAACGCCTGACCGCGCTCTCTCTGTCCTACTTAGCTTCGGTACCCTGCGCCCGCTTCTCCACGCTCCTGCTGCTCGTCTACCTCGGTCTGACGACCACCGTGCACGCGCTCACGACGCTCTCAAATCCCGTGGATTCGGCGTTCGTCGCCGCTCACTCCGTCGCCACCGTCGGATTCTTTTCGTCTGTGGCGTCCAGCAGGGAGGCCGTCGCCGCGGTCGGGCTGCCGAGGCTCGTCTACGCCGGGTGGACGGCACTGGTGGGGGTGCCGGCCTTTGTGATATTCCAAGTATCGAACCAGGTTTGTTCAAAAGTTCGTAACGATCGATTGGACTCTAATGTACATATGTGGACTTATTGACAGGTTCAACTTTACACTGCCGTCGACAAGTTAGTCGCCATGCATAAACCAAAGGTGAATTAATGTTAGGCATGTATGTATATTGCAGTACTCAAATCTCAACACATTCCTATTCCTATTCATATACCAAAATTGAATGAAAGAAATGCGAAACATCGTCATAAGCATTTCATCTTAGTTCGCATACGTAGACGTATAATATTCGTACTTAATATCGGCTCTTGCTGAGTACGTATTGGTACCCTACGGTGTGGGAAACTGCCTTTCTCGACGGTGCCAAAACTTTTCCA